>Ga0209018_1000364_pt1 | contig 43252 bp, 34 predicted proteins | sample YNPBryBLVA2012_FD_185814 | JGI IMG/M metagenome (GOLD analysis project Ga0209018, IMG submission 185814) | Anoxygenic and chlorotrophic microbial mat microbial communities from Yellowstone National Park, USA - YNP Bryant BLVA 2012 (SPAdes)... ...
GGTGGAGGTGGGGGTAGGGGTGGCGATCGAGGTGGGGGTAAGGGTGGGGGTGAAGTCGAGCGTAGGGGTGGGGGTGGGAGTGGGAAGCAGGGTGGAGGCGGGTGTGTGGGAAGGGACGAAAGCGGCAGAAGGATTGGCCCTGGCTGCAGCGGTGCGGCTGGCAACGACAAGACCAAGTGCGCCCATGCCGCCCAGCGCCGCAGTGGCACACAGGCACAGCAACAAGCCTGCCAGACAGGTGAGCAGGCCTGCTTTCAGGCGGCGAGGGGGTTGCGAGGGAGCAGGGGTGTCGGAATGCATAAAGCCTCCATGAAGTGTGTGATGGCAAAAGCAGGCCGCATCCAGTGGCAGGCCGTTGGGCGTCATTATAGCATCAATGACAGGTGCGCCGCCGACAGGTAAAGCAAGTGTTTGGCATGGGGGGTGAGGTTGTTGTATTTGAGCGCTCCCAATAATGAGATGAACAGCGCCAAATCATACTCGCGGGCTACGGCAGGATTGAACAAACAACGCCGGGCGATACCTTGCACGGCGAGCCGCAAGGCATAGAAATCGTTTTGCTCTCCTTGTAACAGGCGGACATACGCCGCAGCCTCGCCGATGCGTGGGGCGATGACATGGGCAATCAGCTCAGCTTCGAGGTGGGCGAAGTCGAACAAGGGGTGGCCCTCGCGGGTTTGGGCGAAATCAATCAGCCAGACGAAACCGCCCGGCCCGACGAGCACATTTTCGAGGTTGAGGTCGCCGTGGATGACCGAGCGCGTGCCGCTGAGCATCTCTTCGAGCAAGGCAGGTAGTTTCTCCAACGGATCAGGCAAGCCGAAGCGTTCGAAGCCGGCGACAAAGCTACGGAGCAGCGAGCCGCGCGTGGCCACCACGCGCCCGCTGGCGCCGTTGGGGTTGGAGAGGCTCAACCAGCGCAGGCGCAGGGGCGGCTGACCGGGGGTTGCCGCGCCGCGCAGCGAGAGGCTTTGTCCATCGGCGCGGCGTTCCACGACGGTAAAATTGCGCAGCGAAACCAGTTCCCCCTCTGTCAGGTGAAGCGATGCCGCGGCGCTTTTGCCGTCGAGGACGCGCCTGGCAGAGCGGGCGGGTTCGATCACGCCGTGCGCCGGCAGGACGCGGTCGTACTCCAGCGCCAGGCGAAAGGTGTAGGGGCGGCGCTGCATCCACCAGTTGGGGGCGAAGGTCTCGAATAGCTTTTCCAGCAAAGCGGGGTCGGGGGTGTCGAGCAAGGCCTGCCGCAGGGAAATGGGTTTTTGGCCGGGGGCGCCGATGAAAGTGTACTGCACGGCAGCCAGACCTTGCTTGGCAGCGATAGAGCGCCCGCCGATGGCCACAGGCGCATGTTGGATGCGGGCTGTGACGGGCGGCAGGGTGTCTTTGACGAAGGTCTCGTAATTTTCGTACTCATTGCAAATGGCCTGTCGCTCGCCGATCTTGACAATGGTGGGGGCATCGGCGCGGCCATCGGGGCGGATAGGCAGGGCGAGGAAAGTGCGCGCCCCGGAGTAGCCGGACAGGAATTCACTCTCCAGCGCCAAGCGCCCATAACGGCGGAACAGGGTCTGAAGCAGAGTGCGTTCGGCGGGCAAGAGCGCCAGGCCAGGGCGCGGCTCGATCACCAGACGGGGGTTGGGCGCCAGCAGGCGCAGGGGGCGGCGCGCCGGGCGTAAGGCGCCACCCAGCGAAAACAGGCTGAGGCTGCCGCCAAGCATCAGCCCTAGTGCGCCGGCGGTCAGTGTTTGCCGGCGCGTCATCCCCAAGAAAGAGACCACCCGAATTTCGAGAGCCTTGGAGAAGACGACCGTCTCGCGCCGTTCGCCGGGCGTATCGGCTAACGGCGTCCAGCGCAGCGTGAGGCTCACGACCAGGCGCTGCCGCCCGCTGCTGTGGGGGGTCAGCGACCAACGCCAGACGAGCGCTTGCCCGGCAGGCAGGTATTGCACCTGCTCACTGGCAGGGTAAATTTCGAAGCCGGCCGCGTCGAGCCGCGCTGCCAGCGACAACTCGTAGCCATCAGCCACCGGTATGGCTATCGTTTGGGTGAAAGTGGTATGATCGGGGAATTCGACGATGGCCTTGTAACCCTGCGAGGCAGGGATGAGCGCCAGACGCAAGACGTCGGATTCGCCCATGCGTATGGCCGACGGCCATTCTAATTCCACCAGGTGGGCTTCGACAGTGGGCGGTGCGGCAGGGGGCGGTGGAGCTGAAGCCGTTCGCTCAGGCGTCGGGGTGGCGCTGAGCGAGGCTGTGGATAACGGCTGGCCAGCTTGCGTTGGCAGCGGCGTGGGCAATATGCTGGGCGACGCTTCTTTAGGGGTGATGGTCGTTTGGGTGACGAATGTTTCGGCGGCCACCGGTGCACAAGCCGCCAAAGTCAGTATGGCCAGCAGTGCCATACCGAGCAGAATAGTCACACGTCGCAGATGAGATTTCATGGCGGCGCAAAAACGGTCGGCGCAAGGGTGACTTGGGCGCGCAGGGTCTCCATCGGCCACAAGGCATAAGCCAGGGCGATGAGCGAGCAAAATACCACGCTCAGACCAATCATCATCAAAACTAGACGTAAACGCTGCGTCACAAGTTCGCTCCTGTCTGCGGCTATCCGGTATAATCATCATAGCATATTGGCGCAAGAGGTGCAACTTGGTGATTGCTCGTATCTCTAGCGCAGGCTGAAGCCCAAAGGCCTTTGGCCTCGCTGAGAGCGTGAAAGTCCGCTCATGAAGCTTAACATTACTGCCGTAATCTTGCGAGATGGGGACGGCTAACCGTCGTACCACCGACCTTTGGTCGGTTTGACCAGGCAGAGTCTGGTGGTACGCTGTTTGCGCCTGCCCTGCTGGCGTCTGGAGTCGGCTTCCAGCCGACGATCATGCGCTGATGGGGAGATTGATCCCCCCACCGGAGAGAGCAAAGGTTGCTGTTTTGTTCCGTGAAATTCATGTCAGACAGAAAGGCCTTAGGATTGAGATGGCCCCACGTGCTGAGGTGGGCGCCCTGCCCAATCCACCTGCTAACGAGACAGGCAATCACCCCAGGAGGGAACCATGTCGGTTTGGGAAACATACCCGCCCAATTATCGTGCAAAGGAAGTGCGTTACATTCTTACAGCTATTCGGGCGGGAGAGTGTGTGTCGGTGGTGGGACTGAGCGGGGCCGGCAAAAGCAATCTCATGGGCTTCCTGGCGCACCGTATGCCGCCCGATGCGCCGCGCCCCTGGCTGGTGGATTGCAACCGGCTCATCGAACAATCGCCCCCGGCCTTCTTTCGTCTCATCCGCCATACCCTGGGTGAGACAAACGAGGCCTTGGACGAAGTGGGCGCCCTGGATGCCGCCGTCGGACGCTTATTGAGCGCTACGCCCCGCGGGGTATGTCTGCTGCTCGACCGCTTCGACAGCCTGCCCAATCAGGGCTTGGGTCTGATTGAAAGCAGCCTGCGCGCTCTGCGGGATGCTCACAAATACGCGCTGACCTTGGTTACGGCCACCCGCCGCCCGCTCGACCCACACAGCGAACTGGCTGAACTGTTCTACGCCCACACCCTGTGGCTTGGCCCGCTGGCCGAAAGCGACGCCCGCTGGAGCGTGACACGTTTTGCTGAACGGCGGGGGCTGAGTTGGGACGAGAACGTTGTGATGCAGATTGTGCGCCTCTCGTGGGGATACGCTTCGTTCCTGCGCGCCGTGTGTGAAGCCGTGGCCGCCGAGGGCCGATTAGATGCGCACGAAATCGCTGCCCATCCGGCGGTGCGAAAGCGTCTCGACGAATTTTGGGCCGATCATCCCACCCCCCAGGAAATCAGCCAGGCCGGATTGCAAGGTCACCCCTTCCTGGCAACCAGCCCGCTCACAGATACCACCCAACTGACAGCCAAGGAGTATCTCTTGTTGCAGTACTTCCGACAGCACCCCGATGAAGTGTGCGAAAAAGACGACCTGATCCGCGCCGTATGGCCCGAAGATAAAATTTACGCCCGCGGCATCCGCGACGAAAGCCTGGCGCAACTGGTCAGGCGGCTGCGCGAGAAAATCGAACCTGATCCCTCTCAGCCCCGCTACATCCACACCGTTCCCGGCCGGGGCTACCGCTATCGCCCAGGGTGACAAGACTTTGCAGATTCCTATCCCCGAAGACCGTTCGACGTGGTAAGATTATCCCTTGACACTCTTGTTTTGAAAGGGAGACGTTACGATGGAGCCTTTTCGCGCTGAAATCCCCAATCAATTCAGCCTGCCTCGCCGTTTGATGCGCCTGGGCAAGGTGGCTTACAACCTGTGGTGGACCTGGAATCCCGACGCCCAACGCCTGTTCCAGAGCATAGATACCAACCTGTGGGAACGCTGTGAACACAACCCCATTCGCTTCCTGCGTCAGGTTGGCCGGGCGCGGCTCAACGACCTCATCCGCGACCGCTACTTCCTGGACTATTACGACCGAATCCTGCGCGCTTTCGACGAATACATGCAGCCCAAAGACACCTGGCTGACGCGCAATCATCCCGAATACCGTCATTGCCCCATCGCTTACTTTTCCACCGAATTCGGCTTGCACGAGACATTGCCCATCTACGCTGGCGGCCTGGGCGTGCTCTCAGGCGACCATATCAAGGGCGCCAGCGACCTCGGCCTGCCGATGGTAGCCATCGGCTTCCTGTACACGCAAGGTTATTTCTCGCAAAAGATCAGCGAAGACGGCTGGCAAGAGGCGCGCTATCACACCCTGAAATTCGAGGAACTGCCGGTCTTGCCGCTGGTAGATGCCGACGGCAAACCGGTGACTATCTCGGTGGAGTTGCCCGGACGCGAGGTGCTGGCCAAACTCTGGGAAGTGCATGTGGGGCGGCTGCCGTTGTACTTGCTGGACACGAATGTCGAAGGCAACTCACTTCCCGATCGTGAATTGACCGCCCGACTGTACATCAGCGACCTGGATTTGCGCATCTCCCAGGAGATGATTTTGGGCATCGGCGGGGTGCGCGCCCTACGGGTGTTGGGCTACAACCCCAAGGTTTGGCACATGAACGAGGGACATTCGGCCTTCATGGCGTTGGAGCGCATCCGCGAGCAAGTGGAGGCCGGCCACACCTTCGAGGAAGCTGTCGAAAAAGTGCGCGCCTCCACCGTCTTCACCACCCATACCCCCGTCCCTGCCGGCGCCGACGAGTTCCCCTTGTGGCTGATAGATAAATACTTCTCCAATTTCTGGCCGCAATTGGGATTGAACCGCGAGCAGTTCATTGACTTGGCCCGCCACACCCAACCTTGGGGCGGTGAGACTTTCAGCATGCCCATCCTGGCCTTGCGTATGGCCGATAAACGCAACGCCGTTTCCGAGCTGCACGGTCAGGTCTCACGGCGCATGTGGCGTTTCCTGTGGCCCAACCTGCCCGAAGAGAAAGTGCCGATCACCTACGTCACTAACGGCGTCCATACCGGCACCTGGCTGGCGCGCCGCCTGCGCCATCTGTACGATCACTACCTGGGTGCCGACTGGATCGAGCGCATTGACGACCCCGAAGTCTGGGAAGGTATCGAAGAAATCCCCGATGCCCAATTATGGGCCGTGCGCCAGCACCTGAAGCGCAAATTGGTGGCTCACATGCGCGAGCGCGCCCGCGACGCCTGGATCGTCGGCAGTATGCACCCCGTTCAGGTGGTCGCAGCAGGCACACTGATTGACCCCTACGCGCTGACCATCGGTTTTGCCCGCCGCTTTGCCACCTACAAACGCGCCAACCTCATCCTGCGGGATATTGAGCGCTTGTTCAAAATCATCAACAGGCCCAATATGCCTGTGCAAATCATCTTTGCCGGCAAAGCCCACCCGGCCGACGAACCGGGCAAGATGATCATTCAGGAAGTTTACCGCATCGTCAAGAAAGCGGAAAATGGCGGCCGCCTGGTGTTCCTTGACGATTACGACATGAACCTGGCGCGCTATCTCATCCAAGGGGTGGATGTCTGGCTGAATACGCCGCGCCCGCCCAACGAGGCCTCCGGCACTTCCGGTCAAAAAGCGGCCCTCAACGGCGTGTTGAACTTCTCCGTGCTGGATGGCTGGTGGCGCGAGGGCTTCAACGGCGACAACGGCTGGGCCATCGGCGACGAGAACGCCACTTATACCGACCCCAACCAGCAGGATGAGGCCGATGCCAAAAGCCTGTACGACACCCTCGAAAACGAGATCGTCCCGCTGTTCTACCGTGAACGCTCTGCCGACGGCTTGCCTGCCGACTGGATCGGCAAGATCAAGGAATCAATCAAAACCCTGGCGCCTACCTTCAGCATGCACCGCATGATCAAAGAATACACCGAACGGCTGTATTTCCCCCAACTCGAGACCGAAGCAGACACTGAATTGCTGGATTAGCTCGCCAATGGACTTCATCCTCTCCCCTCAAGCCTGGCTGACAGCCCTGCTGATTTTCTCCTTGCGTGTCTTGGACATGACCCTGGACACATTGCGTCTGCTGTTTGTGGTGCGCGGCCGCAAGGGGATTGCCTGGGTGTTGGGCTTCTTCCAGGCCGCTATCTTCGTCATGGCAATTGGCTCGGTATTGAGCAACTTGGACAACCCGCTCAATATCCTGGGATACTCTGCCGGCTTTGCCACCGGCAACGTAATAGGTATGGTGATCGAGGAACGGCTGGCAATCGGCTTCATCTTGCTGACCGTCATCAGCTCGCGGCGAGGCGCAGCAATTGCTGAACGCCTGCGCAGCGATGGATACGCCGTCACCGAGATAGCGGCGCGCGGCAAGGACGGCACCGTGGCGGTTTTGAACGTCAACGTGCGTCGCAAGCAGGCCGACACCGTGCGGCAATTGGTCAACGCCGTGGACAGCGAAGCCTTCATCACTGCCGACGAGGTGCGGCCAGTGCGGCGCGGCTTCTGGCGGGCATGAGGCCACCTGCACAGCCGGTGAATTTCTCTATCAAGGTCGTTTGTGTCAAGGTAGAGGTTGCGCCAGGCAGCGCGGTCGCAATGATTGAAAGACTGGAATTTTTCGCCACCCTCTCAGGCATGGCAGGCAATTGCCCTCATCCGAGATGAATTCTGGCGACTCGATGCGGAGCAGGCTCATGTTCAAGCGCGTGATTTATTCTCTCTGGTTGGTGATGGGTTTGCTGGCTGTGCTGCCGCGGCCGGTTCAGGCGCAGGGCGAGCTGCCGCTGGTGTTGGTGCTCACTGCCGACGGGCCGGTGGCGCCCCCCATGGCCGCTTACATCGAGCGGGGAATAAAAACTGCGCAGCAGAACGACGCCGACTTGCTCATCATTCAACTCAACACCCCCGGCGGTTTCACCGACTCGACGATGCGAATTGTGCAGACCATACGCGGCAGCCGCGTGCCGGTGGTGGTGTATGTATCGCCGCGCGGCGGCATGGCAGCCTCGGCCGGAACGTTGATCACGCTGGCAGGCCACGTAGCGGCCATGGCCCCCGAAACCACCATCGGTGCGGCCAGCCCGGTTGGCTCACAGGGCGAGGAACTGGGGGAGACGATGAAATCCAAGCTGGTGGAGGACCTAAAGGCCAGCGCCCGCGCCCTGACCAGCAAACGCCCGCCTCAGGCTGTAGCTTTTGCCGAGCAGATGATCGAGAGCGCTAAGGCTGCCACCGCCCAGGAAGCGTTGGACATCGGCCTGATTGATTTTGTCGCCGTAAACCTGAACGATTTACTCTGGCAGTTGGATGGCTTCACGGTCGAGACGGTTGACGGCGCGCAGCTCCTGCACACCGCCCGGGCCGAAGTGGTACCGCTGAAAATTTCGTTCATCGAGCAGCTCTTGCAAATTCTGACCAATCCGAACGTGGTCTTCCTGCTCATCACCATCGGTGTTCAGGCGATCCTCATCGAAATTTCCAGCCCTGGCGGCTGGGTGGCGGGCTTCATTGGGGTCATTTGCCTGGCGCTGGCCGCTTACGGGCTGGGTGTGTTGCCGGTCAACTGGTTTGGCCTGATTATCCTGATGACCGCTTTTGTGCTGTTCATTCTGGATATCAAAGCCCCGACTCACGGCGGGCTGACCGTCGCCGGTACAGCTTCGCTCATTGTCGGGGCGCTGATTCTCTTCAACTCGCCTAGCACCCCCATTTTCTTCCGCGTGTCGGTGCCGCTGGTGGTGTTGATCTCGCTGCTGACCGCCGCCATTTTCTTCACCATTCTGACCTTTGGCCTGCGGGCGCAGAAAGTGCCGGTGAAGACTGGCAGTGAGAGCTTGATCGGTCGAGAGGGTATTGCCCGCAGCGAGCTGTCGCCGCGCGGTACGGTGCAGGTAGGCGGCGAACTGTGGAGCGCCGAGCTGGCCGAGCGAGAACCACCCATAGCCGCCGGCGAGCGCGTCATCGTAACAGCGGTGAGCGGCATTCGGCTCAAGGTCAAGAAAATCGAAAAATTTTAGGCCCCAGCGCGGTAGGCCGATGATCACTCGAAACCCGCTCTTCCGCTTGCTCCCACCGCCTAATGAGAGCTTAACCTGAAAATTAGATACTCTCGGTTAGAATATCCGCTAACCCGCATAAAGCGGAACGACCGAGGTGCTAATCCATCAGATTCTTGTTTTTTGTACAAGCAATCTGTGGGTTAGGCACTAACCTGCATCGTGCGGCTCCTGCCGCAACCAAGGGTAAAACTTCGCCTCATTCGAGGCAACCCAAACTGTCGCCGAACAAGATTATGCCTCATACACCTACCCGCCAACGGGTCAACCCCGAACAGATAGATACCACCCCCCTGCGCCGCCCGGCGTGGATCAAAGTGCGCGCCCCCTCCGGCGAGACGTACCAATGGCTGCAAGGGCTGATGCGCTCCAAGGCCCTGCACACCGTTTGCGAGGAGGCCATGTGCCCCAACCTGGGCGAGTGCTGGGGCAGCGGCACGGCCACTTTCCTCATGCTGGGAGACGTCTGCACGCGCACCTGCGGCTTCTGCGATATCAAACGCGGCCAACCCGCACCTTTGGACTGGCTGGAAGCCGAGCGCGTGGCGCAGGCGGTGAAAGCCATGAACCTCAAGCACGTCGTCATCACCAGCGTCAACCGCGATGACCGCAAAGACGGCGGCGCGCCCATTTTCGCCATGGTCATCCGCCGCATCCGCCAAGTGCACCCCGGCTGCTCCGTGGAGGTGCTCATCCCCGATTTCAAGGGCAGCCTGGAAGCGCTCAAGATCGTCATGGAAGCCCGCCCGGAGATCCTCAACCACAATGTCGAGACGGTGCCGCGCCTGTTCAAACAGGTGCAGCCGCAAGACCGTTACGAGTGGGCCGCAGCGACCCTCAGCAACGCCAAGAAGCTCGACCCTGAGGTGCTGACCAAGTCGGGCATCATGGTAGGCCTGGGAGAAACGCTGGATGAAGTCAAAGCGGTGATGCGGGATCAGCGCCGTTGGGGGGTGGACATCCTGACCGTGGGGCAGTATCTCCAGCCGAGTAAGAAGCACCTGCCGATTGCGCGTTACTACACCCTGGAGGAATTCGCCGAGATCAAGCAGTACGGTGTGGAGATCGGCTTCAAATGGGTGGAAAGCGGCCCGTTAGTGCGCTCGTCTTACCACGCCGCCGAGCAAGTGCGGGCGCTCAGCGGGGTGCATCGCCGCCTGTATGGAGAAAGCCAGCCAGCGCCTGCGGCAGTTCGCTGAGATCGTGTATCGTCTCGAACATCTCCCCCCTTCTGGCCTCGTTCGACACTGTGTTGAGCCACACGGCGCGGATGCCGCAGCGGTTTGCACCAACCACATCGGTCTCGAAATCGTCGCCAATCATGATGGCTGAGGTGGCAGGAATCCCCAAATCGTTCAAGATGTAAGCAAAAAACTCTGCCGAGGGCTTCTTGTAACCGATGGCGCGGAAACAGTAGATGGCGTCGAAGTAATGAGCCAGGCCTACGCGCGCCAGGGCGGCGCGAATCTGCGTCTCGTCGGAGGCGGCAGCGTTGGTGGCAAGCGCTATCAGCCAGCCGCTCTGCAAGGTTGCCAGGGTTTCGGCGGCGTGCGGCATGGCCTCCACGCGCGGCCAGGTTGCCATAGGGCCATCATAGCCGGGCAGGTCGCGCATCAGGGTATTGCCCCAATCGAACAGGAGACAGAAAGGAGAACGTGCCGTTTCAGAACACCTTCATCAAAGCTGCCGCGGCCCAGCCGAAGAGCAGCGGCGAGGCGAGCGTCAGCAGCAGAGTAGCAACTGCCGTCCCGGCAGTGACCAGGTCGAGCCAGGTTTCGCTGTGTACCTGGCCTTCGCCCTCGCACATATACATCACCACCACCACCCGCAGATAGTAGTAAGCGGAGATGAGCGAGGTCAATACGCCAATGACGGCCAGGCCAACGAATCCGCCTTCGATGGCCACGCGGAACAGATAGAATTTGCCAACGAAACCCAGCGCCGGCGGCACGCCGGTCAGCGAGAGCATAAAGACAGCCATGGCAGCTGCCAAAACGGGCTGCCGCCGTCCCAAACCAGCGTAGTTCTCGATGTCCAACCCCTGGCCGTCGGCGCGTTCCAGGGCAATGACCACTCCCCACGCGCCGAAATTCGCCAGGGCATATGCCACCAGATAGAGCAAGGCAGCCGCCGCTGCCAGCGAAGCAAGCTTGGCCTGCCCAAAGGCCACAACCGCCATGAGCAAATAACCGGCGTGGGCAATGCTCAAATAAGCCAACATGCGCTTGATGTTCCCCTGAGCAATGGCAATCACATTGCCAAGAATCATCGTCAGCGCCGCCAAAGCCCACAGCACAGGGGTAAGTTGCGCCGAAAGGGAGGGGAAAGCGGTGATGAACACACGCAGCAAGGCAGCAAAACCGGCGGCTTTAGCGCCCACTGCCATGAAGGCCGTCACCGCTGATGGTGCGCCGTGATAGACATCGGGCGTCCACATGTGGAAAGGAACGGCTGCCACTTTGAAGCCCAGCCCAATCAGCGTCAGCGCCGCCCCGAGCAGGAGCAACGTCGTATTGGCTGCCCCAGATTTCGCCGCCAAGACAATCCCCGCCAGCGCTGTCGTCCCGCTGGCCCCAAACACCAGCGCCACACCATACACCACGATCCCTCCCGAAAAGGCCCCCAAGAGAAAATACTTCAGCGCCGCCTCCTCCGAATCCAGCCTGGGCAGCGCGAAACCGGCCAGCACATACAACGGAATGGAGAGCAGTTCCAGCGAGAGAAAAACCACAATCAGGTCGGCGGCCACACTCATCAGCATCATCCCCGCTACGCTGAACAGCAATAACACATAGTATTCACCGCGTTCGAAGCCCATCCGCTTCAGATAGTCATACGACAGCGCAATGCCCACCAGCCCGCTGACCAGGAAAAGCGCATCGAGAAAAACGGCAAAACCATCCACAATGATCATGCCGCCAAAGCTAATCATCACCCGCCCCGCCTGGGCCAGAGAAAAACCAAGCGCCAGGCACAACCCCACCGCAGCCAGGAAGGCTGTCAGCCTCTTGCGCTCCTTCGGAATCCACGCATCTGCCACCAGCAACAATACCCCCCAGGCCAACAACACAGTGACCGGCAAGATGGTCTTCAGATTGGAAAGCAGGTCAGCTATACTCATAATGCACCCACACCGCCGCCATCAGCGCATCGCCGTCAGCAAGGTCTTCACCGCTGGGGCCATCAAATCGAAAAAGGGCCGGGGATACAAGCCAATCCAGAAAATGAGAAACAGCAGCGGGACAAGGGTGACGATTTCGCGCCAGTTCAGGTCTTTCAGAGCGCGGTTTTCCTCCTTGTCCACAGGGCCGAGGAACAGTTTTTGGAACATGAACAGCATATACACTGCCGCCAGAATGACGCCCAACGCAGCCAGGCCGGCAAACCAATACGAGCCAAGCGCCTGAGAGCCAAAAGCGCCCAGCAGGATGGTGAACTCGCCGACGAAACCATTGAGGCCTGGCAAGCCCATGGAGGACAAAGTCACGATCAGCGTCAACGTGCCATAGATGGGCATGACACGCCACAACCCGCCAAAGGCATCCATATCCCGCGTATGCCGTCGCTCATAGATCATCCCCACGATGAGGAACAGCGCTCCCGTGCTAAGGCCATGGTTCACCATCTGCAAGATTGCCCCCTGGATCCCCTGCGGATTGAGGGCAAACACCCCCAGCATGACAAATCCCAGGTGGCTGACGGAGGAATAAGCCACCAGCTTCTTGACATCCTTTTGGGCGTAAGAGACGGCTGCCCCGTAGAGGATACCCACCACGGCCAGGCCTGCCATCCACGGGGCGGCTTTCGTGGCCGCTTGGGGGAACAACGGCAGGTTGAAGCGCAAAAAGCCGTAAGTGCCCATCTTCAGCAGCACGCCTGCCAGAATCACCGAGCCAGCCGTAGGCGCTTCGACGTGGGCATCGGGCAACCACGAGTGCAGCGGCCACATGGGGACTTTGATGGCAAAGGCCGCCGCAAAGGCCAAGAACAGCCACATCTGGATATTGGCCGGAATTTGCCCGGCTATCAAATCTGGCAGCGAGAAAGTGCCCTGCCAGATGCCAAGCCACAGGATGGCCAATAACATCAGGATAGAACCCGCCATGGTGTAGAGAAAGAACTTGATGGCCGCATACATGCGCCGCGGCCCACCCCAGATGCCGATGAGAAAATACATCGGCACCAGCGTAAACTCCCAGAAAATGTAGAACAAGAATAAATCCTGCGCCAGGAACACGCCCACCATGCCGGTTTCCAGCAACAAGAAGAAGACCATGAACTCCTTCACCCGCTCCTCCACCGCCGTCCACGTCGAGAGAATCGAAATAGGGGTGAGCAGCGTGGTGAGCAATACCAACCACAAGCTCAGGCCATCTATGCCCATCTGGTAGTTGATATCCCAATCGCCCACCTGAATCCAGGGGATTTTGAAGGCCAGTTGCAGGCCGCCGTAGCGCGGCGCAAACTGCACCAGCACGGAAATGGACAGACCGAAGGTGATCAGCGAGGTCACCAGGGCCGTCCAGCGGGCGGCGTTCTTCCACTCGTTCTTCAGAAACAACAACACCAGCGCGCCAAGCAACGGGAAGAAGGTCAAAAGGGTCAAGGGTAGAAAGTCCATGTTCACGCCTCTATTGCAGAATGAGATAGGCCAGGATAGCGGCCATCCCGGCAAATACCGCCAGGGCATAATTGCGCGCGTAGCCGGTTTGCAGGCGGCGGGTTTGCGCCGCCGTCCACTGCGTCAGGCGTGCCAGCCCATTGGCAGCGCCATCAATCACGCCCAAATCCACCGGGCCGGCCAACGCCCGGCTCGCCAGGTGATACCCCCTGGCCAGAATCTGGTCATGGAACCAGTCGTGCCAGAAACGCCAGTCCACCACCTCGGCCAGGAAACGAGACACATCCGCATAGCGGTCGAGAATCAGCAATTGATACAGCTCGTCCACACCCCACTTTCTCTCCATACCGCTGAACACCGGCCCCAGGAGATGACGCAGCGGATCGTCGGGACGGTGGGCGGCAGGCAAACGCTGCTGTGCGGGGTACACCCGCCGGTAGAGATACCAGGCCAGGGCGATGGCGCTAAGCGCCAGGAGGGTGGAGAAGATAGCCACCGGCCAATTGAGAGTCAGCAAAGCTTCTGAAGCGGCCTCCCCAGCGGCGCTCGCCTCGCCAAGCGCGGCAGCCTCGCCGAAACTGTGCGCCAGCCATTGCTCGAAATAGTGCCAGCCTCTGACCGGCAAGTTGATGAAGCCGCCTATCACAGAAAGCAGCGCCAACACTGCCAGCGGGGCCGTAATAATCGGCGGGTTTTCGCCAGCATGGGCGGCTGCCTCGCTGCGCGGCTCTCCCCAAAAGACCAAGAAAACCTGCCGCCCCATGTAAAGCGCCGTCAGAAAAGCCGTCAGCGTCAACAGCCCGTACACCAGCAGATTGAGTGTGGCCGCCTCGGCCAGAATCTCGTCCTTCGACCAAAAGCCCGCCAGCGGCACAATCCCCGCCAGCGCCAGCGCACCGATCAGGTACACCCCATAGGTCAGCCGCATCCGCTCTTTCAACCCGCCCATGTTGCGCATGTCCTGCGCATCGAAATGCCCCTCTTGTTTGAGCTTCTTCTTGAGAACGGCGTCATGTTCAACGTGATGATGCCCCGCCTCCATCCCCAGGATGACCGACCCCGCCGAGAGAAACAGCAGCGCCTTGAAAAACGCATGGGTGACAAGGTGGAACATCCCAGCCGTGAAAGCCCCCATACCCACCGCCGCCACCATGAAGCCCAACTGGCTGATAGTGGAATAAGCCAACACTTTCTTGATGTCGAACTGCCCCAGCGCAATGGTAGCAGCGAACAGCGCCGTCAGCCCGCCCACCAACGCCACAGCGCTCTGTGCCGCCGGGGACAGCGTGTACAGCGCATGAGAGCGCGCCACCAGGTACACACCTGCTGTCACCATGGTCGCCGCGTGAATGAGCGCCGAAACCGGCGTGGGCCCGGCCATAGCATCGGGCAGCCACACATACAGCGGCAACTGCGCCGATTTACCGCTCACCCCCAACAGCATGAACAGCGTCATCGCCAGAATCACCCCCGGCCTGGAGGCCGCCACCGCCGGCGCCTGGGCAAAGACCGTCTCGAAATCGAACGAGTCGAACGCCCCAAACATCAGCAGCGCGGCCATCAAAAAGCCGAAATCGCCGATGCGGTTGGTAATAAAAGCCTTCTTGGCCGCCAGCGCATTCCCACTCCCATCCTGGCCCTTGTCATACCAGAAGCCGATCAGCAGATACGAGCAAAGCCCCACCCCTTCCCAGCCGACGAACAGCATCAGGTAATTGTCGGCGCTCACCAGCACCATCATCATGGCGATGAACAAGTTGAGGAAGACAAAAAAGCGGCGGAAGCGCCCCTCATCCCCGTTATGGCGCACATCCTCGTGCATGTAACCAATGGCGTAGATGTGAATGAGCGTGCCCACCCCGCTGACCACCAGCATCATCGTCACCGAGAGCGTATCCACCCGGAAGGCCCAGCGCAGATACAGCTCGCCAATGACGATCCAATCGGCCAGGTGGACGACTCGCCCTTCGGGGTGACCCGCCAGCGAGATTGCCAGCAGCACCGCCACCGCAAAGGACAGCCCTGCCGCCAGCGAGGCCACCGCCCCGATGAGTTTTTCCCCCATGCGGCCGCCAAAGACCATGTTGATCAGCAAACCAATTACCGGAATGAACACCACCCACGGGACAAGATTGAAAAATTCGCCAGAGACCATCGTTTTCGTACCCTCACCCGCTCAGTTCTCGTTCTATCCCTTCAAGCTGCTCATCTGATCCACGTCAATACTGTGCTTGGTGCGAAAGATCGCCACGATCAGCGCCAACCCTACAGCCACCTCTGCTGCCGCCACCGTCATCACAAAGAAGACGAAAATCTGGCCGCTGAGCTGGTCATACCAGCGCGCAAAGGCCACGAAGGCCAGGTTGGCCGAATTGAGCATCAGCTCCACCGACATGAAAATGACAATCGCATTGCGCCGGATGAGAACACCCAACGCCCCCAGGGTAAACAGAATGGCCGATAGACCCACGTAATAACCAATTGGAACCATGCGAACTGCCTTTCCTCGCCGCCAGCGGCGCTATTTCTTCTTCTCAGACTTGGTCAACACCACGGCGCCGATCATAGCCGCCAGCAGCAAAATGGAAGTGACCTCGAAAGGCAACAAATAGCGGTTGAACAGCAAATTGCCGATGGCCGCCGGGCTGCCAAACCCCGCCGAGAGCGTCTCGGCGCGAGGCAAATCGCCGCCCCGTGCGAACATCACGTACCCCGCCTCAACCAACAGCAACGCCCCCAGGCCGATCGCCGCCACGCGCTGCCAGCGCAACTCTGGCATAGACGGCAATGGCTGCCCGCCCAACAGCATGATGACGAACAGGAACAGCACCATGATGGCGCCCGCATACACCGTCACCTGGGCAATAGCAATGAACGGGGCGCGCAAAGTCAGGTAGAACACTGCCACCGTGCAAAAATTCAAGATCAGGAACAACGCCGAATACACCGGCTGGCGGCTAAGCAACATTCCCAGCGCCGAAGCAATGGCAACCAGCGCCAGGCCGACAAAAAGGACAAGATTTGCGCTCATATCACCTCGTCAAACACCACACCAGCGCCCATCAATCTTTGGGGTTCTCCATGAGCGGGATCGAGCGGGTAAACACGCCCGGCTCGGTCACTTGCGGCGTGGGCTTGCCATCGCCGCGCACCGGTTCGAGCAGCATCTCCTTGGTGTAAATAGCCTGCCGCCGGTCGGTAAACGACAGTTCGTAGTTGTCGCCTAGCACAATGGCCTCGGTGGGGCAGGCATCCTCGCAATAGCCGCAGTAAATGCAGCGCAGCATGTTGATTTCGTACGTGCGGGCATAACGTTCGCCGGGCGAGTAACGCTCTGCGTCGGTATTTTCTGCCGATTCGACGAAAATGGCATCGGCGGGGCAGGCCGCCGCACACAGCGAACAGCCAATACACTTCTCCAAACCGTTATCATAACGTTTCAGCTCGTGGCGGCCTCTGAAACGTGTGCGCACCGGCCGCTTCACTTCCGGGTACTCGATCGTCACCGGTTTTTCCAACATCGAGCGCAGCGTCGTCAACAGGCCACGTCCCAATTCTTTCAACATTGTCTCCAACCTCCTAAACTGCATGAAGCAGAACGACCACGGCGCTAACCCAGCAAATCCTTGTTCTTCGTGCAAGGCGTCTGTGGGTTAGGCCCTAACCGAAAATCACCACTAAAACAGCCGTAATGAAAATGTTCAACAACGCCGCCGGCAGAAGAATCTTCCAACCAAAGGCCATCAGCCGGTCATAGCGGATGCGCGGCAGGGTAGCGCGCAGCCAAATCATCCAAAACAGCAGGAAAACCACCTTGGCCAGCAGGTACAACGGCCCCAGCCAGGGGAAGCGATCCACGAATGGCCCCAGATAACCGCCAAAGAACAGCGTAGCCGCAATCATACTGACCGCTATCATCTTGATATATTCGGCCATGAAGAACAGCGCAAACTTCATCCCCGAATACTCGGTGTGATAACCGGCCGTCAGCTCCTGTTCGGCTTCGGGCATATCGAAGGGAGCGCGGTTCACCTCGGCGATGCTGGCAATCAGGAAAATGAGCGGCCCTAGCGGTTGATAGGCCCACCATTTCAGCAAACCCATCTCGGCCTGGGCTTGCACATGCCCCATCAGGCTCATGGACTTTGCCAGAATGATCGGCGGCACAAAGGCCAGCCCCAGGGCAATCTCGTAGCTGATCATCTGCGCCGAGGCGCGCAAGCCGCCCAGCGTGGCATATTTGTTGTTCGACGCCCAGCCTGCCAGCGTGATGCCGTAAACCGAGATCGAGGCAATAGCCATGATGTACAAAGCCCCCACGTCGAGATCGGGAGCAATTCCCAGCGGGACGCTCTGCCCGAAGAGCGTGAGCGTCTCTCCCCACGGAATCACCGCGCTGATGACCAGCGCCGGGAAGACGGTGATGATGGGCGCCAGGATAAAAATGAATTTATCCGCTTGAGCGGGAATCAGCTCCTCTTTGAAAATCAGCTTGATGCCATCTGCCACCGGTTGTAACACCCCCCAGGGGCCGGCACGGTTGGGGCCAATGCGCACCTGCATACGCGCCAACACCTTGCGCTCGTACAGCGTCAGATAGGCAAACCCCCCCGTCATAATGAGTAAGAGGATGACAGATTTGATGAGCCATTGCAAAATCAAGCCGGCCTGCATGAAAACCTCGTTCGGCGTAGTTGACTGAATTTATCGGGTTACGCAATTATAAGCGAATTGGTGCGATATTCCAAATAGTTGCTCAAGCGCTCAACCGCTCAGCCGCGACGACGCTATCCCGAAGACAAGGTTCCCCCCATCACACAGGGCAACAGCCGCCCAGCGCCACAGCAAACCGGGCAAAAAAACAGCCCGAGGACGGATGAATATCACGTTGACTTTTCACCCAAATCCATCTACACTTTCACTACCGGAATTCCATCACGAAGCCCCTCGCGGCAAAGCCCCGCTGGCATTCGTGAAGCGTGATGTGTGCAATCCCCAATGGAGGTTCTCGATGATCAAAATGCTCACCGGCAACGAAGCGGTGGCGCGCGGCGCATGGGAGGCTGGCGTAGCCGTCGCTTCGGCTTACCCCGGCACCCCTAGCACCGAAATCCTGGAAAACTTTGCCCATTACCCCAACGTCTACGCCGAATGGGCGCCCAACGAGAAGGTGGCTGTGGATGCCGCTATCGGCGCCGCTTACGCCGGGCGGCGCGCCCTCTCGGCCATGAAACACGTCGGCCTGAACGTGGCCATGGACTCCTTCATGTATGTTTCGATGACCGGCATCGAAGCCGGCCTGGTCATCGTCTCGGCAGACGATCCCGGCATGCACTCCAGCCAAAACGAGCAGGACAACCGCAACCTGGCCAAGTTCGCCCGTATGCCCTGCCTGGAACCGTCGGACAGCCAGGAAGCCAAAGATATGACCATCGCCGCCTTTGGCCTGAGCGAACGCTTCGACACGCCGGTGCTCCTGCGCATGACCACCCGCGTCTGCCACTCGCGCAGCGCCGTCGAATTAGGCGAGCGCGCCGCCGACATCCCCTCTGGCGGCAAGCCCTTCCCTCGCAACGTTAGCAAATACGTCATGGTGCCCGCCAACGCCATGAAACGTCACCCCATCATCGAGGAACGCATGCGCCGGGTGGCCGCCATCGCCGAGACCTTCCCCTTCAACCGCGTAGAACGCGGCAGCGACTCGCTAGGCATCATCACCGCCGGCGTCGCTTACCAATACGCCCGCGAAATCTTCCCCCAGGCCTCCATCCTGCACTTGGGCATGGTCTGGCCTTTGCCGGAAAAGCTGATTCGTGACTTTGCCGCCTCGGTCGAGCGACTCATCGTGCTGGAGGAGTTAGACCCCTTCATCGAGGAAAACGTGAAATTGCTGGGGATTGCCGTGGAAGGGAAGAGTATCTTCCCCCTGGTGGGGGAACTGGACCCGCGAGTGGTGCGCGAGAGCGCCATCCGAGCCGGTTTGTTGCCCGAAACGGCGCGCATTCCCCTGCCGGAAGTGGATGCCGGACCCCTGCCGGCCCGGCCACCCGTCTTGTGCCCCGGTTGTCCACACCGCGCCGCCTTCTACGCCCTGAGCAAGCTCAAGGTGCCGGTCAACGGCGATATTGGCTGCTACACGCTGGGATTGGTCGCCCCGCTCAATGCCATTCACACCTGCGGCTGCATGGGAGCAGGGATTGGCGTGGCGCACGGCGCCGACAAAGGCGGCAGCGCCGAACACCACGTGGCCGTTATCGGCGATTCCACCTTCTTCCACACCGGCATCCCCGCCCTGCTCAACGTGGTTTACAACCAGAGTAAGGTCGTCACCATCATCATGGACAACCGCGTTACCGGCATGACCGGGCATCAGGAAAACCCCGGCACCGGCCGCACCCTGCAGGGCCAACCCACCGTCGCGGTGGAGATCGAACCCTTGGTGCGGGCCTTGGGCATCAAACACGTCAAAACCGTCAACGCCTTCCAGTTCGACGAAATCGAGACCACGCTCAAAGAATACCTCAAGTTGGACGAACCATCGGTGCTGATCACCCAAGAACCCTGTGCGCTCTTGCCTGAGGCGCGCAAGCGCTGGTTGTCGCTGGAGGTCATTTCCGAAAAGTGCAACGGCTGTACACTGTGCTTCCGCATCGGCTGTCCGGCCATTCTAAAGAGCGACGAACTGGATGAGCGTCTGCAGCGTTCCAAAGCGCTGATTGACGCCAGCCTGTGTACCGGCTGCGAGGTGTGCTCCCAGATTTGCCCGCGCCAGGCGATTACGTTCAGACCCGTAGAAGACGAAAAGAGGGCTTGATGAGAGACACGATCAATTTTCTTCTTGCCGGCGTTGGCGGACAGGGGACGATATTGGCCAGCGACGTGTTAGTGAATGTGGGCTTAGCAGGCGGATACCAGGCCAAGCAGGCCGAGGTACACGGCATGTCGCAACGCGGCGGCAGCGTCACCAGCCATGTGCGCTGGGGGCGGGTGGTTTACTCGCCTTTGGTGGGGGCTGGGGAAGTGGATGTCTTCCTGGCCTTCGAAAAGGCCGAGGCGCTGCGCCATGTAGGTCAACTGCGCCCCGGCGCGCTGGCGCTGGTGAACATGGAAGCCATCGAACCGGTGACGGTGACCTCCGGCGGGCAGGCTTACCCGAGCGACGAGCATCTGCGCGCCACACTGGCGCAAGTGACGCCGCACGCCGCCTATGTGAACGGCGCTGAAATTGCCGCCGCGCTGGGCAACGCAAAAGCCGCCAACGTGGTGTTGCTAGGGGCGCTCTCGGCGTTGATGGAACAAGAAGGGTTGCTCGGCGCAGACCTGAGCGCCGACGTCTGGCTGAAGGTGATTACGGAACGTGTGCCGCCCAAGTATGTCGAACTGAACCGACAGGCTTTCCTGGCCGGACGGCAGGCAGTTGGCGCTCATTAGCCTCTGAGCATAGCCTGGCGCGCCAGAGCATCCACCCTTTCGTTGTCGCGGTCGCCGGTATGGCCGCGCACCCAGCGCCACTCGATGGTGTGCGGCTGAATGGCTGCATCCAGCGCCTGCCACAAGTCCATGTTGGCCAGCGCCCCACCCTTGCGCCGCCAGCCGCGCCGCTGCCAGTTGGGCAGCCACTCGGTGATCCCCCGCTTGAGATATTCCGAATCGGTAAACAGCACCACGCGACAGGGCTGTTTGAGCGCTTTGAGCGCCTCGATAGCGGCGGTCAATTCCATGCGGTTATTGGTGGTATCGGGGGCGCTGCCGCTAAGGGTTTTCTCGTGCCTGCCATAGCGCAACAACGCCGCCCACCCCCCCGGGCCGGGGTTCGGCTCACAAGCGCCGTCGGTGTAGATGGTTACCAGAGGTAGTTCGCTCATCGGATTTGTACGTGGATTTCTGAAGTCACTCGATCGAGATTGTCCAGCAAGGGCGGTATATCCGCCAGGCTGAAATTGGGCGCAAACAGGCGCAGCGCAGCATCCTGCACGCTCCAGCGCGCCACCCGCCAGGAGGGCAACAGCGGCTCCTCACGGGCATACAACCACAGTTCAAGCATCGCTTGCCATTGCGGACGAGCGGTAATGTAATCTCCAATTTGCCTCTGAGTGGAAGCTCGCGTGGGAAAGCCGCCATAAGACCAAATCCAACGTGCCTGATTGGCCGGCTCTGCCAGCCAGCGCGCTACCAGCCAGGCGGCAAGCTGCGTCTGCGCAGTTGATTTTACTACAGCCAGTGAAACACCGTAAACGCTCATCACGGGTTGGCTGTCTGCCGAGGGAAAGGGTATCACCGTCCAGGCATCGCGGTTGGCGGCCAGCTTCATTGCCCCAATCTGTGCATCCAGCTCTGAGGAGCTGCCCAGGCGGAAGAGCGCCTGGCGGCTGGCAAAGCCATCGGCTGGGGAGATTTCGCTGGCGAGCCAGGCACAGCTTTTGTCTTGCAAGCGGCGCAGGAAGGTCAGCGCTTTTTCGGCTTGGGGCGTGTCGAAGCGGTAGCCGCTGCCATCCGGCTGAGTGATTTCCCCCCCAAAAGCGTGAATCCAACTGGTGAGCATCACCGTCTCGCTCGAAAGGAACAGACCGCCGCGGCCATCGTTAGCGGGGTCGTCGTCGAGGCGGTTGGCTTGCGCCGCGGCGCAAGCCTGGCGCTCCAGCTCGGCGGGCGTCTGTGGCGGCGCGGCAAAACCCAGGGCTTGTGCCCAACCCTGGTTGTAAAAAAGCGCCACCGCGTTACGCTGGAAAGGCAGCGCCAGGCGTTTGCCGTTGACCACCTCGTGGTTCCAAAATACAGAGTAAAAATCGGCCTGTTCGTCAGCGCTCAACCCCCACTGCGGGTCGGCCAGGTAAGGCGTCAGGTCGGCCAGCAGGCGTCCGTCGGCATCCCACGAAACCAGCTCGTAAGTGTGGCCTAGCAACACATCGGGCAGGCCGCCAAGCGTGCTGGCCTGCTTCACAGCTTGGGCCAGCGCCGAAGCGTCGGGGAAGGCCAGGCCGTCCAGGTGGATGCCCCAGGGGTTGACGTGGTTGAACTCGTTGACCAAGAAGGCCATTTCGTCGCCCAGAGCTGCCGCCTGCGGCGCAGGCACATACCATAAGCGCACCGTACTGCCTTGCAAAGAGCGGGCTGCTTTGCCGGGTGTATGGCTGGCCACAAGGGTGGGCGTGATGGCCGATGCGGCTCGCTTGGTGGGTGCGGCTGGCCATGAGGGCGCGGCGCTCGGGGACGCAGAAGGCGTCGAAGTGCCTGTGGGCGCAGGCATAACCGACGGGGTAAGCTGCCCCGTACAGCCCACGATCAACAAAGCAACCATCACTGGAATAATCCAGCAGGATGCGGTAAGATTCAGTCTCGACATAACGCCGCGATTATATCAAAGCAGAGGAAGGCGTATGCCAGACCTGAGCGAATCCCTATTGCCATCTTTGAAAAGTCATCGTCTGCCAGGCCTTGACCTGGCAGACGGCTTCGTTTACCCCCACTACGAGGGCCAATCGGTGTTGAACTTGCCCTCGACGTTGTGCCGCTGGCTGGGGACGCCGCCATTGGGCAGGCTCGGCGTATCCCCCCAGATTCTGGCGCCGGTGGGTGAGGGCGGCGTGCGGCGTATCGTTTTCATCCTGATGGACGCGCTCTCGTTGGCGCGCCTGCGATTGTGGATGCGGCGGGCGGCCCCGGTGTGGCGCCGCTTGGCCGAGGGGGGCGTGCTGGCCCCCCTCACCTCCATCACCCCCAGCACCACCACAGCCGCGCTGACCTCGCTGTGGACGGGGCAAAGCGCCGCCGAGCATGGCGTGGCCGGTTACGAATTGTGGCTGAAGGAATACGGCGTGGTGGCGAATATGATTCTGCACACGCCTATCAGCTTCCAAAACGACGCCGGCAGCCTGGCCAAAGCCGGTTTTCAGCCAGCCAGTTTCCTGAACGGGATCACGCTTGGCGCGCACCTCTCGGCGCATGGGGTGAAAGCCTACGCCTTTCAGCACCATAGCATCATTCGCTCAGGCCTTTCGCAGATGTTCTTCAAGGAAGTGACCACTCAGTCTTTTGGCAGCGCTGCTGACCTGTGGGTGAATGTGCGCTATTTGCTGGAGGAACAGACCGGCGAACGTCTGTATGTATGGGTGTATTGGGGCGAGGTAGATCACCTCTCGCACTTCTACGGCCCCGACAACGAGCGCGCTGAAGCTGAGTTTGCTGCTTTTAGCGCTGCTTTTGAGCGTCTGTTCCTCAGCCGCCTCTCGCCCGCCGCTCGCAGCGAAACCCTGGTGGTGTTGACAGCCGACCATGGGCAAATTCATACCCGCAAAGACCCACGCTACGATTTGCGTAATCACCCTGCCTTCACCCGTTTGTTGCATTTGCTGCCCACGGGCGAGAATCGCATGGCTTATCTGTTCGTGCGGCCAGGACAGATGGACGCCGTGCGCGAGTATGTCGAAAAGACGTGGCCGGGCGAGTTTGCCCTGCTCGAACCGTTGGCGGCAGTGCAGAGCGGGCTGTTTGGCCCCGGCGCGCCGCACCCGCGTTTGCTCGACCGCTTGGGCGATTTGCTGGTGATTGCCAAAGGTAACGCTTACTGGTGGTGGGCCGACAAAGATAATCCCCTGCTTGGCCGCCACGGCGGATTGTCTGCCGAGGAAATGGTGGTGCCGTTGCTGGCCGCCAGGTTGTAAGCCCGTCACTTCAACAGGGGGAAGGCAGCGGCGTCTATCGGCGTAGACCTGTCGGCGCTGCTGGCAGCGGCTTGCAAGCTGATGCTCCAGGCGGTATATTGGGTGGGAGTGGTGGAGAAAGCGTATTCGCTGTCGAAGCGCCGATAACTTGGCGAGAGGGTGAAACGCTGGCTCTCGCCATCCCACTCCCGCCCGGTGGTGACGTAAATTCGGTAAACGCCGTCGGGGATGCGCGTGAGGGTGAATTTATTGCTTGCTTGGACGTAGAAGGCGGCAATGACTTGATCGCTGAGGGTGGTCAGCACCACCAGGGCGTCATCGCTCTGACTGTTCTCCACGGTCAACTGCCCCAGGCCAAAATCGCGTCGTCGGTCTAGCAGCAGCGTGCCGTTCAGCAGGCGGAAGGTGCCGCGCGGCAGGCGGTCGCAGGCGGCATCGAGCTGAATGTATTCGGCATCGCCGCTCAACCAACCCTCACTGCCATCGGGCGCCACAGCCTTGAGCCAGGCACACGCCTCGACCTGACCAATGATCTTGACCGTGTCCCCTTTCTTCAGCACGACCACGACAGGGAAATCCTTGCCCGGCCCGCTGCGGAAGTTGAGCGAGTTCGAGATAATCACGCCGTTGACCACCGCCAGCAGGGTGGGAGAGGGCAACGCCGTGGCGGTGGGGGTGAGCGTGGCGGTGGGGACGACAGTGGGCGAAGGGGTGAGGGTGGGTGTGGACGTGGGAGGCGGCGGCTGGGCGGTGAGTGTGGCGTAGATCTCCGCGGCGATGTCGGTGCGCAGTGCGGCAATCTGCGCCGCAGAGGGTTGGCAAGCTGTCAGAGCTATCAGCACACACAGCAGAGAAAAGACTTTGTGCATGGCTGCTCCTTACGACAGGGAAATGTTCCGCAGGTAAACGGCCTCTTACGCCGCCGCGGCTACGGTGCCGGCCCAGCGTGCCAGCCGCAGCCAGAGGCGCAGCAAGACAAAAAGCTGCGTAAGCAAGAAGACCAGCGGCCACCACGCCAACGGCATAAGCGGCATCAGTCCCAAGCGAAACAGGGCGTGAACGGCCAGCAGGCAGAGCAGCGCCAACCCATACAGCCCCGCCATAGCCAGCGGGCGGCGGAGCATCAGCTTCAGCGCCTGCCTGCCAGCCAGGAAGATGTTGCGCGTGTAACCCCGCACGGCCAGCGCCCGCGTGCTTTCGAGCCACGCCAGCCAGCCTGATACCAGCAATACCGTCAACGGCAGGGTGATCCAGTTCAACCAACTGCCCACACCCAACCAACCGGCCACCACACCCCCACACAGTACGACGAACAAGCCCTGAGCCAGAAGGCCTAGCACGGCATTCAGCAGCATGAAACTCCCCAGCCAATGCCAACACCCCCACAAGAAACGCCGCCAGCTAAACGGACGCGGTGCTTCAGCATAGCTCAACAAGACTCCGCCGCTCAGGAAACTGGCCGGCAACCAGGCCATCAGCGGCATGACCAGAACCAGCAGCCCGCCGGTGAAATACCAGGGTTTCAACTGGTTAACGGTGGCCTCGCCAACCGACGAGGTCAGAGTGCTAAATGACACCGGCGAGAGCAACACCTCCACCACCAACCAATCATCCAGGCCGTTGGCGGCGTCGCGAATAGCCAGGCGGTGCGCCGGGCCGAGGAGCATCAACGCCGGCGCCAGCGCCAGCACTCCCGCCGAGAAAAGGTTGACCAGGTAGGCCGCAAAGAGCACCTGAGGGTAGCGCAACGAAGAGCGCAAACCCTGCACAAAAGCCTGCCAGCCGTTGAGCGAGGCGGCACGCTTCGTCTCCGGCTGAGCGGCGGCCGCGCCGGCCTGTTCGGGCGGCGATGATGCCGCAATCGTGGCAGCTCCCTCATCGAAAGCCTGCGCCTTCAGTTCAGTTGACTCCATACTCATAGCCCTCCCCAATACAACAACCAGTTCTGCAACTGATACAACAGCCGCACATTGACCGCCAGCCACGACCAAATATCCACGCGGCGCGACAGCCCGTTGTCTGACCATTGCAGGTCCAGCAGCACGTGACCGTCGGGGTCCACCTCGGCGGCGATCACCTCTCTATCGGGATAGGTGAACACTTTCCCGCTTTCCTTGCCCCCCCACGGTTCGCGCACCACACCCCCATCGGCAAAGGTCACCTCTACTCCGGTGGGGATGGTCAACTCGCCTTGCCGCGTCACCGTCACCGTGTGTTGGTCCACAGCCATCACGCTGTAATTGACCACACTATCATCGTAAACCAGGCCGTTGAAGAACCAGGCCAGGTCTTGCTGGCTCACCTCTTCGGCCGTGCGGCGGAAATCCTCGGTAGTGGCGTGGGTAAAACGGTAACGCTGGTAGAAAGTGCGCATGACCTTCAGCATGGTCTGCTCGCCAAGCATGTTCTCCAGCGTGGAAAGCGCCAGAAGGGGTTTGGCATACGCCCCTACGCCGTAGCTTCTCGCTCCGTCGAACTCCCAGGCTTTGCCGTACATGGGGACGTCGGGTAAGGTCAGGTAATCGGTGCGCCGCAGTTGCAAATAGCTCATTTTGGCATTGCCGCCGTTGATGGCATTGTAAGGGCCATAGAGGATGTTCATCAACCGTGCAGTCGAATAGTCGGTGAAGCCTTCATCGAGCCAGGGTTCCTCGGCCTCGTTGAAGGCGACGGTGGCATACCACCATTCGTGGCCGATTTCGTGGACGATCACGGCCTCGAAAATATGGTCGAACTGGCCGGTGGCGATACCCAGGCCGGTGATGTCATCCATACCGGCGGTGATCAGCATGGGGTACTCCATTCCCCCGGCACCGCCGGCCTTTTGTGGAACATCCACTACGATCAGACGGGGGTAAGGGTAGTCGCCATACCACTTGCCGTAATGGGTCAGCGCCGCTTCAGCGGCATCCAGAGCGCGCTCGACGGTGAAAGCGTGTTCGGGCAGATAAAGGTAGATCACCTCCACGCCGTTCACCTGGCGGCTGGCCTGTTCGAAATGGGGCGAAGCCGTCCAGGCAAAGTCAATCACCGCTTCGGCGTGATAAGTCAGCGTGTGTGTGCCGTTGCCATTGTCTTTCTTGGCAAGGAGCAGACCGGTTGCGCCGGTGACATAGTCGCTTGGCAAAGTTATCGAGACATCGTAAGTGCCAAAATCGGCAAAGAATTCGGAATTGGCATAGAAGGGATAAGCGTTCCAGCCATCGGGCTGCCACACGCCCAGTTTGGGGAACCACTGCCCGATCATGAAGAAATCGTCGTAGAAGCCGGTACGAGCAAAGACTTTGGGCAATCGGGCGACGAAATCTATCTCCAGCGAGAAATCTCCTCCCGCTGGCACCGGCGAGGGGAACTCCACACGGGCGAGAGTCCTATCTTCGAGAAGTTCGAGGGGCAAGGAGGAACCATCCTCCAGGCAGATATTGGTGATCTCGATCCAGCCAGGGTAGCGGGGGTCCCAGTTAAAACCTCGGCTGGAGGAGGAGTCCAGCAGGAAGAAAGAGACGTTGCTCGCAAAGGCGTTGAGGTAAAGATGCAAGACGGCGTCGGGGATAGGGACGTCGGTGGTATTGTGATAGGTGATGATTTCGTGACCTACCAGCTCCTTATCCTGCGTGTTGAGCGAAACCTGGATGTTGTAGGATGCCACCGGGGGAACGTCTGGCCAGGCGTAGGCGGGCGTTTGGGCCAGGGAGGCGCGAGGCGGGCTGTAAACCGTCAGCCCCATGAGCGTCAACGCCGCCAGGAAGCAGTTCTTCAACCGAGTGAGGGGTATCAACATAAGGTGCACCTTTCCTGTGTCAACAAGCAGAAGTTGGTCAGTGTCTAACCCACGGATTCCGGGCACAAAGAACAAGATTTTGCCGGATTAGCGCCCTGTTCGTTCGTTTTATGCAAGCTAGGGCAGCCCAAGGGACAGCTTCAACGACGTTCGAACCGCATCCAAAGCAGAGTCTGCCGTGTGGAGAGGCCAGCAGCCTGAAAGGCCTGTGTTGCCAGGCCGGCGGGAAAATCCAGGATGACGGCGCGGCGGCGAGGGAGTTGTCGCCGCGCCCGCGTCAGCAGCGCCTGGACGACGTTCAGATCGAAATTCGGCGGGATAGCCAGCCAGAGCCAATCGGCGTGGCCGTTGGCGTGTTGCCAGGTGAGCACGCCGTGCAGATAACCGCCCTGTTGCGCCGCCCAATGGCGGGGGAATTCGAGGGTCATCCAGCGGTAGAGGCGGCTGGGCCAATCGGGGGGAAGCGGTCGCCAGTTGAGCGGCAAATGCCAGGCCAGTTCGGGGGGGTACAGCCGTCTGAGCCAATCGCGCTGTTGAGGCCAATGAGCGGCTTGGCGCGGCGCGATGCTCAACTGCGGCATGGCAGGTTCAGGCGGCAGAGCACCCTGGCCTTGCCAGGTGGTGCGGCGGGCAACTTCGACAAAGCCCAGCGAGCGGTAGAGGTGAATGGCAACCGGGTTGTCGTCGCGGACTTGCAGCCAAGCATTGGCGCCGCGTCGGTGGATGTATTCCAACGCCCGCTCGGTGAGGGCGCGCCCGATGCCGCGCCGGCGAGCGGTGGGATGCACCGCCACGTTAGCAATCAGGTACCCCGGTTGACCCTGGGAGGTGAAGGCAAACAGGCTCACATTGCCAATGATGCGGCCATTTTCCTCCCACACAAAGCCGGTTGGCGCGTTGAAGCCTTGCTCGGCGAGCGGATAGGCCCAGCCCCACAGCCTAGCGCTGCGGGCAGCGGCGCGCATCTGCCGCAGGTAGTCTTTGCCCTCGGCTTCGAGTGAGTTGGAAAAGCACAATTCGATCAAGTCGGCCACCCCGGCCAGATCGCGGCTTGGGTCGAGAGGACGCAGGGCTGCCGGGGGCGAGGTCGCAGAGATGGGGATGACGGCCATATTGTGATTTTACCACCGCTACAAAAATAAACACGGCCCTGCGCTGGGCAAGGCCATGTGTGGTCAAGCGGCTTTGGCGACCAAGCGGCTGGATTAGAAAGTGAAGTTGCCGTCGCGGTAGATCACTACCCCATCCACGCGAATCTCGGAATCGTGGCGCATATCGCAGATGAAATCCCAATGGATGACGCTGGTGTTGAGGCTGCCGGTTTCGGGGTAACCGGCACCCAGGGCGATATGAAAAGTGCCGCCTAACTTCTCGTCGAAGAGGATATTGTGCGTGAAGCGGTCAATCTCGAAGTTGGTGCCAATGGCAAACTCGCCCAGGTAGCGCGCCCCTACGTCCGAGTCGATCATTTGCAGCAAGAAATCTTGACCGTTATCAGCTTTGGCCGTGGCCACGCGCCCTTTCTCAAAGGTCAATTCCACGCCTTCCACCACCCGGCCCTGGGTTACCGCCGGGTAGGTGAAGCGCACCCAGCCGTTGACCGAATCTTCCACCGGGCCGGTGTACACCTCACCATCGGGCATGTTGTGGTGTCCACAAGAATTATTGAATTTGCGGCCTTTGATCGAGAGGGTAAGGTCCACATTGGGGCCAAGCAATTTGACCTTGTCGTGCCCCTGAATGCGCTCGATGATGCGGCGTTGCTTCTCTTCCACCTCTTTCCAGTAGGCCACCGGGTCGTGGGTGTTGCCATCGGCGTGGCAAGCGCCATAGACGAAATTCTGGTATTCGCTCAGGGTCATGCCGGCTTCTTTGGCGTAGGCTTCGGTGGGGTATTGTGTGAGCACCCAGCGCAGAGAGTTCTCCCCGCCGCGCTGAATCATCATATTGCGCACGGGAGCCATAGCCCGCTGGAAACGCGCCTGGCGAGCAGGCGGCACATTGCTGAGGGCGCGCGTGTTGGTCTCGGCGCGTATGCGGATGTAGACGTCGAACGACTCGGTCACCAGCTTTTGGAAAACGGGGGTGTAATCGAGCTGGGCGTCGTTGGCGTGGGTGAAGAAGATTTTCTCCTCGTCGGGCAGACGTAACAACAAGTGGGGATGAGCGCCGCGCTCCAAGGTCAGCTCGTATAGGGCGCGCACCAACGGTTCGGCATTGGTCGTCGTTTCGATAGCCACCTTGTCGCCAGGTTTCACATTGGCAGAGTGGTCAACCAGAATGCGCGCCAGCTTCTGAACGCGAGAATCGGCCATGATCCTTCCCTCCGTAAAAAACGTTGCAGTTGTCAGACAACGATACGGTTCTCATTATATCATGGGCAGAAAATCCGCGCTATAATCAAGCGGCGTGAGGTGCCAAGGACAGCCTCACCCCATAAAAACCGTGAGGCGCTTTGGCTTTTCTCGAACTGTAACCCATCACCTGCCATCCACCTTCCTCGATTTGCCATGAAACAACTCCTCCAAAACCTAAAAAACGGCGTCACCACGGTGGCCGATGTGCCAACCCCCACCCCGCAAGCGGGCGAAGTGCTGATGCGCACGGCTGTCTCGCTGGTCTCGGCTGGCACCGAGCGCATGGTGGTCGAATTTGCCGAAAAATCCCTGCTGGGCAAGGCGCGCTCGCGCCCCGACCTTGTCCGCCAATTGCTGGATAAAGCCCGCCGCGAGGGGGCGCTGACCACGCTGGAGGCCGCCCTCAATCGTCTCGATCAACCCATGCCGTTGGGGTACTCTTCGGCGGGGACGATTGTGGCGCTGGGCGCGGGGGTGCAGGGCTTTGCCGTCGGGCAGCGCGTGGCAGCCGCGGGCAGCAATTTTGCCGTCCACGCCGAATACGCTGCCGTGCCGGTGAACCTGCTGGCCGCTTTGCCAGACAACGTGGATTTCGAAAGCGCCGCCTTTACCACGCTGGGGGCAATTGCCCTGCACGGCTTCCGCCTGAGCAAAGCCCAACTCGGCGAGCGCATCGCGGTTATCGGGCTGGGCTTGCTCGGCCTGCTGGCGGTGAGCATTGCCCGGGCAGCAGGATGTCATGTGCTGGGGATTGACCTCGACGCGGCGCGGGTAGAGCTGGGGCGACAACTTGGCGCCGCAGGCGTCCTGCGCCCCCAGGCCGAGGAGGCCGCCCGCAGCTTCAGCCGCGGGCGCGGTTGCGACGCTGTGCTGATCTGCGCCGATACCCCCTCAGCCGACCCCGTGGAGTTGGCCGGCGTCATCGCTCGCGACCGCGCCAACGTTGTGGCTGTGGGGGCGGTGGGGTTGCACCTGCCGCGCAAAATCTATTACGAAAAAGAACTGTCCTTCGTCAATTCGCGCTCCTATGGCCCAGGACGTTACGACCCAGCTTACGAAGAAGGCGGGCGCGACTACCCCATTGGCTATGTGCGCTGGACGGAGGGCCGCAACCTGGAGGCTTTCGTTGATCTGCTTGCCGAGGGCCGCCTGAGCGTCAAACCCCTCATCAGCCACCGCTTTCCCATCGAGAGAGCGCCGCAGGCCTATGAGCTGATCACCGGCAAAAGCAAAGAGCCGTTCCTGGGCGTCTTACTAACCTACGCGGCGCAGGACGGCGTCCAGAAAACGTCAGCCGAGGTGCAACAGCAAACCGAGAGCGAAGAAAAGGCAAAAGCCGAAGTGCGCCCCGGCCAAAGGCCGCCGAGTGGGCAGGTATGTCTGGGCGTGCTGGGGGCCGGCAATTTTGCCACTGCCGTTATGCTGCCGGCGCTCAAGAAGCTGCCGGCCATCACCCTGGCGGGGATCGTCTCTGCCTCGGGGGTCAGCGCGGCGCACGCGGCCCAAAAATTCGCCTTCCGCTACGCTGCCAGCGACGAGGCGCAAATCCTCCACGACCCCGACATCAACACCGTCGCCATTCTCACCCGCCATCATCTACACGCCGCTCAGGTCGTTGCTGCGCTGCAAGCAGGCAAACACGTCTTCTGCGAGAAGCCGCTGGCGCTCACCGGCGAGCAACTGGCGATGATTGGGGCGCAGTTAGAGGCAGGCAGCGGCGGCTTGCTGATGGTGGGTTTCAACCGCCGTTTTGCGCCGTTGGCGGTGCGGCTGCGCGATTTCATTGCCCTGCGGCAAGAACCGCTGGCAGCGCATTACCGCGTCAACGCCGGTTACATCCCCCCTAACCATTGGGTGCACGATCCCGAACAAGGCGGCGGGCGCATCATCGGCGAGGTGTGCCATTTCGTGGATTTGCTCACCTTCCTGGTCGGTGCGCCGCCGACGGAGGTGATTGCCCGCGCCTTGCCAGACGGAGGGTGTTATCGCCAGGACAATGTCATGCTGACGTTCACCTTCGCGGATGGTTCGTTGGGAACGGTCACTTACCTGGCGAACGGCGACAAAGCCTTTCCCAAAGAGCGGGTGGAGGTCTTTGCCGCGGGGCGGGTGGCGGTGCTGGATGATTTTCGCAGCCTGGAGATGGTGCAAGACGGCCGTCGTCAGGTGGTGCGCTCTCGGCTGCGGCAAGATAAAGGCCATCGCGCCGAATGGGAGGCTTTTGCCGCCGCCATCGTCGCTGGCGGGCCGCCGCCCATCCCTTACGTCCAACTATTCGGCGTCATGCAAGCTACCCTTGCCGCTGTGGAAGCGCTGCGGCAGAACCGGCCTATACTCGTCAAGCGCTAAAGAGGCGAGGGAGTATGGCGTCTCCGGCGGGGATCCCCCGCCTCAGCACATGAAAGTCGGCTGGAGGCCGACTCCAGCCGACAGCAGGGCAGGCGCAAACAGCGTATCACCAGACTCTGCCTGGTCTAGCAAGGCCGACCGCAGATCGGCGCTGCGGCGGTTGGCCGCCCCCATCTCGCAAGATTACGGCAATTTTGTTAAACTCCATAGCGCGACAAGCCGCGACCCAGGCTAAAACCTTCGAGCCATTCGTGTAATTCGATGCCACCTATAAGGCCGAGGCGGCGTGTAAGGTTTCCCACTCTTGCATTTTGGCCTCTAACTCGGCTTGCAAGCGCACGTAGTCACTGCCCAATTTTTGCACTTTGGCCGCATCGGCAGGCGGGTTTTCGAGCAGGCGCGCCAGGGCAGCAATCTGTTGTTCGAGGCTGCCGATCTGCTCTTCGACGCTTTTGATGCGGTTGCGGCGGCGTTTTTCCTCGGGCGAGAGACGCGTTGGCTCGCTGCGTGGCAGGGTGTTCTTGTGAGCGCCGGCCATCTGTTCGGCTTTGGCGCGCTCTTTCTCGGCCAAAAGCTCCTGGCGGTATTGGCTGTAACTTCCTGCAAAGACGCGCAAAACGCCCTGCGCCTCGTCAATCTCCCAAATCTGGGTTGCCAAGGCGTCAATCAAATAGCGGTCATGCGAAACCAGCAGGATGGTACCCTGAAAGTTGTCGAGCACCTCTTGCAGGATTTCCTGGGAAGGGATGTCGAGGTGATTGGTTGGCTCGTCCAGCAGGAGCAGGTTAGCGCCGGTGAGGGCCAGCTTGGCCAGGGCCAGGCGGCTGCACTCGCCGCCGGATAACACCGCCACCTTCTTGAACACATCGTCGCCGGTGAAGAGGAAGCGGGCGAGATAATGGCGGATTTCGGCAGGCAGCAGTTTTTCAGCCACCGACTGAATTTCTTCCATGAGGGTGCGCTCGGCTTTCAGGTCCTCATGCGCCTGGGCGAAATAACCGATCTTGAGGCTGGCGCCCAACGAGACCTGGCCTTCCAGGGGGGGATGCTGGCCCAAGATCGTTTTGAGGAAGGTCGTTTTGCCGGCGCCGTTGGGGCCGATGAGGGCCGCCGTCTCCAGGCGGCGCAGTTCGATGTCGCCGGCGAAGAAGAGCGGCGCACCGGGGTAACCCACGCGTAGCTGGCGCGTGCGCAGGACGATGTCGCCCGAACGGTAAGCGGCGTGCAAGTGCAAGCTGAGGCCGGGTGGGCGATGGGATGGCGGGCGCAGGGCGCGCACACGCCGCTCGGCCTCCTCCACGCTGAACGCCCCCACCGAGAGGTTGACCGTCTCGCTGACCTCGCCCCATGGTCGCCCAACCACCTTGTCCAGCCCAAGCTGTTCCACCGCCTGAAGGTAACGGCTAAGGCGGCGCAAACGGCCTTTGGCCTGCAACACATTTTGTCCGGAGATGTTCTTGCGGATATAAGCCAGCTCTTTCTCCAGCCGTTCTTTCTCGCTCTCGAAAACCTGCTGGCGCAGTTCCCAGCGCCGCTGGCGGTCTTGCACATAGGCTGAATAGTTGCCGTGATAGGTCTCGAAGCCGTTGGCGCTCATCTCGAAGATGACCGTCGTCACGCGGTCGAGAAAATAGCGGTCGTGCGAGACAATCAAGGCCGCGCCGTCCCAATGAGCGAGGTAATCCTCTAGCCATTCGACGGCGGCCATATCGAGGTGATTGGTCGGCTCATCGAGGACGAGCAGATCGGGATCGGAGAGCAAGAGACGCGCCAGCAGGGCGCGCGTGCGCTGCCCGCCAGATAGATGACGCAGGGGCAGGTTGAACTCGTTAGGGGTGAAGCCCAAGCCGCTGAGCACCTGCTGGATGCGCTGGGTGTAGGTGTAGCCGCCGCGCTGCTCGAAGCGCGCCTGAAGAGGGCCATATTTTTCGATGGCACTCTCGGCCTGTAGGGGATCGGCCATTTGCGCCTCGAGGCGGGCCAGCTCGGCTTCCATCTGGCGCAGTGTCTCCACAGCAGACAGACAAGCCTCCCACAGGCTGGTGGCCGTGTCGAAGACGGCATCGTTGGCCGCTTCCTGCGGCAGGTAACCCACATTGAGCCATTTGGGGCGGAACACACTGCCTTCGGAGGGCGTCTCTTCCCCCACCAGAATACGCAACAAGGTCGTCTTGCCGATGCCGTTTGGCCCCACGATGGCGGCGCGCGCCCCGCGCGGGATAGCAAAACTCACCCCGCGGAAGATGTCGTTGGGGCCGTAGGACTTAGCCAGATTGGTTACTGTGACAAGCGACATAACTCAAGCGAGATGGACAACTGACGATGGACAATTGACGCAGGCGGCGAGGCCCGCCGCAAAACAGCTTCTGGCACCTTTCCTGCAACGCCTTATTTTACTCGACTCGCCCGCCAATCGGCGGGGCATGTTATAATCACAGCAGCTATGGAAACAAAGCCTTTGAAGAACTCCCAATATATCAAAAGAAATGCCCCGTTCAACACCAGCCCGCTGTTCTGGGGCCTGCTGGTAGCCTTTTGCCTGGCAGCCAGCGTGACCGCTTACCTGACCTTTGTGGTCGTGCGCGATGCCGTGCTGGCCCTGCCCTTCCAAATTGGGCAAAGCGCCCCCATCCCGCAAGGCGCAAGCGGCAACCCCCCCGGCACACCCAACCCACTGGAGACCCCCATTGCACAATTGCCGAGCCTGGACTTGCCCGGCGGGCCAACGCCCCAACCCTGGGACGGCGCCAGCCGTGTCAACATCCTCTTCATGGGGCTGGATTACGGCGATTGGAGCGAGGACCGCGAGGGGCCGTCTCGCACCGATACGATGATCCTCTTCACCATTGACCCGCTGACGAAAACCGCTGGCTGGATTCACATCCCGCGCGATTTGTGGGTGAACATCCCTGGCTTCAACTACGGCAAGATCAACACCGCTTACTATCTCGGCGAGGCCTACCAACTGCCGGGTGGCGGGCCGGGACTGGCTATCAAGACGGTAGAACAATTCCTCGGTGTGCCGATCAATTACTACGCCCAGGTGGATTTCCAGGCCTTCGAGAAATTCATTGACGAGATCGGCGGCATAGATATTGATGTCCCCATGATGTACGATGAGAACGGCGAGCCGCTCAAAGTATTCAAGATTGACCCCATCGGCAAGCACAACACCATCAAGCTGGAGCCAGGCAAGCGCTATCATTTCGACGGCCCGGCTGCGCTGGCCTATGCCCGCAACCGTTACTCGAGCGGCGGCGATTTCGACCGCGCCGAACGCCAAAAGCAGGTGATCTTCGCCATTCGCGACAAGATTCTCAAGCTGAACATGCTGCCTACCCTGATTGAGAAATCCCCGCTATTGTATGCCGAACTCGCCAGCGGTGTGCATACCAACATGGAGTTAGAAGAAGGTATTTCCCTGGCCTGGCTGGCGGTACAAATCCCCGATGAGAACATCAAGCAAGGCGTCATTGCTCCTCCAGAGATGGTCGAGATGGGGGTTTCGGTGGACGGGTTGGACATTCTCATCCCCATCCCCGACAAAATCCGCATCCTGCGGGATGAAATCTTCACCGCCGCAGGACCGGTCAGCCCGGCGGCGGCCATCGGCAACCCCAAAGACTTGATGTTGGCCGAAGCGGCACGCGTCTCGGTGTTGAACGGCACTTACACGGCCGGCCTGGCCTCGCGCACCCAACAATACCTGATCAACCAGGGCGTCAACGTGGTTTTCACCGGCAATGCCCAGGATTTTTACACTTACACGACCATCATAGACTACACCGGCAAGCCCTATACCGTCCAATATCTCGTTGATTTGATGAGCATTCAGCCGACGCGCATCTACAGCTCCTACGACCCCAACAGCGAAGTGGATGTGGCTGTTTTGCTAGGCAGCGATTGGCCTGGCAACGTCGTCTTGCCATAAAAGAGCACATGCCCACCTCTGCGTATCGAGTGCCACAGCGTTGTCGTGGCGCTTGACATTTAAGCCCCTCCCCCAGGATACTCGGCGCATGGATACCCTCAGCGGCTCCATCGAACGCGTGACCTTCTACAACCCCGAAAACGGTTATAGCGTGGTGCGCCTGCGTCCTGAGCGTCTGATGCGTCATCCTGGCGTGGGGCGGGATGGCCTGGCGACGGTGGTGGGCAACCTGCCCGAACTGACGGCCGGTGAACATGTCAGATTACAGGGCAAATGGGTGAGCCATTCCAAACACGGTTTACAGTTTCAAGCCGAATTCTGCGAGCAAACTCTGCCGGCCACCGCCGCTGGCATTTGCCGCTACCTGGGATCAGGGCTGATTCGCGGCATTGGCAGCCGCCTGGCAGAGCGCATCGTCGCCCGCTTTGGGACGCAGACCCTCGAGATCATCGAACGGCAGCCCGAACGCCTGCGCGAAGTGCCCGATATTGGCCCCTTGCGCTCGGCGCGCATTGCCGCTGCCTGGCAAGAACAGAGGCAAGTCAAAGAAATCATGCTTTTCCTGCACAGTCACGGCCTCAGCACCAACCTGGCGATCAAAATCTACAAGCAATACGGCAACGAGGCCCTAAGCATTGTGCAGAATGACCCCTACCGCCTGGCGCGCGACATCTACGGCATCGGCTTCAAGACCGCCGACAAGATCGCCCGCTTGCTAGGTTTGCCCAACGACCATCCCTCGCGCATCGAAGCCGGCATCATTTACACGCTCAACGAGCTGACCGACGAAGGCCACACGTATGCGCCGCACCAAGAGCTGGCCGAACGCGCTGCGGCTCTGCTGGAAGTGAAGCCGGAGCTGCTACCCGCGGCGCTGGAACGTCTTGCCCAGGCAGATCGCGTGCGCCTGGAGGCGCTGCCAATACCTTCCTCGCCGCTCTCATCCCCAAACAGTGAGACGATGGCGCTGAAGGAAGCCGCCGCCCCCTATGGCCAAACCGCCGTTTACCTGACGCCGCTCTACATCAGTGAAACCGGCGTGGCCGAACGTCTGCACCGCCTGGCCGAAGCGCCCAGCCGCCCCTATGCTCTGCCCATCCCCGATGTACAGCTCTCCGATGAACAGCAAACCGCCGTGCGCCTGGCGCTCTCTCGGCCTGTGAGCGTGCTGACCGGCGGGCCCGGCACGGGCAAGACCACCACCATTCGGGCGTTGATTGCCGCCCTGGAAGCCGCTCACCGGCCCTACGCCCTGGCCTGCCCCACCGGCCGCGCTGCCAAACGCCTTGCGGAGGCCACTAACCGCCCGGCTAGCACCATTCACCGCTTGTTAGGCCCCTCCCCTGCGCAGGGTTTCAAGTTCAACGCCCAAAATCCTTTGCCGATAGACCTGCTGGTGGTGGATGAAGCCTCCATGCTCGATCTGTCCTTGGCCAATCACCTGCTCAAGGCGCTCAAGCCAGGCACGCATCTCTTGCTGGTGGGGGATGCAGACCAATTGCCCTCCGTGGGGGCAGGTGATGTCTTGCGGGATGTGATCGCTTCGGGGATAGCGCCCGTCACGCGGCTGAACGTCATCTTTCGGCAGGCAGCCGGCTCGCACATCATCACCAACGCCCACCGCATCAACCGCGGCGAGATGCCCATTTTCGAAGGCGCCGCCGATTTTTTCCTCTTCCCTGCCGATACCCCCGACGAAGCCGCCCGCTGGGTGGTGGAGGTAGTCTGCCAGCGCATCCCACACAAGTTCGGCTTGTCGCCGAGCGATATTCAGACGCTGGCGCCCATGTACCGCGGCGCGGCGGGGATCAACGCCCTCAATCAGCACTTGCAAGCCGCTCTCAACCCCCCCAGCGCTCTCAAGCCCGAAAAGAGCCTCTTCGGGCAGACCTTTCGCCCCGGCGACCGCGTGATGCAAACCCAAAACAACTACGACAAGGATGTCTTCAACGGGGATATCGGCACGGTGCTGGCCCTCGACCCTATCGAGCATACGTTGATGGTGGATTTCGACGGACGACAAGTGGTTTACGACTGGAGCGAGTGCGACCAGATCGTGCTGGCCTATGCTGTGTCGGTGCACAAGAGCCAGGGATCAGAGTTCCCCGCAGTGGTCATCCCCCTGGTGACGGCGCACTACCTGATGTTGCAGCGCAACCTGTTGTACACGGCGGTAACGCGGGCCAAAAAATTGTGCGTGCTGGTGGGCAGCCGCAAAGCCGTGGGTATGGCGGTGAAGAACAACCGCGTGGCACAGCGCTACACCGCCCTGGATTGGCGCTTGCGAACATTCCACTAAGGAGGCGATATGGGCTTTCTAGAGAAAATCACCGCTCTCTTCGCCCCATCGGCCAAAACCGACCGCTGGGCCTACACTTTTGCAGTTCGATGCCTGCGCTGTGGCGAGTCCATCCCTGGGCGGGTGGACTTGCGCAACGAGCTGAGCGCCGAGTATGACGAAGACAAAGGCGTCACCAAGTACGTTTGCCGCAAGGTGCTCATAGGCAGCGGGGCGTCCCATTGCTTTCAGGCCATCGAGGTGCGCTTGACCTTCGACGCCGATTACAAACTGACCGATCGCCAAATTACAGGCGGTAAGTTCTTGGACGAGGCCTAAGAGCCGTCGGCAAGGCTATTCGGGCAGTTCGTACAGCTCCACCATCACGCCGTTGGCGCTCTTGGGATGGATGAAAGCGTATTTCTTGCCGTCGGCGCTCAATTTGGGCGTGTCGTTGATGAGTTGGATGCCTTTGGCCTTGAGTTGGGCTAACATCGCCTCGATGTCGTCCACCTGCAGACAGACATGGTGCATGCCGGGGCCGCGTTTCTCCAGGTATTTTGCCAGCCCCGAATCGGTGGTGGTAGGTCGCACCAGCTCGATTTCACTGCCGCCCAGCGGTAAGAAGGCAATTTGGGCGGCCTCGGCGGGGATGTCTTTGACCTGTGCGACTTCCATCCCCAGGGCATCGCGCCAGAAGGCCAGATGGGCTTCGATATCCTCCACAAGAATGGCCAGATGGTCAATGCGGGTAATTTTGGGCATAGGGGTTTCCTCTTCGCTCTTGGATGCGGTCGGAGGGGCAGTCTGAAATGAGCAGGCTCGTAACGGCATTGCCCCGACCGCTGGATAGCCAACACTCAGCTTAGAAGACAGAGGGCTGATATTCGCCCCATACGCCGCGCAGGGTGTTGCAGATTTCACCCAGCGTGCAGCCGCCTTCCACTGCGGCGATGAACAACGGCAAGAGGTTGTCACTGCTGTGCGCGGCTGTTTCCAAGCGGGTCAGCAATTCACTCACTCGCGCTGCGTCCCTGGCGGCCTTGTAGCGCTTCAGCTTGGCCACCTGATTCGCCTCGATGGCAGGGTCTATCTTCAGGCGTTCGAGTTCCACCGCTTCGCTGATCTGGAATTGGTTGACGCCGACCACGATTTCGTCCTTGTTTTCCACCGCTTTCTGGTAGCGGTAGGCAGCTTCCTGGATTTCGCCCTGAATGTAACCTTTTTCGATGGCCGCTTGCGCCCCGCCCATCTCGTCAATTTTGAGCAAATAGGCTGCGGCGCGGCTTTCGATCTCGTCGGTGAGCCGCTCGATCACGTAGGAGCCTGCCAACGGGTCAACGGTATCGGCCACGCCCGATTCGTAGGCGATGATCTGCTGGGTGCGCAGGGCGACGCGCACACTCTTTTCGGTCGGCAGCCAGAGAGCCTCGTCCATGCTGTTGGTGTGCAGGCTCTGCGTGCCGCCTAGCACCGCTGCCAGCGCTTGCAGGGTGACGCGCACGACGTTGTTTTCGGGTTGTTGGGCGGTGAGGGTGGAGCCGCCGGTTTGCGTGTGGAAGCGCAACATCATCGAGGCAGGCTTCTTAGCCCCAAAGCGCTGGCGCATCAGTTTGGCCCACAGGCGGCGGGCGGCGCGGAATTTGGCGATTTCTTCGAGGAAATTATTGTGGGCGTTGAAGAAGAACGATAACTGCCCGGCAAATTCGTCCACATCCAGGCCGGCATCCAGGGCCGCTTGCACATAGGCCACAGCATTGGCCAGGGTGAAGGCCACTTCCTGTACGGCGGTGGCGCCGGCTTCGCGGATGTGATAGCCAGAAATGCTGATGGTATTCCAGTTGGGGACGGCGTCTTTGCAGTAACGGAAGGTGTCGGTGATGAGGCGCATGGAGGGCGCCGGCGGGAAGATGTAAGTGCCGCGGGCGATGTATTCTTTGAGGATGTCGTTCTGGATGGTGCCGCGCAGTTGGCGGGTTTCGACACCCTGCTTTTTGGCGACGGCGATGTAGAGCGCCAAGAGAATGGCCGCCGGGGCGTTGATGGTCATGGAGGTGGAAACCTTGTCCAGGGGAATCTGGCGAAAGAGGGTTTCCATGTCCTCCAGGGAGGAGATTGCCACGCCCACTTTGCCCACTTCGCCGAGCGCCATGGGGTCATCCGAGTCGTAGCCGATTTGGGTTGGCAGGTCGAAGGCTACCGAGAGACCGGTCTGCCCTTGTTCGAGCAGGTAGCGGTAGCGGGCGTTGGATTCTTCGGCAGTGGCAAAACCCGCATATTGGCGCATCGTCCAGAAGCGGCCGCGATACATGGTCGGCTGGACGCCGCGGGTGTAGGGGTATTCGCCGGGGAAGCCGAGCTTCTCCATGTAATCGGGGTCGGGGTCTGGCGGGGGCAAGACCGCCTCGAGGGTAATGCCCGATGGGGTGGCGAAAGCGGGCTTGCGTTCAGGGAAGCGCGAAACGGCTTTCTGATAGGTGGAGTCTTTCCAGCGGGTGAATTCAGTTTCAAGGGACATAGAGGCCTCAGGTGGTTTTCGGATGTGGCCGGCAGGGTTACGACGCCAGGGGCAAGTTGTTCTGCGCCGCCAGGGCGGCCCCAACGATGCCGGCCTGGTTCAAGAATTGTGCCGGGACAATTTCAGCTTGTGTCGAGAGCAAAGGCAAGATTTTGGCGTGTTTCTTGACGATGCCGCCCCCCAGGATGATGAGATCGGGCGAAAGCAATTTCTCCATGGTTTTCAAGTACTGGTTGAAGCGGCTGGCCCACGCTTTCCACGACAGCCGCTCGCGCTGGCGGGTGGCGTCTGACACGCGCCATTCGGCGTCCACGCCGCCCATTTCGATGTGACCGAACTCTGTGTTTGGCACCAACTTGCCGTCTATGAACACGGCCGAGCCAATGCCGGTGCCGACGGTGATGAGCAACACCAGCCCCCTGCGGCCGCGCCCGGCGCCGAAGGCCATCTCGGCCAGGCCGGCGGCATCGGCGTCGTTGATCACCCACACGGGGCAGCCGGTGGCCTCACGCAACAAGGCGTCGGCCTGGAGGCCAATCCATTTCTTGTCCACATTGGCTGCTGAGAGCGTCACCCCGTTGCGCACCACTGCCGGGAAACCACATCCTACCGGGCCGTGCCAATCGAAGTGCGCGGTAATCTCGGCCACCACTTTAGCCACAGCGCGCGGCTTGGCCAGCCTGGGGGTGGGGATACGGAAGCGTTCTGCCAGCAACATGCCCGTTTGCGTGTCAACCGGTGCGCCTTTGATGCCTGATCCGCCAATGTCAATGCCCAAAATCTGCATAGCACTATCTCCTCGAGGGTGTTTTTCTCTGACAACTGGAAGGTTGCAGCGCCCGCCCAATTATCCCATAGATTGCGGGCAAATTCCAAGTCCCAGCAGAACAGACGCTCACCAGGGGGAGGCGCTGGGGCGTCGAAGTCGCGCCTTGCCGGGGGGTTGGCGCGGTATAATCCTGCCCATGAGACGAAAATTCAACCCCCGTTGGCTGCTCATCCTCCCCTTGCTTGGCCTGTTGTGCGGCGGGGTTTACCTCCTGCCGCCGGTGCACCAACGGCTGGCATGGCGCCTGGACGATCTGCGAGCGGAGATTCGCACGCTGTTCAACCCGCCGGAGAAATTGGCGTTCCCCAGCGGGGGCGCGACCCTGGCGGTGGCTGCGGTCTCGCCCACGCCGCGGCCATCCCGCACGCCCAGTGCCTCCCCCCCAGCGCCCTTCGCCACCCTCACGCCCACACACCCCCAAGATACCCCCCTGCCTAGCGCCACCCCCACGCTCACGTCTACACCGCTGCCCACTGCTGTCAATCTCACTTCCCCCACTTTTCGTTATTATCACCAGCACGGCTTGTACAACTACTGCGCCCCGGCCAATCTGGCTATGGCTGTCACCTTCTGGGGTTGGAAAGGTGACCGGCTGGAGGTGGGCAATATCGTCAAGCCTTATGCCAAAGACTTGAACGTTATGCCTTACGAGATGGTGAATTTTGCCGTGGAGAAGGCCGGCCTGGGCGGCTTGGTGCGTGTGGGTGGCGATGTTCAAATGCTCAAAAGCCTCTTGCTGGCCGGTTTCCCCGTCCTGGTCGAGAAAGGCGTCCACTTTCAAGACCTGGCCGGGCAGCTAACCTGGATGGGGCATTACACCGTGGTGACCGGTTATGACGACCGGCAGGGGGTTTTCATCACCCAGGATTCGTACATCGAGCCAGGCCAGAATCACCCTGCCCCTTACGAGACTTTCATGCAAGAGTGGCGCTCGTTCAATTACACCTACATCGTCATTTATCCTCCCGACCGTCAGAACGACGTGTTAGCGGCGTTGGCTACGCAAGCTGACGAAACCGCCAATTATCAGTATGCCGCCCAACTGGCCTCCAATGAAATTTATTCTGACTTGCCGGATGTGGAACGTTTCTTTGCTTGGTACAACTACGGCACCAACCTGGTGAAATTACAAGATTACGGCGGCGCGGCCAGCGCTTATGACCAGGCCTTTGCCATCTACAACAGCCTGCCTGAGGACAAGAGTATTCGCCCTTACCGCATCTTGTGGTATCAGACCGGCCCCTACTTCGCCTATTACTACACTGCCCGCTACCAGACGGTGATCGAGCTGGCGACCACGGCCATCCAATCGGTGTACTACGACGACACCGCCCCCGAAGAAAGTCTCTATTGGCGCGGTATGGCCAAATTGGCCTTGGGCGATACCGCCGGTGCCATTGATGACTTCCGCAAGAGTATCAAGCCTTATCACCCTGGCTTCGCCCCTGCGCTCGAGCAATTGAAATTACTC
>Ga0209018_1000365_pt1 | contig 43122 bp, 28 predicted proteins | sample YNPBryBLVA2012_FD_185814 | JGI IMG/M metagenome (GOLD analysis project Ga0209018, IMG submission 185814) | Anoxygenic and chlorotrophic microbial mat microbial communities from Yellowstone National Park, USA - YNP Bryant BLVA 2012 (SPAdes)... ...
AGCCCGGAGGCGCACGATGCGTAGCCGTCGTAGGACGGGCCGCCGGCCCGTCCATCGCCCCACTCACCGCTCCAGCCCGGAGGCGCACGATGCGTAGCCTGTTCTGGAAAGGCATGCTCGCCTTCCTGATCGTCATCCTGGTCGCCGTGGGCACGGTCGCCCTGCTGGCCGGACAGGCCACCGCTGCCGAGTTCCACCGCTACGCCGCCCATGGCGGGATGGTGTGGGACGATCAGGTGGACTACCTGGCCGCCTACTACGCCGCGCACGGCTCCTGGGAAGGCGTCCAGCAGGCCCTGCCGCCTGGCGGGACGACAATAGGCCGCGGCTACGGTCGCAGCGGCACGGGCCAGACGGGCTTCCGCCTGGCCGACGCCGACGGTCGGATCGTCGGCGACAGCGCCGGACAGCCATCCGGCAGCGCCTCGCCGGACGAGCTGGCCGGCGGGTGGCCCATCGCGGTGGACGGGCAGACGGTCGGCTACCTGTTGCCCACCGCGCCGCCGACCGCCGCCGGCGCAGCGCAGGCCGAGTTCCTGGCCCGCGTCCGCGCCGCCCTGTGGATCGCCGCGCTGGCCGCGCTGATCGCCGCCCTGCTTGTCGGCGGGCTGCTGTTCCGCTCGATCACCGCCCCGCTGCGCCGTCTCACCGCTGCCAGCGCCGCCATCGCCGGGGGCGATCTCGGCGCCCGCGCCCCGGTCGGTGGGCGGGACGAGGTCGCTCGACTGGCCGTCTCCTTCAACCAGATGGCCGAGAGCCTGGCCCGCGCCGAGGCGGCCCGTCGTAACCAGACCGCCGACATCGCCCACGAGCTGCGTACACCCCTCACCGTTGTCCAGGGGACATTGGAGGCGATCGTGGATGGCGTTTACCCGGCCAATCGAGAGAACCTGCTCGCCGCGCTGGCGCAGGTGCGCACGTTGAGCCGCCTGGTGGACGACCTGCGCCTGCTGGCCCTGGCCGACGCCGGGCAGCTCCGCCTGCAGAAGGCGCCGCTCGACCTGGGCGCCTTCCTGCGCCAAACGGTGGAGGCACATCGGCCGCAGGCGCAGGAGCGCGGCGTGGCCCTGGTGCTGGACGCCCCGCCAGCCCTGCCGAAGGTGCTGGCCGACCGCGACCGGCTGGCCCAGGTGGTCGGCAACCTGCTGGGCAACGCCCTGCAGTACGTCCCGCCCGGCGGCCACGTCACCGTGCGGGTGAGCGACCAGGGGCGGGAGGTGACCGTCTCCGTCGCCGATGACGGCCCCGGCGTGCCGGCGGACGACCTGCCGTACCTGTTCGAGCGCTTCTGGCGCGGCGAGCCGGCCCGCCAGCGGACGGCCGGCGGCAGCGGGCTGGGGCTGGCCATCGCCCGCCACCTCGTCGAGGCGCACGGCGGGCGCATCTGGGCCGAAGCCACGCCAGGAGGAGGGCTGACCATCACCTTTGCCCTGCGCAGCGCTGAACTGGCTTGAAGTGCCTCACCCCTCCCCCTGCCTCCTCCCCTCTCCCTCTGCGAGGAAGAGAAGTAGGGGGCGGGGAATGAGGTGAGGGTCACAACACCATACCCAGGGGTTTCATCATGGCCAACAACGAAGCAACGACCCTGTACGCTCCGACGATCAAGGAACTGCCGCTCCCCGAACGTCCACGGGAGCGGCTGGCCCGCCTGGGCCCCGCCGCCCTCTCCACTGCCGAACTGCTGGCCATCATCCTGCGCACCGGCGTGGACGGGGAGAACGTCCTCCACCTGGCCAGTCGCCTGCTGGCCCGCTACGGCGGGGTCAGCGGGCTGGCCCGCGCCAGCCTCTCCGAGCTGGTCGCCGAGCGCGGCCTGGGGCCGGCCAAGGCCGCCCAACTGCAAGCTGCGCTGGAGCTGGGCCGCCGGCTGCTCCTCGCTGCGCCGGAGGAACGGCTGCAGATCCGCACCCCCGCCGACGTGGCTCAACTGCTGATGGCCGAGATGGGCCACCTGGAACAGGAGCACTTCCAGGTTCTCTACCTCGATACCCGCAACCGCGTCCTGGGCAGTGAACCGGTCTACAAGGGCAGCCTCAACCAGTCGCAGATCCGCGTCGGCGAGGTCTTCCGTGAGGCAGTGCGCCGCAACTGCGCCTCGATCATCTGCGCCCACAACCACCCGTCGGGCGACCCCGCGCCCTCGCCGGAGGACGTGGCGGTGACCCGCGAGCTGGTGGCGGCGGGGAAGCTCTTGGGCATCGAACTGCTCGACCACCTGATCATCGGCCAGCAACGCTGGATCAGCATGCGCGAGCGGGGGCTGGGGTTCGAGAGCTAGACCACGAAACGGCGCGCAAGGGGTCACGCAAGGCGTGAAACTGCCACGACTTGCGTGGCGTTCGCGCTCCTCCTCTCCCCTTGGCCCCCCACCTGTGTGGAACAATCATCCCATCCACGCGCGTGTGGCGTACCGCGACAACGACCACCCAGCGAAAGTGTAGGACAACTGCTCGCAGTTGTCCCTACCCCCCCGCTTGGCAATCGCGAAAGAGAATGTATAATTCGACGCCATGCCACTCTTGACAGCTGAAATGCTCCATCCGAGCAACATATACCATTACGGCCGTCTTGACAACTACGGGGGCTTCTACGAGGGCCAGCGCCTCTACCAACAAGGACGGGCGTCCGTGGTCGCCTTCAGCAACGACGCCGCCGTCTGCGCCGTCGCCGATGGCCGTGTGCAGCACACGGTCACCCTGCGCGTCGAGGCCGACAAACGCCTGGTGCTGAATTGCACCTGCCAACCAGCCGCCGACCGGACGATCTGCAAACACATCGTCGCTGCCTTCGCCGCCACCAGCGACTACATCCTCCATCAGGCAAGCCAGCACTGGGAGTACCGGCTGCTGCGCGCGCTGGAAAAGGCTCCCCGTCCCCCGCAGCGGAAGCCGCGTCTCCGCTACATCGTCTTCTTCACCCTCCTGTACCGAGAACACTGGCGCGAACCCTGGGCGATCGAGCCCCACGTCATCAAAGCGTCGGACTGGCCCAAGCTCCACGATCTGGAGACGGACTTCGATGCCGACCGGCTGCTCCGCTACCTGGACGAGAATCGTTCGTGGCTGCGCGCGATCGGGCCTCTCTCCTCGTCCCTGGTTCCTGAAGGCTGTCTGAACCTGCCGCCGAATATGCTGCCCTTCATCAACACCACGTTCATCTCCTCGGGATACTACCCGTCTCAGAAAAATCTGTCCATTGCCCACCGCATCGCCCTGCTGGCGGAATGGAAAGCGCCCCTGTTCCTGGCCTCGCCCACCGGCAAGGTAGAGCAGCGGCTGGAGATCCTCGACGAACCGGTCACCATCACGGCGATCCTGGTCCGCGACCAGGAGACATTACATCTCCAGGCGGGCATCCGGGTGGGCGAACAGACCTTCTCTTTGCTCAAGGACAGCCTGCGGGTGGTCTGCGATAGCCCGACCTGGGTGTTGGCGGGGCGCTACCTGGCCCGCGTGGAGAACAGCAGCGCGGTGAACCTGATGAGCATTATGCCGCTCACCATCCCGGCCAACAGAGAAGAGGACTTCCGCGCCCAGTACTTCCCGCGCCTGGCCGAACACGCGCCGATCGAAGGGAACGTCGTCGCCTGGGAGGACGTCCACGCCGACCCGCAGCCGCGCCTGTACCTGAGCGAGGAGAACGGCCACCTGCAAGCCACCCTGCGCTTCGGGTACGGCGAACACGAGGTGGACTGCGCCAAGCAGCCGCCGCCGACCACGCTCGAGGACATCGCCGGCTCGTGGAGCATCCTGCGCATCCACCGCCAGCCGGAAAAGGAAGAGCAGTTCTACAACACGCTCGCCACCCCTGCCTACGGCTTGAAGCGCGCCGGCAGTGAGTGGCCTTACGGCACCTTCGAACTGCGGGCGCGCACCCACCCCTTCGATTTCCTGATCCGCTCGATCCCCCTGCTGACCCAGGAGGGCTTCGAGATCTACGGCGAGGAGAAGCTGACCAGCGGGCGCGTTAACCGCAATCGCCCCACCCTCTCGCTGCGCATCAGCTCCGGGCTGGACTGGTTCGACCTGGAAGCCGTCGTCCGGTATGGCGACCAGGAGGTAACCCTGCGCGAGATTCGCCGGGCGCTCCGCCGCGGCGAGCGCTACGTCAAGCTGGCCGACGGCTCCGTCGGCGAGGTGCCCGAGGCATGGCTGGAGCGATACAAGCATCTCTTCAGCATGGCCGAGGAGACCGAGCAGGGCCTGCGCGTGAGCGAGCTCCACGCGCCGCTGCTGGACAACCTGCTGGCCGACGCGGCGCAGGTGCAGACCGACCCACAGTTCGAGCAGCGCCGCCAACGGCTGCGCGACTTCACCCACATCGAGCCGCAGCCAATCCCACACGGTTTCCAGGGCGAGTTGCGCCCGTACCAGAAGGCCGGCCTGGACTGGCTGCACTTCCTGCACGAGTACGGCCTGGGCGGCTGCCTGGCCGACGACATGGGCCTGGGCAAGACAATCCAGGTCCTTGCCCTGCTCCAGTCGCTGCGCGAGCAGGGCAAGGCCCAGGGGGCCAGCCTGCTGGTCGTGCCGAAGTCGCTGCTGGTCAACTGGCAGCGCGAGGCCGCTCGTTTCACGCCCGAACTGCGCTTTCGAGAGCACATCGGCAACGCCCGCTTGAAAGACCCCGCCGTCTTCGATGACTGCGACGTCGTTCTGACCACCTACGGCGTCATGCTGCGCGACGTGGAGGCGCTGCAGCGCTACCGCTTCCACTACATCATCCTCGACGAGTCGCAGGCGATCAAGAACCCGCTGGCGAAGAGCGCCCGGGCGGCGCGCACGCTGAACGCCGAGCACCGCCTGGTGATGACCGGCACGCCGGTGGAGAACAACACCTTCGAGCTGTGGTCGCAGTTCGCCTTCCTTAACCCCGGTCTGCTGGGCAACCTGGAAACCTTCCGCCGCGAGTTCGCCGCGCCGATCGAGCGGGAGCAGAGCGCGGAGACGGCGCAACTCCTACGCCAGCTCGTCTACCCGTTCATCCTGCGCCGGACCAAGGAACAGGTCGCCCCTGAGCTGCCGGAACGCAACGAGCGCACAATCTACGTGGATATGGAACCCGCCCAACGCAAGCTGTACAACCGAACCCGCGACTACTATCGCGGCCTGCTGCTGGGCATGATCGAAGAGCGCGGACTGGACGACGTGCGGATGAAGATCCTCGAAGGCCTGCTGCGCCTGCGCCAGATCAGCATCCACCCCACGCTGGTCGAACCGACCTACCGCGGCGCAGCGCCGAAGTTCGAGCTGCTCCTGGAGACCCTGGAGACCTTGCACGCCGAAGGGCACAAGGTGCTGATCTTCTCCCAGTTCGTGGAGGCGCTCAGACTGCTGCGGGCGGAGTTGGACGGGCGGCAGTTGCGCTATGCCTACCTGGACGGGAAGACCCACAACCGTCAGAGCCAGGTAGATGCCTTCCAGAACGACCCCCACCTGCCGTTCTTCCTGATCAGCCTGCGCGCCGGCGGCCTGGGCCTGAACCTGACCGCCGCCGATTACGTCATCCACCTGGACCCGTGGTGGAACCCGGCCGTCGAGCGGCAGGCCAGCGACCGTACCCACCGCATCGGGCAGGACAAGCCCGTGTTCATTTACAAGCTCATCACCCGCGACTCGGTCGAGGAGAAGATCCTGCAGTTGCAGGAACGCAAGAGGCAATTGGTGGATCAGATCATCAGCACCGAGAGCAGTTTCTTCAAGGCACTGACCGCCGAGGACGTCAGGTCGCTCTTCAGTTGAGCGCGTCCCACCCAGGAGGCCCTATGAGTGACTGCCCCAGTTGCGGACGGTACGTCGGGCCCTACGAGGCCTGCCCCTACTGCGGCGCGCGCATCGGCGGGCGGGTGTCCGTCCGCGCGGTGAAGATCGCCGCCATCGTCCTGGCCACGGTCGGCCTGGCCGCGCTGTGGCTGGCCGCCACGCACAGCGAAGTCCCGCTCGTCCCCATCGGCCAGGCCGGGGCGACCATGAACATGGCCTACGTGCGCGTCCAGGGACGGGTGATCCGCAGCCCCAGCTACTACGCCGACTCCGGCTACCTGGCCTTCACCATCGCCGATGAAAGCGGCCAGATGCGCGTCTCCGCCTACCGCCACGAGGCCGAGGCGCTGCGCAGCGGCGGGCGCGTCCCCGCCCTGGGCGACTGGGTCTCCGTCGAAGGGACGCTGCGCGTCCGCGAGGACGACGTGGCCATGACGATCAACGTCCCCGAACACCTGGAGATCGAGCGCCCGGAGGCCGCGCTGCGCGAGATCGGTTCGCTCAGCGCCGACGACCAGTACGCCCGCGTGCGCGTGCAGGGACAAGTTTGGGCGGTCCGCGAGCCGTACGAGGGACTGACGCTGCTCACCCTGCGCGACGCCAGCGGCACGGTCGAGGTGGCGGTGGACGAGAGCCTGCAGGCGCTGACCGGCGCGCTGATCCCCCCCGCCGTCGGCCAGTCGGTGGAGGTGGCAGGGGCGATTGACCTCTACGGCGACACGCCGCAGATCGTCCCGGCCTCGGTGCTGGACATCGTCCTCCTGCCCGAACCGGTGGTGATCGCCCCGCCGGTCAACATCGGGGCGCTGTCGGAGGCCGATGCGGGCCGCCTGGTGAGCGTGCAGGGGACGATCACCGGTGTGGACCCCTTCTCGGCGGGGGTCAAGTTCACCCTCGACGACGGGACGGGGACGCTGACGCTGCTGCTGTGGCAGGACCTGTTCGACGCGCTGCCCGACCCGGCGGCGCTGGCGGAGGGGGCGCAGGTGCAGGCGCTGGGGACGCTCTCGCTCTACCGCGGCGCGCTGGAGCTGACCATCGAACGGGCGCAGGATGTGACCGTGGTGGGCGGGGCGACCGCCCCGGTCAGCGGTCCGACGGCGATCGGCGAGCTGACTGCCGACCGGCTGGGCGAGACGGTGACGGTCGAAGGCGCAGTGGTCGAGGTCGCCTCGTCTTCGAGCAACTTCCGCTTCACGCTGGACGACGGCAGCGGGCAGGTGGTGCTGCTGTTGTGGCTCGATACCTACGACGAACTGGCCGACCCCCGTGGGCTGAACGTGGGGGCGCGGGTGCGCGCCACCGGCCAGGTGGACGAGTACCAAGGCGCGCTGCAGGTGGTGCCGTCCGCCGCCGACGATGTGACCCTGCTCGCCCCGCCGACGTCGGTGGCCCTGCGGGACGTGTCCTCGCTGTCCGCAGCGGACGTGGGCGGGACGGTGGCGCTGCAGGGGCTGGTCGCCCGCGCCGAGCCGTTCTCCCAGGGCTACCGGCTGTGGTTGAACGACGGTACGGGCGAGGCGCTGGTGCTGCTGTGGAGCAACGTCTACGAGCGAGTGGACGGCCGCGACGGGCTGGTGGTCGGCGCGCAGGTGCACGTCGTCGGCCTGGTGCAGGAGTACCAGGGGACGCTGGAGGTGGTGCCGCAGTTGCCGGTGGATGTGGTGGTGGGGGGGCCGTAGGCAAGTAGGCAAGTAGGCAAGTGAGCCGGTGGGCGGTGGTGAGGTGGCCGGTGCCGGGTTGCAGGTTGGCTTGGGAGCAGAGGGTAATGGGGGAGCCGACGATGAAGGCGACAGAACAGATTGGGGTGGTGTTGCGGGCAGTGTTGCAGGCGGTGTTGCGGGCTTTGGTGCGGGCTGTGGTGCGGGCAGTGGCATGGGTGCTCGCGCGGGTGCGGACGCGGGGGGCCGCAGCGGGGAGATTGGCGGCGCGGGTGCGGACGCGGGGGGCCGCGGTGGGGGGATTGTTGGCGCGGATGGCTGTGGCGGGGTTCCTGTTGGTGCTGGCGACGGGGTGCGGCGTGGGCACGGCGACGCCGACGGGCGAGCCGGCCAGCCTGCCACCGATTGACGCACCGACGTCGGCCGCCTCATCCTCGCTCACGCCGGCCCCGCCCTCGCCCACGCCAGCCCCACCCTCGTCCACGCCGATCCCGCCCTCACCCACGCCGGCCCCGCCGACCGCGACCGCCACGCCGCAGCCGTCACCCACGGCAACCCCAGAACCCAGTCCCATCCCGACGGTCGAGGCAACCGAGGAACCGGTCGCGATCACCCCCATCGGCCAACTGCACAGCGGCCTGTCCGGCCAGGAGGTGACCGTGGAAGGGCAGGTGATCGGCACGGCCTCCTTCGCCGCCGGCTTCAAGTTCGTCCTCGACGACGGCAGCGGACGGATCGTGCTGCTGATGTGGCACGACGTCTACGACGATTGCTGGGACGCGGCGGGATTGAACATCGGCGCGCAGGTGCGCGTCTCCGGCGAGATCGGCGATTACCAGGGCGAGCTGCAGATCGAACCGTCGTGGGGCGGCGGGGTGCAGGTGCAGCAGGCCGCCAGCCCCTGGGCCAATCCCCGCCAGATCAGTACCCTCAGCCCCGCCGACGAGAACCAGCGGGTGATGATCGAGGGCACGGTGACCCGCCTGGAAGATTCGGCGAACTGGGCCAAGGTCTTCGTCAACGACGGGAGCGGCGAGATGATGGTCTTCCTCTACCGCAATATCTTCGACCGCGTGTCGAACCGGAGCGCGCTGAGCACCCCCGGCACCCCCGTCCGCGTCGTCGGCACGGTGACGATCTACCAGGGCGCGCTGGAGATCAAACCCGCGCTGCCGGTGGATGTGGTGGTGGGGCGGTAGGAAGTGGGCAAGTGGGCAAGTATGCAAGTGGGCAAGTATGCAAGTGGGCAAGTATGCAAGTGGGCAAGTATGCAAGTGGGCAAGTACGGAACACGCTTCACGTTCCACGTTTCACGTTCCACGTTCCACGTTTCACGTTCCACGTTTCACGTTTCACGCTTCACGTTTCACGTTTCACGCTTCACGTTTCACGTTTCACGCTTCACGTTTCACGTTTCACGTTTCACGCTTCACGCTTCACGTTTCACGCTTCACGTTTCACGCATCACGCATCACGTTTCACGCTTCCCGTTTCACGCTGAGGTAACGCTATGTCCATAGCCGACGCAGGGCTTGGGTTGTTATTCGCCGTGGGGGGGGCGATGGTGGCGTCGCTGCTGGCGCTCGTGCCGGCGCTGCATATCTACAACGTCGCCGGATTCATCATCCTGGGCACGGCGGCGCTGGGTCCGCTCGTCCCGCCAGAACACCTGGCGATGTTCTTCCTGGGACTGATCACGTCCTACTCCATGCTCAACACCATCCCCAGCATCTTCCTCTCCGCCCCCGACGACTCGACCGTCTTCGTCGTCCTGCCGGGACAGAAGTACCTGATGCAGCAGCGCGGCTACGAGGCGGCGGTGCTGACCGGCATCGGCGGGCTGGGCGGGATCGCCGTGCTGGCGCTGCTGACCCCGGTGGCTTCGCAGCTTTTTCCGACCCTGCGGGCGATCCTCCAGCCGCACCTGCCATGGATCCTGTGGACCGTCATCGCCTTTATGCTCATCTCCGAGTGGCCGAAGGGCAGCGACCGCGCCCCCGCCGGCCTGCGTCGCTGGTGGGACGGCTGGCGCAGCCTGACCGCCGGGCTGGTGACCTTCCTCCTCTCCGGCGTGTTGGGCTTCGTGCTGATGTACCGCTCGATCCTGCCGGTGACCTCGGCCTACCAGAACCTGCTGCCGGCCTTCGTCGGCCTGTTCGCCGTGCCATGGATCCTGCAGAACCTGCTGGCGCGGGTCAGGCTACCGCAGCAATTCATCGCCCGCAGCGTGGACGCGACGCCGTGGCTGTTCGTGCGCGGCACCTTCGCCGGGGCGCTGGGCGGGCTGTTCGCCGCCTTCTTCCCCGTCGTCACCGGCGGCATCGGCGGATTCATCGCCGGCCACGCCACTGCCCAGCGGGACGACCGGCTGTTCATCATCTCGCAGGGCGCTTCGAAGGTCGTCTACTACGTCGGCGGGTTCCTCCTGTTCTTCGTCCCCGGCCTGCACCTGACGCGCGGCGGAATGGCCTGGATGATCAGCACGCTGTGGAGCGCCTACACCCCACAGACCTACTACCTGGCCGTGGCGGCGGTAGTGCTGACCGGCGTGCTCTCGTTCTTCCTGCTCCTGCTGATGACCCGCCTGGTGATCGGGCTGATCGGGCGGGTGAACTACCGCTGGATCAGCCTGGGCACGCTGGCGGTGCTGCTGGTAATCGTGATGACGGTGCCGGCGCTGGGCGAGCTGACCGGCGGCGGCGACGCGGCTTCCGCCGTGCGCGCCGGGCTGGGCGGGCTGCTCATCTGCGCCGTCGCCACCGGCATCGGCCTGATCCCCGTGCTGTGGGGCTCGCGACGGATGAACTGCATGGGCGTGCTGCTGCTGCCCATCGCCCTCAACATGGCCGGTGCGGGCGCGACCGTGGCCGGATGGCTGGGGTTGATCCGATAGAAGGGCTGTCAACGGATTTAGGGAACAGATTGAACAGATCGGCACGGGGCATCCGTTCAATCCGTTCCAACAACCCGTTGACAGCTCCTCCAGCCATCCCGCTGCTTGACTTTCGCCCCGCGCTGTGCTAAACTTCCGTTGTTCCTCCCCGGCCAACCAACTACTCCCAAAGGAGTTCCGTTCTGACGAAAGGGGGTAACTGCTCACCCTCCCGCAGGTTTGGGCGCAATGTACAGCCCAAATCGTACTGCCATGGCCACTCCGATGCGTTGCCCGGTCACTTCCGAACCTGCGGGAGGGTGAAATGAGCAGTGACGAAAGGAGGTGATCCAGAACTTGAGAGACTCTGTAACCCACCATTCCCTTGCGCGTTCCTGGATCAGGAAAAGGAGGAGAATCATGCACCGGAGACTGTTCACCTGGCTGGCCGTGCTGGTGATCCTGAGCCTCTCGCTCGGTGCCTGCGGCACGGCTGAACCCGCCTCACCCGAGTGCCCGGAGTGCCCAGAGTGCCCCGAATGCCCCGAGGCTACTCCCTGCCCTGCGGCAGCCGAGTGCCCGGAGCCCGAGTGCCCCGTCATCCCGGCCGCCGGGGAGCGCCTGGCAACCGTCATCGCCCGGGGACGGGTCGTGTGCGGTGTCCACACGTCCCTGCTCGGTTTCGGCTACATTGACGAGTCCGGCCGGAACGTCGGCTTCGACGTTGACCTCTGTCGGGCCGTGGCGGCGGCGATCTTCAACGACCCCGAAGCGGTCGAGTTCGTGCCGCTGACGGCTGCCGAGCGCGGCCCCGCCCTGCAGACCGGCGAAGTGGACATGCTGTCGCGCAACATGACCTGGACCTCCACCCGCGAGGCCCAGTGGGGCAACTTCACCTGGATCATGTTCTACGACGGACAAGGGATCATGGTTCGCGCCGATTCGGGAGCGACCACCCTGGAGGACCTGGACGGGGCAACGATCTGCGTGACGACGGGCACGACTACCGAGCTGAACCTGGCCGACGCCTTCCGCTCGCGGGGGCTGGAGTTCACGGCGGTCACCTTCGAGGACACGTCGGCGGTGTACAGCGCCTACGAGGACGGGCGCTGCGATGCGGCCACCAGCGATAAGTCGCAACTGGCAGCGGTCCGCGCCGGCTTCGCTAACCCCGCCGATCACGTTATCCTGGACCTGACGCTGTCCAGGGAACCCCTGACGCCAGCGGTGCCGGCTGGTGACGACCAGTGGCTCGACGTAGTGCGGACCGTGATGTGGGTGTTGATCAACGCCGAGGAACTGGGGGTCAACTCGCAGAACGTGGACCAGATGCTCACCAGCGACAGCCCTGAGGTCCGGCGGCTGCTGGGTGTGGAAGGCGCTTTCGGACAGACCGAGCTGGGCCTGAGCCCCGATTTCGCCGTCAACGTCATCCGCGCCGTGGGCAACTACGGCGAGATCTACGACCGCTACATGGGCCCGAACGGCCTGGCCTTCTCCCTCGATCGCGGTCTGAATGAGCTCTGGACGAACGGCGGCCTGATCTACGCTCCGCCGCTCCGCTGATCACGCGGTAGGGAAGGGCTGGGTCTCAGGGGGCCCGGCCCTTCCCGCCAGAAAGGTATCTACCTACCCTACCCTCCCACAGGTCAGAAAGCGGCTGGCGAGAGGGCAAACAACTCATTGCGGCGCACTCCAGTGCGGAAATTGCGCCCAAACCTGCGGGAGGGCAGGCAGTTACCCGGAAAGAACGATGGAGCAGAACGACCACGTTCAAGTCATCCCCCGCGCCAGCATTCCCCTCTGGCGCGACGAGCGGGTCCTCAAGGGAGTCGCCCAGGTCGTTTCGGCGGCCCTCGTCATCGCCTCCCTCACCTTCTTCGCCCATAACGTCCTCCGGGCGGCGGAGGCGAGGGGACTGGGCCTGGGCTACGACTTCCTCAGCCAGTCGGCCGGGATGCCGCTGGGCGAGTCCGTGATCCCCTACGACCCGGCCGATTCCTACGCCCGCGCCTTTCTGGTGGGCATTCTGAACACCCTCAAGGTCGCCGTGGTCGGCATCGTTCTGGCCACAGTCGTGGGCACTGTCACGGCGGTGGCTCGGCTATCCACCAACTGGCTGGTCAGCAAGATCGCCAGCGTCTACATTGAGATCATCCGCAATGTTCCCCTGCTCGTCCAATTGTTCGTCTGGTACTTCGCCGTCTACCAACAGCTTCCCCCCGTGCGCGAGAGTATTCAACTGCCCGGTCCCATCTTCCTAAGCCAGCGAGGGCTCTATCTGCCAGCACCCGTAGCGGGCCCGACCTTCGCCCTCTGGGCGGCGACAGTCGGTGTGGCCGCGATCCTGGCGGTGATCCTGCACACCGTCCTGCTCCGCTATCAACTGAGGACCGGCCGCACGACGCGCCCCACCCTGATCGCCGGCCTCCTCCTGGTATCCATTCCACTGGCCGCCTGGTTCCTGGTCGGGCAACAGCCCTTGACGTGGGACCTCCCTGTCGCCAATCGCTTTAACTTCAGAGGGGGGCTACAGTTGACACCCGAGTACGCCGCCATGCTGACCGGCCTGGTCGTCTATACGGGCGCCTTCATCGCCGAGGTCGTCCGCGCCGGCATCCTGGCCGTCAGCCGCGGCCAGTTCGAGGCTGCGCGGGCGTTGGGGCTCAAGGACCTGCAGATCCTGCGCCTGGTCGTCTTTCCCCAGGCTATGCGGGTGATCATCCCCCCTCTGATCAGCCAGTACCTCAACCTGACCAAGAACTCCAGCCTGGCCGTGGCCATCGGCTACCTCGACCTGTTCTACGTGGGGCGGACGATCATCAACCAGGCCGGGCAGGCCGTTCCCGTTTTCGTCATGGTCATGGCCACCTACCTGCTGATGAGCCTGGTCACTTCGCTCTTCCTGAACATCTACAATCGCCGCATTCAGTTGGTGGAGCACTGAGATGAGCAGCCATCCCGCCGCTGTCGTGCGACCGCCCGCCCCACCGGGGCCGGTGCGCTGGCTCAAAAAGAACCTGTTCAGCCCCTGGTACAACACCGTGCTGACGGTTCTGGCAGCGACGTTTCTGTTCTTTGTCCTGAAGGGGGTCTTCACGTGGGTCTGTTTCCGGGCTAATTGGACGCCGGTGACCCACAGCCTGCGGCTGTTCGCCGCAGGACAGTACCCACCGGAGCAGTTATGGCGTGTCGGCATCATTCTGTGGATGATATCTTTCCTCTTCGGGCTGAGCGGGCGGGTGTGGAGAGGCACGTTCATGGTCTTCGCCCGCGGCCTCGCAATTGCCCTGGGCGCGCTGGCGCTCATCCCGCTGAACCTCTCGCTGTTGGGGATCGGCGCCCGCCTGTGGCTGCTGGCCAACCCTGCCCTGGTCTTCGTTGGCTACCACGTAGGGCACACTCGCGTGGGCAAAGGACGTTGGGTTCTGCTGGGCTGGGGGCTTTCCTTCGTGCTGATGATCCTGCTGCTGACCGGGCTGCCGGCCATCCCCTGGCTACCCCCAGTAGAAAGCGGGCTGTGGGGCGGGCTATTGCTGACCTTCCTGTTGGCCGTGGTCGGTATCGCCGCCTCATTCCCCATCGGCGTCCTGCTGGCCCTGGGAAGGCGCAGCACACTGCCAGTGGTCAAGGGGTTCTGCATCGTGTTCATCGAGACGATCCGCGGCGTGCCCCTGGTCACCATCCTTTTTATGTTCTCCATCATCCTGCCGTTATTCCTGCCCGAGAACGTGCGCGTCGATCGGGTGCTGCGAGCAATGATGGCCATGACCGTCTTCGCCTCGGCCTACATGGCCGAGAACGTGCGCGGCGGCCTGCAGGCCATCCCCCGCGGACAGATCGAGGCAGCCAAGGCGCTGGGACTGAATGGGTTTCAGACGACGCTGCTCATCGTGCTACCCCAGGCCCTGCGCATGGTCATCCCGGCCATTGTCGGCCAGTTCATCGCCCTGTTCATGGACACCACCCTGGCCTACATCGTGGGGCTGACGGAACTGCTAACCGTCGCTCGCGCAGTCCTGCAGAGCAACTCGGAATGGCTGCTGTTGGACATGGAGGTGTTCCTGTTCATCGCGGCGATTTTCTGGGTCTTCACCTATTCGATGTCGTACGCCAGTCGCCGCCTGGAGATGGCCCTGGGTGTGGGGAAGCGTTAGGGAGAGAACGATGAATCCGAACGACGAGACACCTTCATCCACCGACGAGATCATCATCTGCCGCGATGTCCATAAGTGGTTCGACGACTTCCACGTCCTGCGCGGCGTCAGCCTGACCGTCAAGCGCCAGGAGGTGATCGTCATCTGCGGCCCCTCCGGGTCGGGCAAGTCCACTTTCATCCGCACGATCAACCGCCTCGAGGAGCATCAGCGCGGCCAGATCATCGTGGACGGCATCGAGCTGACTCACGACATCCGCAACATCGAGGCCGTGCGCCGCGAGATCGGGATGGTGTTCCAACAGTTCAACCTTTTCCCACACCTGACCGTGCTGCAGAACATCACTCTGGCCCCGCTGTGGGCGCGCAAGTGGCCCAAAGCCCGCGCGGAAGAGGTCGCCATGCAGTTGCTGGAACGGGTGGGGATTCCCGAACAGGCGCACAAGTACCCCGGCCAACTGTCGGGCGGACAGCAGCAACGGGTCGCCATTGCCCGCGCCCTGGCGATGCAGCCCAAGATCATGCTCTTCGACGAGCCAACGTCGGCGCTCGACCCGGAGATGATCAAAGAGGTGCTCGACGTTATGCGCGAGCTGGCCCAGTCGGGGATGACGATGATCGTGGTGACCCATGAGATGGGCTTTGCCAAGGAGGCGGCAGATCGGATCGTTTTCTTCGACCAGGGCAACATCGTGGAGGAGAACACCCCCGCCGAGTTCTTCCGCAACCCACGGGAGGAGCGCACGCGGCTGTTCCTGAGCCAGATCCTCACGCATTAGCCGACCCTCTACCGGTTCCGCATCAGAGACAGGAGAACGCCATGGCCGGCGGGCCGCGGCGTTCTTTTGCCGCTATCGGCCTTCTACGTTATAATACCCCCTGTGATGGCAGAACGCCTGCAGAAGATCCTCGCCCAGGCCGGCTTCGGCAGCCGCCGCGCCTGCGAAGAGCTGATCCGCCAGGGACGGGTGCGGGTCGGTGGACGGGTGGCGCAACTGGGCCAGAAAGCCGACCCGCAGCGCGACCAGGTCACCGTGGACGGCCAGCCGGTGCGGGCCAGACAGCGCCTCACCTACATCGCCCTGTACAAGCCGGCCGGCGTGCTCTCGGACGAGGGCGATCCCACCGGCGGGGTGCGCACCGTGCAGGAACTGGTCGGCCGGTCGGAACGGCTCTTCGCCGTCGGTCGCCTCGACCTGCGCAGCGAGGGGCTGGTCATTCTGACCGATGACGGCGAGCTGGCCCACCGGCTGACCCACCCGCGCTACGAGCACACCAAAGAATACGAGGTGCGCGTCGAAGGCCACCCCAGCGAGGAGACGCTCCAGAAATGGCAGCGGGGCGTCTTCCTGGATGGCCAGCGCACCGCCCCGGCGGAGGTCACGCTGCTGCGCCGTGAACCCGACCACACCTGGCTGCGCGTCGTGCTGCGCGAGGGGCGCAAGCGACAGATCCGCCGCGTGGCAGCAATGCTCGGCCATCCGGCGCAGCGGCTGATCCGCGTGCGCATCGGCCCGCTGGCCCTGGGCGACCTGAAGCCCGGTCAGTGGCGCTACCTGACCGCCCAGGAGGTCGCGGCGCTGAAGAAGCACACAGAGAACCAGACAAGCTCACGGTCAACCGCAAAGAGCGCAAAGGACACCCGGAAAGTGAGGAATCCTTCGCGCCCTCTGCGGCCTTCGCGGTGAAGAACATGAGACCTTCGGCCATCGCCATTGACGGCCCGGCAGCTTCGGGCAAGAGCACCGTCGCCGAACGATTGGCCCGGCGGCTGGGCTACCTCTACTTCGACACCGGCGTGATGTACCGCGCCGTGACCTGGACAGCGCTGCAGCGGGGGGTGCCGCTGGAGGACGAAGCGGCGGTCACCGCGCTGGCCCAGGCGCTGGACATCGACGTGCTACCGCCCACCGTAAACGACGGCCGGCAGTATACGGTCCGCGCCGACGGCGCGGACGTCACCTGGGCGATCCGCGAGCCGGAGGTGGATGCCAACGTCTCCACCGTCTCTGCCTACCCCGGCGTGCGGGCAGCGATGGTGCGCCAGCAGCGGCGCGTGGCTGCCAACGGGCGCATCGTCATGGTCGGGCGGGACATCGGCACGGTGGTGCTGCCGGAGGCCGACCTGAAGCTCTACATTGACGCGTCGGTGGAGGAGCGGGCGCGGCGGCGCTGGCGAGAGCTGGCTCAGCGCGGGCAGGATGAGCGCTACGAGGACGTGCTGGCGATGATGCGCCGGCGGGACGAGATTGACAGCCACCGCGCCGTCTCCCCCCTGCGCGTGCCCGAAGGCGCCGTGGTGATTGACACGACGGAGATGAGTATCGAGGAGGTCGTGAACAGGGCGCTGGAGTCGATCGGGCAGAAGTCAGCAGATTGAGCAGATGAAGCAGATGGAGCAGGGGAGCAGGTGGTGATGCCGGCGGGCGGGACGATCTCGTCGGTACATCCCAAGAGCCTGGGCGCGCGGGTCGGACTGGCGCCGGGCGATGAGCTGCTGGCGATCAACGGCCAGCCCCTGCGCGACGTGATTGACGTGCAGTTCGCCGCCGCCGAGGAGCGGCTGACCCTGCGCATCCGTCGTCAGGGCCGTGAGCGCACGCTGCGCGCCCGCCGCCGCTACGACGAACCGCTCGGCCTGGAGTTCACCCGCCCCACCTTCGACAGCGACATCCGCCGCTGCACCAACCGCTGCGACTTCTGTTTCGTCGCCCAGATGCCGCCCGGCCTGCGCCGCTCGCTCTACATCCGAGACGACGACTACCGCCACTCCTTCCTGTTCGGCAACTACATCACCTTGACCAACCTGGACGAAGCGGATTGGCAACGCATCGGTGAGCAACACCTCAGCCCGCTGTACGTCTCGGTCCACGCCACCGATCCCGACCTGCGGCGGCGCATCCTCCGCGCCCCCGACGCACCGGACGTGCGGGAGCAGTTGGAGCGGCTGGCCGGGCTGGGCATCGAGGTGCACACCCAGCTCGTCCTCGCGCCCGGCCGGAACGACGGGCCGCACCTGGATCGCTCCATCGCCGACCTGGCCGAGCGCTACCCGGCGGTGGCCTCGGTCAGCGTGGTGCCGGTGGGGCTGACCCGCTACCATCGCGGCGGCTGCCGCGTCTACAGCGACGACGAGATGCGCGTCGTCCACGACCAGGTGGCCGCCTGGCAGGAGCGGCTGTTGCCGCGGCTGGGCGTGCGCTTCGTCTACCTCTCCGACGAGTGGTACCTGCGCCTGGGCCTCCCCGTCCCGCCCGCCGAGGCCTACGACGGCCTGGACCTGACGGAGAACGGCGTGGGGCTGGCGCGGCAGTTCCTGAGTTCAGGGTTTCAGGGTTCAGGGTTTCAGGTTTCAGGTTTCAAGGTTTCAGGTGCACAGGTGAGCCATGCCCAGGGCCAATCTCCCAACCTGAAACCTGAAACCTTGAAACCTGAAACCTTGAAACCTGAAACCTTGAAACCTGAAACCTTGAAACCCGACACTCTGACCCTCGTCACAGGAACGCTGTTCGCACCGCTCCTGCGCGAAGTGACGGCGCACCTGCCGGGCGTCGAGGTCGTGCCGGTGGTCAACCACTTCTTCGGCGAGACGGTCACCGTGGCGGGCCTGTTGACCGGTCGGGACGTGATCGAGCAACTGCGCGACCGCCCGCTGGGCGAGCGGGTCATCCTGCCGGCGGCCATGTTCGGCGGGCCGGCGGGCCAGACGTTGGACGAGATGACACCGGAGCAGATCGGCCATAGGCTGCACAGATCAATCCATCTCTCCCCATGAGCAAGACAGCCCCACTACGCACTTGCATACTTGCACACTTGCCCACTTGCATACTTGCACACTTGCACACTTGCATACTTGCACACTTGCACACTCTCCCGGAGGTCTGAATGTGCGGCATCGTCGGTTACGTGGGGACGCGGAACGCCTCCCCGATCATCCTTGAGGGATTGAAACGGCTGGAGTATCGCGGCTACGACTCTGCCGGCCTGGCCGTCGTCCAGGACGATGGCCGCATCGGCGTGCGCCGCGAGGTGGGGAAGCTCTCCCGCCTGGCCGAGAAAGTGCAGGCGCAGCCGCTCTCGGGGTCGGTCGGCATCGGCCACACCCGCTGGGCCACCCACGGCGAGCCTTCCGAGCGTAACGCCCATCCCCACCTGGGCCCGGAGGGCGCGGTCGCCGTCGTCCACAACGGCATCATCGAGAACTTCCGCGCCCTGCGCGAAGAGCTGGAAGCCGAGGGACACACATTCGCCTCCGAAACCGACACCGAGGTCGTCGTCCACCTGATCGAGGGCTACCTGGCCGGCGGGGCCAGCCTGGAGACAGCGGTGCGGCAGGCGCTGGAGCAGGTCAAGGGCGCCAACGCCTTCCTGGTCCTCAGTCGCAGCCAGCCCGACCGCATCATCGCTGCCCGGCTGGGCAACGCCGGCGGGCTCACCGTCGGCCTGGGCGACGGCGAGAACTTCGTCGCCTCCGACATCCCCGCCATCCTCGAACACACCCGGCGCATGCGCTTCCTGGAGAGCCGCCAGATCGCCATCGTCACCCGCCAGGAGGTGCGCGTGGAGACGCTCGACGGGCGGCCCGTGCCGGCGCAGATCCACACCATCCCCTGGGACCCCGTCGCCGCGGCCAAGGAACCCTATCGCCACTTCATGCAGAAGGAAATCTACGAGCAGGCCCGCTCGATCACCGACACCATCCGCGGGCGGGCCGACTTCGAGGGCGGGCGGGTGCGGCTGGAGGGACTGCCGCTCACGGCGCAGGAAGCGCGCGACCTGGAGAAGCTGGTCATCGTCGCCTGCGGCACCTCCGCCTACGCCGCGCTGATCGGCAAGTTCATGATCGAGGCGCTGGCCCGCCTGCCGGTGGAGGTGGACTACGGCTCCGAGTTCCGCTACCGCGACCCGCTGATCGGCCCGCACACGGCGCTGCTGGCGATCACCCAGAGCGGGGAGACGGTGGACACGCTGGCGGCGATGGAGGAGGGGCAGGGCAAGGGCGCGCGGCTGTGGGCGATTGTCAATGTCATCGGCAGCCAGGCCCACCGCCTGGCCAGCGGCGCGATTCTGATGCACGCCGGGCCGGAGATCGGCGTCGCCTCGACCAAGGCCTTCACCGCCAGCCTGGTGGATCAGTACCTGCTCGGCTGCTATCTGGGCGAGCTGCGCGGCGCGCTGACCGGCAGGACGCTGCGCCAGCGCGTGGACGACCTGGCCGCCCTGCCCGACCGGGTCGGGCGGACGCTGGAACACGGCGACGAGTACGCCCAACTGGCCCAGGCCTTCCACGACCGCGAGCACTTCCTCTACCTGGGACGGGGCATCAACTACCCGGTCGCCCTGGAGGGCGCGCTGAAGCTCAAGGAGATCTCCTACATCCACGCCGAGGGCTACCCCGCCGGGGAGATGAAGCACGGGCCCATCGCTCTGATCGACGAGCGCATGCCCGTCGTCACCATCGCCACCCAGGATAGCGTCTACGACAAGATGATCAGCCAGATCGAGCAGGTCAAGGCGCGCAGCGGCACGGTCATCGCCCTGGCCACCGAGGGGGACGACGACATCCGCCGCAAAGCCGACTTCGTCCTCACCGTCCCCCCCACCCCGCCGCTGCTCTCGCCGGTGATCAACGTGCTCCCCCTGCAACTGCTGGCCTACCACCTGGCCGTCCGTCGCGGCTGCGACGTGGACCAGCCGCGCAACCTGGCCAAGTCGGTGACGGTGGAGTAGAGCACGATAGTCACCCATTTGACAAAACCCCCCGGCGGTGGTATCTATACTCGACTTCGGTAACTGCTCACCCTTTTGTCATTGGAAGCAATCTCCAGAAGCAGTTCGGGGATTGCTTCGGGCGCTTCGCGTCCTCGCAGCAACTACAGATCGGGCGCGGGCGAATCGCAGCGGATTGAGCAGATGGAACAGACGGAGCGGATTTCACCCGATGAATCCGCTTCATCTGCTCAATCCGCTGACTTTTTCCGCTCGCTTCGAACCCAACCCTTGATCAAAACGATAGCGGGAGACGATTAGACCCATGTGCGGAATCTTCGGCATCGTCGTCAATCACGAACAGCCCCTGGGCGAGCTGCTGACCGACGCCGGGCGGCGGCTCTCCTACCGCGGCTACGACTCGGTCGGCTGCGCCACCCTCCGCGACAACGGCGCAATTGACCTGCGCAAGGACGTGGGCAAGGTGGACGAGGTCGCCGCCCGCCTGCGCTTTGCCGAGATGGTCGGGCGGCGCGGCATCGTCCAACTGCGCTGGGCCACCTTCGGCGCGCCGTCGCAGGCCAACGCCCAGCCGCACCTGGACTCCGATGGCGACCTGGTGGGGGCGCACAACGGTAACGTCGTCAACAACGTCGAGCTGCGCCAGGCCTTCCTCGCCGAGGGCATGACCGTCCGCTCGACCAACGACGGCGAGTCGTGCATCCACGCTGTCGAACGGTACGTGGATCGCGGCGCCGACATGGTCGAGGCGATCCGCCGCGCCTACGGCGACCTGGAGGGCGACTACGCCTTCGTCATCGGGCGGGTGGGCGACGACCGGCTCTACGCGATCAAGAAAGGCTCCGGCCTGGTGGTCGGCCTGGCCAACGGGTTCGCCTGCGTCTCCTCCGACCTGCCCTCCATCCTCCCGCTGACGCGGCGCATCCTGCGCGTCGAGGACGGCGAGATCGCCATCCTGTGGGCCGAGCGGGTCGAACTGCGCCGCGTGACGGACGGGGCCGTGGTCGAGCGGGCGGCGGAGACGGTCACCGAGAGCATGGAAGCGGCGACCAAGGGCGGCCATCCCCACTTCATGCACAAGGAAATCCACGAGCAGCCGCAGGCGGCGGGGGAACTGGTGCACCTGCTGCGCGCCTCGCGCCACGTCGCGCCGATGGTCGAGCGGATGGCCGCCGCCCGCCACCTCTACCTGGTCGGTTGCGGCAGCAGCTACCACGCCTGCACCCTCGGCGCGGTCTACCTAGCCCGCCTGGCCGGCCGGGCAGCCGTCCCCGTCCTGGCCCCGCAGTTCATCGCCCAGTACGGCCCGGCGCTGGGGCCGCAGGACGTGGGCGTCTTCGTCAGCCAGAGCGGGGAGACCAAGGACGTGCTCAACGCGGTCGAGGTCGCCCGCCAACGCGGGATGGGCGTCCTGGGGCTGGTCAACGTGCTCGGCTCCACCCTGATGAACGTCAGCGAGCGCTACCTGCCGCTGGCCTGCGGCTACGAGATCAGCGTCCCGGCGACCAAGACCTTCACCAACCAGGCGGTCGCCTTCCTGTTCCTGGCGCTGACGATGGGCGGCCAGTCCACGGACGACCTGGTCCGCTTGCCCGACCACCTGCGCCAGACGCTGGAGATGGTCGAGCCGCAGGTGGCGGCGCTGGGGGCGGCCCTGGTCGCCCACAGCGACCTCTATTGCCTGGGCTACGGGCTGACCTACCCGATCGCCCTGGAGGGGGCGCTCAAGCTGAAGGAGGTCACTTACGCCCACTGCGAGGGCATCCTCTCGACCGAGTTCAAGCACGGACCCCTGTCCGCTGTGCAGGACGGCTACCCGGTGCTCTTCGTCGCCGGGCCGGAGGACGTGCCGCTGCTGATCAGCGGGATCAACGAGACGACCGTGCGCGGCGGGCGGGCGGTGGTCATCGCCGAGGAGGACGCCCGGCTGCGCGCCAACGCGCACGACCTGATCGCCCTGCCGCCGGTCGGCCCGCTGCTCAACCCGCTGCTGGCGACGCTGCCGCTGCAGTTGCTCGCCTACCGGCTCAGCGTCGCCCGCGGCTACGACCCCGACTTCCCGCGCAACCTGAGCAAGACACTGACCGTGGATTGAGATTGCCGTCACAGGGGATCGGGGTATAATGGAGCCGGAGACAGCACGCTGGAAGACATCCGGGCCGCACTGACCTACGCCGCCCTATCGCTGAGCACCGAAGAGTTTTTGCCTCTCAAGCTCGAAGAGGCTACAACGGGTCGAACGTCCCATTGTGTATGCCCTGCGCGCCCTTGGGCATGACGTGACCTACGTCAGCGAGACGGCAGACGGGACAGAGGATAGCGAGCTACTCGAGACCGCCGAGCGGGAACAGCGCGTCCTGATCCCCGTCGTTTCGTGGTCTTGAACGAGTCTGGTGCACGGTCGCGTCCCTTGCGGTGATCGTTGACAGCCGGCGCACCCGAGTTGCGCGCCAACACTCACGCCCTCATCACGCTCCCACCGGTCGGCATCCGTACTGTGCAATCTGTGCAATCCGTGGTTCACTCCTGTGTCCTGATCGGCCCTTTCGGGTTGCGTCCGCGCGGGACGATGGCCGTGCGCGCGCTGCCGCTGGCCCGCGCACTGGCCGCGCGCGGCCACGCGGTGACGGTGCTCCTCCCCCCCTGGCAAAACCCCGAGGACGCCGGGCGATGCTGGGAAGAGAGCGGCGTGACCGTCGAGAACATCGCCCTGCCCCCGCGCATCCCGGTCCTCTTTCACCTGCTCGTCGCCCTCCGGCTGGCCCGCCGCGCCCTGGCCCTGCAGCCGACGGTCGTCCACTGCTTCAAGCCGAAGGCCTACAGCGGGCTGGCCCACTGGCTGCTGGCCCGCCTGCCGCGCCGTCGCCGCCCCCGCCTGGTGGTGGATAGCGACGATTGGGAGGGAGCGGGCGGCTGGAACGAAATCGGCGGCTACAACGCCATACAGCGCACCTTCTTCGCCTGGCAGGAACGCTGGGGCCTGACCCACGCCGACGCGGTCACCGTCGCCAGCCGCACCCTGGAGGAGATGACCCGCTCGCTCGGCGTTCCCCCGGCCCGGGTGTTCTACGTGCCGAATGGCGTATCGCAAATCGCAAATCACGAATCGCGGATCGCCGATAACAGCGCTGACCACAGACCACAGACCACAGACCACGCAACACGCAACACGCCTCACGTTTCACGTTTCACGCCTCACGTTTCACGTTTCACGCCTCACGTTCCCCCCCCCACCCTCCTCCTCTACACCCGCTTCTTCGAGTTCCCGCCGTCCCGCCCGCTCGAGCTCCTGCTGCGCGTGCGGGAGAAGGTGCCGGGAACGCGCCTGCTGGTGGTTGGCAAAGGCCTGTTCGGCGAGGACGAGGAGTTCCTGCGCCTGGCCCTCTCCGCGTCCCCCCCTCTCCGCGTCTCCCCCTCTCCGCGTCTCTCCCTCCCCGCGTCTCCCCCTCCCCGCGTCTCCGCATCCCCCCCTCTCCCCCCCGCCGACATCACCCTCACCGGCTGGCTGCCCCCCGAAGCGCTGCCCGCCGCCTTCGCCCAGGCCGACTTGGCGATCTACCCCTTCGACGACACGCTGATCAACCGCGCCAAGTGTCCGGTCAAGCTGCTCGACTTGCTGGCGGCGGGGCTGCCGGTGGTGGCCGAGGCGGTGGGGGAGATCCGCGAGCTCATCCGCCACGGGGAGACCGGCTGGTTGGTGGCGCCGGGCGACCTGGACGGGTTCGCCGAGGGGGTCGTGCGGCTGCTGGATGACCCGCCGCTGCGCGAGCGATTGGGCCGCGCCGCCGCCGCTGACGTGCGCGCCCGTCGCGCCTGGGAGCGGCTGGCCGAGACGGTCGAACGGGCCTACGATAGATAGGGGCAAAGCATTGCCGATGGCGACAGACATGCTTCGCCCCTGCGTGCGCTGGCTGTTGACGCTGGCCTGGATGGGGCTGATCTTCCTGCTCTCGGCCCAGCCGGACCTGCCGCACGCCCACGATCCGTGGCTGGATACCCTGCTCAAGAAGGCCGCCCACGCCTCGGTCTACGGGGTGCTGGCCGGGCTGTATGTGTGGGCGTTGCGGGGAAAGCAGCCCGCCTCTGACCAACTGCGGTTGCTCAGCCTGGCCCTGACGCTGGCCTACGCGGCCTCGGACGAGTTCCACCAGTCGTTGGTGCCGGGGCGGCACCCCTCGGCGACGGATTTCCTGATTGACGCAACCGGCGCTACGCTGGCGCTGCTGCTGGAGCGGTGGCGGTCTCGCTCGCCTCGATGAAGATCGGGCCGAACAGCCCCTCCTGCCACACCCGCACCCGGCCTTGCTTGATCAGCTCCAGCACCGCCAGCAGGGTGACGATCACCTCGACCCGGTCCGCCGCCCGCGACAGCACGTCCTGAAAGCGGATCCGTCCGCGGCGGGCCAGCCGCTTCTGGATCCGTTCGGCCTGTTCGGCGACGGTGACCGTGGCCCGCGAGATGATCTCCTCTACCGGCTGCGCCGGCCGTGCGTTCAGCGCCTCCTGCACCGCCGCCAGCAGCGCCTCCAGCGTCACGTCACCCAGATCGAACTCGGGCCCGGCGACGCGCGGCGGGCCGATGCGCACGTAAGCCCGCGCCCCCTCCTCCTCCCGCCGGGCCAGCTCCTGCGCCGCCTCCTTGAACCGCCGGTACGCCTCGAGCTGCTCCACCAGGTCGGCAGCCACATCGTCGGTCTCCTCGCCGGACGGGCGGTATCCCGGCAGCAGCACGCGGCTCTTGATCAGCACCAGCCGCGCCGCGATCACCAGGAAGGCAGCCAGGTCGGCCATCCCCCGCCGCCCCATCTCCTCAATGACCGCCAGGTACTGGTCGGTCACCTGGGCCAGCGACACCGCCGTGATGTCCAGCTCCTCCCGCTCGATGAGCTGCAGCAGCAGGTCCAGCGGCCCCTCGAAGACCGGCAGGCGAATCGGTTGGGTGGTCAGCAGCATCGTCCCTCCACGGCGGGGATTATAGCACGGGATGGGGAGAGGACAATGGGGACGCGGAGACGCGGAGACGCGGGGACGCGGAGCATCCGTTCAATCCGTTCCCAGAATCCGTTGACAGCCTTTACCGCTCCCCCTTGCACAAGCCCATGGAGTGTGTTACACTATCCCGTGTTGCGTGGCCCGTGGCCCATCCCTTCCAAGGAGTTGGCAAGATGAAACGAACATTCCCACAACTGGTCCTCGTCCTGGCCGCCAGCCTGGCCGCGCTGGCCGCGCTGTGGATCGGCCTGGATTCTCCTGCGTCCGCCCTGGCCCAACCGGCGGCGGGCGACAACGGGGGAGACAGCAAGGCTGACCGCCCCACCGACGTCCTGCTGATCAATGAGTTCGACGCCCAGACCCCCGGCACCGACGTCGCTGAGTTCATCGAGCTGTACGACGGCGGGGCCGGCAACACCTCGCTGAATGGCCTGGTGCTGGTCTTCTTCAACGGCAACGCCGCCAACGACGCTTCCTACTACGCCATTGACCTGGACGGCTACAGCACCAACGCCAGCGGCTACTTCCTGGGCGGCAATGCGACCGTCCCCGGCGTCCAGATCGTCTGGCCCGATAACACGCTGCAGAACGGCCAGGACGGCATCGGCCTGTTCATCGGCAACGCGTCCGACTTCCCCAACGGCACGCCGGTGACCAACACCAACCTGATCGACGCCGTGGTCTACGACGACTTCCCACCCGGCGTGCCCGATCCGGAGCTGGAGGCCGTGCTGCTCAATCCCGGTCAGGTGATGACGTTCGAGGGGCCCGACGCCAACAACACTTCCGCCGGGCGCTGCCCGAACGGCGCCGGCGGGGCGCGCAACACGGTCACCTACACGCCCCTCACCCCCACCCCCGGCTCCAACAACGCCTGCCCCATCAACTACGACGCGGCGATCGCCAAGAGCGGCCCGCCGATCATCGTCCCCGGCAGCGCCGTCACCTATACGATCACCTACCAGAACAACGGCATGCTGGCGCTGACCGGCCTGATCATCACCGACGTGCTGCCCGCCGGCTTCGCCTACGTCACCGACACCAGCGGCCTGCCGCGGCTGGGCACCGCGCCGGTCGTCTGGGATGCCGGCGCGCTCCCCACCAACACGGTCCGCTCCTTCCAACTGGTGGCCGCCGCCCCGCCGGACGCGTCGGGCGTGCTGACCAACACGGTGATCATCGCCGCCGACGCCGACGACTACCTGGATAACAACGTCGCCACCCACGCCGCCCCCGCCGCCGGCTACGACCTGGCGGTGTCCAAGAGCGCGGACAGCGCCGAGGTGTTCATCGAACCCGGCCAGGAAGCGCCGCTGACCTACACGATCCAGGTCGCCAACCAATCCGCCATCACCGCCGCGACGACGCTCACGGTCACCGACGTGCTGCCGGACGGCTTCGTCTACATCAGCGACGACAGCGGCGTGACGCCCGGCGGCGCCGGCACGCCCGCCGACCCGCTGGTGTGGACCTTCCCCGGCCTGCCCGCCGCCACCACGCTCACCTTCCACGTCGTCGTCCACGTCACCGATGGCGTGCCCGCCAGCGGCCCCTACCAGAACGCGGTGTCCATCGCCGCCGACCCGCCGGACGACCAGGCCGGCAACAACAGCGCCCAGGACAGCGGCGTCTTCGTCTGGCGGCTGATCACCCCCGCCGAGGCCCGCACCCTGCCCCTCGGCACGCCGGTCTACGTGCGCGGCTACGTCAACTTCCCGCCCGGCCTCATGCACAACGCCAGTCAGACCCGCGACGAGTTCATGGTCCAGGACACCGCCCTCGGCAACGCCGGCCTGTCCGTCTACTACAGCGGTTCGCTGGACAAGTTCGACGGGTTTGGGATCGGCGAGGAGGTGCTCGTCCACGGGACGACAGGGCAGTTCAACGGTAAGCTGCAGATCAACGTCACCAGCCCGGCTCACGCCGTCGCCACCGGCGAAGCGATCGGCCTGATCCCCTGGCCGCGCCCGACCGGCCAGATCAACGAGAGCAGCGAGGGCATCCTGGTCTGGAGCCGCGGCACGGTGCTGACCGTGACCTCGCTGCACATGTACATTGACGACGGCAGCGGCGTGGCCGACATCTTCCGCGATACCGACACCCCTGGCCTGGGCTTCGGCGGCTTCGCGCCGGGCGACCGCGCCTGGGTGCGCGGCGTGGGCACGCAGTACGACACCAGCGCCCCCTACGACAGCGGCTACGAGATCCAACTGCGCTTCCCCAGCGACCTGCTGGAGTATCCGCAAGTCCTGCTCGTCAGCCCAGAAGACGGGGCGGTGGATGTGCCGGTGGATGCGGTGATTACGGCCACCTTCAACATGACCATGACCAACGTCAGCCCGGCGAACTTCCTGCTCGAGGGACCCGCTGGCCCGATCGTCGGCGCGGTGAGCTATGACGACGCCACCTTCACGGCGACCTTCGAACCGTCCGCTGACCTCGACCCGGCCACGACCTACACGGCCACGCTGCTGTCCACGCTGTCCGCCTTCAACGGCCTGACGCTGACCGAGGACTTCATCTGGTCGTTCACCACCGCGACCTTCGCCCCGCCCGACCTCTCGACCTCGACCAAGGCCTCCAGCGCCGCCGGTGCGCGACTGCTGCCCGGCGCGCCGGTCACGTACACGATCACGCTGATCAACACCGGCGAACTGGACGCCCAGGCCACCGTCACCGACGTGCTCGGCGCGTACTACTTCGTCCACGACCCGCTCGACTTCACCAAGTCGCCCACCGGCACGCTGACCTGGAGCGGGACGGTGCCCGCCGGCGGAGATGTGACGCTGCGGTTCGTCGTCCAGGTGGCCGAGCTGACCGGGCTGCCCATCGGCGTGAGCGTGCTGGATAACAGCGCCCGGGTGGACGACGGCGCGGGCATCGTCACCACCGTCACCGACCCGACGCCGCCGTGGGTGGAGGTGCACGCTATCTTCCTGCCGGTGGTGCTGTGCAACGGTTGACCGTCGTGGGGGCGAAGTATTCAGCTCACCCTCCCGCAGGTTCGGAACTGAAACCTGCGGGAGGGTGAGCAGGTACCGCCCTGCACACGTAACAGGAGATTGTGATGAAACAAACTCTGTCCATCCTGAGCCTACTCCTGGCCGCCGCGCTGCTGGCCGTTGTGCTCGCCGGCCTGCCGGTGCGCGCCGCGCCCGCCGCCTCCACCACGCTGCTGATCAGCGAGGTGCAGACCGGCTCTGCCACCGACGCCGACCTGGAGTTCATCGAGATCACCAACGCCTCCGCCAGCGCCATCCCGCTGAACGGCTACCGCATCGTCTACCGCTCGGCCAGCGGCAGCAGCGACATCCTCGTCTACACCTTCACCGCCGCCGACGCCATCCCCGCCCGCGGCCACTTCCTGCTCGTCCACGTTGGCAAGAACGTCGGCGTGCCGCCCGACGCCACCTTCAGCACCTCCATCAGCCGCCCCGGCGGCGGGCTGGCCATCCGCGCCGGCGACGATACCATCGTGGACAGCCTGGGCTGGGGCACGGCGACCAACATCTTCGTCGAGACCACCCCCGCCACCGCCGCGCCCAACGACCAGAGCATGGAGCGCAGGCCCGGCGGCGACGACGGAAACGGTACCGATACCGACAACAACTTCAACGACTTCCAGGTGCTGCTGACCCCCCGCCCGCAGAACACCGCCAGCCCCCCCACCCCGCCCAGCGCCGAGCGCTTCCTCGTCGCCAAGTCCGCCCCGGCCAGCGTGGAGATGGGCCAGCTCTTCACCTACACCCTCGTCGCTACCAACCAGATCTCGATGACCGCGCTCGGCGTGGTCATCACCGACGCCCTGCCGACCAACGTGACCATCGCCAGCATCTCCGACGGCGGCGTCCACCTGGGCGGCAACGTCGTCCGCTGGGACGTGCCCAGCCTGGACAACGGGGGCCGCGTGACCCGCACCGTCGCCGTCACCGCGCCGGCGCTGCCGACCGTCCTGGTCAATGACGACTACCGCGTCTGGGCCAGCAACTGGCCCACCCCGGCCCTCGGCGCGCCGCTCGAGACGGCGGTGCTCCCCGGCGGCGGGCTGACTTCGATCTACCAGATTCAGTACACCACCGACCCCGGCGGCGGCACTTACCCCTCGCCGCTGGCCGGCCAGGTCGTCACCACCACCGGCGTCGTCTACGCCGTCTACCCCGGCCACGGCTTCTGCATCGCCGAGTCCGCCGGGCCCTGGCACGGCATCTACGTCTACTACCCCAGCGGCGACATGCCGTTGCTGGGCGACGCGCTGCGCGTGCGCGGCACGGTGCAGGAGTACTACGGCCTGACCGAGCTGGCAAATTTCGCTTCCTACGAGATCCAGAGCCGCGATAACCCCATCTTCGGACCGGATGTCGTCACCGCCGCACAGATTCAGTACAATAACGGCTCGGTCAGCGAGGGCTACGAGGGCGTCTTCGTCGAGCTGCACGACGTCACCGTCACCGCCGGCAACGACGCCAACGGCATCTGGACCTTCACCGACGGCAGCGGCGGCAGCGGCAAGGCTGACGATTGGGCCTACGACGCCAACCCCGCCGTGGGCGACGTCTTCGTCCTCCTGCGCGGGGCGCTGTTCTACGACTGGAACGAGTACAAGGTCATGCCGCGCAGCGCCGCCGACGCCGTGCGCCAGGACATCACCCCGCCCACCGTCGTCGCTACCTGGCCCGCCGCCGGCGCCGCCGGCGTCAATCCCTACCGCCCGCTGTGGGCCGAGTTCAGCGAGCCGATCAGCCCGACCACCGTCAGCCCGGCCACCTTCCTGGTGCAGGGGCCGGGCGGCAGCGTCGCCGGCAGCGTCGGCTACGACCCCGCGACTCGCCGCGCCACCTTCGACCCTGCCGCGCCGCTGGCCTTCGACAGCCCGCACACCGCCACCCTGACCACCGACATCACCGACCTCTCCGGCAACCCGCTGGCCGCCGATTTCGTCTGGACTTTCACCACCGGGCCGGAGGACACCACCGCCCCCACGGTCGTGGCCCGCCAGCCCGCCCCCGAAGCGAGCGATGTGCCGCTGGGCGCGGACGTGGTGATCACCTTCAGCGAGCAGCTCGACCCGGCCACGGTCGTCGCCGCCCACTTCACCCTGCAGGGGCCGTATGGGTCGGTGCCCTGGAGCGCCGTGGACTACGATGAGGCCGCCGCCCGCGCCACGCTCGACCCGCGCGGCCTGCTCCTGCCGACCACCCGCTACACCGTCACCATCGCCGCCGGCGTGACCGACTGGGCCGGCCACCCGCTGGCCCCCGCCGACCGCACCTGGTCGTTCACCACCCAGGCCGAGCCGCCGATGTTCGCCTTCCTGGGCGACCTGCACAACCACACCTCGTACTCCGACGGCTCCGGGCTGCCGGAGCACGCCTTCGCCTCCGCCCAGGCCTGCGGGCTGGACTTCCTGGCCGTCACCGACCACTCCTACGCGATCAGCGACGCCGAGTGGGCCGACATCCTGGCCCAGGCGGAGGCCGCCACCCAGGACGGCGTCTTCGTCGGCCTGCGCGGCTTCGAGTACACCCAGGGCGGCGAGGGCCACACCAACGTCTATAACACCGTCCGCCACGCTACCCGCAGCCTGGTGCCCGGCTGCGCCTACTGCGACTACACCCCCAACCTGGAGGCCGGCGTCACCGTGCAGGGCTTCTATCCCTGGCTGGCGATCACCGGCACCCAGGCCGTGGACGGCGCCGGCACGGTGATGCAGTTCAACCATCCCGGCTGGATCAACTTCAACGACTGGGCCTACCACCCCGAGGTCGAGGACGTGGCCGAGCTGGAGGAGGTGGGCAACGGCTGGGGCAGCTCCTACGTCTTCTCCTGGGACGAGTGGATCCGTTCCCTGGACTACGGCTGGCGGGTCGGCGCGACCAACAACACCGATAACCACTCGACCAACTGGGGCTGCATCAGCCCGCACCGCACCGGCGTGGTCATGGCCGCGCTGACCAAGGACGACCTGCTGGAAGCGCTGCGCGCCCGCCGCACCTATGCCAGCGAGGACAGCAACTTCGAGCTCTTCTTCCGCGCCAACGGCTACTGGATGGGCGCCGAGATCCCCAACACCGGCCACGTCGCCTTCCAGGTGCAGGGGAACGACCCCGACGGCGAGCTCGCCGACCGGGTCGAGCTGTTCACCGACCAGGGACAGGTGGTCGCGGCGACCTACCCGGCTGCTGCCAGCTTCGACTGGCAGGTCGAGCTGGACATCACCCCTGGCGTCCACTACTACTTCGCCATGGTCACCCAGGCCGACGGTGAGCGCATCGTCTCCTCGCCGGTCTGGACCAGCGGCGACGAGGACATCAGCATCACCGACCTGAGCGTCCAGCCCTCCCTGCCGACCATCTACAACCCCAGCCTGTTCACCGCGCGGGTGACCAATCGCGGGCAGAGCACGCAGACGGTGACGGTGGACTTCACCGAGAACGGCTCACCCATCGGTCAGGTCGTCCTGACCGTCCCGCCGTGCGCGAGCGGCCCCTGCGCCGACGGCTACGCCGTCGTCGCCTGGCAGCCGCTCGTCACCGGCCCGGTGACCGTCACCGCTGCCCTCGTCGGCGCGCCGGCCGGCGACAATCCCGAAGACAACCAGGTCGAGATGCCCATGACCGTCACCGACGAGCGCATCCCGCTGATCCTCATTGACAACGGCCACGGCAACATCGGCACGGACCCCCACGGCACCCGCCAGTTCGTGGACGACCTGACCCTGCACGGCTACAACGTCCTCTTCAACCTGGACGAGATCACCGCCGGCGATCTGAACACCGAGACCGTGCGGTTGGTGGTCGTCAACGCCTACGGCCCGAACCAGCTCACCGCCGCCGAGTTGGCGGCCCTCGGCGATTTCGTCGCCGCCGGCGGCAGCCTGTGGCTGAACAGCATGTCCGACTACACCGGCAAGGTCTGGTGGGCCAACACGCTTGCCAGCCGCATGAACGGACTGATCGCCGCGCTCGAAACCCGCGTCGGCGAAGACATCCCCATCCGCTTCAACGACGACGAGATCCTCGACGGCAACAACAACAACGGCTACCCGTGGGGCGTGCTCTGGCACCTCTATCCGTTCAGCCTGACCACCGGCGTCGGCGTCAACGTCGTCCAGGCCCAGTCCTGGTCCGACGCCTCGCTGGTGGACCGCAACCTGCAGGCGTTGACGCAGGACGACCTGGGGGCGAACGGCTTCCTGTTCATCGTCGGCGACCTGGACCCCGGCTCCGGCACCTACGGCGAGCCGAACTGCACCCACAACACCGACGCCGACGGGCAGGGCGACGCCTACCTCTACGGCGAGACGGAGGTGCTGCCGGGCGCGGCGGGCTACGACATCCCCGGCGCGGCGGGCCGGCTCTTCTTCTACGGCGACTCGAACGACCCCTTCAACGTCTTTGCCTACGTCGCCGGGGACGGCAAGCAGAACGAGCTGCTCAACCTGGAGATCGTCATGTGGCTGCTGGGCGAGCCGCTGCAGCCGTTGACCATCGCCGAGGCCCGCACCGACCCCGAACTGGACGACAGCCCGGAGCGGCTCGACCAACTGGTCTGGGTCGAGGGCGTGGTCACTTCCAGCTATGGCGAGTTCTTCGACGTGCTCACCGTCCAGGACGACAGCGCCGGGATCACCGTCTTCGCCCCGGCGGGGACGGCCTCCTCGGCGATCAGCGAGACCTTCCAGCGCGGCGACTGCGTCCGCGTGGTGGGGACGATGGACGTCTATCAGGGGGATACGGAGATCCAGTTCTTCGAGACCGAGCAGGTGGACGTGCTCACGCCGACCTGCGTCATCAGTGCGGCGATGAGCATCGGCGGCGCGTACCCGCTGAGCCTATCCACCGGCGACGCCGCCCTGGAGGAGAACGAGGGCTGGCTGGTCGTGGTCACCGGCACCGTGACCGCCCGCTCGGCCAACCGCGACGCGATCTGGGTGGACGACGGCAGCGGCCCCGTGCGCGCCTTCCTGGACGGCTACAACGGCGTCTGGTCGGACATCGGCCCGTTGGACCGGGTGGTCGTGGCCGGGCTGGCCTCGGAGGACGGGGCGGGGCCGCGCATCCGCGTGCGCAACTACGGCATGCACCCGCAGTTCCCCGACGACGCGATCCGGCTCTGGCAGGCGCCGCGGTTGTACCTGCCGCTGATCGCCAGACAGTCGCCGTGATCCCTCGGCACGAAACTTTGGCCGCGCTGCCGCCCCGGCGGCGTGCAGCAATGCGTGGGGCGGACCGCTGGCCCGCCCCACGGCCCAATCACAGCAGCACGATGCCGTGCTGGCGGCAGGTCTCGACCATCTCCGGCGGCCACAAGCTGGACTGCACCTCACCGATGTGCGCCTTGCGCAGGTAGAACATGCACAGCCGCGACTGGCCGATGCCGCCGCCGATGGTCTGCGGCAGTTCGCCGGCCAGGAGGCGACGATGGAACAGCAGCTCCCGCCGCTCCTGGTTGCCGCAGATCGCCAATTGACGCTCCATGGCCGCCGGGTCGACGCGGATGCCCATGGACGACAGTTCGTAAGCGCCGTCCAGCAGCGGATAGTAGACCAGGATGTCGCCGTTCAGGCCGCAGCGCCCGTCGCCCGTCGGCGTGGACCAGTCGTCGTAGTCGGGGGCGCGGCTGTCGTGGGGACGGCCGTTGCGCAGCGCCGCGCCGATGCCGATGATGAACACGGCCCCGTGCTCACGGCAGGCCATCCGCTCCCGCTCGACCGGCTCCAGATCGGGATAGCGTTCCTCCAGCTCTTCGCTATGGATGAAGGTGATCGTCTCCGGCAAGATCGCCGGCCCGACGACCGGGAACAAGTAACAGACGTACTTCTCCGTGCGGTAGATGGCGTCGTAGATGCGGCGGACGATCTCCTGGAGGAAATCCAGGTTGCGCTCCTGCGGCCCCATCACCCGCTCCCAGTCCCACTGATCCACGTACAGCGAATGGAGGTTGTCCAGCGTCTCGTCGGGGCGGATGGCGTTCATGTCGGTGTAGATGCCCGTCCCCGGCGGGTAAGCGAAGTCGGCCAGGTGCAGCCGCTTCCACTTGGCCAGCGACTGGACGATCTCCGCGTCGGCGTCCAGGCCGGCGGCGCGGAAGGAGATCGGGCGCTGGCTGCCGCTCAGGTCATCGTTGATGCCCGTCCCGGCGCGCACCATCAGCGGCGCCGTCACCCGCAGCAGGTTCAGTTCGAAGGCCAGGTTCTCCTGGAAGAAGGTCTTGATCCGGCGGATGGCGATCTCGGTCTCGTGCGCCGATAGCAGCGGACGGTAGTTCGGTGGGATGATCAGGCCTGGTTTCATGGGAGTCCTCCTCTCAGCTCGACTGCCCCCATCTTACCACGACCCGCCAGGAATTCAACCACTGTCCACACCCACTGTCCACTACCCACTACCCACTGCCCACTGCCCACTGCCCACCGCCAGATTGCCCAACTCGCCATTCTGTGCTACCATTGCGCCGTTCGTGAGATGGCGAACAACGATGCCTTTCAGGTCCGTATCGGGTATCATTTCCGCGACCCGGCGCTGCTGCTGCGCGCCCTTACCCATTCCTCCTACGCCAACGAGCATCCGGAGGAGGGGTCGGACAATCAGCGCCTGGAGTTCCTCGGCGACGCGGTGCTGAACCTGGCCGTCGCTGCCTGGGTCTTCGAGCGGTATCCGGCCTTCCAGGAGGGAGAGATGACCCGCCTGCGGGCGGCGCTGGTGCGCGAGGAGGGCCTGGTCGCCTTCGCCCACCAGCTCGGCCTGGGCGACGTGCTCCGCCTGGGGCACGGCGAGGAGGAGGGCGGCGGCCGCACCCGCCCGACCAACCTGGGCGATGCGTTCGAGGCGTTGATGGGGGCGCTCTACCTGGACGGCGGGCTGGCGCCCGTCCTGGCCCTCGTCAACGAGCTGGCCGCTCCGGCAGCCGAGGCCATCCTCCGCACCGAGGCGGACAAGGATGCCAAGAGCCGCCTGCAGGAATGGGCACAGGCCGAGCTGGGGGTGACCCCCCGCTACCGCATCGCCACCGAGAGCGGGCCCGACCACGACAAGGTGTTCATCGCCGAGGTGCTGTTGGGCCAGAATATCGCCGGGTGCGGCGAAGGACGCTCCAAGCAGACCGCCGAACAGGCCGCTGCCGAACGGGCCCTCGAAGCGCTGGGCCAAACGAACGAACCACGCAGCACGGAACACGTGAAACGTGAAACGTGAAACGTGAAACGTGAAACGTGAAACGTGAAACGTGATTCGTATGGTGTGCGACGTGGAACCGCAGATCATTCAGGGGGGTAGACGATATGCGCGATGAGGAACGCAAGCAGTTAGAGGACGCGCGCCGACAATGGGAGCAGGGGACGCTGCGCCAGACGCTCGCCCGCCAGCCGGAGCGGTACGAGACCTTCATCACCACCTCCGGCGAGCCGGTCGAGCGGCTCTATACCCCGCTCGATGCCCAGGGCGACTACCTGGAGAAGTTGGGCTTCCCCGGCGAGTATCCGTTCACCCGTGGCGTCCAACCGACCATGCACCGAGGCCGGCTGTGGACGATGCGCATGTTCGCTGGCTTCGGCACCGCCGAGGAGACCAACGCCCGCTTCAAGTATCTGCTGGAGCAGGGGCAGACTGGCCTGTCGGTGGCTTTCGATCTGCCGACGCTGATGGGCTACGACACCGACGCGCCGCAGGCGGAAGGGGAGTTCGGCAAGTGCGGGGTGGCCGTCTCCTCGCTGCGCGATATGGAGATCCTCTTCGACGGCATCCCCGTCGACCGGGTGACCACCTCGATGACGATCAACAGCCCGGCAGCGATCATCTGGGCTATGTACATCGCCGCCGCCGAGAGACGCGGGATCCCGATGCACAAGCTGGGCGGGACGATCCAGAACGACATCCTCAAGGAATACATCGCCCAGAAGGAATACATCTTCCCGCCCGAACCTTCGATGCGCCTGGTCACCGACACGATCGAGTTCGGCTCCCGCCATCTGCCCCTCTGGAACACCATCTCCATCTCCGGCTACCACATCCGCGAGGCCGGTTCGACGGCGGCGCAGGAACTGGCCTTCACCCTGTCAGACGGGATGGAGTACGTCCGCTGGGCGCTGCGGCGGGGATTGGAGGTGGACGAGTTCGCGCCGCGCCTCTCCTTTTTCTTCAACTGCCACAACGATTTCCTGGAGGAGATCGCCAAATTCCGCGCCGCCCGCCGCATCTGGGCGCGGGAGATGCGCCACACCTTCGGGGCGAACAACCCCCGCTCCTGGTGGCTGCGCTTCCACACCCAGACCGCTGGCTGTTCCCTCACCGCCAGCCAGCCGGAGATCAACGTCGTGCGGGTGGCGATCCAGGCGCTGGCGGCGGTGTTGGGCGGCACGCAGAGCCTGCACACCAACAGCCTGGACGAGGCCCTCGCTCTGCCCAGCGAGTACGCCGTCACCATCGCCCTGCGCACCCAGCAGATCATCGCCCACGAGTCCGGAGTAACCCATACCATTGACCCGCTGGGTGGCGCCTATGCCATCGAGGCGCTGACCGACCGCATCGAACGCCAGGCCTACGACTACTTCGAGCGCATCGCGGCGCTGGGCGGAGTGCTGCCGGCCATCGAGGTCGGGTTCTTCCAGCAGGAGATCGCCGACGCCGCTTACCGCTACCAGCGCGAGATTGACGAGCACCGACGGGTCATCGTCGCCGTCAACGAGTACGCCGACGAGGAGCCGTTGCGCGTGCCGCTGTTGGAGATGGATCCGCAGGGCTACGAGCGGCAGCGCGCCAGGCTGGAACAGGTGCGGGCGGAGCGCGACAGCGGGGCCGTCGGTCAGGCGCTCGACCGGCTGCGCATCGCCGCGCAGGGGACGGAGAACACCATGCCCTTCATCCTGGACGCCGTGCGCGCCTACGCGACGCTGCAGGAGATCATGGACATCTTCCGCCAGGTCTTCGGCCTCTACCGCGAGCCGATGATCCTGTAACGCGCCGGGGCGGGTCTGAGACCCGCCCCGACCATTGCCCACAAAAGCCAACCCCGCCGTGCCGTGTGCCGCCTCGTTTCGAGAACCTTCTCTCGCAAATGGGGACCTGCCCAGGGGTCTGCCTTGCCCGCAGGCTACCGCATTCCCACAGAGGAGTCAGTCCCCGCACCGTACTTCTGTTGGCTCGAAACCCGGTTCAGCGATCACGAACACAGCAGGGTTGTACGTTCTCACTTATACCACGGGTTGTCCAAACGCGCAAGTAGGAGCGGAGCGAGGTTTCGTCCCTACTCCGACAACTTCTCCCGCAAATGGCCGGGCGTGCCCACCGTCAGCGGCACGTAGACGACCCCCGGATAGTACCGCTCGAAAAACGCCTGCAGGTCGCCGTTCCACCACGGCGGATTGACCGCGATCACCCGCCGGACATCCAGGTCGCCGATGCCGGCGTCGTCGGCGCTGCCGCCGATGGTGAAGCGGTGCCGGTTCCAGGTCGCCTCGACCACCGCCTGCGCCCACGGCTGGTCGGCGCCGGGCGGCAGGAGCACGACGGTGCGGGCGTACTGGACGCGCGGCAGACCGCGCCGCGGGGGCTGTGGGGGCGGCGGCGGTGCTGCCGGCAGCGCCGTCAGCGCCGTCGTCAGGTCGGCAGGACTGGCGGCCTCGACCGGCGTGTAGATCACGCCGGCGTAGTAGGTGGCGAAGAACGTCTCCAGATCGCCCCCCCACCCCGCCGGATTGACCGCCACCACACGGCGGAAGTCCAGGTCGCCGATGCCGGCGTCATCGGCGCTGCCGCCGATGGTGAAGCGGAAGCGGTCCCAGGTGGCCGCCACCGCTGCCCGCGCCCACTCGTTGTCGGCTCCCGGCGGCAGCAGCACCACCGTGCGCCCGTACTGCTCGCGCGGCGAACCGCGTACCGGGTCCAGATAGGGACGGGCATTCACATAGTGACTGGTCGGGCGCAGGGTCACGCCGGCGATCTTCATCCCCAGGTGCAGGTGCGGTCCGCTGGCGCTGCCCGTCCGCCCGGCCAACCCCAGCACCTCGCCCTGCTCCACCTGCGCGCCGTTGGAGACGGTGATCGTCTGCAAGTGACCATACAGCAGGGTCACCGTGCCCACTTCAGGCACCTGGCTCTCCACGCGCACGTAACTGCCATAGGCCGTCCCCGGCGGGCCGTGAGTGACCCGTCCGGCCTGACAGGCGCGCACCAGCGATCCCTCCGCCGCCTGCAGGTCCACCCCCTCGTGCCCGCCGTGCAGCCAGTGCGTGTTGTACGTGGGGTCGTAGGAAGCGTCGTAGTAGACCTGCTGACGGTCGCCGTAGGCCTGGGTGTAGTTGCGCGTCACCGTGGGCCAGGCCAGGCGCAGGCGGGACGGGTGGGGCATGCGTCGCCGCTGGGCGACGCGGGCCGGCAGCGGCGTCACCGTGCCATCGTCGGCGACCCAGGCCATGCTGGCGTAGGCCGGGTCGGGCGAGCGCAGCAGAAAGGCGTAGGCGCCGGCCAGGCGGTCGTACTGCGAGCAGAGGAAGTAGAACTCGGCGTACTGATCGCCCTTGACGACCCACGGTGACGCCGGATCCACGTTGGCGAATTCGGAGATGACCAGCGGCTTGCGTCGCGCCTCCGGGCGCTCCATATAGACGCGCAAGAAGCGCAGCGCGCCGTGGAAATCGCGCATCTCATCCAGGCTGGTCCAGTAGACGTGGCAGCAGACGAAATCGGCAGCCGCCAGACCCTCGCCGCAGCCAGCGAGGAAGACATCGTCGGCGACGACCGGCGCGACATCCGGCGGCAGCGGCCCGGCAGGAGCCAGGCCGGGGAAGCCCACGCGCAGCGGCGGGCCGAACTCCGCCCGCAGTCCCTCGGCAACGGCCAGGAACCAGTCGGAAAAGGCGGGCGGGCTATCCCAGGAGACGCCGAAACCGCGCCCGGCGGCGTTCGGGGCGTCGTGGACCTCGAAGTCGGTCACGCCGGCGCGGAGGAACTCGCCCACCGCCGGGGCAAACTCGTTGACGAAACTGCGCGGGTCGGTGGGAGCCATCCCCGGCCGGGGGCTGAGCAGTTGCACCAGGAAACGCCGGCAGCCGGCGTCGCGGTAGGCGGCCAGGCTGGCGGCAGGATTGACCAGCGCGCGCAGCTTCACCGCCTCGACGTCGGCCTGACGCAGCGCCTCCAGGTCCCCCGCCCGCGCCGGCCCCTGACCGGCCAACACGCCAACCATCCCACCCGCCATCTCGCCCTCCTCATCCTGCCTCTTCACTCACCCCATAGACACGTGTTCACGGCTGCAAGAAACACAGAATCCCCTCGATAATCCCCTGCGCCACCAGGTCCTGATGACGAAGCAGCAGGTCGCGGTCGGCTAGCATGAAACCGATCTCGATGATTGCCCCTGGCGTGGCGGGGTCAATCTCGTAGAAGGTGTGGTAATGGGTCATGTCGGCAGTGATGCTGCCCTCGTGGAAGGCGAGACCCGTGCGCGCCTGGTAGCGGTCCACCAGGCAGGCCACCAGGCGGTCCTCCAATTCCGGCACCGCGCTATCGGCCACGCGGGCCACCTTGAAGCCGGAGGCCTCCGGATAGAGACAGGCGTCGGAATGAATGGAGACCAGCAGGCGCGCCCGGTACCCATCCAGGCGCGGGTCGAACTCCTCTAGCAGATCCGTCTCGTAGCCCAGGGCGCTGAGCGTATTGACTACCCGCTGAGCGACAGCCAGGTTGATATCCACCTCTTGCAGCCAGCCATCGCAGACCGCCCCGGAGTCGTTGCCCCAGTGGCCGGCGACGATGCCGATGGGCAAAGGAGCGGGCTGCCCGGACAAGGTGGGCGTCGGGTTCATCGGGCCGGACGGTGATGCAACGGGCCAGCCGGGCGATGAGGACGGAGAGGCGGCGAGGGTGGACGGTAAGTCATGTTCCCCTTCCGCCCGGCCCGCGCTCCAGACGGCGCGGATCATGGCGAAAGCAGCGCCCAGGAACACCACCACCACCAACCAGCGGGAGAGGCTGGAGACGGTGGGGGCGCCCGGTTGGGGACGAACATGGCGGGCCCTCTGCCGCGTCATCAGCGTTGGCGGAGGGGGTGGGATTCGAACCCACGGTGATCCTAAGGACCACAACGGTTTTCGAGACCGCCCCAATCGGCCGCTCTGGCACCCCTCCGCGTGACTACGATTATAGCATGGAGCAGGACGGCAGGCAACCCACCGAGGGCCAGCACAAACGACGGAGAGCCTCGACGGCGTCGAGGCTCTCCGCGGCAGTCCAGTACGCCCCTGGTCTAGATCGCGTTGACGATGTTGGAGAAGATGTTCCCGATGGCCGGGCCCAGCAACGCCAGGATGACGATCACGACGATGGCGACCAGGACAAGGATCAGCGCATACTCGACCAGCCCCTGGCCCTCTTCACGCGGCAGATACAACATGGTTTACCTCCTTGAAAATAAAAGTAGAACACGGCGAGGGACAGCTCCCTCCTGCCGACATTATACTACAAATCGGCTGCGGTGGCAATAGGGACAGACAGACAAAAACGCAGGGCCCCGCCGAAGGCAGGGCCCCACGTCCACGATGTGCGCAGCCTTGTCGTGCCGGTTAGATCGCGTTGACGATGTTGGAGAAGATGTTCCCGATGGCCGGGCCCAGCAGCGCCAAAATGACAATCACGACAATGGCCACCAGAACGAGGATCAATGCATACTCAACCAGCCCCTGGCCCTCTTCACGCGGCAGATACAGCATCTTGTTCACCTCCTTTCCTTCAAAATTGAGATTCCTGCGCAAGACCTCTGCGCAACCTTATCATGCCACAGAACCGCACCTGGGTCAATAGGAATTCAGTACTAGACAGCTACGGCAACGGGATGTCAAACGCCACGCGCAAGCCGCGACCGGGGCTGCTATCCACCTCGAAACGACCGCCGAGCATTTCCACCCGCTCCCGCAGCGTCGTCAAGCCCATCTCCTGACCGACCGGCCCGCCGGTCAGTTCGGACAGTTCGAAACCGCTGCTGTCGTCCTCCACCGACACCTGCACCAACTGCGTCCGCTCATCGCCCATGTCCAACGCAACCTGGACGTTGCTGGCCTTGGAGATGTCACGGGCGTTGTTCAGCAGCGCCTGCACAATCCGGAAGATCGTCACTTCCTTGTGTGACGCGATGCGTCTTTCCCGCCCGCTGACCGTCAGGGCCACGTGCACGTCGCCGCCCCCGAAGTCCTCCACGTAGCGCCGCAGCGTCGGCACCAGCCCCAGGTCATCCAGCATCATCGGCCGCAGGTCACTGATGAAGCCGCGCACGCGCTCGAATGTCGAGGTCACCGCCGTCTTCAGGTTGGCCAGTTCGGCCCGCGCCCGCTCCGGATCGGCGGCGAAGAGCCGCTCGCAGATCTCCGCCTGGAGGACCAGGTTGGTCAACGCCTGGGCCGGCCCGTCGTGCATCTGGCGGGCCATCTGCTGCCGCTCCCGCTCCTGGGCCTCGATCACCCGCACCACCGTGGGCACGCTCTCGTCGCCCGCTGCCCCCGCGCCCTGCGTCCCTAACACCGACTCGTCCTCCCGGCTCAGTTCCAGCACCCGCTGCAACAAGCGCACGTACTGCTGAAGACGGCGCTGATCGGACTGCAGCTTCTCCAACTGGCCGCGCATGGTGAACAGCCGCTGCTGCGTTTCCAGAACCGCGGTGTACGCCTCGCGGATGTCCTCCCGCGGCACCGAGTCGAAGACCGTTTCGACCTGGCGCATGCGGTTGGCCGCCTGCACGCTCCGCTGCGACGTCCGGTCAATCTCCCCCACGGTCTGCTGGATCAGCAGGTCAATCTCCTTCAGCTCCATCTGCGTCTGCTCGTACTCCTTGCGACAGTCCTCCAGGAACTGCTGGAAAGAGGGGTCTCGTTGTCTCTGTATGACCATCCAGACCTCCTGTTACAAGGGAGATTTGTAATCAGCTTACCCTCCCGCAGGTTCGGAAGTGACCGAGTAACAAATCGGAATGGCCATTGAAGCGCGATTTGGGCTGCAAATTGCGTCCAAACCTGCGGGAGGGTGAGCCGTTACGGAGCTTTTGCACGTCCCGACCCTCACGCCGATCCATCGTCCGACCCCGAACGCAGGGGCACCCAGCCGCGACGGAGCGCATACACCGCCGCCTGGGTGCGGTCCTCCAACCCCAGTTTGCTCAACACCGCCGTGATGTGATTCTTGACCGTCTGGTGGCTGATGCCCAGGTGATAGGCGATCTCCTTGTTGCTCTTTCCGGCGACGACCAGGCGCAGGATCTCCATCTCCCGTTCGGAGAGGGGCGAGAGGCGACGATCCTCCACGCTCAGTTCGCCGCCGAATTGCCGATAGCGCTCCAGCAGCCAGCGACCGAGCGCCTCCTCCGTGAGCACCGCCCCGCCGATCACGTAGCGCCCGGCGGCCACTTCGCGGATCGTCGCGACCAGCCGGGCGGGGTCCACATCCTTCGGGTGGTAGGCCGACGCGCCGGCGCGCACAGCATGGAAGATCTGCTCCTCATCGTCGTAGGCGGTCAGGACGACTACGTTGACCTGGGGGCAGGTATCCTTGACCCGCCGCGTCGCCTGCAGGCCGTTCATGCGCGGCAGGTTGACGTCCATCAGCATGACATCGGGCAGGAGCGCCGCAGCCTGCTGTACTGCCTCCTCCCCGTCCGCCGCCTCGCCCACCACCACCAACCCCGGCTCGGCAGACAATACATTCCGCAATCCTTCGCGGAAGAAGGGATGATCATCCACGATCACGACCCGGATCTCATCCATCGCCCGCTCCCTGAGGGGAGTATACCACAAGGTGGAGCAATATGGAAGCAGGGTAAGTAGGCAAGTAGGCAAGTAGGCAAGTAGGCAAGTAGGCAAGTGTGTGGAGGGAGGGGGAGGGAAGAAATAGGGGGAAGGCATTCGTCACAACTTAGGCCAAGCCGCCGTGGGCTAAACCCCACGGCTCAAAGCGAAAGCCTGCTCCGCAGGCT
>Ga0209018_1000368_pt1 | contig 43063 bp, 34 predicted proteins | sample YNPBryBLVA2012_FD_185814 | JGI IMG/M metagenome (GOLD analysis project Ga0209018, IMG submission 185814) | Anoxygenic and chlorotrophic microbial mat microbial communities from Yellowstone National Park, USA - YNP Bryant BLVA 2012 (SPAdes)... ...
ACCTTTTACATTTGGAAACGTCGTTTCTCAGGCATGGAGACGGACGATGTTCGTCGTCTTCGCGAGTTAGAGCGAGAGAATTCTCAGCTCAAGCGTCTTTTGGCAGAGCGCGACCTTGAGATCGACGCGGTGAGGGCTTTGTTCCGAAAAAACGGCTGGGCGCTTCCGGCAGGCCCGGGCCGGGAGCGGAGTTCCTGATGGGCAAAGGTGTGAAGTCGCGCCGGGCGTGCTGGATTGCAGGCGTGTCGAAGGCCGCTCCCTATCGGAAGCCGGACCGGAACGCGAGGCTGAAGGAGCGCCTGTCGGAGATCGCCCGTCCCGGGACAGGATACCGGCAGGCCTGGATGCCTCTGCGGTCCGAGTTCGCCCCTTTGAGTCCGAAGCGGGTCCATCGGCTATGGAAAGAGCTGAAGCCGGGCCGGAAGGCCAAATATCGGAAGAAGCGGACCAGCAAGTCCGTTCCAACGAAGGCGTCCCGTCCGAACGAGGTCTGGAGCCTGGACTTCGCCCACGATTCCTGCATGAACGGAACGAGGCTGAAGATTCTGGGAGTCGTGGACGAGTTCACGCGGGAGTGCCTTGGAGGTTGGAACGAGCATCAAGAGCCGCTCGGTTCAGGCGGCTCTGGCTCGGCTGGCGGCGGAGCGCGGGGCTCCGGCCTATCTGAGGTCGGACAACGGCCCGGAGTTCGTTGCGCGCTCCTTGGCCCTTTGGCTGGTCAAGGAGGGCATTGAAAGCCGTTTTATCGAGCCTGGAAGCCCTTGGCAGAACGGTTTCGCCGAGAGCTTCAATTCGAGGCTGAGAGCCGAGTCCTTGAATGCGGAGGCGTTTCTGAACCTGGCTGACGCGCAGATGAAAAGCGCTGTTTTCCGGCGCTTCTACAACGAGGAGAGGCCGCATTCGTCGCTGGGGGGAAGAACCCCGGCGCAGGCGGCGGGAGCATGGGAATCGAGTCGGGCTTCGCGCTCCCTCGATTCCCATGCTCAGGTATTGTCAACTAAGGGAGAACTCTAATCTTATTCTGCCTTCCACTTTGGGGGCGGGCCACAGCCTCGGCATCTCATTTTGTGTTTTAAAAGACGGTACATCAGTTGAATATCGGTCGGTTATTGACCTAGATAGTCGTTAGTAAACGGCAAGTGGAAGCCTCGGCACTATGAGGAGAGGCCTTGTGCCGAGGATCTGCCTTAAAGCCTACCGTAACGGCTTCTTGAAGTCGCCGATCTTTCGGACGATCGCCCTGCCGCACTTTCCCATGGGTATCTCGGCAACGGGCAAGTTCAGCGTTTTGCCATCGAAGTTCGCCGAAGCAAACCGCTCCTTAGACAAGGTCGTGCCGATCTTGTTCATGAACGGAAACAGGTCCTCACCGCACGCGATGCTCATATCCTCGACCACCTCGTCCCAGGTCAGATTCTTCGAGGGAGTCGCCGCCCACCTCATGTTTTTTACCCAAAGCCACCGAGGATACCACTCCGGGCCGTACTTCTCGTCGAGCTTCTGCCATAACCACCACAGCTTGGTCCAAGCCTGACCGTAGGGGTAGGAGTCCGAATTGGACAAATCGAGCTTCGTGCCGTCAGGGTCGAAGCTGAACAGATCGTTCGGCTCGTGGCCTTTGTTGTCGGGGTTGCGCCAAGTGTCGCCCTTCCGCTGGAACCAGCCCGCATGCGCCTCGCTGAAGACCTCGGGCAACTGCCCCGCTGCCCGGCCTTGATCGTTGGTCGGGCCCGCGTAGCAGGTGTGCGCAACCTCGTGGGCCAAGATCGATAGAATGGCGTCTGGGTCGGGGGCGATGATACCCACCTCCTTCGGCTCATAGATGTTGACCGCCCATCCGCCGCCGTAACCGGCCGCAAGGATCAGGAACATGGGGTCCTTCGGCGCGGGAGATGGCGTCCAGTTGCGCACCATCTCGTCCAGCTTCTTCATGTCCACCCGGACGGTGTCCAGCACCTTGGGAAACTGGTTCTTGGCGTAGTAAACAACGGCGCCCGCCACGCGCTCCTCCATCTCCGGGTACACAGGCCCACCGACGCCCTCGTCGGCCATGGGCAGCCTTGTCGATCCGCCGACAGGCTTCTTTCCCTGAGCAGCCAGAAGAATGAGGCGCTTGAGTTCGGCCATGACTTTGGCTTGGGAAGCAGGTGAGCCGGCTGGAGCGTTGTCGACCCAGCCCATCAGGTTCGGAGCGCCGCTTAGAATCACGTAACCTTTTCCATATTTGCGCAGACCGACGACCGGCTTGCCCTCGGCTTCCCGGTCCGCTCTCCAGTCCCTACCAAGAGAAAGCACGGGGGCCTGTCGGCCGTTGTAGGCCACCGTTTCGGTCGTCAGCGACGCATCGAACGCCTGGGCGACTTTGTTCAGGGGATAGACGGCGAGTTTCTGGGCGTCGCCGACGGGTGCGCCGGAAAGGATCAGCCCGCCGCCGCCTTTTACGAATTTCTTAAGCTCTTCGATCTCTTCAGGCAGATAGCCCTGCGCGTTCGGGTCGTGCTGCGCGACGATGGCCACGTTGTACTTGGGATTCGGCACCCAAGCGAAGGGCCTGCGATTGCCGTTGGGCACGCGAATTCGGCATTTGCCATTGGGGTCAAGTGTCGAGTCGAGCGTCGCGAAGCTCGTGACGACGCGGAAACCGCTTCGCATCATCAACGGCGGCAACTCCCACATGGCCTGGAACCACGCCTGATGCGCCTGGTCTAGGAGAACGTTGATGCCTGTATCGCCGGCAACCTTTTGCTCCGGCAACAAGACCTTCTTGCCGATTTTGAGATCGATCGTTTGCCCGCCGGGGGGTTCAACGAGGGCCTGTCGGCCGGGCACGGCGTTCAGACACATGGCCAAACAAAGGATGCCGCTCATCATGGCAGGAGTAAACCCCAACCACTCCTATGAGTGAGTCAGCTTTTGGGTAGGTTGGAAACTCAAAAAACCTCTCGGGCTGAAGTACGGCTGAGGCGCCGGACCCGCAAATGCGGGCCCGGCCGCTTTGGCTTATTAAGGCCTAAGCGCTGTGGACGATCTTGCTGAACTCTTCAGCCTTGAGGCTTGCGCCTCCGACCAAGCCGCCGTCGATGTCGGACATCGAGAAGAGCGTCGCGGAGTTGCTCGAGTTGACGGATCCGCCGTAAAGGACGCGCATCGAAGCCGCCAAGTCGGCACCGACCAGATCGGCCACCGCCTTGCGAACCACGCCGCAGACACGGTTGGCCTCTTCGGCGTCGCAGGTCTTGCCCGTGCCGATGGCCCACACCGGCTCATAGGCGATGACCAGCGTTCCGAGTTCGGCAGCGGTCAAGCCCTCGAGGCCGCCTTTGATCTGCTCCAAGATAACGGCGTCGGTTTTGCCTGCCTCGCGCTCGGCCAGGGTCTCGCCGCAGCAAAGGATCGGCTTGATGCCGTGTGCGAGCAGGGCCTTGATCTTGAGGTTGATCGTGTGGTCCGTCTCATTGAATTGGGAAACTTCTTCCGGCTCGATCTCGAGCTTGCCGAACTTGCCGCGCGTTTCCGAGTGGCCGACGATGCAGTAGGTTAGCCCGAGATCCTTCAGCATCGGGGCCGAGACCTTGCCCGTGAACGCGCCGGAATCCTTCCAGAAGACGTCCTGCGCCCCGACCTCGACGTTCGACCCGGCGGCCGCTTCCTGCACGGCGGGGATGTTCACATACGGGGGGCAGATCAGGATGTCGACGTCCTTCTTATCTGCGACGAGCTTTGCCAATTCGGAGACGACCTGGGTCGAGGCCGTCTTTGTCAGGTTCATTTTCCAGTTGCCAGCAACAAGTTTCTTTCGCATTGTCTATCCTTTGGCGATTGTGGGCTCTACGGTGATTTCAACCTTGCCCCGAACCGCGTTCGTGATAATACAATACCCGTCGGCCTTGTGCGCGATCTCTTCAGCCTGCTTGAGCTGCTCGACGCTCGGCTCGCCTTCCATGTAGATCACCGGCTTCAGGACGATTGATTTGTAGGTGAACGCCGCTCCGTTCTGCTCGACCACCCCGGTGGCTGTGGTTTCGACGCTCTTGATCGGCAGTTTGCGGTTGGCGGCGATGATGCCGAAGGTGATGCTGTAGCAAGAGGCGATCGCGCTGGTCAGCAACTCTTCGGGGTTGGTGCCGCCGCCTTTGCCCTGAAACTCGACTGGCACATTGATGGGAACTTCGACGCCGGAGCCTTGGGCGGTCGCGGTGCCGTCCCCGTCCCTGCCGCCCGACCAAACGACTTTCGATTTGTATTCGTGGTTGATGATGGCCATGGCCCGATTTTACTTCGGTTGTTGCCTGCGGGTCGGGATTGTCCCCCCATTGCTGTTCGCCTTTCGCCGACCTTTTCCGAAGCCGGAGTCCAGGGAAACCCGGGAAGCGGGCTCAGCCTGAAGCCGAGGTCGCGGAACGGGTACGATGAAGCCATTGTGTCAGCCCGTATTCTGATGAATCTTCCCGTCGGCGAGCGAGTCGGCATCGCCTTTTCCGGCGGCCTTGACACCAGCGTGGCCGTGAATTGGATGCGCGAGAAAGGCGCGATCCCCTATTGCTACACCGGCATGCTGGGGCAGTACGACGAGGCCGACGTCGAGAGCATTCCTCAGCGCGCTTTGGAATACGGTGCGGAGAAGGCACGGATCGTCGACTGCCGCGAGGAGCTGGCGCGTGAGGGCCTTGTCGCCCTGCAGTGCGGCGCCTTTCACATCTCTTCGGCCGGCAAGACCTACTTCAACACCACGCCGATCGGCCGAGCCGTGACGGGAACGCTTCTGGTGCGCGCCATGGCTGAGGACGGCGTCTCGATATGGGGCGACGGAAGCACGTACAAGGGCAACGACATCGAGCGGTTCTACCGCTACGGGCTTCTTGCCAACCCTGATCTGCGGATCTACAAGCCCTGGCTCGACTCCGCCTTCGTCAACGAGCTTGGCGGGCGCAAGGAGATGTCCGAGTGGCTCGAGACGCGAAAGCTCCCGTACAGGGCTTCGAAGGAAAAGGCCTACAGCACCGACGCCAATATCTGGGGAGCCACCCACGAAGCCAAAGACCTCGAATTCCTGAACAAGGGCGTCCATATCGTCGAGCCGATCATGGGCGTCAAGTTCTGGGACCCGGACGTCGAGATCAAGACCGAAACGGTCTCCGTCGAGTTCAAAGAGGGGTGGCCTGTCGCCATCAACGGCGAGACCTTCGCCTCCCCCGTGGATCTGGTCTACAAGGCCAACGAGATCGGCGGGCGGCACGGCCTGGGAATGAGCGACCAGATCGAGAACCGGATCATCGAGGCCAAGAGCCGCGGCATCTACGAGGCGCCGGGCATGATGCTGCTCTACATCGTCTATGAGCGGCTGGTCAACGCCATCCATAACGAAGGCACCATCGAGAACTACCGAACGAACGGGCGCCGGCTGGGACGGCTGATGTATGAAGGGCGTTGGTTCGACCCGCAGGCCCTTATGATTCGGGACAGTCTGCAGCGCTGGGTGGCCAGCCTCGTCACCGGCACGGTCACCCTCGAACTGAGGCGCGGCGACGATTACTCCATTTTGGACACGCAGGGCCCGGCCTTCGCTTACCACCCGGAGAAGCTGTCGATGGAGAACGTCGAGAGCGAGTTCAGCCCGGAGGACCGTATCGGCCAGCTGGCGATGCGCAACCTCGACATCTTGGACACCCGGGAGAAGCTTTTGGACTACAGCTCCCGACAGGCGCTGGATGTCGGCACGCTGAAGGAACTCGGGCCGCGCCATTCCGACTAAACCGGGCGAGGATTTTATTGTCGGTCTCAACGGGTAACCTTTGAGGCTGTTGCATGTCGCCTGTTGAACTCGTTCTTCTCGCTTTAGCCCTTTCCATGGACGCATCGGCTGTCGCTGCGGCGGCCAGTTCGACGATGGAACGGGTCAGCGGACGCCAGCTCTTCCGGTTTGCCTACCACTTCGGCCTTTTCCAGGCCATTATGCCGGTCATCGGCTGGCTGGCCGGATATCGGGCTCAAGCCTACATCGAACCGTGGGATCACTGGGTGGCCGCGGGGCTTCTGTTTCTTGTTGGCGTAAAGGCGGTTCGTGCCGCGATGGCGAGTGAGGAGAAGAAGGCGGAGCGTCTCAAAGACGACCCAACGAGGGGCTGGTCCCTTGTCCTTTACTCAGTGGCGACCAGCATCGATGCCTTGGCTGTCGGGCTCAGCTTGGCAATGCAGCTCGTCCAAATCGCAACTCCGGCGATCGTGATCGGCGTCGTCACTGCCACGATGACCGTTGTCGCCATGGTTCTGGGCAACAAGATCGGTCAACTGCTAGGCAAGAGGATGGAAGTTGCCGGCGGCCTCGTGCTGATTGGGATCGGGGCCAAAGTGCTCTATGAGCACCTTTCTTAGCGCGAAAGCATGTCGCGCAGCCGCCGCCTCTGGGCCAGGGCCCGAAGCTTTTTAATGGCTTGCAACTCAATTTGACGCACGCGTTCGCGGGAGAGCTTCATTTCACGGGCAATGTCCTCTTGCAGGGAGACCTCTGAAGAGCCGTCGAGCCGGAACCTTAGCCGCATCACATGTTGCTCGCGGTCATTCAGTTCGCTGATGATTCGGCGCAACTCGTCGACCATTTCCTGAGTGAAGTAAAGTGCCTCAGGGTCGGCCTGGCTGGTATCCTTGAGCAACCCGCCGAGCGTCATTCCCGACCCGTCGCCAAGCGACATGTCCAGGCTAAGCAATTCCTGCGACGACTGCATTAGGGTGACCAGTTTCTTTGGGGAAATGCCGATGGCCTGGGCCAGTTGCTCCGTCGAGGGCTCGGCGCCAAGCTCGCGCATGAGTCGGGTCTTCTCCCGCTCGATGCGGCGCAAAGACTGGGACACGTGGGCGGGGAGCCGAATGGCCTTGGACTTGTTGTCGATCGCTCGGCCGATCGATTGGCGAATCCAGTGGGTGGCGTAGGTGGAAAAGCGGAATCCCTTGTCCGGGTCGAACCGCTCGGCGGCCTGCATGAGGCCGATGGCCCCCTCCTGGATCAAATCCTCGAGCGGAATGGTTTTATTTCGGTAGGACTTCGCGATGTTGATCACGAGGCGCATGTTGGATTCTACGAGCTTTTGACGGGCCTTTTCGTCGCCCTTGTGAACCGCCTTGGTCAGCTCCGCCTCCTCCTCGGGAGACAAAAGTTTGGCCTGGGTCAACCGGCTCAAATAGCTCGGAATCCCGTCGTCGTGCTCCCCTTGCGGCGTGCCTCGAGTCATTTCAGATTCGTACATGTTGCGCTTGCAAACCTTGGCCTACGTCTTCATACGGCCATTGAAGACCGATCATCGCATCGATCGTGCCAAATTGGCGCCAGGAGGCAGAACGCTATTGTGTCTCATAATGGTCGGACGCCATAGACTTCGAGATGTTCCCAAGGATTTCCTTTAATTTTCTGCAATCTCGATGCCGTTGGCGATGATCCGGCCCAGCTTGTCTCGCCGGTAAGTTACTTTGACGCGGTTTCCGGCGCCAACGTCGCGGAGCGAGGCTGGCTTGCCGTTCTTGATGAAACGTGTCGAACCGGTGTAGGTCACGTGAAGGATGCGCCCGCTTTCGAGCACGTCGATCATGTTGATCGTTGGGGTCACCTTGCTCACGACAGCCTCGAGGGTGCCCGACGTAGGAAGGGGGGCAAATCTTACGGCTTGCCCGGTCTTGGCGTTTTTGGATGTTTTTACATTCGAGGCGATCGGTTGGTCAGAAACCAGAATGGCCCACGTGTCGAGTGTCGCCAACGTTCGCCCCTTGACATAAACGTTAAGCCCTGGCGTGAGGTCCGAGAGCACCGCCGGGTTCTTGCCTTTCAGTTCGATGCTTGACTTTTCCGTGATGCGGTACTTGAACTCGCCGCCCGAAGCAAGTTTCACATATAGGTACTTCTGGTCGAGTTGAACGACCGTGGCCTGCTGGGGCGTTTTTCGAACCGCATCCAGCCAAGACCAGCTGGCTTTGTCGGCCAACTCGCGCAATTCGACCGGGTCGGCATTGGTCTTCAATCGAGCTACGACGACTTCTCCCTCGCCGAACTTGTCAACAGTGGCTTCCGACTTGTCTTTCCAAAACTTCGTCCTTTCATTGAAGGCGACGGCGATCGGCCCCGACGGCGTGTTGAAAACGATGGTCCTGTCTTCAACCTTGGCCAATCGCGCATCGATGATCTGCGTTTCTGCAAGAGACTGCCCGGCCCAAACCGCAACAAGAAACAGCATGCCGAAGAACCGCAGAATGCTTTGGAGCTTCATGGTTACATCATATCCGAAATGCGGTCTTCGATCGCAACGACCTCAGGGCTATAATGGAGTCATCCCGGTCCGGAGTGAAGGCCGATGAATGACTGCATGCCCTCGCATATTATTGAATTGAACGCGAACAACGGACTGCCGGCTTTCAAGGCCTTGGCCTCCCAAACGCGTTTGAAAATTTTGTCCCTGCTTACGGATCGGGACATGAACATCAACGAGCTGAGCCTTGCTCTGAAAATCGCCCAGCCCAGCGTGACCAAGCACGTGCAGATCCTGGAGGATGCGGGGCTCGTGGTGTCCGACTACGCGCCTGGTGCCCAGGGAACCCAGAAGCGTTGTCGCCGCTCCTTCGACCGGTGCATCGTGAACTTTGAAGACGCCGCGCGTTCGACCGAGAACGTCGCTGAAATCGAAATGCCGATCGGACTGTATTCGATTGCGGAGCCCAAGCCCACTTGCGGGTTGGCCAGCCGCACCGGTTGGATCGGTCTGCTTGATGAACCCGTCTCGTTTCAGTTCCCCCAGCGCGCCGAGGCGCAGATCCTTTGGATGGCCGACGGCTTTGTGGAATACGTGTTTCCCAACACCCTGGAGCCTTCGGTCAAGGTGGTCGGCCTTGAGCTGATGATGGAGATTGCTTCGGAGACCCCCGGATACGACAACGACTTCCCCTCCGACATCACGCTTTGGATCAACGGAATCGAGATCGGTTCTTGGCGGTCGCCTGGCGACATGGGCGGTTGCCGGGGAAGGCTCAATCCCTCGTGGTGGGCCGACAACTTGAACCAGTTCGGCTTCTTGAAATCGTGGATGGTGGACGGCACGGGCTCCTACGTCGACGGCATCCCCATTTCTCAAGTCACCATCGACCAATTGGGCATCGAACCGTACCATCGGACGACGGTTAGGATCGGCATCAAGGAGGACGCCGCTTGCCACGGGGGATTCACCCTTTTCGGCAAGGGGTTTGGCAATTACGAGCAAGACCTGTTGCTCCGGCTGCGCCACTCCCGAAAAGCGAAGGGCTAGGGCGTGTTCGGCCGATTTTTTTGCCTTGTTTTTATTGCGGCCTATTTATCATAAAAATATATCGTAGACCTAACGTCGCAAGGGGCCGATTATTGCGAAACATGTCGCAACTATCCACCGCTACACGGGGTAGTTTCAGGAATACAATAGGTATGCCAAGATGGCTGAGTCAGGTTCCATCCATGCAACGATCCACTTTTGGATTGCGCCAAAGCCGTCCCAGGGGCCGTTGCTCGGCCTTCGCGTTAGCGCCACCCATTTAAAACAAAATTCATGAATGGTGACAAGTTTCGTTTGCTCATTGTAGAGGACAATGAGGATGATGTCCTTCTTTTGCTTCGGGAACTCAAGAAAGCGGGATATGACGTGCACCACGAAGTCGTGTACGATGAGTCGGCCCTTCGCCAAGCGTTGTCGCATGCAAGGTGGGATTGCGTGACATCGGACCACGTCATGCCGCAATTCACCGGCAAGGACGCCGTTCGCGTGGTGCGTGAGATGGCCCCCGAGTTGCCCTTGGTTATCGTTTCTGGCGAGCTGGACATCCACAACGCCGTCGACCTGTTGAAGTGCGGGGCGGACGACTACGTGCACAAGGACGAGCTTTCCAAAGTCGTCAACGCCATTGAGGCGGCGGGCCGCAAGGCCGAAATCAGCAAGTCGTTGAGATACGAGCGCAAACGGCTGCAAGAGAGGGAGCGGATTTTTCGAAGCTATTTCGACCTGCCCGTCGTGGGAGCGGCGGTGCTGACGCCCGACCGGCGGGTTATCGAGGCCAACTCTTACCTTGGCGCTTTGTTGCAAACGGCGTCCGAGCTTCTGGTTGGAACCGAGTTCCCGACAACCCGATCGCCCGAAACCGAGAGAATATCTGGGTTGTTTGCGAGGCTGGCCATGGGTAAATTGGAAAACATCGACACGGAGACGTCCTTGGTGCGACTTGACGGAAGCCTTGTCCCGGTTCGGCTGTCAGCCCACTATTACAAAGGTAATGACGAAGCCCCGGACTACATTCTGTGTTTGGTGGTCGATCAGAGTCGGGAGGCTCTTCTCCAGCGCCAAGTCGATGAAGTCGTTCACTTGATCGATACGGTCAGCAAGCGCGCGCCGATGGCTTTTTACTTGCTGAATTGCCGCACGAAGACCGTCGAATACGCCAGCGACAAGGTTTGCAGGATGCTAAGAGTGGAGCCCTCCAGCTTCAAGCCTATCGAATGGAGCGTATGGTCGAAAGGTTTGCATTCACACGATCTGGGTCAAATCATAGAAGGCCTCGACAGTCTGTCCCGCATGCCCGATGGCCAAACCTTGGTGATGCGGTTCCGGCTTTCAAACGCTGAGGGGAATTACCGTTCTTTCCTCAGCGAAAACACCGTCTACAAACGCGACGAGCATGGCTTGCCCCTTATCGCCTTCGGCGTGTTCATCGAGGACCCTCAAAACGCCTAATCGTCGCGATTGGCTCTTGTAGTTTTTCGTTCACAAACATGGTGGCGCCTCTCAAACATATTCCCGGGGAAGCAGGTACGGCGCAAATGACGCGGTGGTGGAGATGATGAGATTCGAACTCACGACCTCTGCAGTGCGATTGCAGCGCTCTCCCAGCTGAGCTACATCCCCTTGACGATTCGACACGTTGGCAGGCCTCGAAACGTTCGAGCCCTTGCCCGCCACAAAACCGAACGAATTATACCCGAACGGCCGCAAGGCTGCCGCGCCATTCGTCAAGCGAGCCGATGCCCTCGTCATCCAGACGCTGGGTCAACTGCCTGAGAGACCTTACGGCCATGGCCGGACCCCCGTACACGAACCCGGTGTATGTCTGGCAGAGGTGCGCGCCCAGCCCGATATTTCGGAAGATATCGTCGCCGTCGAAGACGCCGCCGACCGCAATGATCACGGTCGTTGGCCTGCATGTGCAATGAAGGTGCGCAAGGAGGGCATCGGCCATCGGAGCCAGCGGCTTGCCAGATAGCCCGCCTTCTCGAAGGCGTTCGGGGCGAAGATCGGCCAGGCCATTGGTCGTGTTGGTGGCAATGATGCCCGCCAGCCCGAGGCCTTCCACGGCTTCGACAATTCCATCCAGCGCGGCCGGTTCGAGGTCGGGGGCGACTTTGACGAAAATGGGTTTTGAGGCGTCGACCGCCAGCATCGCCGCCGCGATGTCCTTGAGCGCCGACTTGTCCTGCAACTCCCGCAGGCCGGGCGTGTTCGGAGAGGAAACGTTGATGACAAAGTAATCCCCCGAGTTGCGCAGAAGTCGGAAGCACTTGGCATAGTCTTTCGGCGCGTCCTTGAGTGGCGTCGCGCTGTTTTTGCCGATGTTGATGCCCACCGGCAGTCCGGGGCGTCCCGCAGAAAGGCGGTGGACCAAGGCCTCCGCTCCTGCGTTGTTGAAGCCCATCCGGTTCACCAGGGCGCCGTGCTCAGGCAGGCGGAACAGCCTGGGGCGCGGGTTTCCAGGCTGGGGCAGCGGCGTGACGGTTCCCACCTCAACGAAGCCAAACCCCAGGCCCCTCCAGGCGTCCAGGGCCTCGGCATCTTTGGCGAATCCTGCGGCCAGGCCCAAAGGGTTTTCAAAGACGATCCCCGCCACGGTCGTTTTCAACCTGGCGTCCGTCACCGGCGGCTGTTCGAAAAGGCCTGCTTTAATTAAGCGCAGAGCTATCGCGTGGACCCACTCAGGATCGCACCTAAATGCAAGAGGCCGCACAATTGAATCGTAGAAGCCCATGCCGTCCATTATGGTACGAAGCCAGCCTGGCGGCCAAGCGGCGCGTCGCGAGTCCAACAAGCGCAGAGGAGGCAAGGGCAGGTATAAGGAAGCGTCCATGACAAATATGCAATCCCCCGACGGGCTGGGCGAGGTGCCCGGCTTCCTCTTCGTGGACCACGTTGCGATATCTGTTCAGAAGGGACAGCTCGACGCCGTGGTCGCCGCCTATGAAAGGCTCGGCTTCAAGGTGTTGCACCGTGAAGAAGTTCCCGCTCCACACCTCGTGCGCGAGGTCTTGCTGCAGATCGGCGACGGGCCGAACCTGATACAGCTACTTGAGCCGACCAGCGACGAGTCGCCTGTTGCCAAGTCGATCGAAAAGCGAGGCGGCCGAGGCGGGTTTGAGCACATGGCCTTCCGGGTCAGAAATGCCCAGGCTGCTTTCGACTACCTGAAGGAGAAGGGTTTCAAACTTACCTCCGACAAGCCGGGCCCAGGTTCCCGCGGTACGACGATTTTCTTTATCCATCCAAAGTCGACTGAGGACGCGCCATTCGGAATTCTCTACGAAATCGTCGAAGACCCGAACGTCTAGCGGTCGGCAAAGGAGCCAACAATCATGACAAAACCTGAAACCAAGCGCCTGTTCGAGGAGTTTCCACCGGTCAGCACCGAGCAATGGATGGCCGCAATCGAGAAGGACCTCAAGGGTGCCAGTTTTGAGAAGGCCCTGATGTGGAAGGGCTACGAGGGAATCAGCCTCAAGCCGTTCTACAGAATGGAGGACTTAGCGCTCCTTGGCGACCTTCTCGCTTGCGCCCCGGGCGATTTCCCCTACATGCGGGGCGTCGCCGACGAGGGGACCGAGTGGACTTGCGTTCAGGAAATCACGGAACCCGACCCTAAGTCGGCCAACGCGGTAGCCAAGGACGGACTTGCCAAAGGCGCGGACGCCGTGGCTTTCAACACGACGCCGGCGCCTGGAGGCGTTCTTGGGGTTGCCCCCCAGAGCGAAGCGGACATGCTCGCCTTGCTGGATGGCCTCGACTGCGAAGTCCGCCTTCACGGAGGGGCTCTTACGCCTGCGCTTTTCGACCTGATAACCGTCGAGCGCGCGGCCGGCCTAAGAGGAGCCCTTGACTTTGACCCGATCGCCGACGTTCTGCAAGGCGTCAAGCCTTACGCCGGCGCGGCGCCGCTGATGGATGAAGCCGCGGCGTTTGTGGAAGAGGCCCAAGCAAAGGCATCAAAGATGGTTCCGGCCGTCGTTCGCGCTAGCGTTTACCACGAGACGGGAGGTAGCGCCGTTCAAGAACTGGCTTTCGCCTTGGCCGCCGGTGTCGAATACTTGGCCAAGCTCGGCGCTTCCACGCCGATCGAGTTCGAGTACTCAGTCGGTTCCAGCTTCTTCGTCGAAATCGCCAAGCTTCGGGCGGCCCGTCTGCTTTGGGCCAACGCGCTCACCGCTTTCGGCGTGCCCGAGCCTCAGGCCAAGGCGCCGATCTTAGCGCGGACATCCATGTGGAACAAGACGGTATACGACCCGTACGTGAACATGCTGAGGGTCACCACGGAGGCCATGGCGGCGGCCATCGGCGGAGCGGACGCCATCGCTGTGACCCCGTTCGACGCCACGTTCAAGCAGCCTGACGATTTTTCCCAAAGGATTGCGCGCAACGTCCAGAACATACTTCGCGAGGAGTCTTACATCGGCAAGGTGAAGGACGTTGCGGGAGGGGCGTACTTCGTCGAGGTTCTGACGGACGCCCTGGCCCAAGAGGCATGGAAGCTGTTCCAGAAGGTCGAGGCGGCCGGCGGGATCCTTAAGGCAATCGAGGCGGGCCTTATTCAAGAAGAGATTCGAGCGGTGCGGCAGGCCAAAGATACGCACATTGCCCAGCGAAGGCTGACGATCCTCGGCACCAACCAGTATCCGAACCTGAAGGAGACGATGCTGGACAAAATCGACCTCCCGAGGCCGATTCCCACCAGCCTTAAGGTGAAAGGCAAGGGCGGCGTCGAGGTCGAGACTCTTGATCCTTACCGGGCCGCGGAGCCCTACGAAAAGATCCGCCTGGCAACTGAAAAATCCGGCAAGAGGCCGCTGATCTACCTGCTGACCATCGGCAATCTGGCCATGCGCAAGGCGCGCGCGAACTTCATCACGAACTTCTTCGGTTGCACAGGGTTCGAAATCGTTGAGGGGCCCGGTGACCTCGATCTCGAGGCGGCTGTCAAGGAGGCCGCCAAAGCCAACCCGGCGGTGATCGTCCTCTGCAGTTCGGACGAAGAGTACGCCGAGCTGGGTCCGAAGTTCTGCGAGATGGCCAAGACCGAGGCTCCGAACTCCAAGCGAGTTCTTGCCGGATTCCCGAAGGACATCGTGGAGAGTCTGAAGGAGGCCGGTATGCAGGACTTCATCCACATCAAGAGCAACGCGCTCGAGACGCTGGCCAAGTACCAAGAGGTACTGTGCAAGTGAGGCAAGAAGGAACCATGAAACCTGACTTTACGAAGATCGAATATCGAAAACCGGGTGCCCCGACTGCCGAACCCAAACAATCCAAGCAGTCGTGGAAAAGCCCCGAGCAGATCGAGGTCAAGGGCTTTTATGGGCCTGCCGATCTTGAAGGGCTGGAGCACTTGGATTTCGCGGCGGGCATCCCTCCCTACCTTCGCGGACCCTACTCCACGATGTACACCCAGCGGCCTTGGACCATCCGCCAGTACGCCGGGTTCTCCACTGCCGAGGAATCGAACGCATTCTATCGAGCCAACTTGGCCGCAGGCCAGAAGGGTCTTTCGGTGGCGTTCGACCTGGCGACGCACCGAGGTTACGACTCCGACCACGAGCGGGTCGTCGGCGACGTGGGCAAGGCGGGCGTCGCCATCGACTCGGTCGAGGATATGAAGATCCTTTTCGACCAGATCCCTCTCGGGCAGATGTCGGTTTCGATGACGATGAACGGCGCGGTCCTTCCGATCATGGCTTTCTACATCGTTGCGGCCGAAGAGCAGGGCGTGCCGACCGAGGCGCTGACCGGAACCATTCAGAACGACATTCTGAAGGAGTTCATGGTGCGCAACACGTACATCTACCCGCCGCAGCCCTCCATGCGCATCATTTCGGACATCTTCGGCTATTGCTCGAAGAACATGCCGAAGTTCAACTGCATCAGCATCAGCGGCTACCACATGCAGGAGGCCGGCGCCACGTGCGACATCGAGCTGGCCTACACGCTCTGCGACGGCCTCGAGTACCTGCGCGCCGGCATCAACTCCGGACTGGACATCGACGACTTCGCGCCGCGCCTGTCTTTCTTCTGGGACATCGGCATGAACCACTTCATGGAGATTGCCAAGATGCGCGCCGCCCGCCTGCTATGGGCCAAACTGGTCAAGCAGTTCAACCCGAAGAACCCGAAGTCGCTGGCGTTGCGCACGCACTCGCAGACCTCCGGCTGGTCGCTGACGGAGCAAGACCCGTTCAACAACGTCGCACGCACGTGCATCGAGGCGCTGGCGTCGGCTCTGGGCCATACCCAGTCGTTGCATACCAACGCTCTGGACGAGGCGATCGCGCTCCCCACCGAGTTTTCGGCGCGCATCGCTCGAAACACGCAGATTTACCTGCAAGAGGAGACGGGAATATGCAAGGTGGTCGACCCTTGGGGCGGCTCGTATTATGTGGAGAGACTGACCCATGAGCTGGCGCATCGGGCTTGGGATCTCATCCAAGAGATCGAGGATCTGGGCGGAATGGCCAAGGCGATCGAAACCGGCGTTCCCAAGCTTCGCATTGAAGAGGCCGCGGCGCGCAAGCAGGCCCGGATTGACTCCGGGCAGGATGTCATCGTCGGCGCGAACAAGTATAAACTCGATAAAGAGGAGCCCCTCGACACGCTCGAGGTGGACAACACCGCCGTTCGCGAGAGCCAAATCCGGCGTCTGAACCAGGTCAAAGCGACCCGCGACATCCACGCGGTTCATGAAGCCCTCGAGGCGATCACCCGTTGCGCCAGGACCGGCGAGGGGAACCTCTTGGCCTTGGCCGTCGAGGCCGCACGCCGAAGGGCCACGCTTGGCGAGATTTCGGACGCTTGCGAGAAGGTCTGGGGGAGGTACACCGCCACCGTGTCATCTGTTTCGGGAGTCTACTTGTCGGAGGCCAAAGGCGACAGCGAATTCGAGAAAGCCAGAAAAATGGCTGACGAGTTCGCCAAAATCGAGGGCCGCCGGCCGCGCATCATGATCGTCAAGATGGGCCAAGACGGCCACGACCGGGGTGCGAAGGTGGTTTCAACGGCCTACGCGGACATGGGCTTCGACGTCGACATCGGCCCGCTGTTCCAGACCCCTGCGGAGGCGGCGCGCGCGGCCGTAGAGAACGACGTTCATATTGTCGGCGTGTCGAGCTTGGCCGCAGGCCACAAAACACTGGTTCCAGCCGTCATTGATGAGCTGAAGAAGCTTGGCCGCGAGGATATCCTGGTGGTTGTGGGGGGTGTCATCCCAGCGCAGGACTACGACTTCCTTTACAAGGCAGGAGTTCTTGCGATCTTTGGACCGGGCTCGGTGATCCCGATCTGCGCGCAGGAGATGCTGAAGGCGCTTATTGCTTCGCGGCAGTAATCGCTTTTCGGACAGACTTTGCGGGCCTGCGCCTTGAGCGGGGCAGGCCCGCTTTGTTTGCGCTTCCGCATCGTCGCTTGCTCACAGGGGCGCTCCTATCGGGTAAACCGGCCAAATGGGCACCATCATCGAACCTTTCAAAATCAAGATGGTCGAGCCGATCCGGTTCACGACCCGCGAGGAGCGTCGCCGCATTCTTCAAGAGGCGTTCTTCAACCCGTTTCTTATCAAAGCCGAGGACATCCAGATCGACTTGCTGACTGACAGCGGAACCTCGGCGATGTCGGCTGCGCAGTGGGGGGCCATGATGGTAGCTGACGAGAGCTATGCCGGCGGAAGAAGCTTCTTCAGGTTCGAAAAAGTCGTGAAGGAGCTAACTGGCAAAAAGCACGTTATCCCGACGCATCAGGGCCGGGCCGCCGAGCGGATTCTCTTCAGCATCCTCGGGGGCAAGGGAAAGGCGATTCCGAACAACAACCACTTCGACACCACCCGCGCTAACATCGAGCACGTCGGCGCCGAGGCCGTCGATCTGGTGATCGACGAGGGCAAGAAGCCTTCGCTAAACCACCCGTTCAAGGGCAACATCGACATCGGCAAATTGGAGGCGTTCATTGAGCGGGTCAGGCCGGAGAACATACCCGTAGGCATGATCACCGTTACGAACAACACTGGCGGCGGCCAACCCGTGTCCATGGCCAACATCCGGGCCGCCTCGGAGGTTCTTCACCGTCACGGCATTCCTTTGTTTCTGGATTGCTGTCGTTTCGCCGAGAACGCGTGGTTCATCAAAACGCGCGAGGAGGGCTACGCCGACAAGACCCCGAAAGAGATCGCCCAAAAAATGTTCTCGTATTGCGACGGCGCGACGATGAGTTGCAAAAAAGACGGAATGGGCAACATCGGTGGATTCATCGCCATGAACGACGACGCGTTGGCGGAACAGGCGCGAAACCTACTGATCTTGACAGAGGGATTTCCAACGTACGGCGGCCTGGCGGCACGCGACCTCGAGGCTTTGGCGGTGGGGCTTGAGGAAGTCTTAGACGAGAATTACCTGGCCTACCGACACGCTTGCGTGGAGTACTTGGCGAAGAAGATCGTGGCGGAGGGAGTGGCGATTGTTCAGCCGCCTGGTGGGCATGCGATTTTTATCGACGCTCGCGCTTTCTTGCCCCACCTTCCATTGAATCGATACCCGGGCCAGGCGCTCGTTTGCGCGTTGTACGAGGCGGGCGGCGTGCGCTCTGTGGAGGTGGGCAGCGTGATGTTCGGCAAGCCGGACCCCGCAACCGGCCAGGAGACTTTTGCGGAGATGGACCTGGTCCGTCTGGCGATCCCTCGGCGGGTTTACACCCAGAGCCACGTGGACTACTTAGCCGAGGTCGTTCTTGACGTCTTCCAGAATCGGGACCAGGTCAAGGGTCTTCGGTTCGTCTACCAGGCGCCGTTTCTTCGGCATTTCACGGCGCGATTCGAGCAGGTCGAACCTTAGTTGCGTCGCCTCCGGCGTGCGGCCAGGAACCCGAGCGCGAACGGCAAAGCCGCGGCGGGACCGGGAACTGTCGCAAAGTAGCTTGGCGTGAACGAATACTGGCCCGTCAAGTTGTCTCGGTTGTCGTACGCCCAGTTGTCCATATCGAGGGTCAAATCGAAGACGTAGAACCCGTTGTTAACCGGATAGGTCGTGCTGACGTTCTCGAAAATGCCGGAGAAGGTTCCGGTAACGCCGGTCGGGTGGTTGTTCGATGCGATCAGGTAGCCGTTCTGGACGCCTTGGAGGCCTGTCGCGGTCAGGTTGAGGGAGTAGGTTGTGATAGAACACCTTGTCTGCGCCACCGCCCTGGTAGTCGATCCAGAATCGAGAGTACTGGCCCGCACCTGCGCTAGAGCCGACTACGTTCAAATTGAAAGTGGTGTAGTAAGTTCCGTCGAAAGCGCCGAAGGTCCCGAATTGATTTGTGACGGTCAGCGATCCGAGGTCGTACATCTGAAGAAAACCTCGTCCGCTGTTTCCGCGAACGTTGCCATATCCGGCAATTCCCGACGAATCGGTCGTGTACCACAATGAACCCATGATGATCGTTCGGTCAGAACCGGCCTGCGAAAAGTTGTCATAAACGCGCAGGGCCAAGTCCCGGTTGTTGATCGTGTAAGTGTCGACGGCGTTGATGCCGGACTGAGCGTCGGCCAGGGAGTTGTATCGGGTCACAGTGCCCGTGTACCCGAAGCGGTCGATCCTGACGGCAAAACCCGCGGCGTTGGCGAACGCCACGGCTGAAACGGTCGCAAAAATCGCAACACTTCATTATAGCGGTTGGACGCATGGAAGAACCTCCTATAACGTATCCTCTAGACTTCATCATAAACTCAATGGACTTGATCTTATCCAGGATAAGACTCGTAGATAGTGTTGTTGCAGGTTATTTTATCGTTAACTAGGAAAAATGCGGGGGTTCCTTTGAAAGAACAAGCGAGAGCTGTGCGTTGAAGCAATTGGCACCCGTGCTGAAAAGGCATACTGGGGGGGACAAAAAACGATGGGCAAGCCATGGGTCTTTTGAACCACCTATCGAGCATAATCAACAAGAGACCTATGAAACGAAGCGAAATCAACGCTCTTTATGAGGCGGCCAAAGCCTGCTTCGAAGCGCACGGGTGGGCGTTGCCGCCCAACCCACGATGGGACATCACCGACTTCAGCCTCGGCGATTTCAAGACCAACGGACTCGTGCTGGTGAATCTAGCCGACGAAAAGGAATATTGCGAAAAACTGATGTACTGCCAAAAGGGCATGGACACGCCCATCCACTGCCATGCCAAAAAGAAGGAGGACATCATCTGTCGGTGGGGCGAGCTTCGCATCCAGCTATGGGAGACGGTGCCCAGCGAGTCGGAGGGGCGCCGTTTCAACATCCAGATCAACAACGAAATGCGCGAGGTGGCCAACGGAGAGGAGATCGTTTTGAAGGCCGGAGAGCGCATCACACTTACACCCGGCGTTTACCACCGGTTCACCGCCAACACGCCAGAGGTTATCATCGGCGAGGTTTCCACCGCGAACGACGATGTGAACGACAATTTCTTCGTTGACGAGCGCATTGGGCGTTACGCGCCGATCGTCGAGGACGAGCCGGCCAAGGTCCGCCTGATCAGCGAAAACTGAGGTTGCAAGGTATGGGCGCGCCTGGCACTTGGTTGCCAACGGGGGAAGGTGCCGTTGAAAGCGGTGTTCGGCTTGATCCGGGCAAAGGCAATCGGCCGGACGTGAGAGACACACTTTCGGCAGGCGGCCATGCACGCCCGGGTCCTGTCGATGCTGGGTGCCGTCTTGATTTGATGAAGCCATCTAAGCGCCTTGTTGCGGTGGCTCGGGTCGAGCGCAGCTCACTTGATGTCAAAGTGTCGACATCACTAAGCTGACCGTGAAGGGAAGGCCCATCGAGGTGCGCTATCGAATCAAGCCTTACCTCAACAAGAACCTGGTGGAGGGCCAATCCACACGCCATTGGTCACGTATCGCAAGCGTTGACCGGGGTGGCAAGAGTCCTGGCCCTAAGCCGAAAGGTGCACGACCGTCTACCCGTCCATGGGTAAACTGATCGAACCATGCCTCAGGACAAGATCGTTGTCGTCGGCGCCCGGGAGAACAACCTCAAGAACATCACCGTGGAGATTCCGCGCGACAAGCTCGTGGTGATCACGGGCCTCTCGGGTTCGGGCAAGTCGTCGCTGGCCTTCGACACGATCTACGCGGAGGGCCAGCGAAGGTACGTGGAAAGTCTGAGCGCCTACGCCAGGCAGTTTCTCGGCCAGATGGACAAGCCCGACGTCGACCACATCGACGGGCTTTCTCCGGCCGTCAGCATCGACCAGAAAAGCGCCAGCCGGAACCCAAGGTCGACAGTGGGCACGGTCACCGAGATTTACGACTACCTGCGCATTTTGTTCGCGCGGGTCGGCGTGCCGAGGTGCCCGTCTTGCGGCATCCCCATCGAGAGGCAGTCGACGGACCAGATCGTCGACGCCGTGAGAAGCCTGCCCGTGGGCACGCGCCTGCAAATCCTCGCCCCCGTCGTTCGGAGCCGCAAGGGCGAGTACAAAAAAGAGCTGCAGGAGATCAACAAGGCCGGCTACGTCCGAGTGCGGGTTGATGGCACGATGTACGAAGTTAACGATGATATTCCCATGGACCGGTACAAGCAGCACACGATCGAAGTCGTTGTGGACCGAATCGTGGCGAAGAAGGGCATGGAGAGGCGGCTGGCCGATTCGGTCGAGGCGGCGCTCAAGATGGGCAAAGGCGTTGTCAACGTCAGCTCGGAAATCGACGGGGTTTGGAGGGACCAGCTGTTCTCCGAAAGCTACTCCTGCGCCGAATGCGGGTTCAGCATGCCCGAGTTGGAGCCGCGCATGTTCTCTTTCAATTCGCCCTTCGGGGCCTGCCCGGAGTGCACCGGCCTTGGCACGAAGACCGAGTTCGACCCGGACCTGATCATGCCGGACCGTCGCAAGCCCTTGCGCGACGGAGCCGTCCTGCCTTTCGTTTATAAATCAGGCGAGAACAAAGACTGGTGGCCCGACGCCCTCGACGCGCTGGGACGCAAGCTGGGCTTCGACGCCTCCCGCCCCGTCGAGGAGCTCAGCGAGTCCGACCTCGACGCCGTCTTCAATGGCATCCCCGGTACCATTACCGTCCGGATGACCTATGGAAGGCGCGAACGAACCTTCGAGGCCAAGTGGGAGGGAGTGCTCAACTATCTCAAAAAACGCTACCAGCAGACCGAGAGCGAGTGGGTCAAACGCGACCTCGAGCAATACATGTCGACCAAGCCTTGCCCAGTGTGCCACGGCAAGCGCCTGAAGCCGGAGACCCTTTCGGTTTACATCGACAACAAGAACATCTCGGACGTGACGGCGCTTTCGGTGACGGACGGGCTTGCGTTTTTCAAAGCCCTGCCTGATCGCCTTACCGACCGGCAAAGGACCATCGCCTCGCGCGTTGTCAAGGAGATCCTTGAGCGGTTGCAGTTTCTGGAAGACGTCGGCTTGGGCTACTTGACTCTCGATAGAAATGCCCGCACGCTCGCGGGCGGCGAGGCGCAGCGCATTCGACTGGCCACGCAGATCGGCAGCGGGCTGATGGGATGCCTGTACATTCTTGACGAACCGTCGATCGGCCTTCACCAGCGCGACAACATGAAGCTGATCGACACCCTTTTGAAACTTCGCGACCTGGGCAACACCGTTTTGGTCGTCGAGCACGACGAGGAGACGATGAGGGCCGCCGACTGGCTTCTCGAGCTAGGCCCGGGGGCCGGCGAGCACGGGGGGCAAGTGGTGGCTCAAGGGGACCTCGAGACGTTTTTGAAGTCCGACTGCGAGACCGCAAAGTATTTAAAGGGCGAGAAGCAAATCCCCGTGCCAAAGAAACGCCGGAAGCCGAGGTCGCCGGTGCCTTTAAGCTCCGACCTTCAAAAGCCAGTCGGCCTCGAAGACGATTTGAGCCCGGCCCTCAAGCCATAAGTCGTCGTCCCATCGGTTGCCCGACACGGTCAACGTTCCTCCCGGGTTCTCGACGGAAACGGAGCCAGAGAGGCCGGTTTTTCGCAGATAGACGGCAGCGGCGGCCATGCTTCCCGAGCCGCAACCCCAAGTTTCTCCGACTCCGCGTTCCCAAATGCGCAGCTTCAACCGCCGGTCGCTGACGACTTGGGTCCACATCACGCTGGTCCTTTCAGGAAACATTTCGTGCGTTTCGATCTGCGGGCTCAGCTCAAAGAACGTCGCATCGTCGGGCAGATTGTCGACGAACAAAACGGTGTGCGCGGTGCCCGTCGAAAGGCAACTGGCGGACAGTCGGGTCCCTGCAACGGTTAAGGGCGATTCGAACATTTCGCCTTGCCCGTTCTTGAGGGGGACCGAAGAGGGATCGAACAGCGCGCGGCCGAGGAGCGTTCGAATCGCCCCAGTGGAGGGATCGACCTCGACGGGCACCTCGCGGCCGAGGTGGCGAACGATGGCCCTTTCGCCGATCCATCCTTGTAAATAAGCCCAATGGACTGCGCACCGGATGCCGTTGCCGCAAAAGTCCTCGGTGCCGTCCGTATTGAACATCCGCACGCGCAGGAATCCGTCTTCCAGAGCAACGCCGAGCAACCCATCGGTTCCGACACCGAACCGGCGGCGCCCGCTATCGATGGCGAACCGCACCAAATCGGCGTCGCTCGCAAACGAACGAAGCTCGGCCAGTGCAAAATGGTTCCCGACGGACTGCACCTTGAAAAAACGGACGCTCATGGCGTCAAATGCTCCAGATAGTACTCGGCTGACTCGATGGTCCGATGGAACCATTTGCCCTCGGGGCAAACAAGCGGAAACCACCAGGCGCTTGGGCGGTGGTTGGCGTGATTCAGCCCGTCCGAGCAGATGACAGCCTCCCGGATCAGGCTGAGCCGCTTCAATTCGGCCTCCAGCTCAATGGAACGCCGGCGCTCATGGACCGCGAGCACTTCGGGCGCACGGGCTAGCGAGGATTGGGCCTCCAGAAGTTTGGCGATCGTTCTTTTAGCCGCGTCGATTTGCGCCACGGCCTCCTCAACCCGCTGGGTTAACCTTTCGCGTTCCGCGAGGTCTTCGGGGGTCGGTTCTTTTCCAAAGATTCGGTCGCGCCAGTGCCAGCCTTTTTCTAGCTCGGCCTCGACCCGCTTCTGCTTAAGTGCCCGGTACTCTCGTACGGCTTCCAGGCGTTCTTTCCGCAATGCCTCGATTTCGACCTTCAAGCCCTCCAAGCGCTTGTGCAACGACTCGTATTCCGTCGCCAGAGCCAGCCACGAACCGCCGGCCGTTTTGCCGAGGAATCGGATCAGGTCGATTGGACGGACCAGCTTCGATAGTTCGGCCAGCAAAGCCTTTTGCTGTTCGCCGACCTCGCGCCACCGCGCCGCAAAGCTTGGCGTGCATAGCTGTTCGACGCCGAATGGCCGTTGGAACTGCTCGGGCAGTTTAAGCCACGAGCAGCAGGCGTGCATCGAATCCCAAGCGTGGTAGTGGACGCGAAGGATCGGGTTCAGTTTGAGCCCGGGTATGCTGGCGAACAGCTTCCGGCTGTGCTTGACGTAGCCGCTGGCCCCTTCGTGGAAAACGAACACGAACTCCTTAGCGAGCATGCCGATGAGCGTGACGGCCTTGCCGACCAGAGCGCACTCGGTTCCGAACTTGGCCACCACGGCTTGGGCCAGCTCACGCACGTTGCGGATCGGCTTCTTGAAACTAAGGAACTGTGGCTTATGCGCCATGATCACCGCTCCGCGGGTGCCGAGGCGGATCGTGCCCCGGCCTATTCCCGGAATCACCAAATCGAAGGGTATCGCGCCGGTGCCAAACATGGAAAGCGAGTACATGTTGCCGCCTTCGATGGCCCTGTCGTACGCTGCCGCCGCCTCGAATCGCGTTTCCGGGTCGATGAAGTAGTTGACGATATCGAAGCGCGGCAAGCACGCCGTCTCGTTGTTGAAGCGCAGAAGCTCCGACGTGGAGGTTGTGTCCAGGTCGACGTCGGCTCCCGAACAGAAACGGTAGAGTTGCGGAAGGAGCTTTCGGTAGTATCCGGCCACCGTTGTGTCCGGACAGGCGTCGACGGTGTCGCAAAGCAACGACTTCAGGAAGTCCACCTTCTCATCGAGGTTGCGGGGTTCTTTCGACACGATGCAGGCGCGCGAGGCGTCCAGAGCCCAATCGAAGGTCGCCTTGAGCGTGGGAAAGACGTCCTTAAGCGGCACTTCATTGGCGATCGAGCCGGTGCCGCTGGTGGACACGATGCCCTTCCATCCCCAAGCCTCCGTCGCTTCGTCAAGCAGATTGGGTCGCTCCCTCGCGACGCGGCGCACGCGCAAGCCGGCCTTTTGCAGGATGTCGCGGGTGATAACGGTTTCCGATCCGAACAGACAAGAGAACTCGCCGACGGCGCTCCACAGGTCGCGCGTGGTGGTGTCGTTGTGCGGCAGGGCGACGTACTTTCGCGCCGCATGGTGGCCGGCGTGTCGGGCGAAATAGTCGGTGTCGTGGACGCCGGCAACCAAGCGCCGGGAGAATCCCAACTGGTTCGATATTAGGATCAAGCCGGCCTTCATCGGCTCATCCCAGAAAACGGTTTGCCCGAGCGCTAGGAAGGGAGCGTCGGGCGAAATACAGTCAAGCTCCTTCAAGGCAGCTTCAGCGCTGGAGATGGCAATCGACATGGGTGGAATACGTCCATTCTACGCTATTCGAGCCGGGCGTATTGCGAAGGGTCCCGTTGCAAAAGGTCAAGGACTTCTTGAGGGACGCCTACATTGGCAAGGTTTTTGGTAACCAGCAGGTGCCAAGTGTAGCCCTCAGTGACGGTTTTTTGCGATTCGCTATTGACGATCTCGTAGTCGAATCGGATGGCGTTACGCTTAATGGCGGTCATTTTTATTCGCACGACGATCAAGTCGTCGTACAGGACCTCGCCTTTGTATCGCGCGTGAACCTCGAGCACCGGCAGGTAGTAACCCATTTCCTCGAGGTTCTTGTAGGTGAAACCTCTATCGCGGCACCAGGCTCCGCGAGCTTGCTCAAACCAGAAAAGGTAGTGGGCGTAGTAGGCGTGGCCCATCTGGTCCGTTTCACCGTACCGAACCCGGATGCGTTCTTCCGTCACGGCATGCAACATGCTTGGAGTATGGTTCGATCGAGAGGCATCTTGCCGACAGGCGGTTCTTGGGCGACCTGGCAAGCGCTGGCCACTCTGACACGACGTGCCGCATCGGCCTATAATCATGCCATGTTTCCCCTTGCACTGTTCCCGTTTGTAGCCCTGCCGTTTGCCACGGGCGAGGCCGACCCCGCAGGGGCGAAGGGCTCCCTGTTGCCACCGGTCGGCCGATACGAAAAGGTCGCTCCTTTGCCGGGTTTGCCGGCGGTGACAGTCGACACCCTCAATTGCTCCATCGGCGAGGCCCAGCAGACCGCCAAGTCCAGAAACCTTCAGGCAAGAATCCTTTGGATAGACGCCACCGCCAACATCAACCGAATCAACAGCGACGACAAAATCGCCGCCCTGGTGGAGAAGGTGGCCAATACCGGCTTCAACACCATCGTGCTTGACGTGAAGCCGATCGTCGGGTGGACGTTGTACAAAGGGACGATCGCACCAAAGCTGACCGAGTGGAGGGGACAGACGCTGGGCCGATTCGATCCTCTTGATTCGATGGTCAGGCACGCCAAAAGGGTTGGGATTCCATTGTTCGCCTCTTTGAACGCCTTCTCCGAGGGACACCGCGACGTGGAGAAAGGACCGGGGTACGACCATCCCGAGTGGCAAACGGTTCTCTACGAGCCTGACGGCCAGGTTCGTTCGACGGGCTATTACCAAATGGCCTTCGGTTTGATGGACCGCACAAACACGGCCCCGCAGAACGACGACGCGCTTGGCGTTTTTACGGATCTTGGCAGATTGAGCCGCGTCAACGGCGGTTCACGGATGGCTCTGGTCGATGCCGGGGGCACCGTGTTGGCTCAATGGGACAGCTCTTCCGGGAGGCCGGCGGGTCTAGCGATCCCTCCCGGCGGCAGCGTGCTGGTCGGCATCGGCAAGGCGGCCGAATATCTGAGAATCAACGCCAAACCGAACGATCGGCTGGAGTTCGATTGCGTGTCGCAGTTCGTGCCCATCGGCAAGAAGCCGTGGCTCCAGGTGCCTTTGATGGTGAACCCTAACGACGCGGCCGTTCGGTCACGAGCTCTTGCGATTCTCAGGGAGCTGGTCGCCAAGTACCCGGTCGACGGGGTGGTCTACGACGACCGCCTGCGCTACTCCGGCCTGAATGCGGATTTCAGCTTTGCCACGCGGGATCAATTTGAGAAGTACGTCGGTCAGCGGATCGTTTGGCCGGACGACGTTTTCAGGTGGACGCTTCTGCCGGACCTTTCGCGGGGCGTCGTGCCCGGCAAGTTCTATGACGCTTGGCTGACGTTTCGGGCGCAAACCATTTGCTCGTTCGTGGCCGAGGCCAGGGCCGTCATCGACGCGACCCGTCCAGGCACGCTGTTCGGCGTGTACGCCGGTTCGACCTACGGCGAGTACACTAACCAAGGGGCCAACTATGCTGCGCCCGATTTCGAGGCTGGGTTCCGTTTTCTGACCCCTGCCTACCAGCGAGCGGGCTTTGCCAACTATCTGGACTTTTTCATTCCCGGTTGCTACTACGCGCGCGCGACGGTGACCGAGGCGATGGCTGCCAACGCCGGTGTCGGGTTCACGGTCGAGGCGGCGGGACAGCTCGCGAACCGCGCCGTCCGCGATCAGGCTTGGGTGTACGCCGGCATCGCCGTGGACCGGTTTCGCGGCGATCAAACGCTCCTCAAAAACGCCCTTCAGGCAGCGACGGCCTCGACGCAAGGCGTGATGGTGTTCGACCTTTCCCACGATCTTGACCCCTTGTGGCCGGTGTTCGAGCAGGCCTTCGCGCAGAAGGCGCAAGCGCCCCATGCCGTTCCTGGATTGCTGGCCGAGGTGCGCAAGAAGCGGGCGCAATTGGACAAATTGGGCGTGAAAGAGCCGCCGGTGATCATCAGCGCCGGCGCGGCAGGAACCGGACTTTAAGTTTCTTGAGATCTGAGACCCAAGAAGAGGAGCCGCCCAAACGGGCGGCCCCTTCAAAGGAGGAACGAAGCAGAAACTATTTTCGCCGTCGGCGAAGGCAGAGGGCAGCCCCGATTCCAAGACCCAAGAGAGTCGCCGGTTCCGGCACGGCCTGGGTGGCGTACACGTCGATCCGGCTGCCCAAAACGTTGTCCCAGCCCGAGACGAACAGGTAACCGCCGGAGTAATAGTAGTTCAGTATGGCGTTGGCGTAAACCGCATTGCCGCCTGCGGTTCCGTCGAGCAGGAACAGGTTGGTCCCGTCCAGCCCGTTCACGGACACCTTGTTGCCCGAGGCGTTGAACACCACGAAGGCGTCAAAGAAACCGGTTGCATCGACCGCATGGACGGTGGCGAACGAACCGGCAACGCCGCTGCCGATTTGGGAGCTCGGCACGGCGAAGAACTCGTCTTCGTCTTTGCGGGTCAGCAGCCGGATGGCTCCATCCTGGTCGAGCACCGCATTACCGTTCGCGAAAAAGCTGATGTCCCTCCGGTTGCCGCTGGGCCCGCTAGGCGGGTTGATGTTTTGGTTCGATCCCGTGACGAGCGAGGCGCCTTTGAACCCGCTGGACGCCAATTGAACGCCGCCGATTTTCGGGTCGCCTCCAGCGTAGCTGGGAGCGTAGGCCATGCCCTGCAAGAGGTTGTTGCCGATTTCGGCCTGAGTCAAAATGCCGTCAGCCAGGCCGCCGGGACCGCCTGCGACGATGACGCCGTTCAGGTCGAGGCGCTGAATCTGCATCGATGCAAGATCGCCCAGGTTCTTGCCGTAGTAGATGTAGGTGCCGTCCGTGTCAAGCCTGCCGGCGCGGTTCAGAACTCCTGCGCCGAGATCGGCCACGAACCCGCCGCTGCTGGCGGAGAGCCAGTTGGACACTTTGCCCAAGGACACGTTTCCGCTGCCGCTGGCGATGCGGCCCACATAGTAGATGTCATTTCCAATAACGACCAAGTCGGAGATCTGGTTGTTGTTGGTGCCAAAGCTCAGGTTGCCTATCGTCTTGACATGAGTCAGGGCCACCGGGCCGGCGAAGGCCGCCGAGCAGACCGTCAATGCGGCGATGCAGAGCGGCGCGTGGAATCTCACTTTCATTTTTGGTAACCTCCATGGCCATTGTAACACATGAGTTTCGGCGTGTTGCCGGCAAAATTACCGTCTTGTATAGACAAAGTTGTCTAGAGCGAGAATAGACAACCGTTGGTTTGTGATACAATGAGTCTGATTCGGCGCAAACCTCAGATCATCTGAGCTTTGGGCGCAAAGGCCTGCGCAAAGCTTGCTTAAGATGGCAGGCAAAGACGCCGGCAATCGCCTTGGCAGCGGCAGGCAGCGAGCGCGAGCGACCGTTTTGCGAGCCTTTGTATAGACACATTGGCCATGAAACTCTTCGAGAGTCCAGTAGTGAAGAACAGTCCCGTTCCGGCCCATCAACAGGTCCGGGACAAGTTGCTGGCCCTGATCAAAAGCGGCGAATTGCCTCCGAACGGGAAGCTTCCCTCGGAGCCCCAGATCGCCGAATGGCTGGGTGTAAGCCGAATGACCGCCAACAAAGCCATCCTCGCCCTTGTTTCCGAGGGCTGGGTTTCTAGGGAAAAAGGCAGGGGGACCTACGTTTGCTCTCCTCCCGCAACGATCCAAAGGTGCGCAATCGCGATGGTGCCGACCCATATCCCCGGCGTTATGGAGGACTACTATTTCGGTTCGATTTACTGGAACATGCAGGCCCTTCTTTCTGAGCACAGCTTGCCCATCGAGATTGTTCGCTTGGACAGCACAATATCCGAGCACATCGGTCCGGGCACTGGCCTGATCGCCATCAACCCGCCCCAATCCATCGTTCCAGCGCTTGCCGAGCTGCGAAGCTCCGGTGTGCCGGTGGTGCTGGTTGGGGCCACTTGGCAGGACTGGGACATCGACAGCGTTGATTCCGACAACTTTCTCGGACCGGCACTTGCCGTGAACCATTTGGCGGAGCTGGGTCACCGGCGGGTCCTGTTTGTCGGATCGAACCCGGGCGACTCGAACACCCAAGACCGTTTGCGCGGCTTTCGGATCGCCATGAAGGCCCGCCAACTGGATGTCGCCCCGGAGGACGAGTTCATGGCGCGCGGATACACCTTCGACGACGATGCCGTCGAAACGATCCTCGAGCGGGTTCGGGACGAAGCGACCGCCGTGTTCGCGGCCGGTCCGCGACTTGCTATCCAGATGCTGGTTGCCGCTCAAAGGGAGGGCCTTTCGGTTCCCCAGCGGCTTTCGATTGTCGGTTATGACGACCCAAGCTACCTCTCGTACACGCACCCGGCCATGACCACGGTGAAGCAACCCTTGGCGGACATGGCCAAGGTCGCCTTCAAATTGGTTTGGGAGGGCTCTTCGGACGCTAGAAGGCCTGTCAAAAGACACCTTCTTGACCCGCAACTGATCGTGCGCGGATCGACGGGTCCTCCGTGTCGGGGCTAGGCTTGAAGGATCATCACCATCAACTCTCGAGGAACAAGCAGCTTAAAAAAGATGACCGCCCACGTCTAGGGGCGGGGCGGTCTCTTTTGCCCAACCTCTCGGCTGAGCTGCTTGGGAGAGGGAAGGAGGATATGTTACACTCTGTTTAACGCGCGACACCTCCAGGTTGTTCCGTGACCTGGGCCCATTCAACGACGGTTTTATGTGATGTTTCAAACAAGAAGTCCATGCGGCCAACAAAACTGGCATATTTGGCAGGATTGGCCGCCGAGACCCTTGAAATAGAAAAACAGCCGTTAGGGGTCGTCTTTCGACGGAGAAAAGGAGTAAGGAGAACGTTATGACACGACGTTGGGCTTGCTTGGCTTTAGTGGCGTGGGCCGCCTGGGGGTCGTCGGCCACGGTTGGCGATGTCGTCCACCTCGTGAGCAAGTCGAACTACATCGACCTGATGGACACCCAGCTCTTCACGCACAACGGCCACGACCGACGAGCGGGCACCGGCGCCAATCACGGCCAGGCCCGAGACAACATTCGCTCTTACCTCGCCGGTCTGAGCGGCGTGACCGCGTCGATTGTGCCGTGGACCTATGGTTCGGTTTCCGGCGAGAACGTTGTGGGCGAGCTGCGCGGGGTGACGAACCCGGAAAAGGTTCTGATCATCGGCTCGCATTACGATTCGGTGGGCAACCCCGGAGCCGACGACAACGCCAGCGGAACCGCTGCGGTGCTGGAGGCTGCGCGGGTACTGTCCCATTTCCGATTTGACTGGACGATTCGGTTCATCGCTTTCGACTGCGAGGAGCTGGGCCTGTACGGTTCAAGGGCCTATGCGTTGAACGCCCGAAACTTAGGCGAAGACATTGTGGGCATGGTTTCTTTGGACATGGTCGCTTACAACGGCAAAGGGGCCAACCAGGCCTTCTTGTACGGTCGGGACGCGTCAGCCCCGCTCAAGAACGCCATCAAGGCATCCATCGAGCAATATGGCAATGGAATCGTGGCGACGATCAAAGGGTCCTTGGATGCCAGCGACCACGCCCCGTTCGAGTGGCAGGGCTATCAGGCATGCCTGCTCATCGAGGACTACCGGAACAACCCCTTCTACCACACTCAGCAGGATTCGTTCGATTCGCCGGGCTACTTGGACTTCGACTACGCGACCAACCTCACTCGGGCGACGGTCGGGTGGGCGGCAAGCCAGGCCGGCCTTCGCGCGGTGCCCGAGCCGCTCAGCCTGGCCGGTTTGGGTTTGGGGCTGGCTGTTTTAGCCCGTCGACGAAGGCATTAGAAGCCCCTAGAGTCCCGGCCACGAATCGCCAGCACGGGCCTTCACGTAGAAAGTCCTATGAAGAACCTTGTCTGGGTAGGCTTGGCCGTTGCCGCGGCACTCGGCGCGTTCGGCCTGTTGAACCCTTCAGGAAAACCCGCGAAGATGGAACCTAACGAGCAAATCGACTGGAAGAAGAAACTGACTCCCGAGCAGTACCGCGTCCTTCGCGAAAAAGGAACAGAGCCCGCTTTCACCGGCAAATATTGGAACTTGAAAGCTGACGGCAACTATTATTGCGCGGGTTGCAATGCGTTGCTTTTTAAGTCCGATACCAAGTTCGATTCGGGTTGCGGATGGCCCAGCTTCTACGATGTTGCCGACAAGAGCAACATCGAGTACCGCGACGACTTCAGTTACGGCATGCACCGCATCGAGGTCGTGTGCAAAAAGTGCAAGGGGCATCTTGGGCACGTTTTCAACGACGGTCCGAACCCAACCGGCTTGCGCTATTGCATCAATTCGGCCAGCCTTGATTTCAAGCCCAAGGAAAAGAAGTAGCCGTCAACCGTAAACCTTTTCCTCCAGGGCCCTTGCCTGCTCCTCGGAATCGGCCCAAGTCCTGACGAACATCCCTTCATGACCGACAGCATCCAGCAGGGGCAGCACTTCATCGTAAGCGACCCCCACGGCTTGAACCGATTTGCCGCCCGATTTGATTCGCCGGTAAAGGTCATACCAGCGCGGGTGTCCGCCTTGTTCGATTCCGGCTTGCGGCGTCCACTCGATGGCTTTCAGCGACTCGATTTCCAGGAGCGCGTCGAGGTGGACGATGCATTGTGTGCCGTCCAAGTGGTACATAGCATAGTCCAGCCAGTCGCATTGAGCCCTTAATGAAGGCTGAACGAACTGGCGGAACATTTCGGGTGAGAACATGGCGCAGGCGTCGCACTGCACCTTCGCCGTCTTGCCTTCGCCGTAGATGCAAAAGGCACTGAACGAGTTGCCGCCTCTCTCGTCTTTGATGATCGAGTAAAGAATCTCGAACGCCTCGAAGAACGCGCGGTTGATTTCTTCCACCTTTTCGACAACCCAATCCGGGCGCTCGATCAGATCCATCATCAGGGTCTGCGGGTCGCGCAACTGAGCCAGCGTGTCGATGTTTTCGATCAGATCGGGCATTCCGACCAAGCAGCGGCCTGCCGCCTCCTGCACGCCGAGTTCAAGCATTTGCTTGTGCAATTGGAACCATTTGGACGACGGGTCGAATCGAATCGGCGGGTAATGATCGAGGTCGTCGATGCACGGGTGGAACCAGACCGTGGTTTCCGCAAAACCGGGCTCGGAGCCCAAATACGCTCCCAACGAGCCGGGTCCAATGTCCAGGTTCATCAGAGGGAAAGCCGCGCCGCCGTGGTAGATCTTGGAGGTCGTGGCGAGCGCCTCTTGGACGCGATACTCCGGGTCGGTCCATCGTTGCACGAGGTCAGCCGGGCGCTCCGGCTCCGGAATCGTTTCCCAAGGCGTCTCTTTCCAAGCGCTTACGTGCAACGCGCAACCTTTGCCGTCCCACCAGTCCTGAAGCCGTTTGCGACCTAAATCCCAATCTTCTTTCCAAAAAGGCATGGCCCATTATAACGGGACCCGCTCGGCCCGTGGGGTGTTCGCTTCAAAAAATGAACCGATCTTTCAAGTCTCGGGCAGACGGTAATGGGCACGGTGCCTTTCCAGAGCGTCCATGATCGCGTCCATGGTCTCCAGGCTAAGCTGGTCGTCGATTTCGGCTTTCAGCATCAGCCCGCCCTCGGGAGAGCCGAGTTTTTCCACGCTTTCTCGGACATGGCTGTCGATCTCGTCGCGCGAAGCAAAGGGAAAGAGCTGGCGATCGAGGTCCAGGTCGACGCACACTTTGCCTTTGCACGCCTGGACGAGGCTGTCAAGTCCGTTGGCGCGGAACTGGGGGTTCAAGATGTCAACGCCGCAGTCGATCAAGTCGGGGATGATCTCCACAATGTGGCCGTCAGTGTGCATGTAGATGTAGCAGCCGGCCCTCTTGAACGGCTCGTAGATTGCCTGGAAGCACGGCTTGAGGTACTTGCGCCACTTTTCGGGGCTTATCGGCAGGGCGTTCTGCATGCCCAAGTCGTCGCCGAAATAGACGATTTGCGGCGATTCAATCCGGGCCAGAAGGTTTCTGGCTTGGCGCAGGTTGTACTCCAAAACGATGTCGATCATCAGCTGAAGCTCGGGCGGCTCTTCGGCAAAGTCGAGCATGCACTCCTCGAAGCCGCGAAGGTCGGTCAGGCGCAGAAACATGAAGCCGTGCGGGAAGCCGGCATCCTCATCGGGCACTTTGAGTTTGCGAATGTCCTCGCGGGTCGGAACGGGGTGGCCCGTGACAATCGACTCGCGGCCTTGAGCGATGTTGCTCCACACGCAGCCCCAAACGTCGACATGCTCGCCCTCGGTATAGGTGCCCGGCACTGCGTCGAAGTCCCTTGGGCCGCTTGGGCTGCCAAATATGGCTTGGTGCTTGGCGACCAAATTTCTGAGAGCCTCGCGGTACTTCATCCATGCCCGTGGCAAAATGCCGACGCTGACGGGAATGTACTCCGGGCTTCTCCAGAGCATCGCTTTCCAGACATCGTTCATGGGGCAATAGGTTCGCCAAAAGGCACGTCCAGTCCTTCTAGGACCGGGCCTTGGAGCGACGTTCAAACGTGGACCGTTTCGACGGAGCCGTTTAAACGCGCCCTTTCCGCTGCAAAAACCATCAAGTGCGATTCGAGCGTTTCGTCGGGCCCGCTGAGAACGTGACTGGGGTCTTGCTCGGCCACAGCTCGGATGAAACAGTCCATGATGCCGTGGTCGCCTCCCCCATGGCCGCCCATCACGTTCATTTCGGACGCGTTGGTGTCAATCTCCGTCGTCTTGTCGGTCTGAAAATCGTGCCACTTCAGGATGGGCCCGTTGGACAGGATTTCACCGTGGGTTCCATAGATCTGAGTGCGCCGGTCTTCGGCTTTGGTGAACGCCGTCATGACGAACGTTGCTGTTCGACCGCCCTCGAACTCCATGATGACCGCCTGGTTGTCGACCACGTCGTTGTCGCATGCGTAGACGCAACACCCATACGGACCCGTTCGCAAGGCTTCCAGCAAATGGGCCTCGTCAACCTTATCGACGAGGACGTCCAGCGGCCAACCACGGTGCCCCTTGCTGTAAAAGCCCATGTAGATCTTCTTGGCCGAGTAGGGGCAATTCGCCTCGACGCCGCACTCCAGGCAACGGTCGGCGGCAGCCTTGGGCTGTTCCTCCCTGCGAAAGTGCTTCAACGAACCGAATGAGGCGACGCGATGGCAAGGCCAGTCCATGACGTGGCGAATCCAATCGAGATCGTGGCACGACTTCGCCAGCAGCATGAAAGACGATTCGGCTTCGTTTCTCCAGTTTCCGCGCACGAACGAATGGGCCTGGTGCCAGTAGCCGACGGGCTCCACGCGGCTCAGGCTGACGACGCCGCCGATTTTGCCTTCGGTTATCATGCGTTTGAGCGTCCGGGTGGACTGTGTGTAGCGCAGAACGTGGCACACCCCAAACAGCACGCCGTTCTGCTTGACTGCTTGGACAATGTTGCGGCACGCCTCCTCGGTGGGTGCCATCGGCTTTTCCAGCAGTATGTCGTACTTTTTCTGGGCAAACTGAACGGCAGGCTCCTCGTGCATGGCGTCCTGGGTGGCGATGATTACGGCGTCGGCGAACCGTTCGCGGGCGGCCATTTCGCGCCAGTCGGAAAACACGTTCTCCCTGGGGACGCCGCACCGGGAGGCCAACTTCTCGCGGTGGTGCTCGCGAGGTTCGGCGACGCCGACGACCTTCATTCGCCCAGGGTATTGGACGGCGAACTCCGCATAGCCGGCTCCTCGGTTGCCGGCGCCGGCAATGACAACGCTCACGGGATGTTTCATGGACTACTTCTCAACGAGTTCTGGACACTGCACCACCCAAATAAAAACGGGTGCAAAGTTAAGAACATTTTATCCAACGGGCATGGGCGCGATCGTTCAAATTGCAAAACACATCGGAGCTTGAACTTAGGTTTTGAGCGCCGTCAGCAAGGGTTCTTTGGCCTTCATGTGGCGGCGCCGCTCTCGGGCCCGGCGATCGAACACCTTCTTGAGGGCGTCATCGGCACGCATGCCCATCAAATGCTCACAGAAAAACGCCCAAATCTTGGTAAGGCTCATCTGGACGTGCCCCCGGTCCGGCGCAACCATCATGTCGAACCTCTTGCCGGCCTTGTCCAAAGCGTCGACCAGCTGGTGTGTGTTGGTCGGGTGCACGTTGTTGTCCATGGTGCCGTAGAACAGCAGCAAGTGGCCCTTCAGGTTCTTCGCGTAAGTCATCGCCGAACCTTGCCGATAGCCTTCCGGGTTGTTTTGCGGAAGGTTCATGTAGCGTTCGGTATAGACCGAGTCGTAATTCTCCCAAGCGGTCACCGAAGAACAGGCCACGCCCGCTTTGAACACGTCGGGATGCCTAAGGAGGCACATGATGGTGGCGTAGCCCCCGTAAGAGGTGCCGTAAATGCCCACATTCTTGGCATCGACGTAAGGGCGTTTGGCCAAAAATTTGACCCCGGCGGCTTGGTCGTCGATCTCCACCATGCCGAGCTTGCCATAGATTTCGTCTAAAAAGGCCTTTCCTCGTCCAATCGTTCCGCGGCCGTCAAAGGACGCCACCAGAAAGCCGAGCTCGCAGGCCGGGTCGGGCACCCGGAACCTTTCCGAGAACGTTCCGGACTCCGGCCCGGAGTAGGTCGTGACGATCAAAGGGTATTTCTTGCTCGGGTCGAAGCCGGCAGGCTTCATCAGGTAACCGTAACAGTCTGTCTTGCCGTCGGCGGCCTTGAAGGTGAACATCTCAACGGGAGCCAAACCCTGCCGTTCGAAGCGGCTGACGTCGGCTCTGCTGATGTTCTTGACAAACTTGCCTTCGGCGTCCAGCTCGTCAGTCGTCGGCGGAGTGTCCACGGTTTCGCAGGTATCGATGATGCGATCGCACGCCTCGTTCACCTGCACGGTGTGGTTATACTTCGGGTTGGTCAGGCGCCTTTCGCCCGTGCCGTCCAAGTTGACCTTGTGCAGCTGCAAGCGGTACGGGTTCTCGCCGTCGCGGGCGGTGTAGTAGATCACCTTCTTCTTCGAGTTGACCCGGACGATGGCGGCCACGTCGAACTTGTGCCGGGTGATCGGTTTCTCGCCCGACCCGTCGAATTTCACCAGCGACAGGTTCTTAAAGCCGTCCCGGTAGTTCAGCCAAACGAACTTCGTCTTGGCCCCGTTCTCGTCCTCCACCCACTGCATCTCGGGCGTGTTGTCGGTCCAGGAATTCGGCTGGCTCTCGCGGATGACCACGCGGCACTTGCCCGTCTCCCTGTTGGCGGCGACGAACTCCATGACGTTTTGGCGGCGGTTGGTGCGGTTGAACAGCAACTCGTTGCCGTCGGGGGACCACCGCACGTTGTAGATGTAGTGGCCGAGGTCCGGCCCGCCGCCGCTATCCCAATGGGCGTCCACTTTGACTGTTTTTTTCGAATCCAGGTCGTAGATGTAGAGGTCCACAATCGGGTTCGGCGCGCCCGCCTTGGGGTACGGCTCCACGTCGAGCCGGTTCTGAACCTTCGTTTCGTCCAGGGTGAGGTAGAAGTCAATGACTTCCTTTTCGTTAAAACCGTAGAAGGCCAGCTTCTTGCCGTCGGGCGAAAACCACATGGCCTCCCTCACGCCCAATTCCTCGCCGTAAACCCAGCTGGCGATGCCGAACTTAAGCCGGTCCTTCTCACTGCCTCCTTGGGTCACTTGAACCAGACCGGTGCCGTTCAGCTTGCTGATGAACACGTTCCTGTCCCGCGTGAAAGCTTTCAGGGTCTTGTCGGGGTTGTAAACCACCGTGTATTGGCGGCCCCGCTCCGGAGCCCGGCGAAACGGCTCCGCCTCCTCGTCCTTGGCCTTCAGTTGGCTCGAGGTGGTGGTTTCAAGGTCATAGACGTAACGCTTTTTCTCAACTTCGTAGGTGAACGATCTGCCGTCTTCGCCCCACTTGAACTTGGGGAAGTCATTGCGTTCAATGGACTTCGCGATGATGCGTCGGAGTCGTTCGTATCTGTCGATCGTGGCCATATCTTCTATTGTGGCCTGGTTGTGCGAACCATTGCTGGATAAAGACAATAAAATGCAAATTTGGGCTAAAATCAGCCTAGTCATTCGAAGTTGCCCCGAGCCCGCCAAAGGCCATCATATTCCGCAAAGCGCGGTGGGCGTCTTCATAGTCGGCGCACGTCCGCTCCAAAGTGTACCCATCGAGGCGCTTGGCGCCGGGATAGCGCTCGGCCATGTCCGCCTCCTCATCCCGATTGAACTCCAGTCGGATGGTGACCGGGCTTTCAGGCAGCCAGGGCTTCATCGACGCCGCCTCGCGGACCGCCGCCTCGGCCTCCCGTTCGATCGCCGCGCGCGTCTCGTCGGGATGTTTCAGCCGACCCATGTAGCGGCCGTAGCCCTCCTTGACGGACACCGCGCGCACCCAAGGCAGCAGCCCTCGGGCCTCGGCACACCCGGCATCGTCGCTGGTCACCAGTCCGATCGGGACCCCGAACCTGCCAGCGACACCCGCGCTGATTCCGATTTCTCCAATCTCGATCCCGTTGATCCAGAACCGGTGCACCCGGCCGGTCATCGTGTGGCCCATGATTCCTTTGTGCGTTCCGGCCCGCGCGTGGTACCCGACGAGGAACGCCAATCCGAATTCCCGGCCAATGCCCTCCATCATTCCGTCGATGTTGCCGCAGCCAACTCCCGAAACCAGCTCAACGCTGGACTCCAAGTCGCGGGCGATCAGGCTCTTGCTGTTGCCATGAGCGTCCTTGACCACGATCCGCCCGGCACCCGCCGCCCGAGCCCCGCGAATGGCCGCGTTCACGTCGTGGGCCATCATCTGCCTGGCCCAAACGAACTCCGATCCGCCCTCTTTCGCGCTGCCGCACTGCGACCACGCCACGATGCCGGTGATTCCCTCGATGTCTGCCGATATGAAAACGTCCATTTTCTTAGCTTATCACCTTTCATTTCCGAAGATCGATATGCAGAAAGCCCGTGTTTGGCGTCACAAAGTGTGACGGACCAGGCCTGGCGCGCGTCATAATCTACGTTGATGGGATCACTGGGCGGTATAGCGCACGTGGCCCACTGGAGGATTTCTGCATGAAGCGATGCATCGCAGCAACAGTTTGCCTTGGTGCCGCGGGCCTGTTGATGGCTCAGGGTTCGTTCACCATCTTCCGTCCCGCCAACGGCTCGAAGGTCCGTGAAACAGTCCGCATCCAAATCCCGAAGAACAGCGTTCCAGAGGGAGGCTATGTCGGGGTGTTCGTGGGCGGAAAGTTCGTCGAGGCGGTCGTTCCGAAGGCCCCGAGCGCAAACAGCAAGTTCCTGCAGTACAACCTGGACACCAAGGCCCGAAAAATTCCCGACGGCAAGGTGTCCATCGAGTTGGTGCTGTACGTCAACTACAGCGACCAGCCCCGGATCGTTGATCGATCGGCCGTCGAGGTGACAGTCGCCAACTCGTCCAGCATCACCGTCCCCGAGGAGGGACTGAAGCTCCGCTACAGGTTCGTTCGCGGCGCCGAGTACATCTACACCCTCCAGAACCGCGTCGCTGTCACCACCCTCTCCGAGGTCGAAAACAAATCGGGCGGTAAGCCAGGCGAGTTGCCCATCGAGGCCGAAACCATCCGCATGCTCTACGCCGTCGACAACGTCTATCCGAACGGCGACGGCCTGATCCGCATGCAGGCCCTTCCTGAAAAGGGCAAAGACTACGCTTGGCTGACGACCGAGGCCGAAGCCACCCCTCGCAAATATATGGACTACGAGATGGCCTCCATTTACATGAGGCTGACCAGCACCGGCCGTGAGGTCTTCGGCTCCATCCCCAGTTTCTGGCCGTTCGAAGGCGTCAACGGGGAGGGCAACCGGCTCGACCTCTATGCCGCGTTTCCCCTGCCCACCCTCCCCGAGAGGCCGGTTCAGATCGGCGGCAGCTGGCAGGGCCGCTTCCAATTCGGCGACATCGACCTGGAAAAGCTGTTCGAAGTCAACCGCGTCGTCAAATCCGCAACCGCGCGCGGCGAACTGCTCGGCGTCGAGTGGGAGGGAGGTCACCCCTGCGCCAAGTTCCAAAACTCGCTAATCCTGAGCGAGCCGTCGAAGGAAGGCCAGAGGCTCGCCGCCAGCGGCGCCTCCTTCACCGATGAGAAGACCAGCCGAACCGAAACCGTTTGGTTTGCCCTGGATAAGAACGTCCCCGTCAAAATCGTGTCCAACACCATCATCGAGCGCAAACTCGTGACCGCCAACCCCTTGGGTGGAGGCTTCGGTGGCAAACGCTTCGGGCCCATGGGCGGCCCGATGGGAGGTCCTATGGGAGGGCCCATGGGCGGCCCGGGCGGCTTTCCGGGAGGCTTCCCCGGAGGCAAGGGTGACGAGATGCTGCTTCAGCGCGGAGGCCGCGGCCAGTTCGGCGGACCCATGGGCGGCCCCATGATGGGAGGCCCCATGGGAGGACCGATGGGTAGCTCCGGCCCCGGCATGATGGGCGGCAGAGCCACCGGCGGAGGAGCCCCCGGCCAAGTCCAGTACCTGCGGCTTCGCGTCGAGCGCATCGCCACCCTTGAAAAGTAAACCCTGTACGTGCGCCTGAAACGCAAGAATACGGTCCCGCGCAACTCCCCCGAAGAAGAACCGGAGGAGTTGCGCGCCACTTTGGCGGAACACCTCGACGAACTCCGCCTCCGCATCCTCCGCATTGTCTATATGCTTGTGGCCGCCTGGGTCGTCGGCTGGTACATCCAGCCCCCGATCTACGACTACATCAATGAACTCGTCATGACCTCAATCAAGCAGGCCATTCCCAACGTCGTCATCAACGAGGCCTTCACCAACGCCACCCAGGCCTTCATGCTCAAATTCAAGCTCTCGTTCATGCTCGGCCTGATCCTCGTGTTCCCGTTTATCGTCATGCAACTGTGGGGGTTCGTTGCGCCCGGCCTCAAACCCAACGAAAAAGCGCCCCTCAAAAAGCTCGCCCCCTACACCGTCATCCTGTTTTTCCTCGGCGTTGGCTGCTGCTGGCTTGTCCTGCCCAGCGCTTTTGTCTGGTTTGCCTCCTACATCTCGGACTTCAAGGGCGCCATCTTGAACCAGGAGCCTGGCACGCTCGTGTTTTTCGTGCTCAAAATGCTGCTCGCCTTCGGCCTCGGCTTCCAGTTGCCTATCGTCATTTTCTTCCTCGGAAAACTGGGCATCCTCACCCCTGAAACCCTCACCGCCCATTGGCGCCACGCCACCGTCGCGGTGTTCACGATTTCCGCCATGATCACGCCCAGCAACGACATCTTCAGCATGCTCATGATGGCCGTTCCGCTCAGTGTTCTTTTCGTGATCAGCGTCTACGCCGTCAAAATCACCAACCGGAAAAAAACGAGCCCTGAAGTCTGAGAGGACGCCGCGTGACGACAAAGAAGTGGCTGAACAATTGGCTGAGCGACAAGGCAGTCAAAAGCCAGGTCGCGGCCGTCTGCACCTTGCCCCCGCGTCCGGCAAAGCATACCGACCTTATGGCGCCTCTCCACCCCCGACTCCAATCGCGCCTCGCGAAAATCGGGCTCGACCGCTTCTACTCCCACCAGGCCCAAGCCATCGAAGCCGCACTCGGCGGCAAAGATGTGGCTGTCGTCACCGGCACCAACAGCGGCAAAACCCTCTGCTACAACGTCCCCGCCATGCAGTGGATGCTCGCGGAACCCATGGCCCGCGCCCTCTACATCTATCCGACCAAGGCCCTCGCCCAAGACCAGCTCCAAAAACTGGCCGAAATCGCGCCAGGGCCCGACATCCGAACCGCGTCCTACGACGGCGATACCCCAACCAGCCAAAGGCCCGCCATCCGCAAACTGGCTAACATCGTCGCCACCAACCCCAACATGCTCCACGTCGGCATCCTGCCCGGGCACCAGGCCTGGGCCGCCTTTTTCCGCTCCCTTAGACTGATCGTCATTGACGAGATGCACGTCTACCGCGGGGTCTTCGGCTCCCACGTCGCCGGCGTGTTTCGCAGGCTTCTCCGCCTCTGCGAGGCCTACGGATCGAGACCCCAGATCGTCGCCTGTTCCGCCACCATTGGAAATCCTGGCGAGTTGTTCTTCAAACTCACCGGGCGCAGACCCTTGGTCGTCGACGACGACGGTTCGCCCCAAGGCGAAAAGACCTTTGTGTTCTGGAACCCGCCGGTCGAAGAGGACTTCACCAACATCGGCGGAAACCTGGTCTCCGCCCGCATCCTCGCCAGAATGGCCGAATCCGGCTTGCGCGCCATGGTTTTCTGCGGCTCCCGCATCGCCGCCGAAATGGTCCTCCGCTACGCCCGAAAGGCCGTCGAAACAAATGGAAACCTTGATCCCGCCAAACTCGAGGCCTACCGCGCCGGATACTCCATCGAGGAAAGACGCGAAATCGAAAAAGCCCTCTTCAAGGGCCAACTCTTGGGCCTAGCCACCACCAACGCCATGGAGCTCGGCGTCGATATCGGAGGCCTCGACGCAGTCGTCCTCAACGGCTACCCCGGAACTGTCGCCAGCTTCTGGCAACAGGCGGGCCGCGCCGGACGCGGTACCAAAGACGCCGTCGCTGTCTTCGTCGCCCGAGACGACCCCCTCGAGCAGTTCCTTCTTCGCGAGCCCCTGCGACTCCTCCAGGCCGATGGCGAACCCGTTGCCATCAACCCTTTCAACAAAGCCATCCTCTCCGCCCAGCTTGAGTGCGCCGCCAGCGAGCTCCCCTTGCGCCCGGCCGAACTCGACGCCATGGGCGGCCCAGCGCTTGCTGTCGCCGAACAGATGGAACAGCAGGGCACCCTCGAGTACCGAAACGGCTGTTTCTTTTACCCCTGCTTCGAAGCGCCTGCGCCCAAGGTCAACATCCGAGGGACCGGCGGGGAAACCGTCAAGCTGATGCTCGGCGCAAAGGAAGTCGGAACCATGGAGTTTTGGCGCGCACTCGAATACGCCCACGAGGGCGCCGTCTACCTCCACCGCGACGCCGTCTACCTGGTGGAAAAGCTCGACCTCGACGCCCTCTTTGCCCGGTTACAACCTGCTGACGTCAACTATCTCACCTATCCCATCGTCGAAAACGTCGTCGAATCTGCCGGCGATGCCCTTAAGCGGCCGTTGGGACCGGCAAACGCCGCCTTCGGCTCCGTCTTCGTTGCCAGCCGAGTCTGTGGCTACCGGAAAAAGACCATGTTCGGCGGACGCCTGATCGAAGAATTCGAACTCGACCTGCCAGCCCAGTCTTTCGAAACCGAAGGCTTCTGGCTGGAGTTGCCACCCCTTGCCGACGACCAGGATGCCTCCGGCCTCCACGGCCTCGAGCACGCGCTGCTGGCCGTCGCCCCGCTCATCGCCGGATGCGACCCCCGCGATCTTGGCTCTGCTTGGTACCTTTTCAACCCCGGTACCCAGGCGCCCGCCGTCTTTCTGTATGACAAGGTGCCCGGCGGCGTCGGCCTCGCCGAAAAGCTCTTCGACGGCCGCAAAACGCTGGTCTCCACCGCGCTGAATCTTCTCCAGGGCTGCCCTTGCCAGGACGGTTGTCCTGGATGCCTCTACAGCCCGCGCTGCCAGCTCCGCAACGAACTTCTCGACAAGCGCAAGGCCCTGTTCCTGCTGAGGGTTCTTTGTGGCGCACAAGGACTATAGTGCCTAGTTTCCGCTATGTTTTTCATTGTTTCAAGCCTTGTGTCCACAAACTTGTGGAAAAGCCGATTTTGAACCTGAGGACGTCCGGTTTCCGCGGCCCGGAGGGCCGCCCAGGTTCCCGCAATCTCGGTAAATCGATAGTCGAAGGGGGGTTTATGCGATAAGGGCTGAAAGGGCGCTTCTTGTTTTTTTGGGCTTTTTTTGAAAAAG
>Ga0209018_1000369_pt1 | contig 42997 bp, 35 predicted proteins | sample YNPBryBLVA2012_FD_185814 | JGI IMG/M metagenome (GOLD analysis project Ga0209018, IMG submission 185814) | Anoxygenic and chlorotrophic microbial mat microbial communities from Yellowstone National Park, USA - YNP Bryant BLVA 2012 (SPAdes)... ...
GTGCCCGGCCTGCCGCCGGGCGAACATACCCTGACGGCGACCGTATCGTACAATGCCTGGTGGCCGGAGTGCACGGCGGATGGCCTGCCCGGCATCCAGCCCGGCAGCACCTGGGTGGATAGCTGTACCGTCACGGTGCGCTAGGCGAGGAAATTACTTCTGATACCGCGCGGCGCGTGCTTCCAACCGGGCCAGGCAGTCAGGCGGCACGTCCACCGTCCCCAGGATCAGGCTGCCGTCGGGTTCGGGGCGGTGGAAGTCGCTGCCGCCGGTCACGATCAGATCGTGGCGGCGGGCCAGGGCGACCATCCGCGCGGTGAAGGCGGCGTCGTGATCGGGGTAGAAGGCTTCCAGGCCGTCCAGCCCGGCGTCCAAGAGGGCCGGCAGCAGGGCCTCGGCGTCTGGCAGGTAGAACGGGTGGGCCAGCACTGCTGCGCCGCCGACGGCGTGAATCTGTGTGATGGCTTCCGGCAGCGAGAGGCGCAGGCGGGGGATGTAGGCCGGGCCGCCGTCGGCCAGGTAGCGAGCAAAGGCTTCTTCACGGCTGGCGACATGCCCGGCTTCCAGCAGCGCCTGGGCCACGTGGGGCCGCCCGACCGCCGCCTCTCCCGCGATCTCCAACACGCGCGCCAGCGTGATCGGCGCGCCGAGTTCGGCCAGCCGTGCGACCATCTTTTCGGCACGGACGCGGCGCTCGTCGCGCATCCAGCGCAGCCGCTCCTGAAAATCGGCGTCGTCGGGAATAAAGCAGTAGCCCAACAGATGCACTTCGTTGATGTCGCCGTGCCAGGTGCCCAGTTCGACGCCTGTGAGCACGCGCAGACCGGTGTTTTCGGCGGCAGCGAGCGCCTCGGCCAGCCCGGCGGTGGTGTCGTGGTCGGTCAGGGCGATGGCGTCCAAACCGCGTTGCAGGGCTAAAGCAACCACCTCCGCAGGCGTGTACTGCCCGTCGGAGGCGGTGCTGTGCAGGTGTAGATCGATCCGTCTGGGCGTTTGGGTCATCGCGCAGGCGGTTGGGAGAGCCGATCAGGGCGCGGGGGCGGCCCGATCAGCGCGGTTCGACGACCATGCGGAGCGCGGTACGCTCCTGACCGTCAATATCTGTTTCGGTAAAAAACGGCACGAAAACAACATCAATGCCGTCCTCGGCGAGATAGCCGCGTGCAATCGCCATCGCTTTGACGGCCTGATTGACCGCCCCGGCGCCAATCGCCTGGACTTCGGCGCGCTGGTGTTCACGCACGACCCCGGCAATCGCCCCGGCGACGGCAGTCGAACGGGAGCGGGCGGAAACCTTGATGATATCGACGTGAGGGTGTTCGGCCTGGATGGGCTTGGGCGAAAGAGACGACGTTGGAGTCTGCATGGGGGTTTCCTCAGGATCATAAGTGGACTGCGGTGTTAAGAAATGGCACAACACATTTTGATTGTAGTAGAATTCCCCTTGTGAACAATGTGACAAACGGCCCAGTATCGACCATGACAAACATCCCAAGCCTATACGATTCTGCTTGTTATGGATAAAAATCGTAATTATAGGCGATAATGCGTTTGCTCATTTGCGGGGAAAGGGCGGTACGGAGTGGGATAAGCGGGCCGCGCAATTCTTTAACATTTGCGCGGCGCGGTGGGCGATCCGACGGCGCTGCCCCCAGGGGTGCTACCTGGCGGCGCCTGTACCCCGCTCTGTGGGCGCTAACGACCCACTGACTCGATTCGCTGCCGCACGCTGACGGTCTTTTGTCGCTACAGGACTCTCTTCCCTCCCAGTCGAATCTTAAAACCCCGGACTCTTTAAGGTTCGGCGCAGCCCCCGGCGTTGAGTCCCCGGCGGCTTTTTGCTACAATGAGGACACCAATCACCGCCGGGACGCATGGTTTTGCCCCTGGCGTCCCCAATTCGATAACCCGTCTGTAGCTCAGTCGAACATCAAGCGCGACCAACGGTCCGTTGGTTGGCTTGGTGCACCATTGTAGAGGAGAGAACTTGTTCGCAGGAGGCCACGCATGACCGTGTCCATGAGCGCCCAGGAGGCCTGGCAGGCCGCGCTCGGCCAGTTGGAACTCCAACTCGACCGTGCCACGTTTGACACCTGGGTGAAAGGGGCGGACTACCTGGCGTATGAGGACGGCACGTTCGTCATCAGCGTGCGCAACGCTTACGTCAAGGACTGGCTGGAGCAGCGCCTTTACCGCTCGATCCGGCGCGCACTGGCCGACGTGTTTGGCCGGTCAGTCGAAGTGCGCTTTATGGTCTACGATCCGCTGGAGCCGCAGCCGGGGCCGGACCTCGGCCCGCTGTGGGAAGAGGAGGCCGAAGAGGCGCTGCCTGCGTCTGGCGCTGCTGGCTCAGATCGCTGTGGTCTGAATCCGCGTTATGTTTTTGCCACCTTCGTGGTGGGCAGCAGCAATCAACTGGCCAACGCCGCCGCGCGCGCGGTGGCCGATAACCCTGGCGGCGCGTACAACCCCCTGTTTATCTACGGCGACGTGGGGTTGGGCAAAACGCACCTGTTGCACGCCATCGGTCATGCCTGCCTGCAAAACGGCCTGAATGTGGTCTACGTGACCGCCGAGCAGTTCACCAACGACCTGATCGATGCCATCCGCAACCAGAGCACGCCGGGTTTCCGTAATCGCTACCGCACGGCGGACGTGCTGCTGGTGGACGACATCCAGTTCATTGCCGGGAAGGACGGCACCCAGGAGGAATTTTTCCACACCTTCAACGCGCTGCACGGGATGGGTCGCCAGATCGTCCTCGCCAGTGACCGCCGCCCGCGTGCGATGGCGACGCTGGAGGAACGGCTGCGCTCGCGCTTTGAGGGCGGGCTGATCGTGGATATCCAGCCGCCCGATCTGGAGATGCGCGTGGCGATCCTGGGGACAAAGGCCGAGCAGCAGCGGATGCGCCTGCCGCAGGACGTGGCCCAGGTGATCGCCAACGAAGTGCGCGGCAACGTCCGCGAACTGGAAGGCGCGCTGACGCAGGTGGTGGCCCAGTCGCACCTGACGCACCAGCCGCTTTCGCTGGACCTGGTGAGGCGGGTGCTGCGCGACCTGCGCGCCCCGCGCCGCACGCATTCGCTGGACGCCGTGCTGGAGACGACGGCGGCCTTTCACCGCCTGTCATTGGAAGACCTGACCGGGCCGCGCCGCACCAAGAAGATCGCGCTGGCCCGCCAGCAGGCCATGTTCCTGGCCCGCGAGGCGACGGAAGCCTCACTGCCGCAGATCGGCGCGGCGTTGGGCGGGCGCGATCACACTACCGTCTTGCACGGCCTCACCAAGATCGCCGAGCAGATGGAGGTGGACGAACTGCTGCGCCAGGAGATCAAGCAGCTTCGCCTGAAGCTGTTCGAGGACGACGAGGGGTAGCAAGCGGGAGGCCGTCGTAGTCCAGTTCCACGCGGCCCGAATACGTCTCGAAGCCCAGGTTGTCATACAGCGCGTAAGCCGGGAGGTTGCCCGCCACCACATCTAGTGTGACGATCTGCCCGCCGCGATGGACGCGCTCATCCTCGCCCCATCATCAGCAACCCCACCGCCAGGACCAGCCCGGCGGCCCACAGGAACGGGACAAGTATCCAGCGGTGCGAGGGGTTCTCGTCGGCCAGGGGGACAACCCCCTGCGCCATATCCTCCGGCTGGATGATGGTCGGCGCGGCGAACTGCGGCGTGATCAGCCAGGCCAATGCCACCCCGGCGACAAAGCCCCCGATGTGCGCCCAGTTGTCGATGTAGGGGCTGGACAGCCCGATGAGCACGTTCAGCGCCAGCCACATGACCAGGTTGTTCAATTGAGCGCGCCCGGCCACGCCGAATAGCGCCCGGTTGCGGTAGAGCATCACCATTTCGGCGCCGAAAATGGCGAACAGCGCGCCGCTGGCCCCCACGCTCCAGGCGGTGGGGTTGAGCACCACGCTCACCACCGAGGCCGTCAGCCCGCCGAGGAAGTAGATGATCAGGAAACGGACGTGTCCGAAGATGCGCTCGACCTGCTGGCCGATGCTATAGAGCGCCATGCCGTTGAAAAACAGGTGCACCAGCCCGCCGTGCAGGAAGATCATCGTGAGCAGGCGGTAGACCTCGCCATCTTGCACGATGAACTCGGTGATCTTGGCGCCGTAGACGAACAGCAGTTCCTCGCCGCCGCGCACGCGGATGCCTTTCACCACCGTTCCCGGCTGGACCGGGATGATCTGCCCGGCCAGGTAGACGAGGACGATCAGCCCCAACAGCAGATAAGTGACGGTCGGCGGGTTGTTCGGCAGTGCCAGCCGCATTCGAGGCTGCGACGGAGAAGGCGGGGGCGGTGGGGCAGAGCGGGCGTCGGTGTCATATTCGTTTTGCATGTAAAGTCTCTCAGCTAGACAGGGTATAATTTGATCGGTTACGGTGGCGGATTCAATCTGCCTGGACCGGATGAGTGGAGTATAGCGCGTTTTTGTGAGGGATCACCGTGCCGTACTACGACTATCGCTGCAACGACTGCCATCGCAAGGTGACGCTGTTCTACAAAACCTATGCCGCTTACGATGCCGCCGCGCACACCTGTCCGCGCTGCGGCGGCGCGAACCTCACCCGCCTGATCTCGCGGGTGGCGATTGCCCGTTCGGAGGAAGCGCGGTTCTCAGCCCTGGAAGAGGACGCCGCTCTGGCTGACCTGGACGAGAACGATCCGGTGGCGTTGGGGCGCCTGATGCGCAAGATGAGCCGCGAGGTGGGTGAGGAGTTGCCGGACGAGTTCGACGAGGTGGTGGGCCGCCTGGAAAGCGGCGAAAGCCCGGAGGACATCGAGGCCAGTATGCCGGACCTGTCTGCCATGCCGGGGGATGGGGACGCCGTTCCTCCGGCGCTCGCCGACGCCGCCGACCTGTGAACCGCACAGCGCGCACAGAGCAGCAGCGCCATCTTAGCGGGTTTTGCGCGCTTTGCGGTTAGGAATTTAGCTCTCCGGCTGCCGAGACCTGGCGGCTGACCCCATGTGCAAGTTTCAAAAACGCCTGTGTCTGCCCCGGTCGCCAGGGGTTCAACTCCCCTGGCGAAGTTCGCAAAGTCCGCTCAAGCGGACTACAATGCCGGGCGAGACGACGAATGACAGTCCACTTCAGTGGACTTTACGCCTGTAGCCGGGGAATTCATTCCCCGGCGCTGAGAGCCGGCGCATTCTGCCTGCTGATCGCGTTCAGCACGGCGTCGAAGCGGGCGGCGTAGTGTTCTACCGCCAGGACTGCTTCCGCGCGGGCGCGCCCGGCCTGTCCCATCGACTGGCGCAGGGCAGGCGAGTCCAGCAGGCGGCGGACGGCCTCCGCCAGGGCCGTCGGGTCGTGGGGGGGAACAAGCAGGCCTGTTTCGCCGTCGCGCACGATCTCGGCAGGACCGCCCCGGTTCGTGCTTACCACCGGCACGCCGCACGCCATCGCCTCGACGTGGGCCATGCCGAACGACTCGAAGTCCGAGGCACACACCAGCACATCCGTCGCCGCCAGCACGCGCTCCGGGTCGCTCCTGAATCCGACGAAGGTGACGCGCTCCCGCAGCAGCGGGTCGGCCTGAACCGCCGCGTAGACCGCCGCCTTATAACGGTCGCCGACCAGACCGTCCAGCACGTTGTCGCCCACGATCCAGAAGCGCAGGTCGGGGTAAAGCGGAGCCAGCCGCGCCGCCATCTGCACAAAGTTCAGGTGGCCCTTGACCGGCTGGAAGCGCCCCAGGATCGTCACCACGCGCGCCTCTGCCGTGACGCCCAGCTCGCGCCGCACCGCCGACCCGTCCAGGCCGGGGCGAAAGCGATCCACGTCCACGCCGAGGAAGCGCACCTCTACCCGCTCCGGCGGCATGAAGGGCGGATCGCCCAGAAAGCCGTCCTTCGCCGCCTGCGACACGGCGAAGGTGTGCCCGGCGCGGCGGAACAGACCGCGCTGCCAGGGTCGGGGCCGCAGCCACCAACCGTGACAGGTCCACAGCCAGGGGATGCCCTGCCGCTCGCACGGCGGGACGATCAGCGGCATGGCGTGGTAATCGACATGCACGGCGGCGAACCCCTCCCGGCGCAACAGGTCGGCCATGCGCCCGACGACCGGAAAGCGCGCCCAGATCGCCGGGATGAAGATCGGCATGGCCGGACGCCAGCGCAGCACGTGGATCGGCCAGCCCTGCGCCCGCCAGCGATCCGCCAGCGGCCCTTCGGCGGGTACGAGCAGGTGCGGCGTCCAGCGGGCGGGATCGAGGCGGCTGACCATCTGGAGCAGGCTGGTCTCGCCGCCGCCGAGGCCGGTGTAAGTGGAGACGAAGAGAACCGGGAGTGCTGAGTTTTGAGTGCTGAGTTTTGGGTTGTCGGCCACAGGAATATTTCCACGACCCGGCGCGCACACTATCTGGATGCTACTTTAGCGCGGGCGCAAAGATATGCTACTATAAAATCAGGAGAACAGGAGCAGTCAAGCCATGAACGCCGCCGAACGCGAAGCCTGGATCGAACAGCTCAAACCGGCCATTGCGGAATTCTGCCGCCGCTGGCACATCACCGAGTTTGCCCTGTTCGGCTCGATCCTGCGGGACGACTTCGGCCCGGACAGCGACATCGACGTGCTGGTGACATTTGCGCCGGATCATCATTGGGGCGTGCTCAGTCATATTCGCATGGAAGATGAACTGTCCACCATGTTGGGCCGTGAAGTTGAAATCGTCAGTCGCATGGCTGTTGAACAAGATCACCTTACTGCTCGCCGGAAAGCCATTCTCGATTCTGCGAGGACGCTGAATGTCGCGTGACACCGGTTACCTCAAGGATATTCTTCAGTCGGCGCGGTTGATCCAGTTCCACGTGCGCGGCCTGAACAGAGATGCATTTTACGAGGACATTACGGCCCAGCGGGCCGTTCTGTTTGACATTACCGTCATTGGGGAGGCGGTGAAGCAACTTTCCAAACAGTTTAGAGAGAGTCACCCGGATGTTCCCTGGTCTGAGATAGCCCGAATGCGGGATCGCGTGATTCACGGCTACAGGCGTATTGATCTGCAAGAGATCTGGAACACAGCGACAGTGGACGTTCCTGCCCTGATCGCCCAACTCGAACCCCTGGTGCCGCCCGAAGACGCGTGAGCAAGGAGCCGCTATGCCCCGCGACGACCGCCCCCTGACAGTCTGCGATGTGATGACCCCCAACCCCAAAGTTGCCCATCTCGGCGACAGCCTGCGCCGCGTGCTTCAGACGCTTCAGGAAGGGGGGTTCCGCCGCCTGCCCGTGCTGGACGAGGCCGGGCGATTGGTCGGCATCATCACCGACCGCGACGTGCGGCTGGCGATCAACTCGCCGCTGGTGCTGCGCGAACGCTGGCAGGACGAGGCTCTGCTCGACCAGGTGACGGTGGACGTGTGCATGACGCCCGACCCAATCACCGTTCGCCCGGAGACCCCTCTGCTGGAGGTTGCGCGCCTGCTGCGCGCACGCAAGATCGGCGGCTTGCCCGTGCTGGACGACGCCGGGCGGCTGGTGGGCATCGTCACGGAAACCGACCTGCTACACGCCCTGGAAAACCTGCTGGAACAGGCCCAGGCGCGCTCAGACGCAGCCACACGTTAGGGTAAAAACTGCCACGAGTTTTCGACCACGTAGATGACCCGCCCATCGGGCAGGGTCATGTAGGTCCGCGCGTAACGCGGCGCGCCGGATTGCTGCGTGCGCAGGGTGTACGATTGCTCGCCCCCGGTAGGCCAGCCGAGCACCTGTCGGACCGACGGGTTCAGCGCCCACACCTTGCCGAAGCCGCGTGCGGGCGCTTCCAGGCCGGGCGGTGGCGGCGCTTCGACGGTGGGGATCGGTTCACCTTCGGTCCAGGTGTCCGGGTAGCGGTAGACCTGCCCGCCGTTCGCCAGCACAAGGATGTAGCGCATATCGCCGCGCCAGAGCATAAAACCGCCCTGGAACGGCTGGTAGGCGCCGGGTACGTCGGTCGGGCCGGCCAGCGGGCAGCCTTCCCCGGTGGGAGTCGCGCCGAAGAAGTAGGTATACGGGCAGCGGATCAGCACCGTGACCGTCGCCTGGGCCTGCGCGCCGCCGGGGCCGACGGCGATCAGATAGAACACGGCGCTGTCCACATAGCCGCTGTGCAGCGTCACCGTCCACGCACCGGTGGCAGGTTGAGCCGTCCTGGATTCCGACAGCCGCCCGACAGGGTCCAACAGCCACACGGTGATGTCGCTGGCACCCGTGACGCGCCAGCTCACCGTTACCATGCCGCCCCGGTCCACTAGGTCCGGCGAGGCGGTGAAGGAAGTGATCACGGGCGCGCTCGGCGGGGGCGGTGGGGCGGTCGGCACGAACACGACGGGCGTGGGTGGGAGCGCGGTCGGCGTGGCGCTGGGGATGGTTGTCGGTGTGGCGAGCGTCCCGCTGATGGGCAGGGCAATCTCCTGGCTGGCGAGCGTTTCGCCGCTTTCCAGGTCCACCAGCCGCAGCCGCAGCCGCACCGTCCGGTCGCCGTTGGGCAGCACCGGCGCGACCGTCCCCTGGCCCATCGAGGCGACCCACAGGGCGGCGCGCGGCAGTTCCACCGAGACGGTCGCCCCGTCCGGCATCACCTGCTCAAAGACCAGGTTAGCCGTCGGCGGGCGGTTGGCGACCTGCCAGGCGACGGGAATACGCACCTCGCCCCGCGCCAGTGCGTTCACCTCGATGCCCGTCGTGCCGGTCGTGAAGGACGTGATGACGGCGGGTTCCTCCGAGGCTTCCAAATCATACGGCACTAGGACAATCCGCTCGTCCAGCACGTGGTCCTGCGCGTCCAGGATGGATAGGCGGTAAGTGGGCGGGCCGAAGTTTAGCGGATGCTGCACGATGATCGGCAGCCGGCCGGTGGGATCGAGCGGCTGTCCGGTCTCATTCGCCAGCGGGACCCAGGCGTTCAGTTGGAACGTCTCTAGCCGCAGCCGGACATCGCCCATCATGCCGACGGTTCGCCAAGACAGGATGGCTGACGTTGCGCCGGCCTCGGCGTCGGCCAGGGTGATGGCGGGCAGGTCGATGGCGAAGTGGATGATCGTCGGGGGCGGGTTGGCCCCGGTCTGCGCCTGGGCCACCGGAGCAAGCCCGGCCAGCAGAACGGCCAGGATCAGCAGCAATAACCGATCTTTCATGGCCTGTGCTCCTGTTTGATTTGCTTTGAGTGTACCTCAGGTAGAGGGGATATGCGCGGCGCCTGGGGCGCGCTGACCTGACGTTTGCCTTGCCGCAGGATATGACACACGCCCTACAGCAGTGGGCCGGAAGCGTCGCCGTCGTCCGCGGTGGGGAACAGGTCGTCGTCGGTTTGGGGCGGGAGATCGGCGATGGGCACAGTGAAGGCAAAGATCGAGCCGCCCGCCGGGTTGTCCTCGATCCAGATGCGCCCGCCGTGTGCTTCGACCGCCAGGCGGCAGAAGGTGAGGCCCAGGCCGGTGCCGCGCCGCCGCCCGCGCAGGCCGTCGATCTGCACGAAGCGGTCGAACAGGCGCGTCTTGTACTCTTCGGGCACACCGGGGCCGGTGTCGCTGACCTGGACGCGCAGCCGCCCATCGCCCGCACCGCCCTGGCCCGGTGGGTAAGCCTGGATCATCACCGTGCCGCCGGCAGGGGTGAACTTGAGGGCGTTATCGACCAAGTTCAGCAGCACGCGCTCGATTTTCTCCCCATCGATGTTCAGCAGGGGCAGATCGTAGGCCACGTCTACCGCCAGGTTCACGTCCAGCTCGCGCGCCAGCGAGTCCATTTCCAGGACCACGTTGCCCGCCACCGCGTTGAGGTGGATCGGTTCGCAGTCCAGGCTCATCTGGCCGCTTTCCATCTTGGCGATGTCCAGCAGCGAATCGACCAGGTTGAGCAGTTTGCGCACGGCGCGCATACTGGCCTCGGTGGTGCGCTGGACCAGGGGGGCGAACTCGTTGTCGGCGGGGATCACATCGTTGAGCAGCTTGAGGCTGGCCGTAACCGCCGTCAGCGGGCTGCGCAGATCGTGGACGATCATGCGGTTGAGGTCCTCGCGCGCGTGGGCGAGTTCCTGCTGCTCGGTTTCGTCGATCAGCACGATCAACAACCCCAGCAGGGCGCCGTTCTCATCGCGCACGGGGGCGATGTTGCGTTTGAGATAGAGATGTTGCGGCTGCGCCAGTTCGTAGGACCCCTGGGCGTTTTCGGCGTTGTAGATTCCGGCGCGCAGGTCGGCCAGCAATTCGCGCAGGCTGACCACCGACAGGCCCAGCAGCGCGGCGAAGTCGTAGCCGGTGTCTTGCAGCAGGTCGTCCACCAGCCGCCCGGTCAGCATGGTGGCGCGCAGGCCGAGCAGCGTCTCGATGCGGGGATTTGCCAGGGCCACCACTCCCTCGCCGTCGATCAGGAGCACGCCCTCGGTCATGCTGTCCAGGATGACCTGCAAACGGTCGCGGCCCTCGGCGATGCGTTTGAACAGGCGGGCGTTGTCGATGGCGATGGCGGCCTGGGTGGCGAGCTGGCTGACGAAGGTCACGTCGTCGTCGCCGTAGGCGTCCAGGCGGGCACTTTCGACCGTGATCACGCCCAGCGTTTCCCCTTCGCGGCGGATAGGGATGCTCATCTGGCTGCGCATCCGGGGGTCGAGGGCCAGATAATTGCGGCTCTCGCGCACGTCCGGCAGCAAAATCGGGCGGCCCGTGTCGTAGGCAGCCGCGGTGATGCTGCTGGCAATGGCGACGGGGTCGTCAAAGGCGCCGGGCGGGTAGCCCTGGCTGGCGACGATCTGAAAGCCCAGGTTGTCATCGGCGCCGACCAGCAAAGCGCTCAGGTCGCTGTTAGTGCCTTCCCGCGCGCGGCTCAAGACCAGGTCGAAAATTTTTTGCAGGTTGAGGATCGAGGTCAATTCCTGGCCGATGTCGTAGAGCGCCTGGAGCTGGTGAACGCGCCGATCCAGCGCGGTGTCGGTGCTGGTGTACAGCCGGGCGTTGTTGATTGCCAGGGCGGCCTGCACGCCAAAGGTGCGCATCAGTTCGATGGCGTCGCCGCTGAAGGTGCGCGGGTAGTCGTAGAAGACCACGATCACGCCCAGGGGCGTGTCGCCAGAGACGAGCATCAGTTCCAGCCAGGCGCGTTTGCCTTCGAGGTCCATGCGGTGGCGGCGGGCAGCATCGACCTGGGGATCGGTGTGGGAGTCGGTCACGACCAATGGCTGGCGGCTCAGGCGATACGGCTCCACGTCGGTCCGGGCGATCAGCGGCAGGGGCGGGTCGTCGCTGAAGGCGGCGCTGAGGCCGGTGTTGCGCGCCAGCGTCAGGCGGCTGCCCTGGTAGAGGTAAACGGCCACCGCGTCGCATTCCGAAACGGCGGCAGCGGAAGACGTCACCAGGTTAATGACCCGCTCCGGCGCGAGGGTGCCGGTCAGCAGGGTGGAGATGTTGTTGAGCGTCGCCAGTTGCAGCGCGTGGGCCTGCGCCTGGCCGTAAAGCTGCGCGTTTTCCAGGGTAACGGCGGCCTGGGCAGCCACGTTCATCAACAGGCGTTGGTCGCCGGCGCTCAGCAGGTGTTCGGGGTCGCTGGAAAAGACGCTGATGGCCCCCAGTGCGCGGTCCGGCGCGAGCAACGGCACGCCCAGCCAGGAATATACCGCGCCCTCGACCGGCCTGAGGCCCATCTGACGGGCACGCGCGGCCACGTCGCGCTCGATGAGCAGCGGCGCGCGGTGCTGAATAACATGATCGATCAGGTTCGACCCCGGCTCACGCGGCGGCAGGTCGATGCGCTTGCCCTGGCGGACGGCCAGGGGGAAGTAAAGCTCTCCGCGCGACGGGTTCACCAGCGCCACGATGAAGTTATCGACGCTGAGCAGATGCGCTACCTGAACGTAGATCGTCTCCAGCAGCGCGTCGAGTTCCAGGCTGGTGCGCAGGGCCTGGCTGACTACCGACAGGGAGGAGAGTTCGGCTACCTGCTGGCGGTAATAAAACTGCGTCCGGCTGAGGCCATAGACGCCGATCACGACCAGCAACAGCCCGGTGATCAGGATGCCCCACGACAGGTCGTCCAGGTCGGTGGCGACGGCAGCGCCCAGGATGCCGAACGGGATCGGCAGCAGCACCACGCCGATCAGCGTGACCCAGTTGGCCGACAGGATACCGGATACCGCCTTGCCTTCCAGCCGCACACGCAGCACGAAGAATAACAGGTAAATGAGCAGGTAAGTGCCCGAAAAGGCGAGCAGCGGCACGGCATCCGCCGGGGTCAGGCGACCCAGCGGCAGCCGCCCGCCGAGGATGACATACACCGTGCCGCCGACCAGCAGGCTGAGCGTGAGGTGCGCCATCGTTTCGGCGACGGTGCCCAGGCTGCGCACGGTCAGGCGGCGGCGCGGCAGCCATTCGTCGGTGCGGGCGACCTGGACCAGGCTGCCCACCAGCGCGCCGACGGCGACGGCCCACAGCGCTTCGCCCGCGTGATCGCTGCGCCCCAGGGTGAGGAACGCCATGATGCTGAAGACGTGCGCCGGGGCAATCTCGCCGGAGGTGAGCAGCACGCCGAAGTTCAACGCGAACGCCGTCAACCCGGCGAACAGCAGCCACAACCCAAGCACGGCATCGAGGTTTTCGGGAAGATTGAGGACCAGGACGGCCAGAGTAAGGAGTCCTAAAGCCCACGAGACCAAAGGAGTGTTCCGTCGTGTCCTCATGTGTAGCAAAATCCGGCGCAATGTCCAGGAGGCGTATCGGCGCCGGGCAGTCTGCCGTTCAAGGCTTCAGGGGAACGGCCCGTCATCCGGCGTCTGCACGCTGGCCTTGCGGCGCATCCTGGTCGGTCGATGGAGCCGCCGTGAGGGGGGCGTCGCCGAGTCGCGCCTGTCCGCTCACGGTGCCCGCCTGCATCATACTCTTTTCTTTTGCCAGGGGCAAGGTGAAGCGGAAGGCTGCGCCGCGATCGGGTGGTGGGGCGTTTTCGACCCAGATATGGCCGCCGTGCGCTTCTACCGCCAGGCGGCAAAAGGTCAGGCCCAGGCCGATGCCGCGCCGGCGCGTTTCGGAAGGGCCGGTGATGTCGGTGGCGAACTTTTCAAAGATTCGTTCGCGCGCTTCCGGCGGTACGCCCGGCCCGTTGTCGATCACGCTGATCAGCAGGGCGTCTCCGGCGGGCGGGTATTCCGCGCGCACCAGCACCCGGCCTCCTGCGGGGGTAAAGCGCAGGGCGTTGTCTACCAGGTTGACGATCACACGGCGGATTTTGTCGCTATCCATCCGCACCAGAGGCAGGTCGCCCGGCGCGTCGGCGACCAGCGTCACCTGCCCGCCCTGCGCCAGCACGTCCATTGAGCGGAGCGCCTCGTCCAGCGGCCCGGTGACAGGCAGGGCCGACAGTTGCAGGGGCATCTGGTTCTCTTCCAGCCGGGCCACATCCAGCATACTTTCGACCAGGTTGAGCAGATTTTCCACGCTGCTCTGCGCGATTTCCAGCACTTCTGCCAGCAGGGGGGCGTCGGCAGGGTCGCGGCTCAGTTCGTGCACCATGTCGATGCTGCCCATGATCGAGTTGAGCGGGCTGCGCAGGTCATGCAGAATCATGTTGGTCAGTTCGTTGCGCGCCTGTTCCAGCGCCCGCTCGCTCGTCACATCATGGAAGACCAGCAGCCGCCCGATGGGATTGCCCGTTTCGCCCAGCACGGGGGCGCTCATAACCTCGATGTAGCGGTACTGTCCGGCCAGGGCGAGCTTGATTTCATCCTTGATGACCTGGTGGGAAGGATCGCGCAGAGTGCGGATGAGGGTTTTGATCTTGGCGCGCGACACTTCCGGCTGCCTGCCGATGGCGGCTTCCAGGGCGCTGAACAGGCGCACCACCGGCTGGCCCAGGAAGGGGCGGGTATCGATCTGTAACAGCCGCCCGGCGGCGGGGTTGATCTGCAACAGCCGCCCGGTCCGGTCCACCAGCATGAGGCCGTCGCGCACGGTGTTGAGGATCGCCTGCGTCTGGTCGCGCCCGCTGCGCACGGCGTCGTACAAGCGCGCGCGCTCGATGGCGATGGCGGCGTGGCTGGCGAGGCTTTCTAAAAAGCGCAGTTGATGGGCGTTGAAGGCGCGCGGCGTGCTGCTTTCCAGGTTCAGCACCCCCAACGGCTTGCCCTCGTGCAGAATCGGCACGCACAGTTCGGACTCGAACGGCAGATCCGTGTTGGTCGGCGGCATGTAATCCGCTTCCTGACCGACATCGGGGATCAGAGCGGGCTGGCCGGTTTTGAGCACGCGCTGGATGACACCGCTGCGTTCGGCCAGGGCTTCGCCGCGTTGCACCTCTGGGGAGCCTTTGAGGCGCCAGGCCGTTTTGAGGGTGCCAATCGGCGTGAGCAGGCCGCAAGCAACCAAGTCGGCGTTGGTGGCGATCCAGGCGGCTTCCAACACCTGATCGACCACAGCGTCCGGGTCCAGGCTGGCCGAGAGGGCGCTCAGGGTATCTTCCAGGGCCGAGAGTTCGGTCAGGCGGGCTGCGAGAGCTGCTTCGGTCAGGCTGTAGAGTTGGGCATTCTGCACGGCAGTGGCGGCCTGGCCGGCGACGGCCTCGATCAGGACGATGTCGGCAGGCAGGAGGGGGCGTTCGGCTGACAGGCCCAGGATCAGCAGGCCGATGGCCTCGTTGCGCACCACCAGCGGCGTCAGCATAATGCCGTGTAAATGGCCCTGTTCCAGCCACAGGCGCAGCGCCGGACTCAGGTCATCGTCGGTGGTGTCGATCAGGCGCGACCAGCGGTTGCGCAGCACCCATTGCACTTCTGGCGCTTCATCCAACGGCTGGATGTAGACGGGGGGGACGGCGCCCAGCGGCGCCTCCGGGTTGCGCGCGTAAGCCTGAAGCACCAGCGCATTCTGTTCGCGGTTCCACAGGCCCAGGCTGGCCGAAGCCACACTCAGGGTGTTCACCAGCCATTCGACCACCAGCTCGTCCACCATGTCCAGCGCCAGGCTGCTGTTGAAGATGCGGGTCGAGTCGGTCAGGTGAGTCAGTCGCCGGACGGCGTTTTGGGTTTCCTGGTAGAGATGCGCGTTCTCAATGGCGACGGTCGCCTGGTTCGCCAGGATGTCGAACAGGCGCAGTTCCCGGTCGCGGGGGGTGTGGGGCGGGCTGTAAAAGAGGATCAGGAAACCGAGCAGCGTCTGCTGCCCGTTGGGGGAGAGCGTGACTTCATCTTGCAGATGGCGTAGTGAGGGCAGGGGGCGGCAGATGACGGCGCTAAAGCCACCCTGCTGCGCCAGCGTGCGCAGCCAATCCGCCTGGAGATCGGTGTACGCCTGAGCGTTCAGCGCTGCGAATGTGTCTTCCGCCGGGTAGGGCGATTCGGCCAGCAGACGAGTCAGCAGCTTGACCAGCGCCGGCTCCAGGTGGGTGCTTTCGACCAGGTGAAACTGCTGATCGTCCTCCGTGCGCAGGATGATGGCGGCCTGCTGCCCGCCGATCTGCACGGCGACCTGGCAGATGCGCCGCATGACAGTGGACAGGTCCAGACTGGCATTGACGAGGTTCGAGGTGTTGTTGATCAGGGCCAGGTCGTTGGCCAGGCTTTGTGCCTCCGCGACGCGCTTTTGCAGGTTGGCCTGCGAATCGATCAGGGCGCGGAACAGCACGCCGCCGCCCAGCAGCGCCACCGTAACAACGACCAGCCATGCCCAGTTGGGATAACTGGTGAAGGCCATGGTCAGGACAAGCACCATCAGCGGCAACATCAGCTCGGCGGTTACGGTGCGCAGCACGTGTTGGCGTTCACGGTCGAAGGGTTGCGCCCTGGCTCCATCCAGATACTCCAGCACCCGCGCCCCGGCGCGCGCCAGTTGATACGCGACGAACAGCACGACTAGCGCGGGGACTTCTGCCAAATGCAATACGGCGCCCAGGGTTTTGCCACCGACGGCGGCGTAAAACGCGCCGGCGATGAACATGGCGGCGCTCAGCACGGCTGCATCTCTGGTGGCTTGCCAGACTGCCTGCCGCCCGGACCAGGCTACGCCACGAACGCGAGCGATCCCAAACCGCGCCGTCTCGGCTGCCGCTGCCCCGACCAGGATCAACAGCAGCGCCGGGGGCAGGCCGAAGGCCAGGAACGCCGCCACCACGCTGACGCTGTGGAAGCGGAACAACAACTCACCGGACAACCGGTAAGACAGCAAACTCAAGCCGACGAACAGGACGAGGTAAAGACTCCAGCCGATCCAGGCCCGGTCATCCAGGCCGTCGGGCCAGCCCAGCAGGATAAACGCCAGCGCCGTGATCAGCACCGCCCCGGCCAGCAACCAGCGCCAGGGCCGCGTGTTGTTGCGCTGAAACGCCACAGGCAATTGAGACAGGTTGGGCACAGTCACCGAACAACCTTCCCGGTCAGGGTCTGGAAGTACGTGTGCGCGGGTTTCTACGCGGGAGACTTTCCACCGTCGGGTGCATTGCCGCATAAACGGTGGGACAGGCGCAACCATCCGCCGGGCCAGGGTTATGCCCACCGCGCGCCTACAGCTCATTCACTCTGACTGTAGCACGAGTTGGCAGGATAGGCAACGATCCGTTGTCTCGTTAAGCCTTCTCTATGCAAACAAGCTAATATAATATTGTTATAAGTCTGGTAGTATATCCGGCGCTCAGGCGCGCGGCGCGGCCTCATCGACCAGATGATTGCGCACCAGCCAGGCGTTCAACTGGGCGGCGTCCGGCTCGGTGATCATCGATCCCCGGTCGATGCCGCGCGGGCTGCTGCCGGGGGGCAGTGGCGACGGCGCACTAACCGGCAACACGCTTCCCGCTTCCGCCACGATCAGAGTCGGCACAGAGAGGAAGCCCACCCATTCCAGCAGACGTGCTCTGGCCTGTGGGTCCTTATCAATGAAGACTTCCCGGTAAGAGATGCCCGCGTCTGCCAGCACGCGCCGGGCCAGCGAAACGAAAGGACAGCCCAGCGTGCGGGTGTACATTACGAGTTCGTGTGCCATTACAACGCTCCTTCAATGTCGTTTTTAACTTGTGGTGAATTTTGAGTTCATGTGGCGTGGACGAAGGGCAACGAACTCAAAACGCAACACTTTTCAGGAATTTCAGGAAGGGTTGGGCGTCTCCAGCGGTGTCGGGGTATAAAGCGCCGTTGGCCAGGGCGTCACTTCGGGCAGTGGCGTGGGCGGCCCTCCTTCCAAAAAACACAGCAGACCGGAGACGATCCCCTGTGCCAGCAGGTCCGGCTGGCCGGTCAGGATGGCGCGGTCCTCGAACATAAACCCCAGCTCGATGATCGCGGCGGGCGTGACCGGCGAAATCTCGCGGAAGCTATGGTAATCGGTCATGTCGAAGGTGATGCTGGGATGCTGCGGCAGGCCGGTGGTCTGGGCGTAGTGGTCGCGCAGGCAGTTTACCAGGCGTTCGTCGTCGGAGCGTGCGGTGGTGCGCGACGCGGGCGCAGTCACCTTGAAGCCTGTTGCGCCGGGCAGGTCGAACTGATGGCATGAGTCGGTGTGGATCGAAAGTAGCGCCGCTGCCTGGTAGCCGTCCAGACGCGGGTCCCACTCGTCCAGCAGGTCCACGTTGTAGCCGATGCTGCTGAGGATGGCGACGACGCGCGTGGCGACGCTGAAGTTGATCTCGTTCTCAGTCAGCCCGTCCGGGCAGACGGCGCCGGGGTCGTCGCGCCCGGTGCTGGGATGCGGGCCGCGATGGCCACTGACCACGCCCACGCGCCGCAGCCAGATCGGGGTGGGGATGGGTGTCGGTGGAGACTGGGCGCTGAGGGTGGCGTAGGCCGGGCGCAGTCCTTCGCGGATCTCGTCGCTCAGGAAATCGGCGGGCGTCCAGAAGGTGAAGATGGTCGCGGTCAGCACTGCCGCCGCGACGATGATCACCACCGAACGGACGGCACTCACCGATGCGCTGTTCCTGGCGGCTTCGGTCCGGCGCTGGCGCTGGGCCTTGCGCGCCCGTCGGCGAGCAGCGGCCCTGTTCTCTGCCACCATCTCCGCGCCGCCTGCCGGACTCTGTCCGGCAGGAGCAGCCAGCAGGTCACGCAGCCAGGCCGGATCGTCTGCTGGCGCGTCTTCCGTTTCCGGGGTCGCGTCTGCGGCAGGCGCAGGCGCTTCGCCGTCGGCGGGCGATGTGTCTTGTGGGGCCGTCACTTCTGCTGCGCTTGGCTCAGGGGGGGCAGATGCCGTCGGCGCCGGAGGGCGCACGACCCTGGCCGCCGGCCCTTTTTCGAGCTGCTCGGCGGCGATGCGGGCGCGCAGCCGGGCCAGCCAGGGCGGCACATCCTCGTCCGGGAGTTGGCCGGTGGTTTGGGCAACATCCGCCTCCGGCGCGGCCATTTCTCCGGCAGAGGGGCGACCTTCTTCAAAAGCAGGTTCACCCGGCTCGGCTGGCAGATCGGCAGCAGGCGGCGAGACGCGATCTTCACTCATGAGTTGAATGATACCAGGGCCGGGCGCGGGTGGCGAGTCGCCTGAAAGCGGAGAGCATCGCACGACGCGGACGCATTTTTCACCACGAAGAGCGCGCAGGATTCGTTCGGATGTGTGCGCCTTAAGCGATCTGGGTGGCGAAGCGGCTTTTGTCCCCGGCAAAACTAAAATACACTTCGGGCAATTGTCTGATCGGTCGGTTTGTCGCCGGGGTAGGGGAGATGCGCACACGAAAGCTGTTGGAGGTCTATCTGGTATGCTGCCTGCTGGTGGCGTGTACAGGGCAAGCCGGCCCGCGCGACCTGTCCGCACTGCGCGCCGATCTCATGGCGCGCCTGCAAGCAGCAGAAACGGCGCACGCAGAGATCACGGACCTGTGGGCGGACCTGCTCAACCGCGAGGAAATCTCCTGCGCGCGGCGGGTGAGCACGCCACCACCGTTCGTCTGGGCAGCGGAGGAAGCGGCGGCTTTTCCCGAAGCACTCTCGGCGGTGGAGGCCCTCAACGCCGGGATCGAACAGGTGGCGGCGTCCGTCGCCGTGTGGGACGAAGAATGCCGCAGCCGCGATGAGATCGTGACCGACGAGGTGATCGCGGCGGGCGTGCAGGCTGCCGAGGCTGCCGTACCATTGCTGAGCCAGGCAAGAGCAACCCTGGATCGCTGGCAGTAAATCGTTCTCCGGCAAGGACGCAGAGATCGCAGAGTTGTGACTCGGGGTTCTCTTGGCGTTCCGGGCGATCTTTGCGGCGAAAGATTCAATCCAGGCGATGCAGCCCTGCCGCGCGGACGGCCCGGCGCGCCTCGGCCACCTCCGATAGCCGGACACAGCGGCTGAGCGGTCCCAGGTCTTCAACGGCGGCGCGGTAGGCCGGGCGATATTGCCCCATCACGTTGATGTAGGTTTCCCGCGAGATTTCTTCCGCCAGGAAACGCGCGATCTCCGCCGTGCCTGCCAATCCCCCCGGCAGCACGAGGTGGCGCACCAGCAGCCCGCGCGTCGCCAGCCCGGTTTGCGGGTCGATCTGCAAATCGCCGACCTGCCGGTGCATCTCGCGGACGGCGGCCCGGTTGCGCGCCGGATAGTCGGGAATTTTGCTGTAGCGCCGGGCGATCCCCGCATCGGCGTACTTCATGTCGGGCATGTAGATGTCGATCACGCCGTCCAGCAGGGCCAGCGCCGTCAGGGAATCGTAGCCGCCGGTGTTGTAGACCAGCGGCAGGCGCAGCCCGGCCTGCGCCGCGATCCACACTGCCGCCAGGATCGGCGCGACGACGTGGCTGGGTGAGACGAAGTTGATGTTGTGGCAGCCCAGCGCCTGAAGCTGCAACATCATGGCGGCGATCTCGTCCGGCTCCACGTCGTGACCCTCGCCCTCGGCGCTGATCGCGTGATTCTGACAGAACTGGCAGCGCAGGTTGCAGCGCGAAAAGAAGATCGTGCCCGACCCGCGCCAGCCGCGCAGACAGTTTTCCTCGCCCAGATGTGGAAAGAAGCTGCTCACGCGCGCCAGTGGGCCGGTCTTGCACATGCCGAGCCGGCCGGCCCGGCGGTTGGCGCCGCATCCCCAGGCGCACAGGTTGCAGCGCGCCAGACGTTCCTGGGCGGCTTCGACGCGCCGGGCCAGCTCGCCGCTGCGCAGCAGAGCCAGATAGGCCGGTTGGAAGTCGGTCATGCGGGGCGCTCCCGTCGCAGATAACGTTATTTTCAGTGTAACGGCAAAAGGTTACATTCACAGTCAAAAAGGTCATCGATTTCGAGATGATTTTCGTACCTGCAAACGGGCTGCCTTGCCGCTGGAAGGCTTGTGCGAACGGGCAAAGCGCGCAGAATCAGGCCAGCCCGTGAACGTATTGTTCCTTTAGAAAGGAAACGAGCCGATGTACCTGGGTGCAGCGTGGTATCCCGAACACTGGCCGGAAAGCCGCTGGCGCGACGACCTGCGCCTGATGCGCGAGGCCGGGTTGAACGTGGTGCGCGTGGGTGAATTTGCCTGGAGCCGGATGGAACCTGCCGAGGGACAGTTTGATCTGGACTGGCTGGATCGGGCGGTGGCACTGGCCGCCGAATACAGCCTGGTCACGGTGATGGGCACGCCAACGGCGGCCCCCCCCGCCTGGCTGACGCAGACGTACCCGGATGTGCTGGCGGTCCGTGAGGATGGGCGGCGCGCCACACACGGCAATCGCTGCCATTTTTCCCCCACCAGCCCGCGTTATCGACAGTTCTGTGTGCGGATCGCCGGGCAGATGGCGGCCCGCTTTGGCCATAACCCGCATGTGATTGGCTGGCAGATCGACAACGAGTACAACAGTGTATCTTACGACGACCAGACGCAGGCGCAGTTCCAGGCATGGCTGCGCGAGAAGTACGGCAGCCTGAACGCGCTGAATACGCATTGGAGCACCTCCTATTGGAGCCAGGAATACACCGACTGGGCGCAGATTCCGTTGCCTGTTGGCGGGCATAATCCCTCTCTGATGTTGGAATGGCGGCGTTTTGTCACCGAGGTTTACCGTGCCTACCAGCGCGCGCAGATCGACGCCATCCGCCGCCACGCCGACTCGCGCCAGTGGATCACGCACAACTTCATGGGCTGGTTCGATGCCTTCGATCACTACGCCGTCAGCGCCGACCTGGACCTGGCCGCGTGGGATAACTACGTCGGCACAGGCCATCTGGATTATCTGAATAACGGCGCGGCCCACGATCTGACGCGCGGCTTCAAACGTAAGAATTTCTGGCTGATGGAGACGCAGCCCGGCTGTGTTAACTGGCAGGCCGTCAACAATGTGCTGGATCGCGGCGAAGTGCGGGCGATGGCCTGGCACGCCGTCGGACATGGGGCCGACGCGGTGCTCTACTGGCAGTGGCGTAGCGCGCTGGGTGGCCAGGAGCAGTATCATGGCTCGCTGGTTGCGCCGGACGGCGCGCCCCGTCCGCTATACGCTGAGGTGGCGCAGCTCGGCAGGGAATTTGCTCAGACCGCCGACCTGCTGCGCAACACGGCTCCCCGTGCCGAGATCGCCCTCCTGCATAGCTACGACGACCGCTGGGCAATCAACTTTCAGCGCCATCACCGCGATTTTGACCCGGTGCGCCATCTGCTAAGCTATTACCGCCCGCTTCGGGCGTTGGGGTATACCATCGACGTGGTGCACCCGTCTGCGCCGCTGGACGGCTATAAGTTGGTTGTTGCGCCGGGCCTGAACCTGCTGGACGAGTCGCTGGCGGCGTATCTGGAAGCCTATGTCCGGCAGGGCGGCCACCTGTTATTGGGCGCACGCTCCGGCATGAAGGATACCTGCAATGCCTTACTGCCGTCACGGCAGCCCGGCCCGCTGGCGGGGCTGCTCGGTGCGCACGTGGAGGAGTTCTACGCGCTGGAAAAGCCGGTGCCCGTTTCCGGCGTATGGGGCGAGGGCACGGCCTCGATATGGGCGGAATGGCTTCAGCCGGATGCATCAGACGCGGTGATCATGTTGAGCTACGGCCCGTCGAACGGCTGGCTGGATGGTCAGGCGGCGCTGGTGACGCGCGCCGTCCGCCTGGGGCGCGTCAGCTATCTGGGCGCATGGCCAGACGACACCGTGATGGCGCAGACGGCCCGTTGGATGGCCGAGAGCAGCGGTTGTAAGCCGCCGCTCTTTGCCCCGCCGGAGGGGGTCGAGTTGTGCCGGCGCGTGGGACAAGGGCGGGAGATTTTTGTGGTGATCAATCACACAGCGCAGCCCCAGACGATCCCGCTGCCGCAGCCGATGACCGATCACCTGACCGGCTGGCAGCACGACACGCTGGAGCTGCCTCCGCGTGGCGTGGTGGTGTTGGAGTAGACTGGCCTGTCGGGGAAAGGGCGTTTGTCGCAGCGGTGCCCCAGGGGGCGACGCATGAGTCGCCCCTACGCTGAATTTTTTGTGAAAAAATTATTGTTGAACTTGACCGGATTTACGAAGTATTCTAGAATGGGGATAGGCCATTGCGTCAACAAGGCAGGAATCCCTGCTGACTTTTCCCGTTTTTTAATGCTGCCTTTGAGCGCGGGGAGTAACAATACTTGTCTGTGCAGCCGGAGTTCCAATCGTGGGAGATAGTGAAGCAGGCAGCGGTTTTTCGCAGCCTGGCCGAGAACGCTCTGGACGGGATCGTGATCTCCGATCCGCAGGGGCGCGTGATTTACGCCAACCGCGCCGCGCATGAGTTGTATGGCTATGATGCGCGCACGTTGGAGATGATCGGCATCTCATCGCGCGATACCTGGCCGGAAGACCTGCTGCCTCAGGTGGCGGAACTGGTGGGCGGCGACGATTGGGTGCAGCGGGGTGGCTGGAGCGCCGACTTCCGGCAGAAACGCAAGGACGGCAGCGAGTTTGAAGCCCATATCAGCAGCTTTTCCGTCCTCGACGAAGCCGGCACCCTGATCGGTCTGGCAGCCAGTGTGCGCGACATCACCGAGCAAAAACGCGCCCAGACTGCCCTACGCCGCTCGCAGCAGATGCTGCAACAGGTCATCAACACGATTCCGGTGCGCGTCTTCTGGAAAGATCGCAACCTGGTTTACCTGGGCTGCAACCGGCTGTTCGCCGGGGATGCAGGGCTGACTTCACCGGACCAGATCATTGGCAAAGACGACTACGCCATGATCTGGCGCGATCAGGCCGAGCTTTACCGCGCTGATGACGCCAGCGTGATTGAGAGCGGTACGCCGAAGATCAACGAAGAGCCGCAGACCACGCCTGACGGTTCGACGATCTGGCTGCGGACCAGCAAAATCCCCATACTCGACGCCGACGGGAGTGTCATCGGGGTGTTGGGCACTTACGACGACATCACCGAGCGCAAACAGGCCGAGGAAACCATCCGGCAGCAGCAGCGCCTCCTGCGCACGGTCCTCGATCTCATCCCTGCCTATGTGGGGATGAAAGACTGGAATGGGCGCTTCTACCTGGCGAACAAGCAGTTGGCGGCTGTTTATGGCACAACCGTCGAGGAGCTGGTCGGCAAGACAGACGCCGACTTCAACCCGGACGCGGACCAGGTCGCCGCGTTCTTGGAGGCGGATCGACAGGTGATGACATCGGGCCAACCGCTGTTTATTCCAGAGGAACCCGTTACCGGCCCATCCGGGGAGACGCGCTGGTTCCAGACGACCAAGATTCCGTATGTTTCGGAGGATGGTGAGCAAAAACTGTTGTTCACCGCTATCGACATCACCGAACGCAAGCAGACGGAAGAGGATCGCCAGCGTCTTCAGCAGCAGGTGATCGAGGCACAGCGGCAGGCAATTCAGGAGCTATCGACGCCGATCATCCCGATCATGGACCGCATCATCGTGATGCCCTTGATCGGCAGCATCGATACGTTGCGGGCGCGGGACATCACGCGCGCGCTGCTGCGGGGGATCAGCAAGTATCGGGCGAAGGTGGTGATCGTGGACATCACGGGCGTGCCGCTGGTGGATACGGGGGTCGCCAATCACCTGGACAAGACGATCCAGGCAGCGCGGCTGAAGGGGGCGCGCACGATCATCACGGGCGTGTCGGACGCGGTGGCGGAGACGATTGTGGACCTGGGGATCGACTGGAGCGGGGTGGAGACGCTGCGCGACCTGCAAAGCGGCCTGCTCGCGGCCTTGAACAGCCTGGGGATCAAGGTGAGCAGGTAGCCGGAAGCCACTCAAGGCGCTTCCTGTAGCGGCGGACTCGTCAGTCCGCCGCTACTTATTTAGCCCCTTTTTCTCTGTCTCCTCTGTATACAGCGGAGGAAGGGTAGGGGCATACTACAACGTCCGATATGACGCCCCAGCGCGTCGATTTTCAACAGGCGGTTATTCGGCCAGCGTGATCACGAAGCGGGCCATGCTTGTGCCGTCCCCGGCGGTCGTGCTGCTGATCGTTGCCGTGCTGAACAGCCGCAGCGCCATCGCGGTTTCCTGCTCGCGTGGAGCCAGGGTTTCGATCAGGTCCGCCAGTGCGCCGAGGTCGGCGTACCACATCTGCACAGTGTCGGGCAACAGATATGCCTGCGCCGCCAGCACTGCCGGGTTTTGCGCCAGGCTGTCGCCGTCGGGGGCCAGGCTATAGGTCGCCGCCGCGCGCGTACCCGCGACGAAAACTGTGTCGTTCGCGCCGATCACGAGGTCGAGTTCCGGCGCATCTGCTGTTGCCGGCAGATTTTCCATCAGGTTCTCGATCAGGTCCGGCAGCACAATCACGTCTGCGCTGCCAACCTGTTCGCGGCTGAAGTTCTGGTTATAGCGATCCAATCCGTTCTCCAGGCCATCCATCAGAGCTTGTGTCCCTGCCGGATCGCTGGTTTCGATCACTGCTGCCAGATCGAACGTCATCGGCAGGCCGGGGATTGCGTTTTCAGGCTCGATCATACGGGCGTAGAGAGCGAAGTTGCCGTCCATCCAGGCCAGCACGTCTTCCAGTTGCAGGCCGGTGAAGCCCGTGAAGGTCATGCGGAGCAGGTTGAGGGCGCCCTCGATGTTCATTTCTTCAAGCGCCTCTTCGCCGTTGGGCATGGCCTGCATCTGCTCTTCGAGGATCGGTAGCATGGCCTGAAGCGCCTCAAGCCTGGCCAGCGCACCCGGCCCCAGGTCTGTGCCCAGGATCACCAGCGGCGCATCCGCCGGGACGTGGGCGGCAAAGCCCAGGTCTACCGGAACGCTCTGCATGGCCGCGCCGACCGGAATGCCCATGTCTTCCAGGGCGCTCAGGTCGCCCGGCGTCTGCACGAGGTCCATCGTCAGGGCTTCGCCGTTGAGCAGGGTAAAGCCCCACGCCTGCGCGCCGGCCAGGTCCATCCAGGTGGACATATCCGGCATGTCCGGCTGCATCGCAGCGCTCATCTCCAGGCTGTAGCGGCCAAAGGCCTGCACATCCAGGTAGGCGGCGATGCTGTAATCGTCGGCGGGCAGCAGGCCCATCACCTCGGTAAAGCGTTCGGCCTCGGCCAGGCTCGCAGCCCCGGCGACGGGCATCCGTTCCATGTCATTGGCGATCAGCAGGACGTTGTCCCGGATCAGGAAGTAGAGATGCTGTTGCTGCCGGGCCCGCACGGCCAGGTCCAGCACAACGTAGCCGTCGCCCTCAGTACGCTCCACGTCCTGTCCCACCCGGTCGAACAGGTCGGTCAGCCAGGTCTCCAGCGCCGCCGCGTCGGTGATGCTGACGGCGATCAAGATCGGGCCGATGCCGGCGGACGTTTCCGTCAGATCGGCCATTGCCGGGAGGCCAATGGCGGCGAAGTCGCCCAGCCAGGGCCGGAAGACCGTTTCAAAGTCGCCTGCGCCGCCGGAAATCTGCCCGGCGGTCTGGTCCAGGGCAGCAGATAGCGAGAAGCCGCGTGGCATCGCGTCGGGAATGTGCACGGCGACTTGCGCCAGCAGGCCGTCCAGACTTTCGATGAACCCATCATCGGTGCGTGTGGCGATGAACAGCGGGGCCGTATCCGGGAAATAGCGGGCGAGCGCGGTCAGGTCCGCGATGGGCGCAGCCGCAGCAGTCGAAGCCGGCAGCACCCCCAGCACGAGCGTACATACCACTATCAGCACAGCGATTTTCCTCATTTTGCCCTCACTTACCTTTTAGAAGCAAGCGTACCCACTTCACCATTGTAGTCTACGCAGGCGCGGGCCAAAAGTCGCGCCGGGGAACGTGATAATCCCGTGAGAAGGCATCGATCTTTACCAAAGTTTACTATTTTTGGCGTCAAAGGGCGTATGATGAGGATGAAGCCCGTTGAGTGGTGGAGGAGAGGCAATGTTATCTCGTGTCAGGACCGTTGTTGTGCTTACCCTGGTCGTGCTTATGCTCTTGCCGGCCACCCTGATTGCTCATGCGCAAGGTGAAGAATCTGTCGCTGTGACCGTTACGCCTCTCGAAGAAGCGGTCAATGTGCGCAGCGGCCCCGGCCCGGAGTTTATGATTCGCGGCACGCTCTATCCCGGTTTTTCCCTCACGGCTACCGGGCGGACCGACTTCCCGACGGACTTTACATGCAGCGGCGTTGAAGCCTACGACGCCCAGGCATGGTTACGGGTAGACCTGGTGGAAGGCGTGGAGGGGTGGGTCAACCTCTGCGCGCTGGACGTGACGGGCGATTACACTTCCCTGCCGGTGGCGGAACCGGCGTTTCCCGTTCTGATCGATGCGGCGGAATTTCCACAGCTCACGGCAGAAGGCTGGACGCCGGAGCATCCCGAATTCGCCGTCGGACTCAGCGCCACCGTGATCGTGCACGAATACCCGACCCTGGGCAGCGCCATCCTGGGGGTGATTCCGGCGAGCGAGACGGTGGAAGTGTTGGCCGTTTCCGATCCGCCCGGCTGGTTGAAGATTCGCTACGGCCAAACCGAGGGCTGGATCGTCAGCTTTGTGGTGGCTCTCACCGAGGATCAGGCTGCCGCGCTGCCGGTGATCAACCTGAGCGATCTGTTCGCCGACCTGCTGGCCGATTACCTGGACCGGGAAGGAGCAGGCGCCTGCCAGAATCCGCCGCCGCCCTGGGCGCCTGCGCACGGTTGGCGTCGCCAGTGCGAAGACATCGACATGCACACCTACGAGCCGGAACCCCCGCCCGGCCACCAGCGCGGGGAATGAAGGCCCTCTGTGGGTTTCAGTCGGATGGCGGCGGCGCCGTGAACAGCATGAAGCCCGTCTGGTTCGGCAGGATGTAGCTGGCGACGCGGTGCTCCGGGAAGCACACGACCAGATTGCGCAGGTTATCGGGATCGCCCAATCCCAGCGCGAACAGCAGCGGCCCGCCGCCGGGATCGCGGGCCGGGCACGCCGCCGGGTCGATCTGCAACAGCACCTGATCCCAGCGTGGCTCGCCCATCCAGACGGCTACCAGCCGGGGATCGACCCAGCCGCCCGCCGTCCCGTAGACGATGTAGACATTTTTCAGCCGCCCGCCCTGCACCTGGAAGGCGCGGAACTGGTCCGCTAGGGCGTGGTGTGGCGGCCTGTCGCGGTGGTAGTACGGCACGTAGGCGTTGAAATAGGCGTCCAGGTCCACCACTGCGTTCAGCGCCAGCACACCCGCCGTCAGCAGCGCCGCCAGCGCCCGGCCTGCTCCCTTTGCGCCGAGCACCCGGGCGGGCAGGGCCAGCGCGCTCCCGGCCAGGACTATGGCCGGCGGCAGGGCGGCTATGGCGCGGCGGGCGCTGGGGGTTTCCAGCGGGGCGGCCAGTGCCAGCGCCGACGGCAGCACGAATACCAGCAGTGCCAGCGGCAGATACAGGTCCAGGGCGCGGCGGCTCAGACGGGCGCGCCACAGCCCGGCGATCAGCCCCAACAGCAGCAGCGCCCCCGTCACCGGCCCCAGGATCGGCATGGCCGCCGAGGGGAAAGCCGGGTTGTGCGACAGGCGCGGCACCACGTTCAGCGGCACCGGGTCGGAGGTGAAGTTGAACATCAGCAGCGACTTTGCCAGCCCTTCTACCAGGTTCGGGATCGCGTCGCCTTCCACCGCGCCCACCTGACGCTCCGCCCGATACCAGTACAGGTGTGGGAAGTGCACCCAGAAGCTCAGCAGCGGCGTGAAGATCATCAGGGCCAGCGCCAGCAGCGCGATCAGATTGAAGATCAGACGGCGGCGCTCCGCCGCATCCTGGTAGTCCAGCCAGCGCAGGCCCACGCCCACCAGCACCATCAGCGGCGCCAGGCGGAAGGCCATGTAACTGAACTGGCCCAGGCCCAGCGCCAGCCCGGCCAGCAGAAAGTCGGCGCGGCGGCCCGACCGCAGTGCCCGCCACAGTGTCGCCAGCAGCAGCGCCGAGGCCAGTCCTGCCAGCATCACGCGGAAACCGATTCGGCCCATGATCAGCGTCCACACGCTGAACGCGCCAAGCCCCGCCGCCGCGAGTCCGCCCAGGCGACCTTCCACCTGGCGGCCCAGCGCATACAGGACGGGCAGCGTGAGCAGCGCAGCGCTCGCGCTGACAATCTTGAGCGCCAGGTAGGACACGCCGAACGGAATCGTCGTCAGCGCCACCAGGTAAAAGAAAAACGGCTCCCTGCCGCTGTTGTTGGCGAAGTACACGCGCCAGTCCCCGTCGATCAGACGTACCACGTCCATCAGATATTCGGCGTGATCGCTGATCATCTCGCCGGGGGAGGTTGCCAGGCCGCCGAACAGCGCCATTGCCCCGGCGAGCAGGATAACGGCCAGCGCCAGGATGTGCAAGTTGAGTGGGATCACGAGCTGGCGCGGCAGGCGTTCGCGCCAGGGCCGCCCGTCCGGTTCGCTCAGGGCGATCCACCAGCAGGCTATCCCGCCGATCCAGGCGAGCAGCAGGACCGCGTCCACGCGCTCGTCCCACGCGGCGGCGTAGGTGATGACACCCAGAATCGTCCCGGCCAGGGCCAGCAGCGCGCGCCTGCGGGTGGCGAATAGATTCCGCAACGTGTCTGCCGCGCCGGGGAATTCCCGGCGGCTGGGGGCAGGCGCTGCGGAGGCGGCCCGGTTGGAGGGGCGCGCCTTTCGGTTCGCCAGCGCCGCCCGCGTCTCCGGCAGCAGCAGCGCGGCGATCCACTGGATGACGCCGATCCCGTACCACAGCAGCGCGCGGAGCGGGTCCTGCGCGACCGTATACTGGGCCTGTCCCAGGATGGCGAAGAGCAGCCCGCCGATCAGCAGGGCAGCGGCCCGCCAGGGGACGTTCTGCGCCGGGATAGGAACGTCCGATTCGTCAGGGAGAGGTTCCGTAATCATTGACCGTCTCAACACAGAGCCATCTGCAAAAGGGAGTATACTTGAGTTGTCGTTGTTGCCCTAGGGCGTATCTGGTGCGGGTGTGGAGAGCGGCGGTGATGTCTGGGCGACGTGACAAGGACGTGGCGCTGCTCGTGACGACCCTGCGCGACCGGGGACGCAGCCCCGCCGAGCATGACGAGGCGATCAAGGCGCTGGGGCGGCAGGGGGCGCGCGCCGTCGAACCGCTGATCGCCCTGCTAAGCGATGTGGATGCTGACTCCGGGGCGCGTGGACGAGCCGCAGCGGCGTTGGGTCGGGTGGGCCGGGTCGCTGCCGGGCCGTTAATCTCTCTCCTGAAGCACGCGGATGCAAACGTGCGAGGCGCGGCGGCTTCGGCGCTGGGACTCACGCGCAGCGCGCGGGCGTCGCAGGCGCTCGCAGGCGCACTGAGGGATTCCGAGGCGGCAGTGCGGCGGCGGGCGGCGGTGGCGCTCGGCTGGCTGCACGATCCCCGCGCCGCCGAAGCGCTCACCGCTGCACTGGCCGACCCCGACGCGGATGTACGGTCGGCGGCACGCGAGGCGCTCAAAAGGTTGGAGGGATGATCGCTGGATAAAGACATGGCAGGTCGTGTTCCTCTCGCCCTGTCTCCGTTGCCATCGGTTTCCGGCTGCTGACCGCCTTCTTCCCCCTTGAATCCCCGCTCCGCATCGGCTACAATACCTCCTCGGCCCTGCCGTTGGAGGCAGACCAATACCACACGCCGGGATCGCGCCGGTGTTGTCTCTGCCTGAAGCGCAGAGATTGCCACGCGAGATGAACGGCGTGAACGCCAAACACCGTTCAAAGGAAGGATGATCATGCCTGCCGTCTCCATGAAAGCCCTGCTGGAGACCGGGGTGCACTTCGGCCACCGCACGCGCCGCTGGAACCCCAAGATGAAGCCGTTCATCTTCACCGAGCGCAACGGCATTCACATCATCGACCTGCAACAGACCGTCACGCAACTGGAAAAAGCCTGTGAACTGGTTCGGGATACCGTCGCGCGCGGCGGCACAATCCTGTTTGTCGGGACCAAGCGCCAGGCGCAGGAGACTATCGCCCAGGAAGCGCAGCGCTGCGGGATGCCCTACGTCAACGAGCGTTGGCTCGGCGGCACGCTGACTAACTGGCGCACCATCCGCGAACGCATCGACTCCCTGAAAAAGCTAGAAGCGGCGCGCGAGGCGGGCGAGTGGGCGCGCCTGACCAAGAAGGAAGCCTTGCTGCTCCAGCGCGAGGTCGATAAGCTCCAGATGCGCCTGGGCGGCATCCGCGAGATGCGCCGCCTGCCCGACCTGCTGTATGTGGTCGATACCATGCGCGAAGCGACTGCCGTCAAGGAAGCCAACGCGCTGAACATCCCGGTGCTCGCCATCGTGGACACGAACTGCAATCCCGACGAGATCGATCACATCATCGCCGGGAACGACGACGCCATCCGCGCCATTCGCCTGATCACCTCCACCATTGCCACTGCTGTCCTGGAAGGGCGCGACTTGCGCAAGGCGTATGCCGACGAGGCGGTGATCGCGGAGATGGAGTCCGGCGACGAGGTGTATGACAAAGATCGCTACGAAGAAGAGACGGACGACACTGCTTATCTGGGCGAGGCCACCCTGGCGAAGCTGCGCAACACCGACCTGTTTGAGGAAATCGAGGACCAGGACGCGGACCTGAGCGAAGACGAGGAAGAAGAATAGCTATGGAAATCACCGCCAAGATGGTCAAGGACCTGCGCGACCTGACCGGCGCCGGTCCGCTGGACTGCAAAAAGGCCCTCGAACAACATGCGGGGGATATGGACAAGGCAGCGACGTACCTGCGGGAAAAGGGCCTGGCCAAGGCCGCCAAGAAAGTCGGGCGCGCCACCAATGAGGGCCTGATCGAGACCTATCTGCACCACAACGCCCGCGTGGGGGTGCTGCTGGAACTCAATTGCGAGACCGACTTCGTCGCCAAGACGCCGCAGTTCCGTGAACTGGCGCACAACCTGGCGTTGCATATTGCCAACATGTCGCCGCGCTACGTCAGCCGCGAGCATGTGCCCGCCGAACTGGTGGAGGCGGAGAAGGCCGTTCAGCGCAAACGCGCCCTGGACGAGGGCAAGCCGGAAGCTGTCGCCGATAAAATTGTCGCGGGCCGCCTGGACAAGTTCTATCAGGACATCGTACTGCTCGACCAGGAATTCATCCTGGATGACACCAAGACGGTCGCCCAGATGATCCAGCAGGCGATTGCCGACCTGGGCGAAAACATCCAGGTTGGGCGGTTCGCCCGCTTTGCCATCGGTGAATCTGCCGACGGCAATGGCGCATAGAGACAGCAGGGGGTGGTCGTGGGGGATTAGGACGGGGCTAATCCCCCTTTTTTTGCCCGGTGGCAACCCGCATTCTGCATTCAGCCGTGAGCAGATGCAGCAGGACGATGCCCTCTTTCACCTGCGGACGATCCTCCAACGGCGCATGACGGGCGCAGCATTTGCGAGGGAGCATGACTCCGAAATCGAAAACCGGTTTTTCTGTCCTGTTGCTGTCTTATGTGGCCTTCGTATTCCTGGGGCTGGATCAACTGCTTGGTGTGGCGTGGCCGTTCATCCGCCGCGATTTCGTCCTGGAGCAGGATGCGATGGGCGCGGCGCTGTTGTCGGGCACGCTCGGCTACATGTTCGCCAGCTTCGCCAGCGGGCGGCTGATGACCCGCCTGGGCGTCGGGCCGGCGATGATCTTCTCCAGTGGGGTCAAACTGCTGGCGTTGGTTGCATTGGGCGCTGCGCCCGGCTGGTGGGTGTTCGTCGGGATCGGCTTTTTCAGCGGTGCAGGGTCGGGCGTGGTGGACGCCGGGCTGAACACCTATATTGCCACCCACTATGGCCCCCGACAGTTGAACTGGCTGCACGCCTGCTTCGGTCTGGGCGCGACGGTGGCGCCGCTGATCATCACGCAGATGTTCAACTGGGGGCTGGTGTGGCGGTGGAGCTACGTGGTGATCGGATTGCTTCAGGGGGTGATGGTCGTCGCCTTCGTGGCAACACGCAGCCAGTGGAAGCCGCTGTGGCGTACAGAAGCGGCGGTTCCGGTTCCGACAACACCTGTCCGCCGGATGAGCTACCGGGAAACGTTGCGCCTGCCGCTGGTGTGGCTGGGCATCGCACTGTTCTTCGTCTACACCGGCACGGAAGGCGCGGCAGGCAACTGGAGCTATACCCTGTTCTATGAGAGCCGGGGAGTGGCTGCGTCGGTCGCCGGAATCTGGGTCAGCATCTACTGGGCAGCCCTGACGGTGGGGCGCGTGGTGTTGGGGCTGGTGATCGAGCGGATCGGCGCGCGGCTGACCCTGCGCCTGTGCATGATCGGCACCATCGTCGGCGCATTGCTGATCACGCAGCGGGCGGTGGACTGGCTCAGCTTTTTGGGTCTGGCGCTGGTCGGCTTTGCCCTGGCACCGATCTTCCCGACATTGATCGCCGAGACGCCGGGGCGGGTGGGCAACGAACATGCCCCCAACGCCATCGGCTTCGAGGTCGGGGCGGCGGGCATCGGCATTGCGTTGCTGCCAGGGCTGGCCGGCATCCTGGCGCGTAACATCGGTCTGGAAGTCATCGGCCCGTTCATCGTCGTGATTGCAGTCCTCGCGCTCGTGCTGCACGAAATGATGCTGTTGCCGCGTTGGTCGCGCCTGAAGACTGCGCCGGGGCTGGCCCAGGGCCGCTGACGGGCGTCGCAGAAATGAGGGGCAAGGAAGATGTCTTTGAACGGCAAGGTGTCTAAATACCGGCGTGTGGTGATCAAGCTGAGCGGCGAGGCCCTGGCCCCGCCGGACGGTTACGGTATCGACCCCGAACAGGCCGCCTTCATCGCCGAGCGTATCAAGGCCGTGCACGCCACCGGTGTGCAGACGGCAGTGGTGATCGGCGGCGGCAACCTGTGGCGCGGCGAAGTCGGCGTGGAGCGCGGCATGGATCACACCACCGCCGATCACATGGGCATGATTGCGACGGTGATGAACGGCCTGGCGCTGCAAGATGCCCTGGAACGGCTGGGCGTGACGACGCGCGTCCAGACGGCCATTCAGATGAACCAGGTGGCCGAGCCGTATATTCGCAAGCGGGCCATTCGTCACCTGGAAAAGGGGCGCGTGATCGTTTTGACCGGTGGCACAGGCAACCCCTACTTCACCACCGACACGGCGGCGGCCCTGCGCGCGGCGGAGATCAATGCCGATGCGATCATCAAAGCGACCAAAGTGGACGGCGTGTACACCGCCGATCCCAAGAAAGACCCCACCGCCACCCGCTTCGACCGCCTGACTTATGACGAGGCGTTGATCCGTCGCCTGGAAGTGATGGACCTGACGGCGTTCACGCTGTGCATGGAGCACAGTATGCCGATCATCGTGTTGAACTTCTGGGAACCGGGCGTGCTGGAAGCGGCGGTGTGCGGCGAGACGGTCGGCACGCTGATTGTGCCGGAGGACTGGATGACGGCGGATGCGACGGCGCGTTAGACGGGCACGGCAGGCGGCGAAGCAAACGGCTATGCGGCGGGGCGATCTGCGGATCGCCCCATTTGTTTTGCCGGGCGGCGTTTTTCCCAAAACGAAAGGCGTGTTACACTGGCTGCTCACTGAGTTGGAGGTGTAACATGGTCAGTAATCCCACAACCCTGCTACAAAGCGAGCTGAATCGTCTCCGCGCGGAGAATGATGCGTTGCGCCGGGAGCTTTTTAACCTGCGCAGCTTCTTTCAAGCGCTGCAAGCGCTGACTGAGGCCGAAGAACGGTTCAAGTCGAACGACGACCTGTTGGGGTTGCTGCGCCAGATCGTGCAGCAAACGCTGGACCTGCTCGCTGCGCCGGACGGCTCCCTGATGCTGCTCGACCCGGCGACAAATGAACTGGAATTTGTCATCGTGCAGGGGTCGGCGCGTGGGCTAGAGGGGCGGCGGCTGAAGCCCGGCGAGGGCATTGCTGGTTGGGTGGCTGCCAACGGTAAGCCCTGTGTGGTGCGCGATGTGCGCACCGATCCTCGCTTCTCCGCGCGCATCGACGAGGCTGTCGCCTTTCGCACGCAGTCGATTGCCGCCGCACCGCTGATCGGCAATGGCCGGGTGTTAGGGGTCATGGAAGTGCTCAACCAGCCGGGGGCAGAACCCTTTAGCGAGGTGGATCAGGCGCTGCTGACGCTGTTCTGCCGTTTCGCGGGCGAGGCGCTGGCGGAGATCGAACGGGCTTCTGACGAGGCCGAACTGTTCACGTATCAGGGCATCGAGCCGGCGCAACCACCGGAAGATTAGCGCGCCCTTGCGCTCAACGGTTATTCCACCGGTCGGCCTTCGGCGTAAACCTGGTGACGGGTTGTGCCGCTGCCCAGCGGCGTGACCTGGGCGTCCAGCCGGATGACCTCCCCCGGTGCGAGCGCGCCATCGACCCGCAGAACGCGAAAGCCTGTCACCCGGTCTTCGCCATCGAACAGAGTCAGTACGGCCAGCACGTCGATGAGCGGCGTGCTGCCTGTGTGGCGGAAGGTTGCCCAGATGTGCACGGCGTCCCCCTCCGGCGCGGTCCGCGACTCGATCACGGTGAGCGGCGCGGCGGGCGCGCGGTCCGGCTGAACCTGTTCGGCGCTCAAGAGAACGGCAGTAGCGGAGACTCCGCCGGGTAGAGCACGGAAACGCGCTGCATAAGGCGCGCCCGTTCCTGGGGGGATGATGGTCTGGTTCAGGGGGGTGGTACTTTGGCCCACCGGTTCTCCTGACGGCCCGCGCAGGCTAACCTGAACGATGACATTCATCAGCGTGACCGACAGGGGGGGGGCCACCCAGCCCAGGCAGATCGTTTCATCGGCGGGGGTATCGTGGCAGATCGGCGCAGGCAGTGCAAGCGGAAGCGGTGTGTTGGTCAACAAAATACGCGCAAAAGTTCCGGTTGGAGAAGCGGACATTGAAGGGGGAATTAACAGGACATATCCTGGGATCAGCGGTTCAGACAGGTGTCCGTCGTTAGCTTCCTGCAAACTGGCGATGCTCACGTCAAACCGGTCAGCGATGCGTTCCAGGGTATCGCCGGGGCGGATTGTATAGTAGCGTGGGGTGGCAGCGGCAGCAGGGGTGTGATCCGAGTCTGGCCGACCGACCGGCGTGGCTGCCACCGGCGTACCGGATGCCCTTGAGGCAGAGGGCGGCGCGGTGCGCAGCAACGGGGTGATCTGGGGCAGGGCGGTCATGTTGGGCGTGGTGGGCGGAAGGGCTGGGCCGCACGCTGCGATCACCCAGACCGATACGCATAGTGTGGCTATCTCGCGCCAGCCCCAGCGTCCCATCGCGGTAGTTATCCCGAATTATCCCGCACGCAGCCAATGGTATCCCACATTATAGCCGTTTCTGGCAAAAGGAGAAGCGTCTAACCCACCGATTTGCCCACGCCTGGCGGTGCGTTACAATAGCTGCCCATGTCTGTCTTCGTGCTATTCGTCTTCGGAGCGGTGGTGCTGGGTGCGGGCGCGATGCTGGCCCCGGCGTTACCGCTGCCCCCGGCTCTTACTCGCCAGCGGGCCGCGCCCCGTGTCGGCCTGGCGGCGATCCTGGCTCTTGCGGTTATCGTCGCCGGGGCGCTCTTCCTGGCGGCCCTGTTCGGGTGGGACACCCTCACGCTCGATTATCTGCTATTCGCCCTGCTGGTGAGCATCTTCCTCGGCGGGACGCTGGCCCTGGGCACGCGGCGCGGTGAAGCGGCGGGCCTGGCCGATCATGAGATCGGCTGGCCGGGGCGGCGGGAACTGGTCTTTTTTGCCGTTGCCGCCGCGCTGTTTGCCCTGCCGATCTTCCTGCTGCCTGTGCCGCTGGATACCGATGCGCAGGGGTTTGGCTATCTGGCGCTGATGTTGCGGCAAAGCGGATCGCTGACCACGCTGGCGCCCTTCCACCCGGAGATCGAATACCTCTACTCGCCCGGTTTTCCGGCGTTGACGGCCTATTTGAGCCAGCAGTTGAACACCGGACTGCACACGGTGCAGTTCGTGGCGGCGGCGGTGTTGGCCGTGCTGTTCCTCTGGCTGCTGTTTGACCTGGGGAACGAGGTGGAGGACTGGCTGGACGAAAGCGGTCAGCCGCCAGATGTCGGCGGGCAGACCCGCGCGCCCAGACGCGGGGAGAGCGCGCCGCCTATCCGCCATGCAGGAACGACCCTGGCGCTCATGGGGCTGCTGGGGACGGGGCTGTTCACGGCCTACATGGACTCGCACTTCACGACGATCATGGCGTTGGGGTTTGCGCTGGGCTTTGTGACCTTCATCACCCGCTATCTGCGCGGCGAACGCTGGCCGGATGCCCTGTTCGCGGCGGTGTGTCTGAGCGCCGTTCCTCTAACTCATCCCGACACGACCATTGTGCTGATCCTGGGCTACGCGCCCTGGCTGGCGACGATCTGGCTGGCCCGCCCGCGTCCCTCGCTCAAGGTGTGGCTGGTCATGGCCGTCGTCGTACCGCTGTTGGCGCTGCTGGGCATTTCGCCCTGGCTGGCCCGGATCGCGCCGCTGCTGGGCAGCAGCATCGCCTCGCCCTTCGAGATCGATCCGAACCACTGGCGCGTGCTGCTCTTCTTTCACGGCGGGTTGATCGTGCCGCTGGCGCTGGGCGGGGCCGTGATCGCCTTGCGCCGCCGCACGCCGCTGGACGTGTTGATGGTCGGCTGGCTGCTGCTGGTGATCGACTTCAGCACGACCGGCGTCCTGGCCCGCCTGTTGCCGGGGCTGCTTGCGCCGCTGCTCAAGTACGACTACCCGTTTAGCATCGCCTGGCACGGCCCGATCATCCCCTATGCTTATCTGTCGGCGCGACTGGCGCTGTGGTTGGCCGGGCGAATCGGATGGGCGCGCGTGCGTCGCCGGATCGACCGGCTGGCCTGGCCTGCGCTCGGCCTGGCGACGGCGGGCCTGATCCTGATAGCCGTGCTCGCCGGGCCGCTGCTGCGCGCCAGCAAGGGGCTTGTGAGCTTCTACGGCGCATTTTCGTCGGCGGCGGATGTGCAGGCGATGGTCTGGCTGCGCGACAACACATCGCCGGAAGCGCGTATCCTTAACCATCCCGGCCCGCACGAAGCCGACTGGGCGCCGATCATTGCCGAGCGGGATACGGTGTACTTCCGCCCCCAGCCGTTCTTCCGCCACACTACACGGGCCGAGGCGGAGCAGGCGGCGCTGCTGGCCTTCTGGCAGAATCCCGCCGATCCCGCCAACGCCGACCTGCTGCAACGGCACAGGATCGGCTACGTGCTCGTGCCGCAGATCGTGACCGCCCCGGCTGCACTGGCGGACATGTGGCGCTGGCGTGCACCGTTTACGGCGAATCTGGAGATGCGCTCGGCAGTGGCCGATGCGCCGTATCTGCGACTGGTGGCGGATTTCGAGGGGGCGCAGGTCTACGCGGTAGTGGGGGAGTAATCGCCCGGCTTTAAGTGAACCACAGGATATAGTAATACCCGATCACCACCGCGATGAGGATGCTGTCCATGCGGTCCATCACGCCGCCGAAACTCATTCAGACGGTAGAAGCGGCTCAATATTGCTTTGCAGCCACGCAGCTATACGAGGAACGTCTTGCCTGCCCTGCGCGATCTCAAGAATGAAGTCGAGCGCGGCAGAGGCTTCCCAAATAACACGAAAGCCGTTTTCCTCCAGGAAAAAGATGACGGCGACGGTTGCCGTTCGCTTGTTGCCGTCAACGAAGGCGTGGTTATTGATGAGGGAGTGGAACAGGGCTGCCGCTTTTTCCGTGATGCCGGGATAGGCGTCTTCACCAAAGGCGCTTGCCATTGGTCGTCCGACAGCCGCTTCTAGCAGGTCCGGGTCGCGGAGCTGGGCGCTGCCGCCCAGGACCTTGCCGTTTATTTTGATGACTTCCTCGACAGTCAGATAGCGCGTCACCGTTGTGCAAGTTCGTTGAGTAACCAGGTGTGCTCGCGGATGATGCGGTCAATCGCGGCATCAAAACGCTCTTCCTCAAGCTGGCGAGCGATATACTGCTCAACAGCTTCTTGCACCAAAGCAGCCGGATCGCGTCGTTGCTGCCGGGCAAGCATCTCGATTTGCTGAACTAATCGCTGTTCCAATTGAACGAGCATTTGCCGGTCTCCACCAATACTCTATTTCGATTATATCTCGGTTTCAGGTGTGAAGATTTCTACGTGAACCACAGAATGTAGTAATACCCGATCACCACCGCGACGAGGATGCTGTCCATGCGGTCCATCACGCCGCCATGACCGGGGATCAGGTGGCTGGAGTCCTTGGCCCCAAACTGTCGCTTGAACGCCGACACGGTCAGGTCGCCCAGCGGCGCGCCGATGGCGACCAGCGTGCCGATGATTGCACCGTGAAAGACGTTCAGGCATGGATCGCGCCACCACCACAGCCCCCCAACGAGCGCCGTGAAGACGGCAGCGAAGACGATCCCGCCGATGAAGCCCTCCCACGTCTTTTTGGGGCTGACCCAGGGCGCCAGCTTGTGTCTGCCGAAACGCATCCCGACCATGTACGCGCCGCTGTCGGCAGCGAACACGGCAGGCAGCACGGTCAGTGTCCACCACTCGCCGTCGGGCAGGCTGCGCAGGGCCAGCAGATGCGCCCCCAGCCAGCCCAGGTACAGGCCGTTCGCCAGGGTAAGGGAGAAGTTCGCCAGCGGCATCTTGTTGCCGCGATAGTATCCGCGTAGACTCCAGTACATTGCCAGGATGATGCAGAGGGTCACGCCGGGCCGCAGCACATTAGCCCCGCCGGGCCAGGTCTGCGACCAGTACTCGGCCAGCAGCAACACCCCCAGCAGCAGCAGCGAAATGGAAAGCGAGGGGTAGTAGCCCCCCGCTTTCATCAGGCGATTGAGTTCCCACGCGCCCAGACTCAGGGCCAGGGCGACGCCGGCCAGGTAATAACCATCCCCTGCCACGACCAGCGCGGCAAAGATGGGCAATAACACCAGGGAGACAGCAATGCGCGTTCGGAGCATGGCCGGCGCTTAGGATTGGGCAACAAGCGTGCCAAACCGTCGCTCGCGCTGGCCGTAGTGAATCAATGCCTTGCGCAACTCTTCCTTGTCGAAGTCTGGCCAGTAGGTTGGGGTGGAGTAGTATTCGGCATAAGCGCCCTGCCAGATCAGAAAATTGCTGACGCGCAGTTCCCCGCTGGTGCGGATGATCAAGTCCGGGTCGGGCAACCCGGCAGTATACAAATAACGCTCCACCAGTTCCTCGGTAATTTGCTCAGCGGGGATGCCATCGGCGATGATGCGGCGGATGGCGCGCACGATCTCGTCGCGCCCGCCGTAGTTGAAGGCCACATTGACGATCAGCCGCTCATTGTGCCGAGTCCGTTCAACTGCCTGGCGCACTTTTTCTTGCAGGCGGCGCGGCAACCGGTCCGGCTCGCCCAGGTGACGCAGTTGCACGCCCTCGCGGTCCAGCTCGTCCAGTTCTTTGTCGATGACATTTTCCAAAATGTGCATTAGGGCGTTGATCTCCCAGTGAGGCCGCCCCCAGTTCTCGGTGGAAAAAGCGTAGATGGTCAGGACCTTGATCCCGAACTCCACACAGGCGCGGATGACCCGCCGCAGGTTTTCCGTCCCGGCCTCGTGCCCGGCCTGGCGCGGCAACCCGCGCGCTTTGGCCCAGCGCCCGTTACCGTCCATGATGATGGCGACATGATGGGGGACGTGCGCCGGTAAGGTATTGCCGTTGTGTTCCACGCCGCCTTTATACCTCCATGACTTCTTGTTCTTTACGTTTACCGATCTCGTCTACTTCCTTGATATACCGTTCAGTCAGTTCGTCAATCTGTTCCAGGCCGCGATCGCGCTCGTCCTCAGAGATGATTTTCTCGCGCTCGAACTCGCGCAGGTCATCGACGGCGGCGCGGCGCACGTTGCGGATGGCGACTTTGGATTCTTCCAGACGTTTGTGAACGATCTTCAGCAGGTCGCGGCGGCGCTCTTCGGTGAGTGAGGGGATGTTCAGGCGCACGTGAGTGCCGTCGTTGTTGGGCGTCAGGCCCAGTTCCGACGCCAGGATGGCCTTCTCGATCACTTTGAGCGTGCCGGGGTCGTAGGGACGGATAGCAATCTGTTGCGGTTCGGGGATGGTGATGGCTGCCAGCTGGAACAGAGGCACGTGAACGCCGTGATAGTCCACCGGCAATTTTTCGACCAGTGCCGGGCTGGCCCGACCGGTGCGCAACCCGGCCAGGTCTTCGCTGAGGACAGCAAGGGCGCTTTTCATGCGGTGCTCGGCATCTTGAAGCACGTCTTTAATCACGGCAGCCTCCTGTTCGCGTTATGATGCAATCCGGCCTGGGGGGCAGGCCGCCTCTGGAGAAACCGGCATGGTGCATACCGGAATCATTGTCCCTAATTGCCCGTCCCTTGTCAACCGCCAGGGCAGAGGTCAAGATGGCGGTGCATTCATGCGGCGCTCATCAACTGGGCGTATACTGTACACCATGACCACACGAAATCCGTACCGGTTGTTGCGGCAATGAGCATCCGCCTGCGTCTAACTCTGGCTTTTTCGACCCTGTTGGTGGCGAGCCTGGTGGTGTTCGGCGTCACCGTCGCCAGTGTGCTGCACTGGGTCCTGACCGATTCCATCGACCGCACGCTGGAAGAAACGGTGCGCGGTGTGATCGAGAACATCCGCCCGGAGCCGCGTCTGACCGAGTTGGGGCTGCCGACGATTGTCTTTACCCTGCCGAACCTGGATGTGTTCCGCGCATCCAGCGTGTTTGTGCAGATTTGGGGCGCCGATGGCCGCCTGACCTACCAGTCCGGCAACATGAATTATCCGACTCCCCTGGACCCGGAGGCCCTGAGCGCCTCGGTGGAGACGCGACGCAACGTCTCCATCGGCGGCGCGCCCGTGCGTGTGCTGACTCACCCGGTGCAGGTCGCGCCGACCGGGCGTATTCTGGGGCATATTCAGGCGGGTATTTCGCTGGAGACGACGCTGGAGGCGCAAAGCCGCGTCACCGTGATCATGCTTGTGGTCGGCCTGATCGCGCTGGGGGTTTCGGCGGCGTTGGGGGGGGCGCTGCTGGAACGCGCCCTGCGCCCGGTAGAGAGCATTGCCACTGCCGCTTCGCAAATCGCTACCGGCGACGATCTGAGTCGGCGCATTCCCTACAACGGCCCACCTGACGAACTCGGCCAGCTCACCGGCATCTTCAACGCTACGCTGGCCCGCCTGGAAAAGCTCTTTACAGCCCAGCGACGTTTTGTGGCGGATGTGTCTCACGAACTGCGCACGCCGCTGACCGTCATCCAGGCCAATGTGGACCTGATCCGGCGCTACGGGGCCGACCCGGACTCGCTGGAGGCCATCGGCAGCGAGAGCAAGCGTATGGCTCGCCTGGTCAACGACCTGTTGCTGCTGGCCCAGGCCGACGCAGGCGAACTGCCGCTGGACCTGCAAGACATCGAACTGGACACGGTGGTGCTGGAGGTGTTCAATCAGGCGCGGTTGTTGGACGAGGCCGGGTCGCGCCTGGCGCTGGGGCGCTTCGAGCCGGTGCGGGTGCGCGGCGACAACGACCGCCTCAAACAACTGCTGCTGAACCTGATCAGCAATGCGCTCAAATATACCCCACCGGAGGGGGTGGTGCGTCTGAGCGTGTGGGCCGAGGGCGGCGAGGCCGTCATGCAGGTGGCCGATACCGGTGAGGGTATCCCCCCGGAAGACCTGCCGTACATCTTCGACCGCTTTTATCGCGTCGATAAAGCGCGCGCGCGCAAACATGGCGGCGCGGGCCTGGGTCTCTCCATCGCCCATTGGATCGCCCAGGCGCACGGCGGACGGATCACCGTCGAAAGCACGGTGGGCGTCGGCACGACCTTTAATGTGCGTCTGCCGCGTGCCATTCCCACCGCCGACTCGGTGCGCGAGACCCGCCCGGCCATTCGCATTCCACGCCGTCTGCGTCCCGGTGGCGAGGAGGCCGAACATTAAAAGGTGTGGGCCGGACCGCCGTTCTTCTAAACGTGCTCTCAGGTGGCGCTCAGGTGAAGGCTGCCTGCCTGTGCTAGGATCGGGATATAACCCTGACGATGTAGCGTCACGGACCGCGCTCAAGATGAACTGCTGGGTTAGGTTAAATCAGGAGAGCCGGAAAAATGCGCAACTATCGATTGTCCATCGGATTGGCGGTTATGCTGGCCGCCCTGTTGATCGTGGGGCTGGCTCCGTCCGGCCTGGTCAGCGCCCAGGAAGGCGGGCGGGCTTTCCTCGGCGTGCGCGTGGAAGACGGCGCAGACGGCGCACGTGTTTTGCAGGTACTGCCCGATTCGCCTGCTGAGCAGGCCGGGCTGCGTGTAGGTGATGTGATCCAGGCTGTCGATGGCGTGACGGTCGGTCGGCGGCAGACGCTTTCTACCTTGCTGGCCCGTCATGCGCCGGGCGAACCGGTGGCCCTGACCGTTTTGCGTCGGGGTGAGACGCTCAACCTGCCGGTCACGCTGGACGAAGCGCCCGTCGAGGCCGCGCCGGTCGCGCCGGCGCAGGTCCCCACGACGCCCACCGACCGGGGCTTCTTGGGCGTGAGCGCCTTGACTCTCACGCCGGAGATTGCCGACGACCTGGGGCTGAGGGTGGATGAGGGCGCGCTGGTGCAGGAAGTGTATCCCGGTATGCCCGCCGACCGCGCCGGCATCGTGTCGGGCGACGTGATCACGGCCATCAACGGCGAACCGGTGGACCAGGAACGCACGCTGCCGGAGCGTCTCTACCCCTACGAAGTGGGCGACGTGGTGACGATTACCGTGCTACGCGGTGAGGATGAGATCGAACTGCAAGCCACCCTGGCGGCCCGCCCGCCCGC
>Ga0209018_1000370_pt1 | contig 42969 bp, 36 predicted proteins | sample YNPBryBLVA2012_FD_185814 | JGI IMG/M metagenome (GOLD analysis project Ga0209018, IMG submission 185814) | Anoxygenic and chlorotrophic microbial mat microbial communities from Yellowstone National Park, USA - YNP Bryant BLVA 2012 (SPAdes)... ...
CCAATAGCTGGACCAATATTCTGAACCGTCGTGGCGTTCTCCATTACCAACAGCAGCACATTGCCCTGAGACCTCGTAGTAGTTAGGCCCCATTCCGACGACTCCGAAGCGTATATATTTGTTCTCGTCCTCGATCATGGTAATGAACCACTCTCCATTAGGATCGGAGACCACCCCATCTTCAAGCTTAACTTTTATCGTCGTCTCAAAACTGGAGTTGTGTGTGTAGTTGGTACGGCAACCATCCCAGCCCCATCCACTTTCGCCGGTAGTTCCCTCACATTTAAGCTGGCCGCTGGCATCCCAGTAGAGAGTAATATTCGGATCGCTGTTCCAGTAATTAAGCGTTAGGTCCGCATATCTGAGGTCGAGTGTAGGCTGAGCGGATGGAATGTGATATACCACCACCAGCACCGGCCGCAGACTGGGGTTGTCCTGATACTCGCGAGTGCGGAACTCGACGCCGTTATCATCGTCGTTCGTGTATGGATACTGCTCGAAGCAAGTGTCTATGACCATGCCAAAGTTCTTGGCGGAGTTGCGGTGCCAGCACTGCGCCGATGGTGTTACGTCAAACTCCACCCACTTAGCGCCCGTCGTGCACGTCTTCCAATCATCTGGGTCGCCAACCCAACTGGAACCGTTATAACGATTGTTGCGATCAGGATTGGCTTGTCCCGTGTTTCTAGCACCAACACTTGACCAAGGACCTACGCCGTTTTTATACCGATAATTCCAGCATGCACCTGCGTTAGAGCCACCTGTACCCTCTTCCCAATCCTTAAGCAATCTGTAGGCACCGATGATAATCCAGTCAGACCCAGTCATACTAATAGTGCTGTATTGATAAAGCTTGAGCGTCGCTTGGGTAATCACGGCACCGGACGGTATTCCTGTTAGATCGAACTTGACGAAACAGTTCCGATCCAAATTCAGGGTCATGTGGCGACGAACGGACATGTATTCGTCATCGCCGTAGTTGTTATTAGGATAGGCTTCGTGATTACAGGTATCGGCGACACAATTCAGGGTCACAGTGTCAGCCATGCAAATCGACGACAAGACGAGAACAAGCGAAATTGCGAGTAGGATCGGCGTAAAGCATTTCTCGCGAATCATTTTCTTCACCCTCCTGCCAGTCTATAAGGATGCCTGAGTCTATAAGGTAATCTATCCGTACTATAGGCAACTGTCAAGTGGTTATAACGGACTCAATCTCATTATTCGCCTCATTAACCACATTGAGTTGCTGTCATGTCACATAGATACTCAGCGCGACATAATGGCGCCATATCCCTTTAGCCATCCTGATCATCAGATTAAGAGAATAACACCTGGGCAGACCATGCCGAGTAAGCAGCGTCGCTTGGTCTGATGGCTTGTCCCACACTGCTATAAAATGCTATCCTAGACTCAGCGATTACTGGCATGAGCAGACGATGGAGAAACGACTCTGAACGTCAGGCTTCATACCTGACACGGAAGATAGACCGGGCAATCCGCGAGCACGATATGATCGCCGATGGCGACCGGGTACTGGTCGGTGTGTCCGGCGGCAAGGACAGTATGTCGCTGCTGCGATTGCTTCTGCACCGGCTTGGCTCTTCACACGAGAAATACTCGATCTGGGCGGCGCACATCGTCGGCGACTCGCGTGGGACCGCCATTGGCATTGACAGCGAGTTCAGACGTTGGCTTGATCATCAGACCATTCCGGTGGTCGTGACGGAGATGATTGTTCCGGAAGATGAGCCACTACCGATGAACTGCGAGCGCTGCAGTCGCAACCGTAGAAGGACTCTGTTCCAAGTAGCCGATGAGATAGGATGCAACAAGATTGCTCTGGGGCATAATATGGAGGACTTCGCGAACACAGCGCTGATGAACTTGCTATCTTCAGGAAAGTTGGCCACTATGGCCTTTCGGCGGGATTACTTTGGCGGGAAGTTCTCCGTAATACGGCCACTCTCTTACATCTCCGAGCATGACCTGGCAAGATTCGCCAAGTCGTGCGCGTTCCCGGTAATGGAGGCGAAATGTCCTCTTGCAGCGACGTCGCGTCGGAAGGCCGCGCGCGATATAATGCGATCCATCTCCAGGGAATTCAAATGGGCCGGCGTGAACCTGGTGCGGGCAGCGCGAGCGAGCGAAGGCTTGGAGTCAGACTTAAAATAAACATAATTGGCAAAATGGCAGCAGCCGGCAACAAATCGGCTGCTGATTCTATGTTATACAGCGGGAGTGCAATGATGAACCCGGATCAGAGTGCTGCGGCGCAGGTTCAGGAAGCGCGAACAGCGCCTTATATTATCAAGGAAAAAGCCAACATTCGACTCAGGGCTTACATCGTAGGGATTCCTTTGGTTTATCTGGCTGGGATCTGGATCTTCTGGGGCGAGATGCATCTGTATACGTTCTGCACGTGGGCGGCTCCGTTCTGCAACGCGGTCTACATTCTGCTCGTGGTAACCCTGGTAAACATTGGAGTGCGAAAGACGCTGCCGGGGCTGGCGCTGAACAGGCTGGAGCTGTTTGCGATCTATGTGATGGTGTCGGTGGGTTCGGCAATCATGTCATCGGACATGCAGGGCATACTCGTCACGCTGATGGGCTACCGGACCTACTTCGCCTCCGACCTCAACGGCTGGGATCAGTTGTTCGCAGGGTTGGTGCCTGACTGGTTGACGGTGACCGACAAAGATGCGCTGGCAGGCTTCTACAATGGCAGCGTCGATCTGCTGCGACAACCCAGGACACTATTAATCTGGCTCAAACCCATCATCCCGTGGACTCTGTTCATCTGGGCACTGATGGCGATGATGCTGTGCGTGACCACAATCCTTCGCAAAGCTTGGGTAGAACGCGAGAGGCTAACATTCCCGATAGTCGCGCTACCGGTGGCTTTGAGCGAGGAACCAGAAAGACTGTTCAAAAACAAGTTGATGTGGATAGGATTCCTAGTTGCAGGAGGCATCACGCTGCTTAACGGCTTGAACCTGCTGAACCCGGCGGTGCCCTGGATACAGATCAAGAGATGGTCGCTAATGACTAGCGGGTCCGGCGCGATGCAAAGCCTGGGGTCGTTCACTATCAGCTTCTACTTCTTCGCGATTGCGTTGGGATTTCTGATGCCGCTGGACTTGAGCTTCTCGCTGTATTTCTTTTACTTTCTGTATCGGTTCGAGCCGGTGTTTGGCCAACTAGCCGGGGTAGCCTCGGGCAGCCGGTTCCCCTATGCCGCGGCTCAGTCATTCGGAGCCTATGCAGCCATTTTCGGGGTAGCAATATGGGGTCTGCGCAGCTACCTCAGGCAGGTTTGGGAAGTAGCGATGGGACGCGGAAACCCGAACGAAGACGCAAACGAGCCGATGCGTTACCGTACGGCGATCATAGGATTCGCGCTATCGTCGTTAGTGCTAATTGGGTTCGCGTTCGCGGCAGGAATGAGCGCGATCGTAGCCGTGTTGTTTTTCGCCATTTATCTAGCGTTGGCAGTAATGATCACCCGAATTAGAGCAGAGTTTGGGTTCCCGGTACACGACATGCACGAGATGGGACCGGGACAAACAATGGTGCGCACTCTCGGCAGCGAGATATTCGATGCGCGAACCCATGCAGTGTTCTCATTGTTCTACTGGTTTAACCGCGTCTATCGGAGTCATCCGATGCCTCACACGCTCGAAGCTATGCGTGGGGCAGGAACGGAGCCAGGCGCTCAGCGGTCGATGATGCGGGTGATGGTAATTGCTTCGATGATCGCCGTGCCGATATGCTTTTTCGTTTATTTGCGCGGGTTCTATCACTTTGGCGCGGCAACGGCGAAGATCAACACATGGGGCACTGGTTATGGCTCCGAGGCGTTCGGCAGCCTGGAGCGAGTACTGAAGGGCGCGGAACGCCCCGACGTGGGCGACAAGCTAGGCACTATGTTCGGGTTTGCGTTTGCGCTGCTTCTTTCCGTTATGCGACGGAGGTTTGCGGGGTTTCCGTTTCATCCGCTGGGATACGCAGTGGCCAGCAGTTGGGGAATGCATAACCTGTGGCTGCCGATAATGGTCGGGAGCATCTGCAAAGGAGCAGTGATGAAGGTGTCGGGCTTGAACGGTTACCGTAAGGCCGTGATGCTGTTCTTCGGGTTGATGCTGGGCGAGTTCGCGGTTGGCTGCTCGTGGATTCTACTAGGTATGGCGACCGGCCAACCTCTGTATGAGTTCTGGCCGTAGTGTTCCACCATACATCGTATATGACATCTCATAGAACGCACGGAAAACCCTGCTCGGGCTGGATATACTATCCCGCCCGAAAGAGGAAGCGCCGGGTATGATGTCTCGTGGATTCCTTGCCAAGCGCGGTTGGAACTCATGCCCAGTCGGAAACGGGTAGCATACCAGTCCGTAGCATTCTGACACACAAAAATGCGTGTCTCTGTTTTTCCGTCTATCAGCTCCAATTTCCCATATACCTGGTTTGACACTGCTTTTCGTGGCGTGATAGACTCTGCTGAGCTTGCCAAGAAGCGCTGACGGAGGTAACGAATTGTCACATAAAGTAACCCTAATCCCCGGAGACGGCACAGGTCCTGAGATCACCGAGGCCACGCGTCGCGCCATCGAGGCAACGGGGGTCGATATAGACTGGGAAATAAGAGACGCGGGAGTGGACGTGATGGATCAGTACGGCACACCGCTTCCGGATGTCGTATTGGAGAGCATACGTCGCAACAAGGTGGCTTTGAAGGGCCCGATCACCACTCCGATTGGCGGCGGCTTTCGGTCGGTGAACGTAGCGCTGCGCAAGGAGCTGGACCTCTACGCGTGCATCCGGCCGTGCAAGTACTACCCCGGCATCAGAAGCAAGTATCAGGACGTAGACCTGGTGGTGGTGAGAGAGAACACCGAGGACCTCTACGCTGGAGTTGAGTACGACCTGGGCTCGGCGGAGGCGAAGTCGATCATAGAGATGTCCGGCGGCAAGATCAGGTCGGACTCGGCGATATCGATCAAGCCAATCTCGGTCACCGGAACTCGCAGGATAGTCAAGCAGGCATTCGACTATGCGATCGCCAACGGCCGCAAGAGCGTAACGGCAGTCTGCAAAGCCAACATCATGAAGTTCACGGACGGCCTGTTCTACCGGGTTGCGCGCGACGTAGCGAAGGCCTATGGCGCGAAGTTCGAGTGGAGTGATCAGGAACCCGACCGCCCGGACGAAACGTTGGCGGACTGCTCGGGCAAGGGCGCGGGGATTGTGTATCAGGAGCGGCTGGTTGACAACATGTGCATGCAGCTAGTGCAGAAGCCTGAACTCTACGATGTGATCGTGCTGCCCAATCTCTATGGCGATATCCTCTCCGACCTGTGCGCGGGTTTGGTAGGTGGTCTCGGTGTGGCTCCTGGAGCGAACATCGGCGACGAAGCGGCATTGTTTGAGCCTACTCACGGCAGCGCCCCCAAATACAAAGGCCAGAACAAAGTCAATCCGATAGCAATGATCCTTTCCGGCGTGATGATGCTGCGCCATCTCAAAGAGTTCGATGCCGCAAACCGATTGGAGAGCGCTGTGGCCAAGATAATGGCTGAAGGCAAGCACGTGACCTACGATATGAAACCGCATCGCGACGATCCAACCGCCGTAGGCACGTCCGAGGTTGCCGACGCCATTGTAAGAGAGCTGGGGGGCTGACCGCCTCTGTCTTGTTGAGAAGGGTATAGTTGACTAACGACGATAGGCCGCCACGGCGGCCTTTCTTGTGTCAAGCAGCGCCAGACTCGCGCTAGAGGTCGATCACGTAGCTGATGCCGAATGAGAATTCGAACTCGCTGTCGCCGATGAAACCCATGTCGAGCACGAGCCCCGGAACCATCTCAGGGTAGACCCGTATGCCGGGATCGAAGATGAACCTTCCGCCTACGTTGTTGCCGCCGTAGTCGCGGAAGTTGAGGAACGGGGAATCCCACATACCCTCGCACAGGAGGCTCACGTTTTGCGCGATTGTAAGCTCAAAACCCAGCAGCGCGGCGGTTTCGTTGTGGTCGAATGTGACACCGGCGTGTAGATCGAGAAACCTGCCGATATCTTCTCTCTGGAAGAGCCTTTTGCTTGCAAGGATAAAGCCCTTAGTGCCGTTGTTGATGTTGCTCAGAGGACCGACGTCGGCTGTCGAGTTGCCTACGTCGCGAATCGCAACCGCGACCTCGGGATACCAGAGGCGAGGGTGCTCTTTCATCAGCCTGGCCTTGAACCCGAAGGAGTTGAAGCTGCGGTTGTTGAGCACCGGCGGCCTTGGGGCGCAGAGCAGGTTGTTGTAGAACGAGCCGTAGATCTCCAGCCAACCGGTCAGCCCGTAGGTGCCGACGCCGCGTATCTGTCTGTCCATCGCGCGAACGTTATCGACAAACTCGACGTGCTTGGCTTCGTTGAAGCCGATGGCAAAGTTGCCCTTGCCTATTTGGCGAGCCGTTGGGATGACGAAGAGGCCCGATAAACCATGCCACGAGGTGGTGATGATCTGAGTCCCCGCGCAAGTGGCGCGTGCGTCTGACGAGCCGACCGCGAGAAGAGCAATGGTCAGGACGGCAATGATGTGTCTCACAGCACACCCCCCAGCAGGCTAGAGTCTTGCGAGCAGCGCCTGCGCTGCTCGACGGCCGGATATGACGGCGCCCTCGATAGTGGCGGGCCAGCCGGTGTCGGTCCACTCGCCCGCCAGAAACAGGTTACGAATCGAAGCTTCGGCATGAGGACGCACACCGCCCGCCGCGCTCCTGGTCGCGAAGGTTGCCCTGGCTTCGCGCGATATGACAGCCCTTATGAGCTTGGATTGCTTGAGCTCGGGCACGGCTCGGACGACGGCCCTCGCCGCAAGCCGGGTGATCTCTTCTTTGCCCGCCCCCATGATGTCGTCGGCGGCGCTGGCCACGGCCTGAAAGTAGCCTGGCGCCCGAGCAAAGTCGCGAGATTTGTTGAAGACCCAACCGAACGGCTCGTCGGTCAAGCAAGCCCTGTCGAACTCGCCACCGTCACCGTCGAAATAGAGGTGCGCGGCAACGATGGGCCTCCAGGCAATGGCCCTTGCGGCGGCGGTGGCAAGACCTATTGACTCGAGCGCGGTGGGCGCAACCGCGCTTACGCAATAGTCGCAGTCGAGCGAATCGCCGTTGTCGAACGCAAGCCGCGTGACACGGTCGCCACATAGTTCGAGACCAGCGACGCCGGTGCGCATTCGCACCTCACCCCCGTGGTGCTCGATCAACCTTCGCGCAGGAAGATCGAATATGTCCACAAGGGGAACGCGCGGCACGCCAATCGAACAACCGTGGCGGGATTCAAAAAGAAGCTTTTTGAGCATCTCACGGGCGAGAAACGCATCGGCTTCGGAAGACGTCTCGTTGAGCGCAGAAACAAGTATCGGCTCAAAGAGCTTTCTTACAAGCGAATTTGGGACTGCCATGTCCCTCAAGTAATCGGCAGCAGAAATACCCGGTGCCGGGACATTCGCCCGAAGCCCGATCAACACCCGCACCAAAGCGGCTTTTTCGCGGACCGATAAGTAGCATCCTCTCAGCAGGCTTGAAACCGCGTGATAGGGTGCGGGAAGTGGAGACGCTCGCAATCGCATCAGCATACTGCTTGTGTCGATAAGGGTTATACAGTCAGTGAACTCAATTAGTTCCAACGATCCGATGCGTCGGAGAAAATCGACGGCCTCGCTACAACAGCCCAGCAGCACGTGTTGGCAGTTGTCAATCATAAGGCCGTTTACCGGGTCGGCGAACGAATAGGCTCTCCCTCCCAAATGGCCGCGCTTTTCGACAAGCACGACCTCGAGCCCCGCCTGAACGAGATAACAAGCACAGGCTAGTCCCGCGACGCCTCCACCTATACACGCCACTCTGGCAGGTATGTTTGTCCTCCTTTCGCTTTACTCATTAGAAAGGCCTTCGCGGCAATAGCAAGCTTTTGGGCTCCGGAGACCGATACTCGGCTTGAGAAGACGTCGTAGTTACGCTTCTCGATTCTGTCGAGGATCGCCGAGTATATCTCGATCATTGCTTGCAGCCCAGGCCTACCCGATTCGTGAATCATCGGCAACAGTGGTCTGGCGGCATTGTAGTAGGTGCGCGCTCTTTGAACTTCGAATTGCATCAGGCGTTGGAATCGATCGTCAAGGACGCCATTGGACAGGTCGTCAGGGGTATAGCGGAATGCATCGAGGTCCTCTCTCGGTAAGTAAATGCGACCCATCAAGGCGTCTTCCTTCGCATCACGCAGAATATTGGTAAGCTGGAACGCAATGCCGCAGTATTCGGCGTATTTCCTGGCTTCATCGTCGTCGAATCCCAGCACGTGGATGCAGACGATGCCGACCACCGACGCGACCTTGTAGCAGTATCTGTAGAGCTGGTCAAACGTGGCATAGCGGTGGACGCTGATGTCCATTGACGCTCCGTCGATAAGCTCGTGGAAATAGATGCGCGGTATGTTGTAACGCCTGACGGTGTCGTGAAAAGCCGGAAGTATCAAGCTCTCGCCGTAGCGAGACTCCATAGCTTCCTCGAGTGCCTCGTGCCAGCATTCGAGAAGGTCAGCTCTGTTGCCGTCGAAGTCGGATTCGTCGGCAACGTCGTCGCAATAACGCATAAAAGCATAAATGGCGCACATCGCATCGCGCTTTTCGCGAGGCAGAACCAAGAACGAGTAGTAGAAGTTTTCGGCACGCCTGCGAGCGATCTCTCTGCAATATGTGTAGGACCTAGCCAGTAAGTCGGTTGAGGTTTCCATTACCAGACACCCGTTTTTCTGGTAGCGATGTGCCTTAGAGCCCATCTAGCGAAGATTGCCAGTTTTGCGGTTCTGGAGAGCTTAATCCGCCTGCTAAATACCTGATATTGTCTACGCTCGATTAATCCGAGCATCGCAAGCCCGCCCTGGGTGAACAGAGCGATATCAACCGCCACCTCAGGCGGAACAAGTTGAGACAGGGCCTTTCCGCGCTCAAAGAATTCCCGGGTTCTCGATATCTCAAACCGCAGTAGCTCACAAAAAGCAGCATTGCGGATACCCTGGGCAAGCTCGTGCTCCGAGTAGCCGAAGCGCCCCATGTCCTCGGTTGGTATGTAGACGCGGCCGCGAGCAAAGTCGGAATGTATGTCCTGCCAGAAGTTGGTAAGTTGAAGCGCTGTGCAGGTGGCATCGGACATCGAACAACGAACCGGGTCTTCGTAGCCGAGCATCTTCAGTACGAGCCTGCATACAGGATTGGCAGAGCGTGAGCAGTAGCCCAAGAGGTCGTCAAACGTGGCGTATCGTCGTACGGTTTGGTCCTGGACGAATGCGTCGATGAGGTCCAAAAAGGGCTGCTTGGGCAGACCAAATTCGTCTACAGTATCCCTGAGCGCTCGAAAAACAGGATGACCGGGGCTTCCCGCATAACAAGCTTCGAGCTGCTCTCGCCACCAATCGAGGAGGCGGAGCGAGAGCTGTGGGTCGCCGGTTTCGTCCGCGAGATCGTCGCACACTCGGCAGTAGGCATAGATGTTGTAGATGTGGCTACGCAATCGTCTAGGCATCAGCAGCGAACCAATCGTGAAATTCTCATAATGGGCGCGCGCCAGACGCTCGCAGACGAGATGAGGCACATCGTCGGCAAGGACCGACGGCAGGTAGTTACGGGCTGCCGTTATCACGTCACGGTTAGTGTCCACATTGCGACTCCGCTTGGTTAAACCGCGATCAGTATTGCCCCTCGAAAACAAATAGTAAACTCGCTGCTGCTAGCCGCGAGGCAAAAGTATCAAGAGCGAGTCAAGTTTGCCACTTTCGATTGTCTGGGAACATGCTAGGAAGTAAGGCTCGAGACCTTTGGGAGAGGGGTATGCGAAGCACTTGGCTTTCCTCTCTTGACCTTCCCGGTGACCTGAAGAGGATGTCCATCGGCGATCTCACACGGGTTGCCCACGAGGTAAGGGATCTGATAATAGATGTGGTAAGCTCAAACGGCGGGCATCTGGCTCCGTCATTGGGTGTCGTTGACCTGACGATAGCACTGCTGGCAGTGATGGATTTGCCGACCGACAAGATCATTTGGGACGTCGGGCACCAGTGCTATGCGTATAAGATTCTCACTCAGCGGCTCCATCGCTTTCACACCCTGCGTCAGCAAGGCGGAATCAGCGGCTTTCCGAAGCCCCAGGAGAGCCCCTACGACGCCTTCGCTACTGGTCATGCGAGCACGGCAATTTCAGCCGCCCTGGGAATTGCTTTGGGGAGGAATCTATCCGGCGAAACGTATCGCGTTGCTGCGGTCGTCGGCGACGGTGCCCTGGGAGGCGGTATGGCTTGGGAAGCCATCAATAACGCGGGAGCATCGAAGGCAAACCTTCTTGTAGTACTCAACGACAACAAAATGTCGATCTCCCCAAGCATTGGCGCGCTTGCCGCTCACATCACGCGCCTGCGCACAATGCCGTTTTATCGCACAGTGGAAGACAACGCGGAGCGGCTCTTTGGTTTGTTGCCGATGGGCGGAGGATTGCTAAAAAAAGCTGCCCAAACCCTCAAACGAGGTTTGACTAACTGGATATCACCAACCAGCGGATGCATATTCGAAGCACTGGGGTTCCATTATCTTGGACCCATTGACGGTCACGACTTGGGGCAACTGCGCAAGGTTATCGCACAGGCTTTAGAACTCAGCGGCCCGGTGCTTCTACACGTGGTGACGACTAAAGGTAAGGGCTACTTCCCCGCTGAACACAATGCGCGCCACTATCACGGCATAGGACCATTCAACTCTTCCAACGGTAAGGTGTCCGAAAAGGGGCGGATTACTTACACCGACGTGTCCGGTGGAACTCTGATGAGGCTTGCCCGACGTGACCCGCGGATTGTGGTGGTGACTGCGGCGATGCCGGATGGCACCGGCCTCACTCGATTTGCCAAAAAGTATCCGACGCGCTTTTTCAACGTGGGAATAGCTGAGCAACACGCTGTGACCTTTGCGGCCGGGCTGGCAACGGCGGGACAGAAACCGGTTGTTGCGATCTACTCAACGTTCATGCAGCGCGCCTACGATCAGATCGTGCACGACGTGTGCCTACAAAACTTGCCGGTGGTGCTGGCGCTGGACCGCGGTGGGATAGTGGGCGAAGACGGCCCTACTCACCACGGGGCGTTTGACCTATCGTATCTCCGCCACATCCCCAACCTGACGATTATGGCTCCCAGGGACGCAGCCGAGATGGGTGATATGCTCTTCACAGCGGTGACGATGAATTGCCCTACGGCGATTCGCTACCCGCGAGGCACGGCTGTCGGGAATCGAAGGCTGCCGCTGCGCTCGATCCCGATCGGACGAGCGGAGGCACTGCGCGAAGGCCGACACGTCGCCCTAGTCGCTATTGGGACATCGGTGAACCCAGCCCTGGAAGCGGCTCGGGAGCTGGAGCTAATGGGCATCGAAGCAACGATGATCAATGCACGATTCGCCAAACCGCTGGACGACAACACCATCTGCAAAGCCATCGCCGATTGTAGGGCTGCGGTGCTGATTGAGGAGAATACGTGCGTGGGAGGCTTCGTCGGCGCGGTGCTTGAGTCCATGGCAAGTCAGGGTGTACGCGAAGCACGGATAGAGATAGTGGCTCTGCCCGACTCGTTTATAGAGCACGGCAAGGCCTCAGACCTCAGAATGCGTTACGGCCTATCAGCGGCGGGTATAGTTGATGCGGCAATTAGGGCGTTAGGCGAGTCTGAAATCAGAGCTAAGAGCAAAGGAGAGTGCTTTGTCATTCGCCAGAGCATCTGAAAGCGTGCGCCGCAAGGCCGACCATGTGAAGATAGCCCTCGAAGAAGAAGTGGAATTCGCATCGCTCACAACGGGCTTGAAGCGCTATAAACTCGTTTACGAGGCTCTTCCGGAGATAGACCTAAATGAGGTTGATCTCTCGACCACCCTTCTGGGAAAGCATCTGCAAATGCCATTAATAATATCGCCCATCACGGGCGGGACGCCTGACGCGGCACGCATAAACCGGGTGCTGGCCGAGGCGGCGCAGCAATTTGGCCTAGCGATGGGTGTCGGAAGCCAGCGCGTGGCGCTGGAAGAACCCGATGTAGCCTACTCGTTCCAAGTACGCAAGGAGACGCCCGATATACTTCTTTTCGCCAACTTGGGCGCGATACAACTCAACAACGACCACGGGCTGGAAGGGTGCCGAAAAGCTGTGGAGATGATCGACGCCGACGCGCTAATGCTGCACTTGAATCCTCTTCAGGAGTGCGTACAATGGCACGGCAACACCAATTTCCGCAATCTTGCGTCCCAAATAGCTACCGTTTGCGATGGCTTGGAGTATCCAGTAGTGGCGAAGGAGGTTGGTCACGGGATATCCGCTCGATCCGCAAAGCTTTTGGCGGAGGCCGGCGTAGTAGGAATCGATGTTGCAGGCGCAGGCGGCACCTCGTGGGCGAAGGTGGAAAGCTTCAGAGACAAAAGCTCCGCGCTATCGTCACTTGGCACGGCAATGGGTGAGTGGGGCATTCCAACAGCGGAGAGCCTCCTCGCCGTCAAAGAATCCGCGCCGATGGTTACTACAATCGCAAGCGGCGGAATACGCACTGGAACAGACATAGCAAAGTGTTTGGCACTGGGAGCAGATGCGGTGGGAATGGGGCTACCATTGCTTAGATGCGCAGCCAGCTCAGCCGAGGCACTTCACGAGAAGTTGGCACTGCTGCGGGAGGAGCTATCGGTAGTGATGATGTGTGTCGGCTGTCGCAACGTCGCAGAGCTTAGAAACCGCGGTCCAGCCGTCCTAAAAACTGATATCAGTAACCCCTCTTGATCATCCGCACCGTGGTACCGGAATCGAAGTGGTAGCTGACATCGTCCATCACGGCGTTAATGCAGTGAATCCCGCGCCCGCTTTCGAGCATCAGCGCTTCCTCGAAGCTTGGCAGCGCTTCTGGGTCAAACCCAGGGCCGCTGTCGCTGACTGATACGCATAACCGCTCCGGCGTTGCGATGCAACTGACGGTAAAGGAGCTAGCAATGCCCGGCTTCTTGCCATGTTTAATGGCGTTGGCCACAGCTTCCCCCAGGGCAAGGATCACATCGTCCTGCTTTGTTCGGTCAAAGCCCACACCCGCGGCAACGCGGCGAACGCGCTCCCGCGCCTCGCGACAGTTCTCAATCTCGCATGCAAGAGTGAACACATCAATCGCCCATGTTGTGGTAGCGATACCGCACGTACTCGGACTGAACTCGCGCGTGCACTCGGTCTCGACACAGAAGAGATCCAGCAACAGATAGCGATCAAGCATCTCTTGCACTGCGTCGCTTGCCCTAACTAGATGTAATCGCCTGGAGCGCTGTCGAAGCGATGTAGCAGTATCAGCGAGAAGCTCTAGGGTCCTAGGATCTATACTTTCGAGATCACCAAGGTCCAGTGAGACGCAGTGCTCACTGTCCTGAATGAGCCTATCAAAAGCGGAGGCGACCTTGTCGATATTGGCGTCGCATGCCGTCCCGCTCACGCAAAGCGATGGCGAGCTTCCGCGCATATCTACGGCTATACTAATGGGGGTGGCTCCCCGTAATACGCTCACTACGTCAACTACCCTTGCGCTCGTAATAATCGAGACAGTTGACAGGATAGCATCAGAACAGCGGATCGTCAACAGCAATAATGCTAGTTTATGTAGTTTTTGGGGAATTCTTTCTTCTAGCCACAAGGACGAATGTGCCCGGCAGGCCTTAATAGGTTCTTGGTTTCAGCCAGTTACAATAGTTAGGACAGTTACAATAGTTAGGAGCCGGAGGGATAGTCTTTTTCTTCGACCCATCAGAGGCGGCTCAGCATTCCATGAATTCGTCAGTTTGGTCGTAATGGCGCTTACGCAAGACTTAACTAAGTCTTCTATATCACGAAGCGACCGGTTTAACTCCTCCCTAACCTCTTCCACCGAAGTCCAAAAGGACATACGTGGCTTGTCAGCGAATCCTAACCGGGGTTAAAACTTCGACCGACCAGTATATAAGAGTAGCAGGTAGAATTTATGTCTAACAAGGTTGCAAAGTTAACGTTAGATCCCACAGGTAGGAACATTAAATTGGGCGGCAAGACTATGGTCCGCGGACTTAGCTTCTCCGCTACGACAACCTCGCGATTGCTACGCGAAGATGGAACAGACACAATAATTCGCACTCCGGAGAGGCTGCGCGGGTCTGACCTTGCCGGCGACTTCCGCGGAATCAAGCGCGCATTTTATCGCGAATACGTAGACAGCCGAGGACGACATTGGGAAATGGACCAGGTCTCGGTGGAAATTCGCCTATACGCCGACGTATTTGCAATCCGTACGGCGTGTATGTCGGAAGACTCGCTTGTCTCTGAAAATCACTTTAGATTAGAGATTTGCGAGCTGGTGAGAGCAAGGGGCGTGCTGGCCATACACAATTACTGTGATTGGTGGACGCGACCCCTATTTAGCCTCGACGACTTGCCCCGGTCGCAGATGGTACTCTGGCAGACAAATGAGGGAACCTATGGTTGTCTGATCGCATTGGTCGACGGAGGATGCCGAGCGCAGTTAACGGCTAAAGACGGCAAATTAGGGGTGGATCAAGTTCTCTATGATGGTGGACATTGCGAGTGTGAGGCGTTCGCGGTCGTCGGTGGTTTTGGCGATAACCCTTACGAACTGGTGCGGCGTTGCGTGGAACGCGGGATGGACATAACCGGCAGGCCCGGCAAGTTGCGCTGGGAAAAACCGTATCCGGATTTGTTTTCCAAAATCGGCTGGTGCACGTGGGATGCCTTCTATGCCGATGTGACTGAGAGAGGTATTCTAAAAAAGATGCAGGAAGCGAAAAACGCGGGCTTCCCGTTTAGGTGGGTATTGATAGATGACGGTTGGTCTCCGCTTGAAGAGAGGCAACTTGCAGGGTTCGACGCAGACCAAACCAAGTTCCCTCGCGGGCTGAAACCTCTAGTGGACGAGCTAAAAAAATCTTACAAAGTAGAGCAAGTCGGCGTATGGCACACTTTCACCGGCTATTGGCGAGGCATAAGCGAGAAATCCGACGTATACAAGCTCAACCGTGAACACATACTTGAAGGCAAACGAGGAACGCGCATTCCCTATCCCAATGCAGCAAGGGGATTCGGCTTTTGGAACGCTTGGCATTCGCACTTGCGAGAACAGGGAATCGGTTTCGTGAAAGTCGATAATCAAGGCGCAACTTATCACCACACGCAGGGAACAATGCCCGTAAGCGACGCTGGTCGCGGACAGCAATACGCACTCCAATCCTCAGTAGGGCTTAACTTCAACAATCAGGTCATAAACTGCATGTGTATGCTCCCTGAAAACGCTTGGCACTGGGTATCTTCCAACGTTAGCCGCAATAGCGATGATTTTTGGCCGAAGAAAATAGAATCCGGACCGGAGCACGCAAGGCAGAACATATACGCTAATCTACTCTATAACAACTTCGCCTGGCCTGACTGGGATATGTGGTGGAGCTGTCATCCGTTAGCAAAGTATCACGCAGCGATGAGAGCGATTAGTGGCGGGCCTGTTTACGTTAGCGATAGGGTTGGCGAAAGCGATTTCGAGGTTCTTTGGCCTTTGATACTGGCAGATGGCACACTGCTTAGATGCGATGCGCCAGCGCTGCCTACTCGCGATAGCCTCTTTGTCGACCCAAAGAACAACCCGGTGTTGATAAAAGCTTTCAACACTGTCGGTAAGGCAGGAATGCTTCTAGCTATCAATGCAACAGATGGCGAGAAGGCCGTCAGAGGACACATTAAGCCTTCCGATATCGAGGGCATCTATGGCGATAAGTTCGCGATCCGAGAGTATTTCACCGGCGCGGCACGACTGCTTGACATATCGGGGGTTTGGGAAATGGAGCTAGGGCCGTATGAAGCTAGGTTGTTCTCGGTAGTACCGATAGTGGATGGCATAGCAGTAATCGGTCTGGCCAATAAATACGTATCTCCAGCTACGGTGACAAGGTCGGCAAGAACCGCCGGCGGCCTATACATAACACTGGCCGAAGGTGGCAAGTTGGTCTTCTATAGCGAAAAAAAGTAGCCGCCTGTTCGATATACGAGGACAAACTTAACTTCAGGCAGGAAGACGGTTGGGTAGAGGTGGACGTGCCAAATGCTACCAGTATTGACGTGTTTGTCGGACTAAGCTGATTTGAAAACTTGGACCGCCGCACGCTCGACGTGTTGGCTGCCGTCTAGAACGTGGAAAGAGAGAACCTGGAATGATGTCATTTCACTCTCTTGAGGAAGCCTTTTGGGTTGTAGGTGAGCACATAACGCTCGCGAGCGCGGTCGATCTCGAACTCGTCGTGTGTTTTCAAGAACTCCTCGACCGCTGCGAGCGGACCGTCGGATTCCATACCTAGGCCGTCGCCGGCCTCGAATAGATCTACGATGCCGTCCTCGACAATGAAGTAGCTGCCCACTGACACCATCGGAGCGTAAGCCTCGAGGTCTTTGAGAACGTGCGTTTTGACGTGGTCGCCGTCGTGGAGGATCAGCACTCGCTTACCTTGGCACTGCTTCTTAACTTGCTCGACGACGGGCTCGGAGGCGCTCTCTCCGGTAATCTCGACGATGCGGTCGTGCCTGGCCGAGTACTTCGACCGGTCAATGTCCACGGAAACCACAATGCCCTGGCCAAGGAGATCGAGAATGTGGGCGAAAAAGAGGGTTGTGCCGCCCTCATAGCTGCCGATCTCGACGATCACATCCGGCTTCACATCGTAGATGATCTCCTGATAAATCCAGGCATCAAGCGGGTTCTTCAGGGCACGAACGCCCATCCACTTGCAGTCCTGGAAGATTACGTCTTTCTGATGGAATATCAGCCACTCGGCGAGCGTCATCCTGAACCTGTCGAGGTAGTCGGCTTTTGAGTCACAGACGTTCCGCGAGGGCTGACGCGCCGGAGCATCGCCGAATAGGTTTCTGAGTGTCTTGGTAAGTTTGGACATAGGAAAAACATCCCTCTTCTATCGATCTCGATTCCCCCCTCACGCCAACCCTCTACCACCATGGGCCAGGGCGTGTTGAGGTCCCGATACGTGGGAAAGGAAGGCTCTGCTAGGGACGCAACTTCTTCTTGATATGCTTCTTGAGCATCGCCACCCAGGGTGGCGTAAGGAGTGCCTTGAACTGCCGCCAGTTCCAGCCCTCAATGTAATACCATTGTCTCTTCCACTCGATTATACGGGATAGAAACACATCGTTTACATCTGCTGAACCCTTGAAACCGACGCCGAATACCGTGTGGGGAAATTCAGGGTCCCCGGCAAAATCGACGTAGCTGCGATCGAACTTCCTGAGCAGGCTCTTGAACGCTTCAGGGGTAAAGCGCCAGTAGTCGTAGGGATATTCGTGGATAGGAAAATCCATCACCGAGCTGATGAGCACCGTTCCTTGGGACTTGGTGATGCGATGAGCCTCGTCCATCGCCACATGAGGGTACTCGACGTGCTCCAGGGTGTCCAAGATAAGTACAGTACCGGCGATGGCATCGGGAAGCTCGATGTGGTGGAGATCTAGGACCTTGTCCACTCCCAAGCCCTCTCGCATATCGCAGCCTACGTATTCCTTGCCACCAAATATCGGCCGCAGATCCGCGAAGCCTTCCTGACCCGGAACTTGAAGCGAGCCGAACTCGTAAATAGGCTCTCGAATTGGTAGGGTTTCGGCGACTATCCTAACCAAGTGCTTAATCGATTCACGCAAGTGACATCTCCCATACGTTGACAGCCTTGTATTGTGTTAGATCGATAGGCTTGGTGTGAGCGGCAACCAGTGCTAGAGGCACTTTAGATATAGTCACGCCGGACAAACCAACCATTATGCCGTTCTCCCCATCTAATAACCGCTCTACAGCCGCCCGCCCAAGCTCACGAGCGAGAAGCCTGTCGCGGAAGCTCGGGTTTCCGCCCCGTTGCGAGTGCCCGAGTGCGGTAACGCGCGTCCGTCGACCGGTAAGTTGGCTCATTCTCTCCGATATATCCCACGTTCCTTGCATTTCACACAGCACTACCAAGCCATGGGTGGCGCCTTCATCCATTCGATTCTTGATGTGAGCGGAGGCCGCCTCGACACTGAACGGGACCTCAGGGACGCAGACCGCGTCAGCACCCACGGCGTAGGCCGTTGCGATAGCGATATGGCCCGTGGTGCCCCCGCAGGTTTCCAGAACGAAGAGCCTACCAGGCAAAGCCTCGGCAGTATCAACAATGTCGTTCGCCAGCATGACCGCCTTATTGACGGCTGTGTCGAATCCGATCGTGGCGTCAGTACCGAAAACGTCGTTATCAATGGTGCACGGAACGCCAACCACCGGTGCACCGACGGAAGCAAGCAACGCAGCTCCGGCCAGAGACCCCTCGCCTCCCAAAACGACCAGCGCATCGATCCCACAGCACTTGAGGGCATCAGGTCCCATTGTCCTCAGCCGATCTTTTAGCTCATCGCTGCCACGCGAAGTACCTAGAAACGTACCTCCGCGTCTGCCCAGGCCGGCGATCTCGCCTGCGATTGGTATCGAGTTGCCCTCCACAAGTCCGCGGAAACCTCCAATAATTCCGCGAGCCCCAATGCCTTTCATCTCTGCCGCGCGTGCGATGGCTACGACGCAGGCGTTCATTCCGGGCGAATCGCCGCCACTTGTCAGGACTCCTATCGTGTGCATGCGCTCGATATCTCTCCCGTTGAGAGTTCGCCAGGATGCGTGATGTTACCTTTAAGGGAGGGTGTGATACAAGTACAAAAAAGAATCCCGCCTGCTGTCCGCCGGCGGGCCGCTTGGGTTGGTCCCATTGCGAGTATAAGCCACAACACTTTAGGAAGGAGAAAAAGAAGAGTCTTTTCCTAGTAGTAATACTTGCAAGAATCGTGCCAAACTGTAGGGTTGCGGCAGAAACAGGCCCATGAAAAAAGAAACCCCGCCTGGCTATCTGCCGGCGGGTGCTTGAGGTGCTACCTCTTCGCGAGTAAGCCACAACACTTAGGAAGGAGAAAAAGAAGAGTCTTTTTCCGGTAGAACTACCTGCAAGTTTCGTGCCAAAACGAGCGTTTGGCATGTAATAATGCTAAGATTGTTGGCGCGCAAGACCATCTGAGCTCATATGGGAAAGAAGAAACCCCGCCCCAGATGCTTGGAGCGGGGTCCTATTGTCAGAATCAGTCACATTCTAACAGGAAGGAGAAAGAGAAACTTGATCCAGGTAATGATGCCTGCAAGAAGCGTGCCAAACTGAGCGGCAGCCTGCAAAAAACCTGAAAAAAGTGCGTGTAGGCAGAGCAGTGAAGAAAACGAGACCTAGTACAAGAAGAAACCCGCTCCGTGTCTGGAAGCAGGCCGCATGTCGCAAGCGGTCTTACAACACAGTATGGAAGGAGAAAAAGATGCTTAGTTTCCAAATGGATGAGCTGCAAGAACCGTGCCAATTGATGGGGTTCGGCGGAATATTCACACTAGGCGGCAGCGGCGCCTCGTGGAATGATCACATGAATGGTGTCAGGAGGAAGACACATGGATTCAGCGAAGACCAAGGCGTTCGTATGCGGCCTTCTGTTCTGCCTGATCGTGGCGCTGCTGGCAACTGGGATCGTCCAGATTCAGAATAGACAGAAGCCCCAGACGCCCAACAACACGACCGCCATCCAGAAGCTGGAGGCGCTCGAAAAGGCCGCTGGGAAGTCGCCAATCTCCTCGAAGCTCTTGGACAGCCAGAAGGCCGCGCAGGAAAAAAGCGGCGAAGCGGATCGCCTGACTGGTAATTAGTAAGGCGCCGGCGGCCTCCTTGCAGGATACCTTGAGGCACAGCGCAGCTCTACTATTTACGTCATCTCATCTTCCACAACGTGACTTCTTGAAGCGTTTCAGTTCTGCGGGAATACGTCATCTCGAGCGGAACGCGAGCGGAGTCGAGTCACTTCCTGTCGTGATGCATTCCGGTCGAAACAGCGGATTCCTCCACTTCGGTCGGAATGACAATACCGCGAAACTGAACAGTCTCATCTTCTCACCTCCCTTGACCTCGTCCGTCATCCGGTCTATACTATGCCGTCAGTGGCAAAGACCGAATCATCAGGAGTGAAGAAGTGGCTGATAAGAAAGAGATAAGATGGGGACTGATAGGCTACGGTGGGGCGTTCGGAATGGGCAAGGCCCATGGGTCGTGGATCAATGCGTGCCAGGGAATGAGAACGGTTGCCGTCTGCGATGCTGACCCCGAGCGTGCCAAGACGGCAGAGCAGGAACTTCCAGGAGTAACCACCTACACCAACTACAAAGAATTGCTCAAGAACCCTGACGTGGACTGTGTGGTGAACATACTTCCGCACAATCTGCACTACTCGGTCACAATGGATTGCCTTGCAGCCGGCAAAGGCGTAGTGCTCGAAAAGCCCATGTGCATAACCACCGAGGAAGCGACGGAAATGATCGAGCTCGCCAAGAAACAAGGCGTGCTGCTCACTGTCTTCCACAACCGGCGTCACGACGGCGACTACATGGCCGTAAAGGAAATCATCGACAAGGGCGTCATCGGCGAGATTTATCGGATCGAGGCGTTCATGGGCGGATGGGGTCACCCAGGAACATGGTGGAGGTCGAGCAAGGAAATCTCGGGCGGTAACTTTTATGACTGGGGCGCACACCTGGTAGACTGGGTGCTCAACTTTATGTCGGGCAAAAAGATCGCCAACGTGACCGGTTTCTTTTTTAAGAAAGTCTGGATGGACGTCACAAATGAGGATGAGACTCAGGGCATAATTCGATTCAAGGACGGTGCGTACGCTGACGTCACGGTGTCCTCCATCGCACGAGCCGGCAAGCCTCGCTGGCGTATATTGGGGACCAAGGGCGCGATAATCGACCACTGGGACGGCAAGTTCAAGGTGTATGTCGAACACGAGGGTTACCCGGCTGAGATGGAGATCAAATACAAGCCGAGCACTTGGGAGGAGTGGTATCCGAACCTAGCTGCGCACCTGTTGGAGGGCAAAGAACTCGAGGTCAAGCCCGAAGAGGCGCGGCGCGTGATAATGGTGATCGACTACGCAGAGCGATCCGCAAAGGCCGGAGTTTCGATGGAGACGCCTTTCGAGTAGGCAAGACAGTCGTCGGGACCCCCAGTCTGTTTCGAGCCGCTGCTGCTTGGGAATCCTGCATTACGCAGGATATCCAGGAGGTGAGCATATGCCAATCGATCCAGTGTGCGGAATGGTGGTTCCGGAAGAGCACGCGGCAGTGTGCACCGAGTATCGGAATAAGCATTTCTGTTTCTGTAGCGAGGAGTGCAAAGAAGAGTTCGACATGGACCCGGACATGTACAGTACCGAGCCCGGCGACGTCTACGAGGAAGAAGAGATGATGTAGTCACCAGAACCAGAATGTGCCCCGGAGCAAAGCTCAAGGTCCGGGGCACTTGGCATTTTTAGGGCCGGGGATCACCGGTGGGCAAAAAGTCGTCTTGATAAATGGCACCTCTGCGTGGTAGAATTAGGTGCGCGGAGAGGTGGCTGAGTGGTCGAAAGCGATCGCCTGCTAAGTGATTGAGCGGGGACAACCCGCTCCCCGGGTTCGAATCCCGGCCTCTCCGCCATTTTGTTGGCTGTCTACGCAGCCACCTCTCTTCAAGACCCTAAGCTTTCCACCATCAAGGCTGCTGCGACAGGAGCAAGCTGCCGAAAATGATAATACCGGCTGTCATGTTTAACTATTTCGACGCGAGACTTACTTATCGAACTCGGACCGCTTTGGTGGTTGCCTTCGTACTGCTGTCGCGCGCCGGTATGACAGCAGAAGCCGTTAACGCACGGGACTACGCCGCGCTTCGCAAGAGCATATCGGCAATATCTTTGGAAGACGCCCGCAGAAATCCGGCTGGTAACATAGGACGAGTAGTGGAGGTAAGGGGAACCGTTTCGGGCATCTCTCGTAATGGCTCGCAGATCAGTCTCATCCTCAGCCCAAAGACAGGGTCATCTGTCGTCGTAAGCGCCAGTAAAACGCCTACGGACAATCCCGGCGTTGATCTTGCGTGCCTGGTAAGAGTCGGCGAGGGATCAACGTGCTCCCTCACCGACCTGAGATTGTTGGCGTATACTTACGACGTCGATCTGCGGCGGCTGGAGGAAGCTTGGTCAGCAAATGCCCGAGCTGCAGATAAGCCGACTTCTGCGCAAAAGCCTACCTACAGCCATTCGACTAATAATTCGAAAACCCGCTATATAAGCGTGGGTGAACTTGTGCGTACTTACAGAAATGCCGTGAAGGGCTTCAATCGGAGACTCTCGGAGAGCGAGGCGGACACGATCGCACGCAGCATTTTAGCTTTTAGCAGCCGGTATCAAGTGGATCCTAGGTTAGTGTGTGCCGTTATCTTAGCAGAGTCGCATTTCCGGATCAATGCCACCTCCCGCTGTGGCGCGATGGGACTTGGCCAGCTAATGCCGTCCACGGCTGCTGGGCTGGGCGTAGACAACGCCTACGATCCCGTTTCCAACATCTACGGATCGGTTCGTTACATCCGTGGCATGCTGGATAGAATGGCCGGCGCCAAAGGGTGGAACAACCTTACTTGGGGCGACTTGGCTTTGGCGCTTGCCGCCTACAACGCTGGTCCCGGCGCCGTTAGGAAACATGGCGGCATCCCTCCATATCGCGAGACCCGCAACTATGTCAAGCGCGTAGTTTCGATCTACAAACAGCTCTGCGGAGTGAAGTAGTGGGTGGAGTTCACGTGTTGCTGGGAGCGGCAGTCGGCAGCCTATGTCGCAGCAAGGGTTCAGCGCTTCTCGCTGGATTAGCATCTCACTTTGTCGCCGATTCAATACCCCATCGCGACTGTAGCGTGACGCTAGATACCGCTATTGCAGCGGCATCCCTTGCGGGGGTTGCTCTGTGGAAGGGCACGGATTCGGCAGAATTTTGGGGAGGTTTCGGCGGAATACTGCCTGACGCAGAACACGCGCTTACAGAACTGGGGCTTATCACCCAAGAACAAGAAGTTTTCCCCACCCACAACGTCAAGCTGGATATGCACGGTCCCGACAGCGGCGAGTTTGTATCACAGGTTATAGCGGGGATTGCCTCGATCTTGCTGCTGGCCCTCAAGGGCACCGTTGGCATACATCGTGGCGACCCTGGGTATATGCAGCGGAATGCATCACGGCAACGTTGTCATGCGTCTGATTAAAGCGTAAGATATCCACGAAGACACGACACCCAAGCGAGGGACGAAATGAAGACTGCAAAGTTTGTGTTCGCACTTGTAGCCGCGCTGTGCGGGCCGGTAATCGCGCAAGATAAGCCACCGGTCGATATTCCACTCTACCCGGGCGGAGAAACAATTCTAGAAATCAATCTCACCAACGAAGAGCTTTTGCCAACGATAAAAGCATCCCTGCCTTTTCTTGCCGGCAGAAGCCCAATGATCGACAAGATAGATCCAGAGGCCGTTGCAGAGGTTCTGAAGGACATTAAGCGCGCGCAATTAGTTCAGCTAGAAGTAAGTAAGAAGACTGCCCTGCAGAGTCTGACGAACTACTATGCGAGGAACGTCCCTAAAGGCAAGTGGAGCCGGGTGTTCTGGCAATCGCTGCCGGATGGCGGCGCAATGGCAATTTACACTCGCGAAGACGCGGAAGGCATCTATGGTTTTCGGACACGAAGCGCGGTATCGGCCGGCAAGGCCGTAACGCGAGTTGAGGTAGCGAAGATTGATGGCAAGATCGACTTCGCCAAGCTCCTGGAAATAGGCCTAAAGTTGTCTGGCTCGCAATAAGTGGGCTTAGCTGCTCCGGAAAAAAGGCCGCACGATCACGTTTTAGGATCCCGCGGCCAGAACGGAGGATTGGAGTTGCTGCGCTAGATATCAACGCGTATCCGAACTTGCCTCGACTAAGTTGACCAGATTGCTATGCGTCAGAAGTCGTTCTTCACGGCGGCCTAGACTTGTTCCTGGAACAGTGCTGTACTGAGGTAACGTTCCCCGGTATCGGGAAGCACCACTACAATGAGCTTACCCTTGCTCTCGGGCCTTTTAGCCACCTGGATAGCCGCAAAGGCAGCAGCGCCAGAAGAGATGCCGACGAGCAATCCCTCGACGCGCGCTAGTGTGCGAGCTGTCTCGAATGCCTCTTCGTTACGAACCGTGACGATTTCACTAATAATGCTAAAGTTGAGCACATCAGGGCAAAAACCGGCCCCGATGCCCTGAATTTTATGTGGCCCCGGCTGACCTCCCGAGAGCACAGGTGAATCGGCCGGCTCTACGGCAACCACTTTCAGCGCGGGGTTGCGTTCGCGTATTATCTCACCGACTCCTGTGATGGTGCCTCCAGTCCCCACGCCGCCTACTAATATGTCGACTCTACCGTCGGTGTCGCGCCATATCTCTTCGGCGGTAGTCTTGCGGTGAATCTCGGGATTTGCTGGGTTTTTGAATTGCTGCGGGATGAACGAGTTCGGAATCTCGGCTGCCAGCTCCTCAGCCTTGCGAATCGCACCTTTCATGCCCTCAGCACCCGGAGTGAGCACAAGCTCGGCGCCGTATGCTGCCAACAGCATCCGACGCTCTATGCTCATAGTATCCGGCATAGTGAGTATTAGTCGATAACCCTTAGCTGCGGCTACGAGGGCAAGCGCGATGCCGGTATTACCGCTGGTAGGCTCGATGATCACGGAATCTGGCTTGAGGATACCTCGCTCCTCTGCATCTTGGATCATTGCAAATCCAATCCTGTCCTTAACGCTCCCGCCAGGATTAAAAGATTCCAATTTGGCGACAATCTCAGCTTCCAGGCCTTCGGTGACTTTATTTAGTCTAAGCAGAGGTGTATTACCGATGAGTTCGACAACATTGCCGGCTATCTTAGCCATCTGACGCAACCTCCAGTTTAGTATACCGGTCGATTTAGTGGCATTATACCCCGTTTGGCTTTTGAGGTCAACAGCTCGGGAGAGATAATTGCCATTTTGCGCTCTGTGTAGTCAAGTCCCAGCTTACCTTTCAACCTGTCGTCAAACCTACTGTCCGCAGAGCGACCTTCTCACTTGGTCAATTATTAACCTCAAGCATCGCGAGACAAGGCTACGCCGCCTGCAGGCGTAAAACGCATCTGAGACGTACTTAGGAGATTACAGCGAAGATTACAGCGCGTATCTGGATGCTGGAGGATGCTATATCGAGTAGCAGGAAAAATAAAAAAGTGGGATCAGATGTAGTACATGCCGACCATTTGCGATTCCTTGGAACGTTGATTGTCGGCAAGTTCGGCGAGAGTCGTGTTTGCGAAGACGCCGCGCAAAGCCTCGTTGGCTTCGTCGAACAAGTCCTTCAAGGCACAAGACTGCGGGTCGAAGCAGCAGCTAGGCACGTCAACGCAGTCGGCAATATCCAGCGGTCCCTCTAAGGACTCGACAATTTCGGCAAGGGTGATTTGCCGGGGATCGCGCGACAACACGTAACCACCCTTAGCGCCTCGTGTAGCGTGGACGAGTCCGGCTTTGCGAAGCGTAAGCATAAGCTGTTCAAGGTAGGAGCACGGCAGGCTTTGCTTCTCCGCGATCTCCTTGGTCATGACAGGCTCTTCTCCCTCGTGAAGAGCGAGCACCAACATCGCCCTTAGACCATATCTCGATCGTGTGGAAAGCTTCACCCGAGACTACCTCCGCGCACCACCAAGCAAGTCAACCGGTCGGTTTACTGGACTATTACCCATTATAGCAGTTCGCAGATCACAAGCCAAGAACGGGATAAGACACCCACCTACCAGAACCGCCAGTAGATTACCACAAAGCACGCGCCGATCATTGCCCACCACAACCACAAGTTGGCGTACCATTTCTGCGTTTCTCCCTTTGGCAGACCGAGCATTGAGCGGTCCCAGAGGCCGTCAGAAGGCTTGCGATTGGCCCACACAAACCCAACCAAAGCGAGGATGACGGACAGACCGACAAGCACCGCAACCGCCGCAGGATCGCGCGCAGCTATCCACGTGACCACCCCGCAGCCGAAAAGCGAGTAAACAAATGCCATAACGCGAGAACTCGCCAGCGATGCAGCAGCTAGGATCACAATCGAGCCCAAGAATACCGCGCCTGCGAAAACCATCGAGTTTTGCAACGTGGGCGGGAGGAAGTGAACGCCGGCGTCCGCAAACATCTGTTTGGCAAAGGTAAACGGCACGGTGAGTATCGAAAGCCATAGACAGGCGACCGCGCCGCGCTCCCTCGCGCCTTTCCACATTGCCCCCGCGAGAAACACTACCACAGCCGGTGCGGCCATCGGAGCCCAAATGTCCTGACAGTATCGGAACATATTCTCCCATTTGGAGACAGCAATCGAGAAAACCGCGCCGATAAGCAGCGCAATACCACCGGACCACATACCGAATCTTATTAGCCTGGCCTCCGGCCAATCGCGACCTTTCCACCTGCCGAAGATGTCGAGCGTAACCATGGTTGCAGTAGAGTTTACCAAGCCAGAAATGGTAGACATAATGGCACCCAACACGGCCGCGACCACAAGTCCTCGAAGACCCACGGGAACAAGAGCCGCAACAATGCTTGCGTAGGCGTCATCGGGCACTTTGAGATGAGGGTTCATAACCGCATATATCATCCCAGGAAAACAAGTCGCTAGCGGCAAGATGAGTTGGAGTCCACCTGCGAGGAGCACTCCCATCTTGGCATGCCACTCATTCTTCGCTCCGAGACAACGCTGGTTAATGAACTGATCGGTGGCGTAGTACCACACATTGGTCGATAGCGCGAGGATGACAAGGGCTGTCCAAGGAACCTCCGGATTGCAGTGGTTTATTAGATGGGCGCGATCTCCCGATCCGATGACCTTGGCGAAATCCCAACCAATGTGCGCCATCCCCGCGAAGAAGACGTAGATTCCACCGCCCAGCAGCAGTACGCACTGGAAGAAGTCGGTCCAGGCGACGGAGGCAAGGCCGCCGTAGATGGTATAAGCACCGGTCGTGAGCGCCAGAATAGCAATGGCAGCAGTACTTGGAAAACTCCACATATTTTCGATCGCAAAGCCCGCTGTGTAGAACACGAGCGCGAAGTTAGCGAAGATATAGCTGGCAACTATTAGCACAGCGTAGAGAGTGCGGGCGCGAGGACCGTAGCGGCGCTCGAGGTATTCGGGCATAGTGGTGATGCGGTTGCGAACGTAAAGGGGAACGAATATCCAAAGCAAGATAGAAAGCGCGGGAAAAACTAACCACTCCCAATTCACTACCGGCATCCCCAGCTTGTAGGCATAGCCGATTTCGCCCACAAACTGCTCCGAGCTGATGCCTGCTGCTATGATTGAGAACCCTACGGCATACCAAGGAAGAGTGTTGCCGGCGCGGAAGTAGTCCTTTACGGTCGCCTTTTCCTTTCGTCCTACCGCAAAACCAATCCACAGCACGACAACCATATAGCCGATGAAAAAGACTAGATCATAAGGCCCGAACAAGGCAACCTCCGAGGATAACCGTCACTCAAGCACACATGGCTGTTCAACCGCTTGGTTTTTCGCATCGGCAAAGCCGAATCCCTTCTTGGCCTCGGCGCCCATTCAGTATGCTTGACCATGGTCTGGTCAGTGTTAACTAGGGGCGTGATGTGCCCGACAAAAGACGACGCGCAGCGTTTTGTTACGGAGTCATAGTAACACACCGCTTAGTTGATTCACGTGCAATTTGACAGCAACGACCGACGGGCGGGAAAATATGGCGTATGAAGGGTGTCTACGATTGTGAGGTAGTAGCACAAAGCGAGGTGGCGCCAGGAGTCGGACGGACCTTGGTTGCCTGTCCTGAGATCGCGCGTCAAGCACAACCGGGACAGTTCGTAAACGTTCGAGTCGGCCACACGACCGATCCGCTGCTCAGGCGGCCGTTTTCGGTGCATGCTGCCTACCCCACCGAAGGCGTCTTTTCGTTGCTTTATGTGATTGTAGGCCGAGGCACCGAGCTGCTGCGAAAGTTCCAGCCGGGCGAGAAGATCAGTATGGTGGGTCCTTTGGGCAGGCCGTTCGATTTAGGCGACTCGCCTGACGCGGAACACTTGATAGTGGCAGGTGGATGCGGCGCAGCTCCACTGCACTTCCTGTGCGACGTCCTTTGCGCCAAGTGGGGATGCGAACGGATAACGGTTCTCGCCGGCGCTCAGCACAGAGATGCGCTGCTTTGTGAGGCTGAGTTTAGAGCGCACGGGGTGAGCGTTGGTGCCTCCACAGATGATGGTAGCTACGGCCACAAAGGTCTCGTCACCGACTTGCTTAGAGATCACCTTGCTCTATATAATCCATCAGATACCAGGCTCCGCGTTTACTCGTGCGGCCCGCATTCTATGATGCAGGAAGTTGCCCGAATATGCGCCGACGCTGGGGTTCGCGAATGTCAAGTATCGCTTGAGAACAACATGGCTTGTGGATTCGGGGTCTGCACGGGCTGCGTGCAGAAGATCAGAGGGGCCGCGAAAGGCGACAACTCAGGCCGAGACTGGCACCACGAGCGCGTGTGTGTGGACGGACCGGTCTTCAACGCGGAGGACATAATATGGGAGTGAACCGGCTCGATCTCTCAACGACCATCGGCAACATCCGGATGAAGAACCCGGTTACCGTCGCCTCGGGTACTTTCGCCTACGGACAGGAGATGTCGGAGTTCTACGATCTGTCGCGGCTTGGGGCGATTGTGACCAAGGGCACCTCGCTTAAGCCCTGGCCAGGCAACGACTACCCGAGGACGGTGGAGACATCGTCGGGGATGCTTAACGCCATCGGGCTGCAAAACGATGGCTTGGACGCCTTGATAAACGAGAAGATACCGTTCCTGCGCAACTTCGACGTGCCGGTGATCGTAAACGTCGTGGGACACACAGTCGAGGAATACGCCGAGATCGCCGCATGGCTAGACAATGTGGACGGTGTGGCAGGAATCGAAATCAACATCAGTTGCCCCAACGTAAAACAGGGCTGCCTCGCATTTGGCACCACGCCCGAAGGCACCGCCGAAGTAGTGTCGGCCGTCCGCGCCAGGACATCGCTTACCATCATCACCAAGCTTTCGCCAAATGTCGGCAGCGTAATTCAAATCGCCAAGGCGGCTGTGGACGCGGGTAGTGATGCAATCTCACTTGTAAATACCTTTCTGGGAACCGCAATTGACCCGTGGAAACGTAAGTTCCGACTGTCCAACGTCACCGGCGGGCTCTCTGGCCCGGCAATCAAGCCGATCGCCCTTCGCATGGTTTACGAGGTCGCGCAAGCGGTGGACGTGCCGATAGTGGGAATGGGTGGGATTATGACCGCAATGGACGCCGTGGAGTTCTTGCTTGCGGGCGCGGACGCGGTCTCTATAGGAACCGCCAACTTCGTCAACCCGATGGCTGCTGTCGAGATAATCGATGGAATCGAGGAGTATCTGCAGTCGATGGGGTTCGGAAGCGCGCGCGAGATTGTCGGGACGGTGGCGGAGAGCTGATAGGCTACGCCCTCTCCCCCATCGGAGAGGAGAAGGCGTGGCGTTTAGAACCGGCGCATCCAGTGGTCGAGTACGCGGGTTTCGGACAGACCCTGCAATTTGGTAGCTGATCTCAACGAGTCAAGGACTGCTTCTTCTCTGATTGCCCCTATGAGTTCGGACTCAAGGACTTCCACTCCCATTTCTCTTGCCTCGCGCTCAATGAAGTAATAGACGTCCCACACGTTAGTCTGATTCGGCTGAGTGATATTGGTGGAGACCTGCGCTATATTGCGTGATTTGAGATGCACGGCAATCGCCTTGACCCCCGCCATGCCCTTGCCACTGTCTCGCAGTTTGCGGATGCGCTCGGCAATAGCGCGAGCAGCCCGCATATCATCGGTGGCTAGGTTCACGTTGTAGGCAATGAGCGGACCCCTCGCACCGACCACCGTTACCCCCGCAGTCGGATGAAGCTCGGGAGGGCCTAGGTCAGGCTCGCGACCATCGACAAGGCCACGGGCTTTCAGCGACTCGTAGCCGCCCTTCCGAATCACGGCAAGGTTTGTGCGGTGGCGCATCACAGCAGAGCGCTCGTAGAAATAAACGGGAATGCGAAGCTCATCGGCTATGTCCTTCCCAATAGTGTAAGAAAGTGAGATGGCTTCGTTCATACTCATCTCGTGCAGCGGAACAATTGGAATCACATCGATTGCCCCAACGCGCGGATGAGCGCCTTTATGCTTGTTGATGTCAATTAACTCGACCGCAGTACGGGCACCAGCAAGCACAGATTTGCGAATATCTTCGGGCGACCCAATGAAAGTAACTACAGATCTATTGTGATCCACGTCCATTGAATGATCGACAACCTGAACCGCCGAAGCGTTGGTAATTGCCTCGACGATTCGCTCGACGACTTCGGGCCTTCGTCCCTCGCTAAAGTTGGGCACACACTGAACCAGCTTCGCCAAAACACACCCTCCCAGCCGCTCGTATCACCCCAATCCTCTCACGCACGTGAAACGGAACAGATAGGCGGCTGCCATTATCTCATTTTCATAATAGCTGGTTCGCCTAGCGTGCGGTTTGTCCTTCGCAAGCCTCTATTGGGGATGCAAAGCCGTCTCATTGTCGGACGCGCAGAAAGCCGACTGGCTGGTCGTGATTGTCGATTCTTGCTCGCAATTGGTATACTAATAGTGGCGGAGATGCAAGGTGAAACTGATTAGCGTTTGCAAAAGCAAAATACACCGGGCGACTGTGACGGCCTGCGACGTGGATTACGTGGGGAGCGTGACGATCGACGCAGACCTGTTAGATGCCGCAGGTATCATTGACGGCGAACATGTGCATGTGTGGAATGTCGACAATGGCGAGCGTTTGGAAACCTACGCGATACCCGGCGAGCGAGGCAGTGGAGTGGTGTGCCTGAACGGCGCAGCTGCACGCAGGTGCAAAGTGGGAGATAAAGTTATCATCACCTCGTTTTGTCTGACGGACGAACCAGTAGAACGCAAGGTAGTACTTGTGGACGATAACAACCGCCAGGTTGGGTATTCTTGAGGGGCGAAGGCGGAGTTGCAAGGCAAGTTCCCGTCGCGCTTCGCGGCGTCATCGATCCGGCAGCTTTAATTCGAAACGACCCCTGCGATGCAATATATGCACTGGGATCGTTTTGGCCTTATTTCCCGATGGACCCCGAAAGCCGGATTGTGAAAACTTTCAAGAAATGTGTCCCCGTGACGCACTATCAGCCGTATATTACCCGCCTTTGCGCGTTCTACGCAGACATAATTGTTAGTCGGTTGGAAGGACACAGGCCCAAATGGGTGACGCGGGTGCTATCGTCAGCCGAAGAACGGTGTGACCCGTCGCGACCTCAGTCGCTGCTGCTGCGTCTGGTGTGCGAGCGCACGGGCGCCTTCGAGGCAGATGTTTTCTACAGGTCGAGTTCGCGCCCCCCGATGCGGGTGATCAAGACGCTATCGGGCCACGAGACAACTATTCGTCGAGCTCGCTACGCGCTTCAAGATTTGTTTTTACGGCCCACACGGCTTGCAGGCTCGGTGCTGTTGATAGACGACATAATGAACACTGGGGCTTCAATGCGTATCTATGCTCAAGCACTGAAGGATTATTGCGAGGCTGAGAGCGTAATCGGAATCAACCTCGCGGTGACCCGCTTCGGAGAATCCGACGGCTGGGATAGGGCCAGATTGGACTTGTCAGCTTATCCAAACACTGAGGGTCTTCGACTGGTCTGGGTTGACCATGACGGCACTTATCATGCGAAACGAGAGTGCAACTACCGAGAACCAAACGCCAGATGCGAATTGGCATTCACGTTGGATAAGCAGGCCGGGCCGTGCTCCGAGTGTGCCAAGCCACAGAGGGCGGCCCGGCGATTTTGGTTCAATTGGCCGTAACTCGACCTTTCGTCAGCTCTGCGGCTGTGACACCTTGACCAGAGTATCCACCAGTAGTTCCTCCATCTCCTCTTCCTCCTCTACGTCCATCGCAAGATCCGCCAGCGAGACGATACCAACTAGCTTATCTTGCTCGACTATGGGCAGTCGCCGCACCTGCGCGTCCGACATTAGACGGCAAGCTTCCTCAATCGACATGTCCGGACTCCCTGTGACAACGTTAGTGGTCATCACCTGGTCCACACTTACCAAGTTGGGGTCCATCCCTCGTGCAATGGCGCGAATCGTCAGGTCACGGTCGGTTACGATACCCACGAGCTTGTCGCCTTCCACAACGGGGCAAGCGCCGACATCGTGCTGCTGCATTTTCTGCGCCACCTGGTGGAGCGTGTCGTTGGGATCACATGTAACCAGGCGAGTGGACATGATCTCAGAGATATTCATATTCACACCTCCGCTGTCTTGTGGTTATGGGAGTTTGTCCAAACACACGAAAAGCCAAACGAACCCGCCACGGAATTGGAGATTAAATTCAGGTGGCGATTGTTTCGCAAGCGGGATGGGCTAGGACCCTCGCATTGCTGGACTCAACTAATGCGGAGGAACTCGGGCCGATTCTAGCTGATGGGAATCGACGGACAGGCGAGGTGGAATGCACCAGAAAGCAAGGCCCAGAATATGCCCGAAGCGAATTCTCCGAGGATAAGGCCGAGGAAAAATGGCCTGAAGTTCTTGTAGGTGGTCGCACCGCCGTAGCGAAGGATTATTGATTTAACAAGCCATCCTACGAAAAACGAGCTCCAGTAGACAACCGCAGGCCACGCGCAACCGATGGCATAGCCCAGCGGGTGAAAAGGCCACCACCAAAACTTGGCACGCATAGCATAGAGGAAAAACGTGAAGATCGCGCCCACACCAAACCAGATGGGGGCACGGTAATCAAACTGCGGAACCTTTCCGCTCAGGATACCATAGGATTCGTTGAAATAGAGCGTTGGATTAGCGATGAAGAACCACGTGTTAAGGCGAATGCCGCCCTGTGTGTAAATAATGTGGAGCTGAATGGCCAGTGCGATGAGCGCACCGACGAATACCGCAATCAACGTACCAACAGCCAATAACTTCTTTCGGACCTTGACCAGGTCGGCACTCTTCATACTGTCCATAAACAAAGGCATGGGGCCACGCGGATCGCGGATGAAGATCCCGTTGACGAATGAGAGCACAGTCAAGTTTTCGGCCCCCAACGATGCCTTTGGGGCCACGACGGCCCACAAGTCCAACGGCCTGAACGCTGGCTGAAGCATTAGCAGGCCAACCTCACCCACGCTGCGCGTGAGCACCAGCATCACCACAAATACAAACGTAAGCACCATAAACAACGCCACACCAGGGTTCATGCCCGCCGCTTTGAGCCAAAAACAGACCAGTAGCAGGGCCATTAGCCCACCCCAGAAAGCTGTACGGTAGCTCATGAACTCATTCGCATCGATGTCCTTTGCGCCACCGCCAAACACACGCTCCCTAACCAGCCTAAGATGTGGCCGAGCTAGCCAGAACATAGAAACGGCAATAACGACGAACGCACCGGTGGACTGGTAGGCCTGATAATAGCGCGAGGCACCGTAAAGCGGTGCCGGATCTAGCTGATGACCAAGGTTGATTGCCACGTAGTCCTGGAACCTGAAGAACAGCAGGAAGAACCACATGCTAAACGAAACGTCCAAAGGCAGGAGATAGGCAAAGCCAATGATGGAAAACGCCAAGTTGAGCGGCGTGTAGATCATGTCGCTCCAGGGGCGGGTCTTCCAGACCGTGTTCAAAAGGAAGTAAACAGGCACTTCGGGCACATTTGGGAATGACCTGTGCAGCCCGTTGAGCCCGTGGATGATCACCGGAACGGCAAAACCAAACCACATCGCCTTGTTGCGAAAGAATTGCCCGGAGGTTTCCTCTCGGATCATCTCCATTGGAAGCTGCACAAGAGGGAACGAGAGCTTCTCGTTATCTACCCATTGCCTTCGGAGAAGCGTGGCCACGCACGACATAAGGTAGAAGAGAAGAAATGCAAAAACAGTCCAGGCAAATAGCGGCCTAATCCACAGCCTCCACGGCAGTGATTCGCCAACTCGCAGGCCTTCGTAAAAACGTAGCGATACCATCTGCCGCTCCGGGCCGTCTGGGTCCCAAGGCACGAGCCATTTGGCGATGTGGGAGTAGAAATTGTCTCGCCATATATGATCCTGTGGATTGGCGAAGTAGTTCACGCCGATAAGATTAGGCAGGAGCTGCGTGGCAAGGCCAAACGAAGACAGAAGCGCCGCACAGCCCATCATAAAGTAGATGAGAGTCAGCTCGGCGGGATTGAGCCTCGCCGCACGAGAAAGCTTACCTACAAGCGCGTTCACGAACAACAAGACGATGAGCACGCCAACCGCGGCTGGAGGCATATGGGTAGCGCCAAGGAGTATGGCGTCGATGCTGCCGCCGCGGCTTGCAACTACCTCGGAGAAAGCTACAATCGCGCAAACCAACACCACACCGAAGATACCGATGAAGTAAGTGTGGAGACGAACGGGCACAAAACCGGCCGGCTTGTGTCCGTCTTGCTCTGTTACGCCGGATTCGTCAGTGACCGTAGGGATTCGGGTGGGCAGACTGCTCATCAATAACGATGGTAACACAGGCTTTCGAACTCCGTCAACGAAACACCTGCTGAGCGATAGTTGAGGACATTAAAAAATAAATAGTGTTACACCACTACGGAGATCTACCAAAACCTCTAACTGGCACTTGAACGGATGCAAAACCTCCGCGCCAGCCTCCACGATCACGGGGACTGTAAAAAGATTCAGGCGTGACAGCTCATATCGCAGGACAGCGACATCTGATGGCGGTCTTGACGATCTCGACTGCGTCGTCCGATGTGAACTTGTCCATCCACAAGCTTATGTCGTAATGGAAGTTTTCGACCCTGTCGCGGCCAAATGTCTTGGTAAGATAGTGCCATCGCTCGCGATCTGATTCCGCGAGTTTTTTGACAGCTTCTTCGCGAGTGAGGTTTTCATAGCTCATCATATTCTGAATGCGACGTTCGTCGGAAGCATCAATCCGAATGTGCAAAGCGTCGGGAAGCAAGAAGTTGGCGCCACGGCCCAGTATGATAACGTTACCCAGTGCGGCAACGGAGGCCACCGCACGTGCTAGGTGCGTAGGAAAGATGAACCCGCCCATATCGAAATCGCCCAAAATGGAGCTAATGAAGAGCTCAATTTCGGAGTGAGTCCTCTCGTCGAATGCATCTGCGACGCGCTTGGATACGTTGGCATCCTCGGCGACTGCGTCTATGAGGTCCTTGCCCCAAAGCCCCCAACCAAGCTGCTCGGACAGTTTTATGGCCACCACTCTTGCCCCGCTGCCCATGCGTCGGGATATGGTGATTACGTTGCACGGGCACGGTTTTCCGGACTCGGCGCTCCTCTGACGGGCAATCTCTGAGCGGCGGACCTGTTCGCTGACAATCTCCTCGATATACCTGGGCATCGTTGACCTCCTAGGACACGTGAGAGCTTGCATGGTAATTGTTCCACTGCCCGGCGGCTTAACCCTGCAAGGGAGAATGAAGCGGACATTGCGCTTGTTGTTGGCTCTACCGAAAACATTTCTGGAATACGCCCACGGACCCCTTGACAGAGCATTGCACGGTTGCTATATTACGTTCAGCAAAAAGAGAATAAGTTCGGCGTGCGAGGTATCCCGAAATCTGGGACTCAATAGGGAAGACGGTGAAAAACCGTCACGGGCCCGCCGCTGTGACCGGGGACGATCCGGCGATGACCACTGGTCCGAAATTCGGGCTGGGAAGGTGCCGGGGTAGAGTGATCCGGGAGTCAGAAGACCTGCCTTGCAACGCATAAACGCTACATCTTCGGAGGCAAAGATGTCGGTCGTAACCCACGCTAACAGTGCGTTGCGGGCTCCCGGCCAAAAGAACTTGCGAAATGGGCTGAGAGCCCGTTTTGATTACAGGGGCGGCTTCACGCTAATCGAGCTGCTGGTGGTAGCAGCCATTTTGGCGGTGTTGGCCGCTATACTTTTCCCCGTGCTTGCGACCGCAAAAGAATCAGGCAGGCGCATCCGGTGTGAGTCTCAACTCAAGCAACTGCTTGCAAGTGCGATTGCCTACGCCGACGATTACGACAGTCGTTACGTCCCAGCGGCTCGGGACATCTACTCAATGCAGCCCACCGGCGGCCGGTGGCGCTGGCACGGTTACCGAGCACAAGGCGGCCAAGACTTCGATCCACGCAAAGGACCGCTCTGGATTTATATGGCCAGGTCAGGCGGACTGAAGGTTTGCCCGAGCGCAAAGGGTCTTATGACAGCCTCCAGCTTCGGCAACCCAGCGATGAACGCTGCCTATGAGTCCGGCAGCGGCGGCTACGGCTACAACATCTACTATGTAGGCGGGACGTATTACAAGAACACCCTCCCCACTGCGGCGGAAGTGGCATCGACGACATGCGATATAGCCCGTCCTTCAAGAACAATTATGTTCGCCGACGCCGCAATGGCTCGCAGTACGCCACCTAGCGTATCCATGGTAGAAGAATCATTTGTTTATCCTCCGCTGATATTCTCGAACGGTACGCCCACCCAACTAACACCCACCAACAGCCCATCGATACACTTTCGCCACGGCGGATATGCTTCAGTAGGTTGGTGTGACGGACACGTGAGTGCAGAAAGAATGTCGTTTACGCGCGACACGAACGTCTACGGGGCAAAAAACCGACCTGCCAATCTCGGATGGTTTGGAACGGACGACAACACACTGTTTGACAACAAGTGAGGTATTATAAGTGGTCAATATGAGAGTCATTGCTCTTACGGTCATAAGCGCTGTAATGTGCGCTGCGAGCGCTTCCTGCAACCCATTTGCGAACACTGTGGTTTCTTACCAGAAGGGGCCTGGGACCTGGGGATTCGAGAATCCATCGCTTGCGCTGGGGGCACCGGTGGGCGAAACCATCTACACGCCTTACAATACCTCGATAGTAAGCCTTGGCGATGGCGGGAGAATTACGTTGGCGTTCGCAAACCCGGTTTACGACGACCCGAAGAACCCATACGGGAAGGACTTCATAGTATTTGGAAATGCATTTTATCAGGTCTACCCAACTACCAGGTGGCAAGAACCTGGGTTTGTGGAGATAAGCCCCGACAACGTCAACTGGTATTTGGTGCTTCCGAACAAGTTGCCAAGCCAATTGATCGGCGGCGTCGATACCGGCTCCTCCACATCGGTATTAATCAATTACGCCGATTACACTCCTACGTTGGCCAGACCTTCCAATCGTACGGATGAAGAATTCTACACTGTGCCAGAGAGACCAAGCATCCAAGGAAACCCTGGCGACCCGGCGTTTGAAAGCGCAAGGGGTTTCGATTTCGTCTCCGGCGGTGGTGACGCTATGGACATAGCCGACGCAGTGGTGCAGTCGGCACCGGGTGTGCCGGCTCTTGACGGCCAGGGACACACCATTCCGGCGAACCTGAGCTATTTCCAATACATTCGTATCACCGATGCTTTGTCCAATGACTCGGTTCCGCCGTTCAGCCTCATCACGACGGAGTTGGACGCCGTAGCCGACGTAGCACCGGCCAGCACTATCGGCGAAGCAAAGAAGATGCCATCTAACTCCTACGTAGTGATTACAGAGGCAGTGGTTGTAGGGGTTTTTGGCGGCCGGTTCTATGTGGAGTCGCCGGACCGATGCGCCGGCATAGCCGTGGACTCGAATGAGCCGGTCTCAATAGGCGATAAGATTACGTTATCGGGTCGAACTTCCTTGCCAACCGGCGAGTACGTGATAGGCGACGTAATGCTTACCGTAACCTCAACAGACCACCAGATTAGGCCCGTCGGGATGCCCATAAAGACACTGGCGGACGGCGCGACCTATGGAATGCTGGTTCGCACGTGGGGCAAGGTAATAGACGCCGGCGACGGCTATTATTGTGTCATCCGGGACGGTGCGGACATCATAAAGGTCGTTTGCGACGAAGGTTTCAACGAGTATATGGGTGTTGGAGATTTCATAGGCGTTACTGGAATACGAACACGAGAGGAGGGAAGCGGGGCAAACATTGTAAGAATGACAGATCCTTCAGGCATTCGTATCTTCTAGCACAGACCCGCAGAAACTGAGACTAGTTATTTGAAGCAATGCAGCAGGTAGTGAAAGGAGACGAAGAAGTAGACAGTGGCAACTTCACAATCTGTAATGAGCAATTTTATGCGTAGCTTCGCAAGGACATTAATCCTTGCACTGACATTTGCAGCGGTATTGACTGGGAGCGCGTTCGGTGGTTCTTTGACGGAGCCCAGCGGTTATCGATGTGTCGATACGACGTTGGACGCCCAGACTCTTCCTTCAAACGGCTGGTTTGGCGGATTCGATCTACTGCCTAATGGTAACTTGGCCATACACAACGGCTTCGCAATAGTGGAATCAACCCGAGCGGGTCAGTATGTGCGGACGATTTACGACTACGGTCAGAGAGTGTGGGGATCGTTTGTGAGATACAATCCTTACAACGGCAAGCTTTACTTTGGTGATTCCAGCCAAAACAAGATAAAATCGATCTCTCTGACTGGTGGACCGGCCGCCGACTTGGCGACATTGAGCGGCAACTTCGACTTGGATTTCTGGCACAACCAACCGATGGCAGTAGCAGGCAACAATATCTACCTGATTAACGAATCAACCGGCCAATGCACGCAAATAGCGACTGCCGGGGTCAACAGCGGGCCGCTGGTGATCGATTCGCTTTCGGGCCTGATCTACGGAACTGGAACATCGAGCTGGCCTCCGCAGCAGAATACGGAGAACATCTACAGGTGGACCGACAGCCAGATTCAAAGCGCGATCCAGAGCGGCACGCCCTTAACCGTTAGCGAGGCTTCTGTATTAGTGGCAAACACTGATGGTCCTTACGGCTTCGCGTTCAATGGTAACAACGAGCTGATGCTGACCGACACGGTTGTCAGTCCTGGTGAGATACGGTTGGTAAGGAACGGCCAGGTTCAGACGTTCTCAACCGCACAGGTGCCCGGGCAGAATCCCTACCCCACCGTACTGCGTTACGACAAACAAAGCGGCGAGATACTGACAGTGGTATCTTATATGGACGAATACTGGAACACTTATTCGCGGCTTTCGACTCTGGTTCCAGTACCCGAACCATCATCTGTAGGCGCGCTGTGCACTTTGTTCGGACTTGCGGGTTCTCTAAAGCTCCTCCGCTGCCGCCGCAAGTAGGGACGGCTCGTGGGGCCCACCGCCAATTTTGGGCCCCACGCCCTTTTCTTGCCCCTATCCCGCGCAGAAACAACATATTCCAGCATATTGGGAAAAGAATTCGAGCCTCTCAACTAGAGATTCACGCTTTGCTAAACAAAGCAAACCAGTCCATTAATTAATCGATTAGAATCGGACAAGCTGCCTTGCTAGACTACAGAGTCTCTTATTAAGCTAGTTTACACGCTACCGATGGTCGAGTTCGCAGACACGCCGACGATAGTAGAGATAGTTTTCGAAACTTACATCGTCCGGGACGCCGTGGTCGCAAGTCGGATAGTATCCACCACGATCGAGCATAAACGGAATGATGTATTGTAGATGGGCTTCTATGGCGTCTTTACCAGAGGCAAGAATGCGTTTGTCGATTCCGCCGGACATGACCAGATCAGGGTATTGCGAGCCAATCTCTACAACATCGCAGCCACTGGCCACCTCGAACGGCGACATTCGCGTCAGTCCGAGTTCCGCGTAGAGCGGAATTGCTGGACGGCAGTCGCCGTCGGTGTCGACGTGAAATCGAACGGGCGTGGCCTGGCGTCGCCGAGCGTTCGAGAGAAGCTGGCTATAGTAAGGGAACAGGAACTCACGGACGGTGTTAGGCGACACGAGAAGACCGTGGTTGTAGCAGATATCCTCGGCAATGTAGATTTCGTCGACCGAAGTTATCGTCTGAACCCGCGACAAACCGGCGTCCGCGACGGCAAGCCAAGCGGTCATAGCAGCGTGTATGACTTCCGGCTGGTCGTAGAACATGTATAAAAGGTCCTCCGGGCCAATAAGCGCCCGCAGGTACATGTAACCGCCAATAATGCGCTGCAGGATCAACCCGTTAACTTCAGCAGCAGCATTCGCCTGAGAACGAATAGTTTCTTCGACGCCGACCCAGCGTTCTGGGTTCTCAGGATCAAGACGCGGTGCTATCGTCTCCCAATCGGCCATGTTGGCTACGGGATGCTTGAGATAATCAGGCATGAAGCCGTGTCGGCGGCCTTTGAAAACCTTGAGTATCCGACCGGCGCCGTCTTGAATGATCTCGTGATCGCCGCAACACTCAATTACCTTGTCTTCGAATCTCGGAACTAACGGAGGCTCCGTCCAACCGAGGTAGACACCAGTATCAAACATACCAGGAGGATCGAAATTGAAGTAGTTGGTTTCCTCCCAATCTTCCGGCAGACCTTCTTGTTTCCAACGCTCGATGGCCTCTCCCCAGATATAGAACTCGCCCCTGTAGAGATGATCGACGGGCCGAAACTCATAAGTAGCTCGCAATCGCTCGCCACTTGTCATAACCACTTCTTTGGATTCATACATTGTGCTTCTCCACGATAGATGTTGGGTCTTATAGGCAACGCATGGGTTTACGCCATCTTGAAAACACGTTCCTTCTGAGCACTGACGAACAACCCAACTATCAAGGTATTATTTAAGTTGAGAACTTCATAGAGAGCGTGGTGTTCAATATGTCACACCCACAGTAACTACTCGAGCTTGCAGTCCAGACAACTCAAGGCTTGTCCAGCGCACGTGGTAGTCAGCGTACATCTAGCATTCGACATTAAATAGGTGCTTAGCTCTTAAGAAGCCTTCGAAGTTTATAAGAATCCTGCTTGCGTCGAACGATCTCGTCCGGCGTCATGGAGCGATTGCGGCGCGCGTCGAAGCGGGAAACTTCAAGGAGGCTATCGATCATGTGGCTTCTAGGGGTGGCCGCGAAGTACTGGCTCCGGCGCTGGTAGTCGCGCCAGCCCATCTTACCCTTGACATAAAGCATTGTGGCGAGCATATTTGCAAGCTCGGCTCGGCTCTTCTTCTCCAGTTCCTCGCGGGCAAAGACGTGCTCGGCGAGATATTCGTATTCGACTTTATAAGGCGGGTTGTCGCCGAACGCCTCTGCAAGAAGCGTGGCGGCGCGCCAGTTTAGAATGGTTTTGCGGCTATTGGCGGTATAGAAAAGTTTAATCTCGGCGTCGTAGACGTCCGACTGGACGCCCTCTGACGTGACAACCTTATACACCTTCAGGGTTCGCCACATACGTGGTTGTCCCGGTTTGGAATGTGGATTCTCGATGCCAGCTACATCGGCAGGCTCGACCGCGATGATCTTGGCGTAGTGGTTGTGCAAATGTTCGGACTCGCGGCGCATATCGCCTCGCAGGCTGACGTAGTCACCCACCCCTATAGGCAGATTAGCACCTTCTCGGGCGGCCCTTGTCGCGCTTTCCTCTTTCATCATTAGTTCGCGCAAGCTAGAATTGAGCATGACCGCTCGCTCAGGATTAGACAGCGCTTTGGCGATCATTTCGGCGAGTGCGCAGTCCTCCATTCGCTTGTCGGCGACGCGCTTGTTGCGACCTCTAATCTGCCGGCCTACTGCGGCGGTGGCGAACCTGATCTGCGATTCGTCAACCCTAGTGATCTCCTGATTGCGAACATTACGTATTGTGTATATCCATCGAGGGTGAGGCGTGGGGGCTACGTCGACGGCGAGTATTTCGCCAAGCGTTTTTTCGTGCCCGTAGTGTCCATAACTCTGTCTGGGCAACTTGGGATTAGCGTGTTCGTAGACGACGAGCCGTCCTATGCTGTACTTATAGTCATCAAGCATGTTGGTGGCCCTTTCGACTATATATTACACTCCCGTGTCCGGAAACGTCAACTGTGATAGCTATGATGAAACTGTTCAGTTTGTCGGGATTGTCGCTCCGACTGACATGCCAAATACTTTAGACCAAACTAAGCAGTAAACAGCATTCTTGACTTCGCTAGAGCTTCGCCCGAAGAGGCCGGTTCACACAGTAGTGGATCCGACAAGTTTGGAGGTCATTGGGGCAATACTCCGACCTCGACGTAACAGATTCGCGGAAGACTCAATGCCTTACAAGAGAGGCGAGTCTGGAAAAAGGATTCCGTTAGCACTGTGTCGCGTACCAACTACAAGCCTTGCAACCGAAAAGGCCCTGCCCCCGCCGAAAAAGTGACTACACGGCGATGAGGGACGGGATTGGCAAGCGCGGAATCGAGAGTACTGCTAAGCGCGTCCGCGACATCGAGTGGAAGCTCAAAAATGCGCTCGCGATAGCGGGCAAAGTTTTCAGGCTTGGCGTAGTATTCGCGGTCGAGGTAGTCACAGAACTCCCGTTCGTTTCCATCGCGAACCATAACCGCTATGCAGCCGCCCGAGCCCGCGCCAGTGAGCTTGCCGCCGATGTAACCAGGGCCGCGGCGGGCAATATCCAACATAAGGTCGAGCTGGGAGTTGGAGACATGGAAGTCGTCGCGCAAAGTATCCTGGAGATCTTCGAGCAGCTTGCCGACTTGCATGCGATAGGCCTCATAGTCCGACGAGTCAGGGCCGATCTCGCCAGAGATGAGGCGTGACTCGGCTTCGAGGAAGATGCGTTCCAGCGTTCTGCCAATGCGATTCTCTTTTGCAAAGAAGCGAGCTGCTGCTCTGGGACGATAGCCGCCCTCCTCCGGGTAAGGCACGGTGTAGTCACGCTCCATAGCCGACTGGTCCTTGCCCAGAATCCACGCAGCCTCGTTTGGGCCGATCTCTTCCGGCAAGCAGTTCACAAGTGCGTCTATGGCAGGATCGGGAACGCCCAACAAGCCCTGGTCGAGTGAGCCGAATTTGCGATAGTTGCG
>Ga0209018_1000372_pt1 | contig 42723 bp, 34 predicted proteins | sample YNPBryBLVA2012_FD_185814 | JGI IMG/M metagenome (GOLD analysis project Ga0209018, IMG submission 185814) | Anoxygenic and chlorotrophic microbial mat microbial communities from Yellowstone National Park, USA - YNP Bryant BLVA 2012 (SPAdes)... ...
AACCGGAGCCGCCCGGTGGAAACCGGGCCGGCGGAGTTCACCACCTCCACTTCTACCGAGTCCAGCTCGGTGTGAGTCCCGGAAACCGGGAAGTGCGCCCGCAGAGTGAATGCACTCCCCGAGACGGTCTTATAGTAGTCGGCGAACGCGCTCCGCACGTCCGCGTCAATGCGTCCCGGCGCCGCCACCTGTCCGGATTTCAGATAGAAGGTGAACGAGATCCGCGAAGCCGCACGAGGTGTGTCGTACCCGGTCAGCACAACCTCGGCATTGGCCGAGGCGACGGAAGCCCTGACCTGTGTCAACACCACTGGCATGGCAGCGATGCGAATCGTCTCCTCTGCCGCATTCGTGCCGATCGTCACTCGCACCCGCACTACGCCGGCTGTCGTTCCCGTTTGCAGTGTCATCTCCGCAGACTCCGCCGCGCCTTCTGCAAAGCGTACCGTCTGGCTGCGGACGGCGTTTGGCAACAGAACAACCGCCGTGTCGTCGGGAAGCCCGCCGTCGGGAGTGAACGTCAGAGCCAACAGCCCCGCTACCTCGGCCCTGGCCGGTTCGGACAGCTTCACCTTGAACTTCACCTGCTTCGCCGCGCCAGTTTCGCTTGTCCACAGAATCAAGGGCTTGGGGGGCGGGAAATCGGTGACAATCACCTCCAACGGAAAGCTGCGGCTTTCCACCTGGAGGATCCCTGCGCTCACGCCGGCTTTGTCAGAGACAAATTCAACTATGTACGTAGAATTTTCGTCTCCCGGCGCCAATCGAAAACCATCTCCCGTAACGGTGGCTGGAGCCACAGGCGTGATTCGGAGCCGCCGGGTGAGCTTCGAGCGCCGCTCGACAGAACCTAAGGCCGCTTTCTCACCCGCCTTGAGCCACTGCCAGCCGCCAGGCGTCTCGATTTCTACACTTGAAGAGGCAGTGCTGTTGCCTATCAGAGTGACCTTCAAGTCATTGACGTACAACGTACTGCTGTACTCGCCGGGAGCCGGCGGCGAGAACCGGATCGAGAAATCCACGAAGCCACCCGCCTCCACAGTGCGTGGCGGGAAGAATTGATCAAAGGTTCGGAACGGACTCGGATCAATGGAGAGTCGCGTAATTACTATTAAAGTAGATGAAGTATTGCGAATTCGGAACCGCGCCGTGGAAGACTCCCCTGGAGCCGCTGGCGGCATCACGAAGGTGCCACTTACCAGGACCTCCGACGAACCGTCACGGTGAAGCAGTTGAAAAGGAGGAAGTTCCGCCAATGGTATCAGCGTCGAGATCCCGTCCGAATCAACTGCCGTCAGTTCGCCCTCCGTCCGGATCAGCCTCAAACCCGGACCGATCCACTCTTGCCAGCCCGCCTCTGTCTCGCCTCTCTTCTCTATTTGTAGAAAGTGGTTGGGCGCGTCCAACCTCCCCACCTCTCCCGTGGCCTCAAATAGAAACTCGATGGACTCTCCATCTTCGCCTCGCCTCGCAAGGGCCGGTCCCTCGGGAGCCAGACAGGAGGACCAGGAGCCGCCTGATGGCCAGAAGTGCACGCGGTCGTGGGTCTTGTACCAGAGAATCCCGCCGTCGTAGCCCCCGCTCAAGACGCCTTCCGGCACTACGACCGGGGTTTCCCACGCGCCAGGAGTTCCTGTCAGCGCCCGCAAGGCGCCTCTGCCGTCGGCGAAGTATCCGCGCACCGGACGTTCCTGCCCGTCGGCGGCCAGTCCGGCCATTGCAAGCAGCAGGGGCAGCACTGTTTTCATTCGCATGGCTACGGCTTCCCGATCGTAATGGTTGGCGTCCCAATGGCTGGCGTGACGACGACGGCTGCCGGCGGCGCGTAGGTTTGCGCGCCGCCGCCACGCCCGCCTGCGGCAGCGAGGCCGGCTGCCGCCCCGGCGCCCACCGCCAGCCACAGCACCCACTTCTTTGACCCCGAGGGTGCCTTGAACGATGGATTGCCTCGATCCTCGCGCCCGGCAGCGGCGGTAGCGGAAACCTCAACGGGGATCCTTGCCTCTCCGCGCCTTGACCCTTCCGTCGCGGTCACGAGGATCTCCAGCCGCCCAGGGGCAGCCCCCCACCGGATTCCGTAGACGACGGCCTCCCCTTGGGGGCCGCTCAGTGTGGATTCCGTGCGCAAGCCGCTGGCGAAGACCCCGCCAGGTCCTTCCGCGGGCAGGCGGAAGTGGATCGTCGCTCCAGGGACAGGCCTGCCCGAGGCATCCTTCACAACCACCGCAAACCTGCGGGATGAAAGAGCTTGTGCGGGCACGACGGCGCCTGCCCCATCGGTGATTTCCACCCGCAACGCTTCCTGACCGAAGCCCGCCACACCGGTCCAGGCGAGAGCCCAGATAGCCCAACGCAACCGCGCACACCCATCCTGCATGAGTCGACACCTGCCTCTCGAGCGGCGCCGCGGTTAGTGCTGGATCAGGACGGCCGTGATGTTGTCCGGACCACCGGCTGCCCGGGCCGCTTCGATAAGTAAGTGGGCGCGGTGTTCCAAAGATATCGGATGAAGTAGCGTCTCGCGGATTTCTTCTTCGGAGACGACGCCGTGCAGCCCGTCGCTGGACAGCAGGACCAGGCTGCCGGGCGGCACTTCGACGGAGAAGACCTGGACGCGAACCTCAGGCGCCACGCCGAGCGCCATGGTCAGCACATGGCGCATCGGATGCACGCGCAGGTTCTCCTCGCTGATGCCGAGCGGGCGCCCGACTTCGTTCACCCAGGACTGGTCCTGCGTGAGCTGTTCGAGCGTTTCGCCTTGCAGCATCCAGGCCCGGCTGTCTCCGACGTTGGCGACGACGCAGTCACCCCCGGTTTCCAGCAGACACACGAGCGTCGTGCCCATGCCCTTCAGGCGCGGGTCGGCCGTGGCGGCGTCGAGGATTCTCTCGTTGGCGTGTTCGATGGCTCGGACCAGCGTGTCCGCGTCGCGGATCGAGGTCGACTTCAGGAACGAATGCACGCTTTGCACGGCCATCTGCGAGGCGATCTCGCCCGCCTCGGCGCCGCCCATGCCGTCAGCCACGATATAAAGCCCGAGCTCCGGATCCACGAGGAAGGAATCCTCGTTGTTGGTCCGCACGCAGCCGACGTCGCTCAGTCCGAAAGATGAAAGCACGCTTCCCTGAGATTATAGACGCAAACAGGATGCGCCGCAGCGCAGGGCGCGCAGGTCGCGCCCTGACCAGATATACGGATTCCGGCGGTCTTCTTGCGCGCGCCCTGCGCGCGGGCGTCAGAAGGTCACGCGCAGCGCCAGTTGGATGACGCGCCAGCTCTCGCCGTTCTGGTTCGTCGTGGCGGAACTGGCGGTGGACAGCGTGATGCAGCAGGTCTGTCCGAACACGGTGGACGTGATGGCGGGCGAGCCGACGCTGGCGTCGCGCGGATTGCGGAAGTTCGGATGGTTCAACGCGTTGAAGAACTCCCCGCGGAAGCTCACCTTGATCCGCTCCGTCGCCAGGAACAGCTTGGACACCGAGGCATCCAGGTTGTGGAAGCTGGGCCCCTGAAAAATGTTGCGGCCGAGCCCCAACTCGCCAGGTTCGGGGAAGGTAAACGAGCTGGCATCGGGGAATAGCACGGGGCCGATGACGCCGGGCTTGGACTGCAATTGGGCCTTGGGCAGCGACGCGCCTGGCGCCAGGGCGGCTCGCGATTGCGCGGAAGCGTTGTGCGTGAGGGCTCCGGAACGCACCGTAAACGGCTCGCCGGACTGATAGGTGTAGAGCCCGGAGATGCTCCAGCCGCCGAGCAGCAGGTCGAGCGCGCGCCCCGCGTTACCGAGCCACGTTTTGCCCCGGCCGAACGGCAGTTCGTAGACGCCGGCAATGTTGAGCACGTGGCGCTGGTCGTAATCGGAACGGGCGCGCTCATTGCGGTAGTTGCGCGCGTCGGCGGGCGTGCGGCTGGCGGTGGTGGTGAGTCCGCCGCCGACGCTGGCGGCTACGGGATCGAGCGAGAGATTGTCGATGGACTTGCCCACGGTGTAGGCGGCGTTCAGCAACAGTCCCGCGCGGTCGAAGCGCCGGCGCGCGGCGAACTGGCCGGCATGGTAGTTGGAGTCGCCGCCGTTGTCGACATACATGATCTGCGCGAACTGCTGGTTCATCCGCAGCCGCGCATTCAGCGCGCTCCGTTCGATCCGGTTGCCGAAGCTGCCGGCGGCGTTCTGCGCCAGCTCGCTCTGCGTCGCCGAACTGTTGACAAACGCAGACGTGACCAGACCCTGCTTCACGATCGGCACCTCCTGCGCCCCCGCGCAGGGCGCTCCGCTCGAGAGAGTCCCGTCCGGCCGGCACCCGCCGCCCAGCCTCAGATTGTGCCGCATGGCGAGAAAGGACGGCAGAATCGGCGTGATATCGATCTGGTTGGCGTCCCACGCCCGGTACAGCCGCGTGCCGCGCCTGCCCACATACGCTGCGCTGACGACGAACCCGCCCGGCAATTCGCGCTGGATGTCAAAGTTCCACATATGGACTGTGGGCAACTGCATTCCCTGATCGAAGACCCGCACTGGCGGTGCGTTTGACGACACCTGGGCGGGTGGAGAAAGGAACGAAGACGGTTTCACGCCCGGCAGCGGCAGTTCGCGCGGGAACCCGCCGCCCAGCCGCACATTCGGCACCGGCGTGCATCCGGGAGTCGTCACCAGCGCGCCGCCGCTGCCGGAGAACTGCGAGCTGCACCGGAACGTCTGGCCGGGCACGGACGTCGCCACCGAAGTCACGATGAACGAGCCGATCGGATCGAACGCCATGCTGTAGCCGGTGCGGAAGACGGTTCCGCGGAGCCTGTCCGGCGACCAGGCAAGACTGAAGCGCGGCGCTACGGCTCCCAGATTCTTGTTCTGGTACCAGCGTTTTGCCGGCACAAAGGTGACTGGTCCGTCGCGGCCGTCGATCATGCGGTCCGGCACGTAGACGCGCCCGCCGGCTTCGGTTGGCGGCAGGTTGATCTCCCACCGCGCGCCGTAGTTCACGGTGAGGTTCGGCCGCAGCTTCCATTCATCCTGCGCGTAGAAGTTGTACTGTTTGAGCCTCTGCCCCTGCGCCCACAGCGTCACGCTCTTCTCGCCTGTCTGGAAGGGCAGGAAGGCGTCGCTCTTGAGGTCCCCAAGAAAGACCTGCGTCAACCCCGCCGGAATGCCCAGAAGGTCATTGATCATGCCTTGCAGGCGGTTCAGGTCCGCGGCCGCAATGCCGGGCCGCGTGGACGTCGCCACAGCGGGCAGGCTGAAGCCCGTGGGCGGCCGCGTGGTCCGCGACAACGAAATCGCCGGCACCAGGCTCGTGCCGCCCACGTCGCCGCGCTGGTCGTTGTGCCGGTAAAAGCGCAGGTTCGCCCCGAACCGGTAGACATGGCGCCCCGTGATGAAGCTCAGGTTTTCGACGATCTGCGGCGTCGTCACCGCGCGGTAGGTGCGCGGATTCGCGGTGTAGTCCACCGTCGAGTTGTTGAACGTGAACCGCGGCTGGTTCGGGAAGTCGGGATTCGCCTCGCCCTGCGTGAACAGAAACTCAAACCGCGCCAGCCCCAGCGTCAACTCGTTCACGACGCGCGGCGACAGGACGCTGCGCAGCCCGATGGCCACGTTCTTCGCGGGGCGGAACACCTCGCCGCGCGGAGGGAATCCCGGCAGCACCACCGGACGGCTGTTCAGCGGATCGCCGCCCAGCGTCTCCTGCCTTGCGCCCAGGTACCGCACGAAGAGCGAATGCTGCGAGCTCAACTGGTGATCCACGCGAATCATGTAGTGCGGCCCCCGGATGCGGAAGGGCGAGTTCCACACGTAGCTGCCCACGTTCAGCCCGTCGCCTGCGGAATAGGCATTCGGCGCGGGGTAGCGTCCCAGCACGGACTTCACCAGCGCGTCCGCGCCGCGCCCGAGTGGATCAGCCGCGAACACGTTGAAAGAAGCCACGCAGTTGGTGTCGCCCGCTCCCTGGCAGTCCCGCACTCCCTGCGCATACTTGCCCGTCGCCAGGTCCACCAGCAGCGGCGTGTTCTGCCGGATCTGCTGGCCGTTGATCACCAGCGGATTGGCGGGATCGGCCACCCAGTACTTGAAGACGCCGTTCAACGCCGTGGGGGCGTACAGGCTCACCGTGCCAAACGTCTTGTCGATCGGATCGGCAAAGTTCACCTTCTGCCCCTGCCAGTTGGCGAAGAAGAACGTCCGGTTTTTCCGGATGGGCCCCCCGACCTCGAAGCCGTACTGGTTCAGCTGGATCACCGGCTTCGCCGTGCCCTGCGCCTTGGCGAAGAACTCATGGGCGTTGAGCGCCGTGTTGCGGAAGTACTCGAACAGCGTCCCGTGAAACTCATTCGTGCCGGAGCGGGTGGCGATGGAGACGTTGGCGCCCGAGTTGCGGCCCTCCTCGGGCGTCGGATTCAGCGTCGTCACCTTGAACTCCTGCACGTTGTCCGGGTTCAGGCGGAAGACGTTGTTGGTCGGGTTCGAGTAGGACGATTCGTTGGCCTCGATGCCGTCGATGGTGACGTTGTTCGCCGTCGGCCGCGCTCCGTTCACTGTCACCGTGTTTCCCGAGCGCTGCGTCACGCCGCGCTCGTACATCAGCAGCGTGAGCGGATTGCGGCCGTTCAGCGGCAGGTTGACGATGGCGCGCTGCTCGACCACGTTCCCAAGCGTGGCGCTGGAGGTCTGAAGCATCTCCGCGCTGGCGCTCACCACCACGCTTTCGGTGGGCGCGCCCACTTCCAGCGTCACGTCCAGCGTCAGCGGCGTGTTCACCTGCAGCACGACGCCGCCGCGCACCGCCGTGCGGAAGCCCGGCGCCTCCACCTTCAGCGTGTACACGCCCACCGGCACCGATGGAAACGAATACAGCCCTGCGTCGGTGGTCTCCTGGCGCTCGCTGACGCCCGTGGCGTCATTGGTCAGCGTGATTGCTGCGCGCGGCACCACAGCGCCGCTCGCATCGAGCACCGTTCCGGAAATGCGCGACGTCGAGGTCTGCGCCCACACTGCCGCCGCGCACGCCCATGCCGTCCAGAGAAACTGCACATACCGCTTCATGACGAGCCCCTTTCCGGTCTATCCCCGCTTTTCAGGCGAGTATGCCCAGTTGTCTTACCACAGGCCCGTCGTGCGGTCAAGCTGCGCCGGCAAGGAGCCCGGCGAAGCGGCAATGCCGCTGTGCCGGTTTAGTCCGCGGCGTCCGGCTTGCGGAAGATGGCGATTGCTTCGATCTCCACCAGCAGCTCCGGCCGGCAAAGAATCGCCTGGATCCCCGTCGAGGCGGGCAGCGGATCCAGACCCTGTTCCTGGTAAAAACGCGTGCGCTCCTCGTTGAACGCCTCGTAGTCGCGCTCGATGTCGCGCAGGTAGCAGGTCGTGCGCACGATGTCCTTCCAGCTTGCGCCCTCGCTTTCCAGCAACCCGGTGATGTTGTGGAAGGTGCGGCGAACCTGGGCGCGGAAATCGCCGATGTGGACCGAGCGGCCGTGTTCGTCGATGGAGGCGGTGCCGCTGATCAGCAGCACCACGATGTTGCCGAACTCCAGCCGCAGTCCGCGAGAAAAAGAGCTGGGCTTCGAGTAGCAATAGGCCTCGTTGAGCACCCTCGGGTTGGAGATGGCCTTCTTTTCGATAGACGCGGCCTTCATGACTTCGGCCAGGGCTTCTTCCAGCCTCATGATGGAGAGACCTCCTTTAGGAGTACCGATGAAATCGATCGCCTGCCGCTGGGCGCGAAACGGCCTGCAAGTTGCCCGCGCACGGCAGAACGGTTGGGCCCCGCTGACTGTATGCATTCTAGCAGCAGGGCGGTGGATTCGTAGGCAAGCTGCGTGAAGATATCGCTGGCAGCCTGAAAGCGTGAGGCGGCAGCCTGAAGCAGCGCCGGGCGCAGAGCGCCCAGCTCCGGCGCCAGCACGGGCCGCTCCAGCCGCCGGCGGCAGGAACGGTCCCATGCCGCGGGGCCGCAAATCACTCTGGCGCTGCGCGGGAGCCGCGCCACCACGGCCCAGAGCCAGGCGGGCGGCGCCAGCGCCACAACGGTTTCGTGCGACGGCTCGGGCGGCAAGTTCGGCGGCTGGAAGTCATGGCGCTCGGCAGGCTGCGCGAGCCTTGTGAGGACCCGCGCCAGCTGGCGCGAGCCGTGGTCGGTGGCAGCCAGCAATGTGTAACGCGCCCCTCCCAGCCCGTCCTGGATGGCGCGGGCGATGAGCGAATCGCCGGGCGCCCAGGAGAAGATCCACGGCACGAAGGCGGCGTTGGCGGTCTCGTCGGTGGAAACAGGGTCCACCAGCGGGAATAGCGCCTTGGCCGCCACCTGTTCGGCCAGGTGGGTGGTGGCGCTGTCGATTCCGCCGATCACCGCCACCGCACGGTCTTCCATGGCCAGCTTCACCACCGCGGACGCGCCGGCGCGCCACGGATCGTCCGACCAGCGCGAGAACAGCCGGAACGGCTTCGCTCCCGCCCCGAGCCGCGCGTTGGCGTGCTCGACGGCGAGCTGCACGCCCATGTATACGGCGCCGCCGGCTTCGTGCCGCGCATCATCCGGACCGAAGAATCCCACCGGAACGAATGGCAGCGCTGCCGGATCCTGCGCGGGCACTTCGCCCGGCTGCAGCACCGCGCCTCTCCTGTCGAGATAGGGCGCCGCCGCTTGTGCTGCCAGGAAGTGCCTTCGCGTGATCATCGCCTTACTTCGTCTCCGCCTGCGTCAGCAGTTCGCGCGCCGTACGCTCCCGCGGGGGAACATAGCCGCGCGGGATCTCCATCTGCTCGCGCGAGTAATACCGCCAGCGCCCGTTTTCAAACTTCGCCAGGTATACTTCACCCGCGTCGTCCAGGGCGGCCGAAAACGGAATCTCGCCGGTGACGCCGGGCCACGGCTTGACGCGCGTCGCCAGGATGTCGCGGATCTTGGCCCGGTTCAGCCCCGCCACCTGGGTGGCCCAGATCAGCATGTTCATTCCGTCGTATGCGTGCGCCGCGTAGGTCTCCGGCTCGTCGTTGAACCGCTTCAGAAACCGTTCGCGGAATGCAGCGTACCGCGGATTTTGCGCCTCCGGATTCCACGGATAGCCCGCAATCACGCCCTCGGCGTGGTTCCCGGCGTACTTCAGGAACTCCTTTGACACCGCCCGGTCCGACGCGAGGAACGGCTGGTTCATCCCGCGTTCGCGCAACTGGCGCAGGATGATGCCCGCCTCCCGCGCGTCCCCCCAATGCACAATCACGTCGGGCTTGACCTCGGCGACACGGTCGATTTGCAGCGAGTAGTCCTCCTGCCCGAGCCTGTAAGCCATCTCGATCACGACAGGACGGCCGAGCCGCCTCGCCGAGTCCCGGATCTCGCGCACGCCGAAACGCCCGTACCGGTTGGAGGACCGGATGATGGCGATCCGCTTGTAATCCATCTTTCGGATCATGTAGTCGACCATCAGATAGCCCATCTGGCGGTCGTCTCCAATGCAGCGCATCGTCCAGGGGATGTTCGTTTCGATGAACGTGGGATCCGTGTCGCCTGTGTTCATCATTACCAGTTCCGCCTTCAGCGCCACCCGGATCGCGATATGCGAGTTGGCCGAATCGATCGTGCCCAGGATCGCCCACACAGGGTTTTTGTAAGCGAAGTTCACGATCTCGTTCCCGCTCGATCCCCACAGCCCGTTGTCGTTGGCCACCACCAGCTCGAACGGGATCTTCCGCCGCAGGTAGCCGCCCCGCGCGTTGGCCTCCTCGATGGCCAGCCGCGCCCCCTGCAGCATCTTGATCCCCATCGGCTCCTCGTGGCTCGCGCCGCCAGTGGCCACACTGACCGTGCTCATAATCGGCCCGATGAAGCCGATCCTCACCGTCTTCACGTCTTCGGGCTCGGGAATCGCGCGCCCCGGCCCGTAATACTGCATCTGCTCCAGAAAGTGCTCCTTGTAGGGCTTGATCTTTCCGAACGGCTCGTAATCCACGGGCGTGTTCGCATACGTCGTGTCCCGCTTGAGCCGGATGTCGGGCACTTCGTACGGTCCCACGGAGTTGATCCGCCTCAGCACCTCCAGCGTATGGTCGTCCACCTCCACGCCTGCGGGCACCACCGGCTCGTTTGCCGCCTTCTTCGGGACGTCCGCCGCGAACAGCGCCGCCCCTGCCAACAGCGCCAGGATCCGCTTCATTTCTCTTCCCTCCTGTTCTCCGCCAGCATGCGCCCCCGCTCGCGCAGCCCCGGATAATAGCCCTCGCCAATGCCCCACGCCAGGCCCTTGGCGGTGCCAATGAACACGTCATTGCCGTCGACGTCGATCGAAATGATGAAATTGTGCGGCAGGTTCAGCCCCATCTCGACGGTTTCGAGCACGGTCTTGTCGCGCGTCACCACCGCCTTGCCGGTGTCCGACTTCGGGTCGCGCGTGTAAGCCACCCAGGTGTTGGTCTCGGCGTCCATGATCGCTCCCAGTCCCTTGTCGCTTGCGAACCACGCCTCGCGCCCGCTGCGGGCGCGCAGATTGTTGTTGAAATCCGAGGGCAGGCCCGAATCCATGTTGTAAAACGCCCGCCAGTTGCGCCCGTCATAGCGGCACACGCCGAAGTACGACGACACCCACAGCACGTTGTCCACGTAGTTGGCGCCGGTGGTGATGACGTGCACGATGCCGTCGTCGCGGTACAGGTCGATCTCCATCTCGCCATCCGGATCCAGGTAATCTTTCCAGCGGCTGGCCTTCACGTCGTACTCGAGAACCCCCGAGCCCCAGACGGCAAGGTGCACCTTGCCATCGCGGTAGTGCACCCCGTAGTTCCAGATCTCCTCCATCGGCGCGTTCTTCTCGGTGAAGATCGTCCATTCGCCCGTCACCGTGTTGTAGCGCGATGCGCCCGCCGTCGTCGCCGCCCACACGTTGTCGTTCTCCACCGCCACGCCGTACACCACATCGTTCACCAGTCCCGAATTCAGCTGGTGCCAGTGGTCGAACCGCCCGCCGCTCAGCCGCGCCAGCCCTCCGCCGAACAGGGCCAGCCACACGTCGCCCGTCTTCGGATCCACGTCGATCCCGGTGACGGCGCGCCACGGCAGCCCGTCCTTCTCCGTCCACGTCTTCGCCACCTTCGCTGTCTTTTTGTCGATCAGCGCCAGCCCGTTCTCCGTCCCCACCCAGATACGGTTGCCGTCGCTTTTCACCGCGAAGATGTGATCGTCCGGCAGACCGTCCTTCACCGTGAACTGCTTCCACTTCGTGTACACGAAGGGCAGCTTCTCAGCGCCCTGCCCGGCGGCCAGGGCGGATGCTACCAGCAAGATAGCGAGACAAATGACAGCGTGTTTCATAGCGTTTTCAGGAACTCGATCAGATCGTTCAGCTGGTCCTTGGTCATGTCGTTCGTGTACCCGTGCTTGTCGTACGGGTTGAACACGGTCCAGATCTCTTCCAACGTCTTCGCCATGCCGTTGTGCAGGTATGGCGCCGAATCGTAGATGTTATTCAGGTGCGGCACGTCGAACAGCCCGGTGCGGTCCAGCGCCTGCCGCGTGCCCACGTCGAACTTCCGGCGTGATGTGTAGTACGGCGCCGGATGGCAGAACACGCACCGCCCTTCGGGCGGAATCATCCGCCCGTCGTTCGTCATCGTCCGCTCGAAGATCTCCTTGCCCCGCCGCTGCGCCGGCGTGTAGCGAGTCCCCGGCGTGTGATAGCGGTTCGGCGGGCGCCGGATCGTCGTGATGTAGTAATCGACGTCCGACAGTTCCTCCGGCGAAAACGGCAGGCCGCGCGTGAAAAACACCGCCAGCCTCGCCCCGCATTGCCGCTTCAGCGACGGGTTCGTGCCTTCCCACTTGAACGGCGCCGTGTCGCCGATCCCCCGCAGCGTCCGGTTGTCCACCGGCGACACCCCGATGCCGTCGGCTTCGATGTCATACGTGATCCCATCCACGTGCCCGTCCGGATGACACGAGTGGCAGGAGAACTGCCGCCGAAACGTGATCCGCGCATTGTGAAACAGCTTCTCCCCGCGCCTCTGTTTCGTGATCTCCTTCGGTCCGCCCAGGTCGATCTTCCCCGCCGGTTCCAGCCTCGTCAGATCGATCACCCCGATCGAATCCTCCAGGCAGTTGGCCACCCACGCGCGCTTGCCGTCCCGGGAAATGGCCAGCCCACGCGGGCTGTCTCCCGTCGGAATCGTCTTGATCACGAACTCGGCGGCTTTGCCCAGATGGTTCGGCAGCACGCGCTGCCGCTCTTCTGCGGCCGCGGTTTCGATGACGCGCAGCATCTTCTCGACATCGAGCACCGCCACACGGTTCGTACCCGAACTGGTGACCAGCGCGTGGCGCCCGTCCGGCGTGATCTTGACGTCCGTGGCATCGGCAAACCCAACTCCCGGCTGATCCAGCAGCAGCTGATCCACGCGCCCGTCGGCCCAGATCACCGCAATCCCGTTCGTGATGGTCCAGCCCTGCAGCAGCCGCGTCATGGGCACCAGGTGCTTGGTGCGGTTCATCGTCGCCAGCGCGAACTGCCCGCCCGGGTGCCAGTCGATCCCCATCGTCAGGTTCGTGCCCTCCGCCAGCCACCGCTCCTCCACCCGCGCGCTTGCCGCACCGATCACGGTCACTTCGCTGGCCAAGGGCCGCCGGAAGCCGGTCATGTCGGAGTAAATGCTGGTCACCAGGATCTTGCCGCCATCCGGGCTCAGCGCCAGATCCCAGGGTCCGCGCCCCGCCGCCAGCTTCTTCTCAAAGGCGAGCGTCCGGGCGTCGTAAACGTGGATGTCTTCCGAAGACGTGTTGAGCACCAGCACGTGCGCATCGCCGGGTGTCACCAGCACGCCGTGAGGTTCATCGCCCGCCGGAAGAATCTTCACCACGCGCCGCGCCGCCGCATCCACCACTGCCACAGAGTCTGCCTCGCGGTTTGTCACGAACGCGCGCCGCCCGTCGCCCGTGAATGCCACGCCCGCCGGCGCCACTCCGGTCCTGATTTCCGCAGCCACGCGGCCGGTCCGCGTGTCCACCACCGCCACCGCATCGCCCGCTTCCAGCGTCACCCACAATTCGTCGGTGCCAGGACGCAGGGCCAGCCGCAGCGGGTTCTTGTACTTCACCTCGGCCGCCCGCGGCGGCAGCTTCGTCGGATGCGCGATCTTCTTCCACGCCTCGGCGGCGTCGAACGCCTTCCCGTGCGCCGGATTGTGACACCCGTTGCAGTCTTCCAGCGATCCCTTCTTCAGTCCCGCCGCGCGCGCCGCCGCCGGATCGCGCATCGTGGCGTCATTCGCATACCTCTTGCCCGCGCCGTGGCACGCCTCACAGCCCACGCCCTCGTCCGCCTGCGCGCCTGCGCTGTGGCACTTCAGGCACGTCTCGCTCTGCTGCGGATCCCCGCTCACCCCCATCTCCCGCGCCAGCGCCGCCGCCCGCGCCGTCGACAGCACCGCCCACGCCTGCGCATGCCGGCTCCGCCGCCACACGTCGAACTGATGCCCGTGCATCTCGCCTCTATGGCATTCGCCGCACGCCGCCGATCCCGTGTAACCGCCCGCCTCGCGCTCCTTCAGCCCGCCCATCTTCGAGGGCTTCGGCAGCGGATGCGCGATCTGCTTCCACGCCTCGTCAATATTCACTGTCGGGTTCGGCAGGACCGCGATGTGCGAGCCCTTCTCCATGTGGCACACCAGGCAGTCGTCTTTCGTCGACATCTTCAGCCCGGCAGCCATCGACGCCTTCTTGTCCCGCATCACGTTTTCCGTGGCGTATTCGCTTCCGGGCCCGTGGCAGCCTTCGCATTGCAGCCCGTCCTCGCGCCGGAACGTCTCCTTGTCCACGTCGCGCTCATCGGCGCCGAAGGCGGTGGAGTGGCATCCCAGGCAGATGGCGGCTTCCCACGGCGCCTCTCGCAAGCCGCTGATCTTTGCGATCTCCCACGACTCGGGCCGCGAGAGGGCTGCGTAGGCCTGTGCGTGCTTCGAAAGCAGCCACTTGCTGTACTGATGGCCCATGCCCGGGCCGTCGTGGCACTGCGCGCACACCCGTGCTCCCACATACACGGGCTTGGCCGGCGCGCCCCGGGAGATGAAGACGAGCGGCGCCAGCGCGGCGGCAATCAACACGAGAGCGAGCCTCTTCACTGCGCTTTCCTCCGCACCTCCGCCTTGTGGCGGAGCGTGAGCACCTGATTGGCCTTCACATTGGCGAACTTCTCCGCCGCGCCGTCCGGCCAGCGGATCTCCACATCGCATTTCTCGGCCCCGCTCAGCCCGAAGTGCAGCCGCGGGTCGTTCTGCCCGAGATAACCGCGCACCGGGTTCACGTCCTCCACCATGCGCAGCCCGTTCGCCGTCACGGTCACGCGCGCCCCGACCGCCGTGCGCGAGCCGGCGGGGAAGTCCAGCCGCGCTTCCACCATCAGCCAGGGCCGCGCGTTGCCCCCGTCGTTGCGCAGCAGCACCGGCGCGTCGTTCAGGTTCGCCACCAGCAGGTCCACGTCCCCGTCGTTGTCAATGTCGGCCCACGCCGCCCCGCGGCCCACGCGCTTCGTGTTGAAGTAGGCGCCGGCCTCGCGCGAGACGTCCTCGAACGTCCCGTCGTGCTTGTTCCGCGTCAGGCTGTCTTCCTGCACGTACTCGTGGTGCGCGTGCCCGTGCACCGTGAACAGATCCAGCCACCCGTCGTGGTCCCAGTCAAACAGCACCGATCCCCAGCCCGCATACTGGCCCAGCAGCGGCGACAGCCCGGCCGCGTCATTCAGGTTCTCGAAGAACTTCTTCTTCGGGGTGTAAACGAACAGCGACACGTACTGCAGGTTCGGCACGAAAAGATCCAGCCACCCGTCGCGGTTCACGTCGCCATAAAACGGCCCCATCGACGCCACGCCCTGTCCGTGCTCGCTGAACGCCAGCTCGTACTCCAGCCCGCTTTCGGCGAATTTCCCGCCGCCGAGATTCACATAAAAGTAGTTCTCCATCGCGTCGTTCGACGTGAACACGTCCATGCGCCCGTCGTTGTTGAAGTCCGCCGCCGTCACCGACATCGCCCGCCCGCCCGGCTTCCACATGCCGGCCTCTTTCGTCACGTCGGTGAACGTCCCGTCGCCGTTGTTGCGGTACAGGATGCTCGGCAGGCCCTGATAGCTCAGCGGCCCCGGATAGCCTTGGGCCGGGTAATAGTCGCGGAACTTGCCGTCGTCATACAGCAGATAGTTCGCGACGTACACATCCAGATACCCGTCGTCGTCGGCGTCGAACCACACCGCGTGCAGCGACCAGCGCGCATCGTCCAGCCCCGAATCCTTCGACACATCGGTGAACGTCCCGTCCCCGTTGTTCCGGTACAGGATGTTCGGCCCGTAGTTCAGCGCGTACAGATCCACGTCGCCGTCGTTGTCGTAGTCGGCCGCCGAACAGCCCGAGCCATAAATCTTGCTGCCCACGCCCGCCTTCTCCGTCACGTCCTCGAACCGCCCGGTGCCGAGGTTCCGGTACAGCCTGGCCGAAAGCTTCCCGCGCAGGTCGCGTCCGTCGTTGTCGCTGACGCCTTTGGTCCACACGCCCGTCACGAAATAGATGTCCTGCCGCCCGTCGTTGTCGAAGTCGAAGAAGCATGCCCCCGAGCCCGTGCCCTCGACGATGTTGTCCAGCTTGTGATCGCCGATGCTGTGCCGGAACGTGATTCCCGCCTCCGCCGTGATGTCGGTGAACACCGGTCCCCGCGCCGGCGCGAACGCAGATGCTGCCAGCCCCAGTGCTCCCACCGCGATCACGATCACCCGCTTCATCTCGATCCTCCGTTGCTCAGAATCACCGGCGCCGTGAGCTTCACCGGCTTCTTGATCACCGCCTTCGCCTCGCGGTTCTCCGGCGTCAGCTCCGGATCCTCATGGCAGCCGATGCAGCCGCGGTTCTCCTTCGGCCTTGCATACATCCACGAAGAGGACCGCACCGCCTGCCCGGCCCCGTTCACCAGCTCGAGTTTCAATGGCATATTCGGCGGCACCTCGAGGTGGAATGAGCCGTCGTCCTCGATCCTCAGATCCCCGATCTTCACCGCATGGTCCGGGCTTCCCGTAAACACCCGCAGCCGCCACCCCGCCGCCGGCCGGATGCGCGCCGGATCGTCGGTGGTGAACACGCTCAGGCAGTACAGGCGGCTCCAGCCCGCGTCCTCGATCACCACCGATCCCCGCCCGTCCGGCTCCGGGCGCGCCAGCACGGCTTTCGCCTGCCGCGCGTCCGCTCCGGCTTTCACATAAACAGGAACTTTTGTTTTATTGCCCGGATGGAACCGGTACACCCCCGCCGGGCTCCTTTCATCCGGTTGCCAAGCCACCAGCAGCCGCCCCCCGGGCAGCCCCGAAGGCGTCGAAAAGATCCCGTCCGCCTTTGACGTCAGCAGCCGCTTCGTCTTCAGCGGGCGTGCCAGGTCCACCGCCGCCAGCATGCCGGCCTCGACGAACACCAGCCGCCCGTCCAGCGTCGCCGCCGGCTCCCGCAGCTGCCCGCCCGGCAGAAACAGGGAATAGTCCGTGCCGTCCAGGTTCGCAGCCATCAACTGCGTCCGCCCGCCCTGCCGCGAGGAGAAGACCATCATCCCGTCGGGCATCATCGCCGGCGTCGACTCCTCCCACGGCGTGTACGTGATCCTCTGCCGCAGCGTGCCGTCGAACTTCACCGTGTACAGCGCCCCGCCCGAGACAAACACCGCCTGCGGCCACGGGTCGGGAATGTCCAGGCTGAAAATCTGCGATTGATACGCCGGCTGCCGGCAGTCCGCGGCCATCCGCGTCAGCTGCTTCACCGCGCCCGTCGCCAGCGTCATCTCGTAGATCTGCCACGGCTCCCCGGCTGTCTTCTTGCCGGCGAACAGAATCCGCTTCGCATCCCACGAAACGTCCGGGTCCGCCGCCGCATGAAATCCCTGGCTCAACACCCGCGCCCCGCCTCCCGGCGAGACCAGCACCAGCCGCGGCTGCCCGCCCGCGGGCGTCTCCGTCAATACGACGGGGTAGCCGCCGCCGGCAGGCCGCGCGGCCTGCCCGTACAGGCCCGCCGCCAGCAGAACAAACAGCAGCAAACAAGACCCAATTGTCCCCTTTGCATTCCGCACTGAGTAGTAGTCTAGGCAGAATCCCTGCGGATTCCAATACGCGCGAGATGTTACTGTGATCAGACTAGAAAAATCTGCAGGGCGCCCGCCGCTTCAGTACGCCCCGCACTCCATCAGCGCGCGCACTTCTCCCGGGTCCGAGGTCTTGCCGAGAATCAGCGACAGCCGGATCCGCGCCTTCGCCGCATTCAGCGTCCCCGCAAACAACACGCCGCGCTGCCGCAGGTCGTGCCCGCTTCCCTCGTAGCCGTAGATGTCCAGCACCCGCCCGTGCGCGCACCGCGTGGCGATCACAACGGGAACGCCCGCGTCGATGGCGCGCTGGATGGCGGGCACGGCTTGCGGGGTGACGTTTCCCCTTCCGGTGCCCTCCACCACGATGCCCCGCGCGCCGCTCTCCCGTGCATAGTCGATGAATCGCCCGTCCGCCCCGGCGCACATCGTCACCAGGTCCACTCGCGGCTCCAGCCTCGGCCCGTCGATCACCACCCGGTCCAACAGCCGCCGCCCGAAGATGACACGGTCCACGTCCACCAGCCCCAAAGGCCCGAACACCGGGCTTTGAAACGTCTCCAGCTGCTGCGTGTCGGTCTTGGTCGCCTCGCTCGCGGCGTGAATCATCTGGTTCAGCACCACAAACACGCCCTGGCCGCGCGCCTGCGGGCTCAGCACCGTCCGGATCGCCGCCGACAAATTCGCCGGCCCGTCGAAACCCGGCTCGCTTACCGTCCGCATCGCCCCCACCACGGCCAGGGGCTTCGGCGACGTGTGCCGCAGGTCCAGCAGGTAGGCCGTTTCCTCCAGCGTGTCCGTGCCGTGGGTGACCACCGCTCCCGCGATATCGTCCCGCGCCAGCTCGCGGCGCAGGACCTCGCTCACCTCCCACATCCGCTCCAGCGTCATGTGCGGACCCGGATACTGCCCGTATTCGAGCACTTCCAGCTCCGCCAGTCGCTGCAGGGCCGGATCATGCTCCAGCAACTCCCGCGCCCCCAGCGCCGGCACCGCCGCCCCCACCGCCGGGTCGTACCTCATCCCGATCGTCCCGCCCGTGAACACCACAAGCACGCGCAACATGGCACTTCCGATTGTCGCGCCTCCGCCTTCCCTCCGGGCGTGAGATTTCAACCCGCACCCGGCCACTATCCTGTCGGTGATCGATCCTGCCCGCGCCGTGGATGCCTCCCCTCCAACGGTGCTCGAGCGTCTGGCGCGAGCCGTGTGCCCCGCCTGCGGCTCCCCCCGCGCCGCCCGCTCCCGCCGACGGACCTTCGCCGATCACTTCTTGGGCGCCCTCGGCCTCCGCCCCTTCCGCTGCCTCGCCTGCCGCTGGCGCTTTCATGCCTGGCCCTCCCTGCGGCTCCTGGCGGCGCCTCTGCGTCCACCCGGCAACAGCCCGGCCCCATCAGCCCGATAAAAAATATCGATTTGTATTCATTCCCCGCCCGCCGCATAATTCTCCTGAGTCTGGAACACGCCCCGCCTGAGCGGTACTCCGTGATTTAGTCCCGCATCCTCCAGGCCCATGCTCGCCGGGCAAGCAGTGTCAGCCCTGACGGCGAGTCCGACCCCACTGTCAATCGAGAGGTGAATCCCGATGCGGTACTCGTCTGCCTTCACGCTCCTGGTGTCTCTGTGCGCGCTCGCACAGACGCCCGTCCCCGAAACGGCGCCCGCTCCGGCGCAGCTGCCCGACACTTTTTCCTTCAAACGGCTCCAGTTCAGCGGCTACGTCGACTCGTTCTACGACCTGAACTACAACCATCCCCCCTCCCGCCTCTCCCAGCTCCAGGCGTTCAACTTCACAGCCAACAAGTGGAGTCTCGCCAGCGCCACCGCCAGCATCTCCACCGCGCCCGCGCCCGTCGGCTTCCGCGTCGACGTCGGCATGGGGCGCGTCTACGACGCCTTCTGGCTCAGCGAAACCTCCCACGACGGCTGGACCCGCCACCTGCTGAATGCCTATGTCAGCGTCAAGCCCGCCTCCTGGAAGGGCGTCCAGCTCGATTTCGGCAAGTTCGTCACCAGCGCCGGCGCCGAACTCACCGAAAGCCACCTCAACTGGAACTACTCCCGCAGCCTCCTGTTCGCCTTCGGTCCCTACTACCACACCGGCTTGCGCGCCACCGTCCCCGTCGGCGAGCGGTGGACCGTCGGCGGCGCCGTCGTCACCGGGTGGAACACCGTCCGCGACAACAACACCGGCAAGACCGTCGGCTTCACAAGCACCGGAAACTTCGGCAAGATCTCCATCTCGAACACTTACTACGCCGGTCCTGAAAACACCGGCGTCAACCGCGGCTGGCGGAACTTCTACGATTCCGTCGTCGCCGTCAATCCCTCCACCCGCGTCTCCGCGTACTTCAACTTCGACATCGGCAACAACCGCTTCCCCGCCGCCCCTTCCTCCACCTTCTGGGGAACAGCCGGCGCGGCCCGCATCCGGCTCTCGCGCAACTTCGCCCTCGCCCCGCGGCTCGAATACTACAGCGACCGCGACGGCTTCTGGACCGGCTCGCCCAACGCCTTCCGCGAATTCACCCTCACCGCCGAATCGAAGCTGAACGACAACCTCATCTCCCGCATCGAGTTCCGCAAGGACTGGTCCCGCGAGCCCTTCTTCACCCGCGGTCCTTCCGCCTGGATGGCCAATCATCAAACCATGCTCGTGGCCGGGGTCATGATCGTCCTCAACCCGCGCCTGCTCGACTTCACGCCCGGTTCAGGCAAGTAGCGCGCGTGCGCCTGTGCGCAAACCGGCATGGATGGCTCGCCCCGCCCCCTTGCGCCCAGGGACTGCGGCGGCGGGCAGGCGCAACAGTGCGCCGCCCGCCGTCTACTCCAGCCGCTTGTGGAACCGCTGTGCGCTCAGCAGTACGATCACCAGCCCCATCCCCGCCAGCGCCGCCAGCTGCGGCCATAACTCCCCAACCCCGCTCCCCTTCAGAAACACCCCCCGCACGATCTCCATGAAGTACCGCAGCGGATTCAGGTACGTCAGCCACTGCACAGGCTCCGGCATGTTCCGGATCGGAAACGCGAACCCGCTCAGCGTGAACGCCGGCTGAAAGAAGAAAAACGAGGCCATCATCGCCTGTTGCTGCGTGTGGCTGATCGTGCTCAGGAACAGCCCCACGCCCAGCGTTGACAGAATGAACAGCGCCCCCGCCCCAAGGAGCAGCAGAAAGCTCCCCTCCAGCGGAATCCGGAACACCGCCAGCGCCGCCCCTGTCAGCAACAACAGATCGAACATCCCCGCCAGCGCGAACGGAATCGTCTTGCCCAGCATCAGTTCCAGCGGCCGCACCGGCGTCACCATCAGCTGCTCCATCGTCCCCATCTCTTTCTCCCGCACGATGCTCAGCGCCGTCAGCATCAGCGTCACCAGCGTCAGCACATTCACGATCACGCCCGGCACAAAGTAATTCCGGCTCCTCAGCTCGGGGTTGAACCACACCCGCCGCTCCGCCTCCACCCCCGGAATCCGCACGAGCACCGGCCCCTCCCGCGTCCGGTCCACCAGCCTCTCCCGCTGCTGCCGCTCCAGCAGCCTCCGGTTGAACCCCGCCACCACCCCCGTCGCGTGGCTCATCACGATCGCCGCCGTATTGGAGTTCGATCCATCCAGCAACAGCTGCACCTGCCCCTGCCGGTGCGCCGCCACGTCGGCGCTGAAGCCGGGCGCCACCCGCACCACCGCCTGCGCCTCTCCTCGGTCCAGCATCCCTTGCGCCCCCCGTTCAGAGTCCGCGCGCGCCACCACCTCGAACTCGTGCGACGCTTCGAACGCATGGTATAGCTCCCGGCTCGCCGGTCCCCCATCCAGGTCCATCCAGCCCAGCTTCACCCGCTCCACGTCCAGGTTCACCGCATAGCCGAAAAGAATCGTCTGCAACAGCGGCGGCACGATCAGCACCACCCGCATCCTCGGCTCCCGCAACGCCTGCCGGAACTCCTTTCTCACGATCCCCAGAATCCGCTCCCGCATCTTACGCCACCTTCTGCCGCAGCTTGCGGCTCGCCACCGTGAACACGACCGCCGCATAGAGCAGCAGAAACGCCGCCGGCGCCCACAGCGCCTCCAGCCCCACGCCCTTCAGGAAGATCCCCTGCAGGATCGTCACAAAATAGCGCGCCGGCACGATCCTCGTCACCTGCTGCACCACCCACGGCATGTTCTCGATCGCGAACACGAACCCGCTCAGCAGGAAGGCCGGCAGAAAGCTCGAGATCAGCGCCGCCTGATACGCCAGCAGCTGCGTCCGCGCCACAGTAGAAATAAAGATCCCCCAACACAGCGCCCCGAACAGAAACAGCGCGCTCGTCCCCGCCAGCAGCAGGTAGCTGCCCCGCATCGGCACGCCGAACACCCCCACGCCGGCCACCAGCGCGATCACCGTGTCCGCCACCCCCAGCACGAAATAGGCGCCCAGCTTGCCCAGCAGCAGCTCCTGCGGGCGCAACGGCGTCGCCAGCAGCTGCTCCATCGTCCCGTTCTCCCACTCCCGCGCGATCGTCAGCGACGTCAGCATCGCCGCAATCAGCATCAGGATCACCGCAATCAGCCCCGGCACAATGAAGTTCTTCGACTGCATCGCATTGTTGAACAGCACCCGCGCCCGCAAGTCCGCCGGCGGCTTGAGCTCCCCCGCCCCGCGCCTCTCCATCCACTCATTGCGCAATTCCATCGAGTACGCCATCACCAGCCCGTCTGCATAACCCGCCGCAATCGACGCCGTGTTGGAATCGCCTCCGTCCACCAGCACCTGCACCCTGGCCATCTCCCCCGCCGCCATCGCCCTCGCGTAGCCCCGCGGAATCACCACAGCCAGCAACGCCTTCCCCCGGTTCAGCTCCCGCTCCACCTCCCGGTAGCCCGCCCGAACGCCCGTCACCGCGAAAAACTTCGACCCCCGGAACCGCTCCGCCAGCTCGCGGCTCTGCGCCGTCCCGTCCCGGTCGTGGATCACCGTCGGGATCCGGTCCACGTCCAGCGTCAGCGCATACCCGAACAGCAACAGCAGCAGCAGCGGCACCGCCAGCGCCATCGTCAGGCTCCGCCAGTCCCGCACCACGTGCCGCAGTTCTTTCCGGAACACCGCCTTCAGCCGCCGCAGGTTCATCTCCGCCGCGCCTCCTCCCGCTCGATGCACGCCGCAAACACCTCTTCCATCGACGCCCCCTCCCGGCACTGCGCCCGCAGCTCCTCCGGCGAGCCCAGCGCCACCACCCGCCCCCGGTGCATCAGCGCCAGCCTCCCGCAATACTCCGCCTCGTCCATGTAGTGCGTCGACACGAGCACCGTCGATCCGCCCTCCGCCATCTCGTAAATCAGGTCCCAGAACTTCCGCCTCGCCACCGGGTCCACCCCCGATGTCGGCTCGTCCAGAAACAGCACCCTCGGCTCGTGCAGCACCGCGCAGCCGAGCGCCAGCCGCTGCTTCCAGCCCCCGGCCAGCTCCCGTGTCATCCTCCCCCTCTCCTCTTCCAGTCCTGCCATCCGCAGCGCGTACTGCTTCCTCTCCTCCCTGCTGTCCGCCGGCACGCCGTACACCATGCTGAAGAACTCCAGGTTCTCCTCCACCGTCAGGTCGTCGTAGAGCGAAAACTTCTGCGACATGTACCCGATCGACTGTTTCACCCGTTCCGGCTCCGCCGCCACGTCGTGGCCGTTCACGCGCGCCTGCCCGGAAGTCGGCTCGAGCAGCCCGCACAGAATCCGGATCGTCGTCGTCTTGCCCGCCCCGTTGGGCCCCAGGAATCCGAACACCTCCCCGCGGCGGATCTCCAGCGTCACTCCGTCCACCGCCGTGAACGCGCCGAACCGCTTCACCAGCTCCTGCGTCTCCACCGCCGCCTCAGCCTGCACGCCTCGCCTCCTTCTTCCGGATCAGCGCCAGAAACGCGTCCTCCAGCGCCGGTTCGATCCGCTCCAGCCTCACCCCCGTGGCCGCAGACACGGCCTCCGCGTCCGCGCCGTCCTCAAGGTACACATGCAGCGCCGCCCCTGCCGGCTCCGCCGCCAGCACGCCCGGCGCCCCATGAAGCCGCCGCCTCGCCTCGGCGCGGCCCGGTTCCGCCGCGCGAAAACAAAACGGCGCCACCCTGTTCCGGATCTCCGCCGGCGTCCCGGTCTCTTCCAGGCGCCCCGCATACATCAGCCCCACCCGCCCGCAGCGCTCCGCCTCATCGAGGTACGCCGTCGTCACCAGCACCGCCATGCCCTCCCGCGCCAGCCCCTCCAGGATCTTCCAGAACTCCCGCCGCGACAGCGGGTCCACGCCGCAGGTCGGCTCGTCCAGCAGCAGCGCCCGCGGGCGGTGCAGCAGCGTGCAGATCAGCGCCAGCTTCTGCTTCATCCCCCCGCTCAGCTGCCCGGTGCGCCGCTTCCGGAACTCCGCCATCCCCGTCATCTCCAGAAGCCCGCCGGCCAGCCTCCCGCGCTCCTCCGGCGCCGTCCCGAACAGCTCCCCGTAAAACCCGATGTTCTCCTCCACCGTCAGGTCGTGATACAGCCCGAACCTCTGGGCCATGTAGCCCGTCACGTCTTTCACCGCGTCCGGCTCGCGCGCCACGTCGTGCCCGCAGATCTCCATCCGTCCCTCGTCGGCATCCAACAGCCCCGCTGCCAGCCGCATCACGGTCGTCTTGCCGGCACCGTCCGGCCCCACCAGCCCGAAGATCTCGCCCGCGCGCACCTCGAACGACACGCCGCGCACCGCCTCCACCGCCCCGAATCGCCGCCGGAGATTCTCCGCCCGGATCATCGCCCGCTACTCCAGCCGCAGCACCGCATCCGCAGGCATGTTCAGCTTCAGCTCCAGCCGCGGGTTCTCCAAACCGATCTTGATCCGGTACACCAGCTTCTGCCGCTCCTCCTCCGTCTGGATCTGCTTCGGCGTGAACTCCGCCTCGGACGCAATGAACGTCACCCGCCCCCCATACTTCTTTCCCGGATAAGAGTCCGTCGTCACCTCTGCCGCCATGCCCGGCTTCACCCGCCCCAGATGCCGCTCTCCGATGTAGCCCCGCAGCCACGGCTTCGCCATGTCGCCCACCGTCAACACCGCCGCTCCCCCGGCCAGCACCTCCCCGCGCTCCGCGTTCTTGCTCAGCACCACTCCCGCCACCGGCGACCGCAGCACCCGCTCGCTCAGCTGCACCTCGATCACCGCCAGTTGCGCCCGCGCCCGCTCCGCCTCCGCCGCGCGCATCGCCAGCTCCTTCCGCCTCCGCTCCAGCTCCAGCACGCCCGCCTCGGCCAGCCGCAGCGCCGCCCGCGCCCGCTCCACCCCTGCCGCCTGTTGCTCCACCTGCTCCTTCCGCGGTCCTTCCTCCACCAGCGACGCCTGCTCCCGCGCCCGCCCGAGCGCCGCCGCAACTGCCTCGTGCCGCGTCCGGAACTGCTCGAACTGCGCCGTCGAAATGTCCTCGTTCCTGTAAAGCGTCTGCGCCCGCTCCCAGTCCCTCCGTGCCAGCGCGTACTGCGCCTCGGCTTCTCTCAGCGCCGCCCGCGCCGCCTCGATCTCCTGCCGCCGGCTCCCCGTGCGCAACTCCTCCAGCCTTCGCTCCGCCGCCCCCAGTTCCGCCCGCCGCAGCGCCTTCTCCTGCTCCAGCGCCTTCTCCTGATATGCGAGCGCCGCCCGCGTCTGTTCCACCGCCCTCTCCGCCGCCAGCGCCGCCGCTGCCTCGCGCTCCCGCGCACGCTCCAGCTCCGCCGTGTCCTGCCGCGCAACCACCTGCCCCGCCTCCACCATGTCGCCCTCGTCCGCCAGCAGCTCCTCCAGCCGCCCCGGCAGCTTGAACGAGAGCTGCACCTCGGTCAGCTCGATGTTTCCGCTCAGCCGCAGCTCGCTCTCCATCTCCCGCTCGCGCGCCGCCCGCCACACAAGCACCGCGGCGATCACCACCGCCGCCGCCAGCACAGGAATCAGCTTTTTCTTCATCGCGACTCTCCGCTTCAATCCAGCATCAGATCCAGGTTGCCCACCGCCGCTCCCAGGTCGATCCGCGCCGCCCGCTGGCGGAACGTCGCCCCCACCGCCGCCTCCCGCGCCCGCGCCAGCCGCGCCTGCGCTTCGGTCACCTCCAGCGGTGTCGCCACCCCCGCCGCCACCCGCCGCTCCGCCTGCTCCAGCTCCCGCTCCGCCTGCCTTTGCGCCGCCAGCGCCGCCGCTGCCTGCGCTTCCGCCGACTTCACCGCCTCCAGCGCCAGCCGGATCTCCAGCTCCACCTCCCGCGCCGCGTCCCGCGTCCGGATCTCTTCCGCACGCCGCTGCGACTCCGCCTCCGCCCGCCGCGCGTCCCTCCTGCCCCCGTCCCACAGCGGCACCGCCACTTGCACCCCCACGCTCCGCGTCGGCAGGTACGTGCTCCCGGTCCTCCCGATCACGCCGTAATCGCCAAACGCCCGCGCCGCGGGCAGCCGCTCCCACTTCGCCGCCGCCGCGCTGAGCCGCGCCGCCCTCTCCCGCTCCGCCTGTGCCCGCAGCTGCGGGCGCAGCTCCCGCGCCGCCTCCATCGCCCTCTCCGCCGCCGGCGCCTCCCACGGCGCGTACGCCAGCCGGTCTCTCAGCTCCAGGTCCACCCCGAACTCCGCGTTCACCGCGCGCAACAGCCCCAGCCGCGCCGCCGCCCTCTCCTCCTCCGCCGCCGCCAGCCGCTGCTTCTCCTGCTCGAGCACCGCCGCCGCCCGCGTCACTTCTATCCCCGTCCCCGTGCCCGCGTCTTTCTGCGACTGCGCCAGTTTCAGGATCCGCTCCGCCAGCGCCACGTTCGCCCGCGCCGCCTCCAGCGCCGCTTCCGCCCGCACTGCGTTCAGATACGCCTTCGCCGCCGCCGCCTTCGACTTCAGCTCCGCCTCCTCGCTCTCCATCGCCGCCGCCCGCGCCTGCATCTTCGCCGCCTGCCACCGCCGGATCGCCGCCACGTCGAACACGCTCTGCGTCCCCGACACCCGCGCATCCTGCACGTCGATCGGTCCAACAAAGACCGGGAACGCGATCCCCGGCGCCGCCGGAAACTGAATCCCGAACGACGCCAGGTTGTTCGTGAAGCTCCGGAACGTGTAGCTGCCGTCGACATTCGGCAGCAACGCCCCCAGCGCCTGCCGCTTCCGCGCCTCCGCCGCCCGCGCCGCCTCCCGCGCCAGCTCCGCCCGCGCCGCCCCGCCCGGCGCCGCCGCCATCTCCACCGCTTCCCGCAGGCCCAGGGAGAGCTTTCTGTCTCCCTGCGCCTGTGCCAGCGCGCATGCCAGCAACACGGCCAACAACCACTTCATCGCTTCCTCCCCTTCCCCCGCTTCTTGTCTTTCTTGATCCGCTCCCGCGCCTGCCCAACCCCGGCCTCCAAGGCCCGCCACCCCGCCGCAATGAAATCCACCATCCGCTCCACCACCTGCTCCGGCGGCGCCGCCCCCGCGCCCGCCACCCTCCTCAGAACGCCGCCCATCAGCACATACTGCGACAACACTCCCGCGCTGAACACCAGCCCCCACAGCAGGTCCTGCCGCTTCACCCCCGGCAGCGCCCGCTCCAGCGCCCCGATGAACCTCGCTGCCACTGCCCCGAACGCCACAGGCAGAATCTTCTCCGCCCACCCCCCGGGCTCCCCCACCGCCCGCGCCATCAGCCGTCCCAGCACCTCGTCCTCCCCTTCCTCGGCACCCGCCCGTACCACCGGCTTGACAAACGCCCGCGCCACCTCCTCCAGCCGCGGAGGATCGCTCTTCGCCTCCGCTACCTCAAGCATCTCCAGCCGCCGCCGGTTCACCGGCTCGAGCCGCCGCAGCACCGCCGCCAGAAACAGCTCGTCCTTCGATCCGAAGTGGTAGTTCACCGCCGCCAGGTTCACCCCCGCCTCCGCCGTGATCTGCCGGTGCGACGTCCCGGCAAAGCCATGCTCGGCAAACAGCCGCTCGGCGGCATCCAGGATCCGCTCCCGCGTCGCCTGCGACCGCCCTCCGCGCGCCTCCGTGCCGCCCTCCGGCGGCATCGGCCCCGTGTCTGGATCGGGCCACGGCGGCATCGAATCATACGCTGTTTCAATCATTCGTTCGTATCAATCATACGTTCGTTTGAATTTTGCGTCAAGACAAATCAATCCCGTATGCGCAAATTGCTTTCTGCCTAAGGCGCCGGCGCCCAGCCCGGCATCACGTACGCATAGGCCGTCACCAGCAGCCCGATCAGCGACGCCAGCGCCACGCTGTGCCGCAGCGTGAACCGGAACAGCCGGCTCTCTTCCCCCGCCGCCATCCCCGTCGCCGCCGCCGCCACCGCGATCGACTGCAGCGAGATCATTTTCCCCATCACCCCGCCCGACGAGTTCGACGCCGCCATCAGCACCGGGTTCAAGTCCAGGCTCCGCGCCGTCACCACCTGAAGATTGCCGAACAGCGCGTTCGCGCTCGTGTCGCTCCCCGTCAGAAACACGCCCAGCCACCCCAGCAGCGCGCTGAAGAACGGGAACGCCGCCCCCGTCGCCGCAAACGCCAGCCCCAGCGTCGCCGTCGCCCCGGAATAGTTCATCAGAAACGCCAGCCCGAGCACGCTCGCCACCGTCAGCACCGGCTTTGCCAGTTGCGAGGCTGTGTCCCGCAGCACCTTTCCGAGCAGCCCGAGCGGCGCCCGCAGCACCGCCGCCGCCAGCAGGCACGCCAGCAGGCACGCCGTTCCCGCCGCGCTCAGCCACTGAAACGCGTACCGCGCCGCATACGGCGCCGGCTGCGCCGCCACCGGCGGCATCTGTGTCACCGCGTTGTGCAGCCACGGCCATTCCACCGCCACCGTGTACGAATTCAGCACGGCTTTGATGTCCGCCCGCCCCCACGCAAGCACGCACACCACCAGCAGGATGTACGGCGACCACGCCTTCAGCACCGCCCGCGCCCCGTGCCGGGGCCGCAGCGCCGCTTCCGCCTCCGCCCCGTCAAATACAAACTCGTTGCGCGGCCGCACCAGCCGCGCCGCGGCAAGACACGCGCCGATCGCCGCCAGCGAGCTCAGGATGTCGGTCAGCTCCGGGCCGATGTGGTTCGACGCATAGAACTGCATCGCCGCAAACGCCACCCCGCAGCCCAGCGCCGCCGGCAGCACGCCGCTGAGCGCGCGCCACCCTCCCATCACCAGCACCAGATACGCCGGCACGATCACCGACACCGGCGCGCAAATCCGCCCCACCGCCGCGCTCAGCTTCTCCACCGGCAAGCCCGTGATCCCGGCCAGCGTGATCACCGGAATCCCGATCGAGCCGAACGCCACCGGCGCCGTGTTCGCCAGCAGGCAGATCCCTGCCGCATAGAACGGCGAAAAGCCCAGCCCGGTGAGCATCGCCGCCGCCACCGCCACCGGCGCGCCGAAGCCCGCGGCGCCTTCCACGAAGGCGCCGAACGCGAATGCGATCAGCAGCGCCTGCAAACGCCGGTCCGGCGTCACCGAGCCGATCGAGTCCTTGATGATCTCGAACTGCCCCGTCTCCACGCTCAGCCGGTAAAGAAAGATCGCCCAGAAGATAATCCAGCAGATCGGAAACAGCCCGAACGCCGCCCCGAACGCCGCCGCCGCCAGCGCCATCTTCACCGGCATGCCGTAGACGGCCAGCGCCACCGCCGCTGCCGCCCCCAGCCCGCTTAAGGCCGCCGCCCACGCCGCCGTGCGCCGCACGCCCAGCAGATACAGCAGCACAAACAGCGGCAGCGCCGCCGCCAGCGCCGACCAGCCCACGCTCCCCAACAACGGCGCGTAGTTCTGTGTCCACATGGACGGCTATTCTATCGAGCCGCGCCCGCCGCGCGCGGCACGCGGCGCGCCAGATAACGCAGCCACAGCCGCTCCTGCCCCTCGCCGTCGAACGTCTCCCGCCAGTAGCGGACGAACTCCGACTCCAGCTTCCGCGCCCTCCTCTCGAGCGCCTGCATCACCCGCTGCGCCTCGGGATCAAATGACGCCGCCGCCTCCAGCAGCCGCGCCGCCACCGCGCAGTCCTGCCGCCGCCCCAGAATCCCCTGAATCTCCCGCACCTGCCCCAGCCGCCGCTCGAACACCGGGCCGTAAAATCCGCTGAAAATCTCCAGCGTGTAGCGGAAGCGCTTGGCGGCCAGCCGGAACGCGTGCAATTGCGCCGCCGCGGCGGGCTTCTCCACCGCCTTCCGCCCGGCGGCGAAAAACTCCTCCGCCATCCGCGGCAGCAGCGCCCGCCCGTGCGCCGCCGCGTCCTCCTCCACTTCGCGCAGCGCGTCGAGCCGTCCCAGCCAGTCCAGCGGCGCGCCCTGCGAGCGCAGCAGATACAGCCGCCCCAGGAAGCCCAGCGCCGCCCGCTCCCGGTCGCTCCGCATCTTTTCCAGCAACGGATGATCCTTCCGCAGCCCCAGCCGCGCGAGCAGATCGCTGTCGACGTCCAGGTCGCGAACCTGCGCCGCAGCGTCCAGCGCGGGCTTGAGCGCCTTGCGCATCCGCTTCGCCTCTTTGCCCGGCAGCAGCCCGCCGAACACGCGAAGCGCCTGCGAAAGCCGCCGCACCGCCACGCGGAAGTCGTGCACTTCGTCCTCGCCGCACTTCTTCAGTGCCAGGCCGGTCTGCGCCTCCACCCGCTCGATCCGCTCCCGCAGCGCCGCCCGCGCGTGTTCTGTCAGCGTCATCGCCGCCGCGCTGTGGCCTGCAACTGTTTGCCGTACACCTCGCGGAACAGCGGCGCCGCCCGCTCGATGGCCCACAGTTCGAGGCTCAGGTCCTTTTCCGATTTCAGGATAAGCCCCAGCTCGCCGTCGTTGAGCTGGCATTCGATCGACTCGACACGCTGGTCGCGGCTGCGGTCCAGCGCATCGGCGATCCTCAGCAGCGGGCACAGCAGCTCGACTGCCCGCCGCTCCTCCGGCGGCAGCGCCAGAAAATCGGCGTGCCGCGCCGACGGCGGCGCCTTGCGGTGGTAGCGGCACAGCATCGCCACCAGATGGCGCTCCTCGTCGGTGAAGCCGCCCAGATCGGCGTTGCTCACGATGTACTGCGAATGCTTGTGGTGGGCCATGTCGTTGATGGCGTGACCCGTGTCTCGCAGGTACGCCGCCGCCTTCAGCAGCCGCCCCGTCTCCGGCGGCAGCCGGTGCCAAGGCGCGAGCGCCGTGAACAGCTCGCGCGCGAATGCGGCCACCTTGCGCGCGTGCTTCAAATCCACGCCGAACCGCCGCGCATACTCTTCCACCATGCGCCGCTGCTCGGCATCGAGCCGCACGCGCTCGGCGCCGGCCTCGCGGTCGGCAAGGTCCCGCAGAATGCCGTCGCGCACGCCCGCCGCGCAGTAGTAGAGCTGCCGCGCGCCGAACATCTCCAGCACGTCGAGCATCACCGCCACGCCCGGCACGATGATCTCCGCGCGCCGCGGCCCGATGCCCGTCACGCGCCTGCGCGCCTCGACGTCCATCGCAGAAAGCTGCCGGTACAGCCGCCGCAACTGCGCCGCCGTCACCCGCCGCCGGTCGGCCTCCTGCCTCCTTTCGCGCGGAATGCGGTTGGCCGCGCACACGATGGCCGACGCCGACGCGGACGTGCCGATCACGCGGTCGAACGCGGCGTGCACGATCTTGAGCCCCACCGCGTGCAGCTTTTCCGCGATGAACTCCTGCATCTGCCGGAGCTCTTCCTCGAGCGGCGGGTTGTGGTGCAGGAACGCCTCCTCCAGGCGCACCGCGCCGAGAGGCCGCGACAGCGCCGCGCGGAGGCGGCCGTTTTCGGCGTCGATCACCTCGGCGCTGCCGCCGCCGATGTCGAGGATCAGGATCCGCTTCTGCGGGTGCGGCCAGCGCGTCTCCACGCCCAGATGGATCAGCCGCGCCTCTTCGAGCCCCGAGATCCTCTCCACCGGCTCGCCGAGCACGTCCGAGGCGCGCTCGAGAAACTCGTCGCCGTTGGAGGCGTCGCGCACCGCCGCCGTCGCCACCGCGCGCACCGCCAGCACGCCCAGCCGCGAGTAGATCTGCTTCATGCGCGCCAGCACGGCCAGCACGCTGCGCGCCGCGGCCTCGTCGATGGCCCCCGAGCGGAACACGCTCTCGCCCAGCCGCGTCACCTGCCGGTCTTCTGCCAGCACTTCGAAGCGGCCGTTGCGGCTGACGTCGGCCGCCATCATGCGGACCGAGTTGCTGCCGATGTCGATGGCTGCGTAGCGGGGCATGCACTCTCGCCTGCGGTTCGACTAGGCTTCTGATTATGACCTACCTTCGCGCCACGCTGGGAATGGCCCTCCTGCCGGTGCTCGCCGGCGCGCAGCCGCCGCAGGCGCAAGCGGTGCTCGATGCCGTCGAGCGGCTTTCGCCCCCCTACAAGCAGCTCTCGCGCCAGATCTGGGAGAACCCCGAGCTCGGCTGGCAAGAACAGCGCAGCGCGGCGCTGCTGCGCGCGCAGCTCGAAAAAGCCGGCTTCCGCACGCGCGGCTTCGACTCGATGCCCACGGCGTTCGTGGCCGAATGGGGCGATGGCAAGCCCGTGATCGGCATCCTCGGCGAATATGATGCTCTGCCTGGCCTTTCGCAGGAGGACGTGCCGGAGCGCCAGCCCCGCGTGGCCGGCGCGCCCGGCCACGGCTGCGGCCACAACCTCTTCGGCACGGCTTCGGCGCTCGCCGCCGTGGCGGTGAAGGAGCGCATGCAGGCTCTGGGGCTGAAGGGCACGGTGCGCTTCTATGGCACCCCCGCCGAAGAAGGCGGCGGAGGCAAGATCTTCCTGATCCGCGCCGGCGCGTTCCGGGACGCCGACGTCGTGCTCGCCTGGCATCCCGGAGACTTCAACGCCGCCGACGACAACCCGTACCTGGCCAACATCAGCGCACGGGTGCGCTTCCGCGGCACCCCCGCGCACGCCGCAGGCGCGCCGGAAGCCGGACGCAGCGCGCTCGACGGGCTCGAGATCATGACCCACGCCGTCAACCTGCTGCGCGAGCACGTCCCGCAGGAGACGCGCATGCACTACATCGTCACCAGCGGCGGCGCGGCGGCCAACATCGTGCCCGAATTCGCCGAGTTGTCGATCATCGTGCGCCATCCCGACCTGTCAGAGCTCGGCCGCATCTGGGAGCGCGTCAAACTGTGCGCCGACGCCGGCGCGCTGGCCTCGGGCACGAAATCGGAGATCGAGATTGCCTCCGCCTACGCCAACTTTGTGCGCAACCCCGTGCTGCGCGATTTGCTTGACCGCAGCCTGCGCCTGGCCGGCGGCGTTCGCTATACGGACGAAGAGCGGGCGTTCATCGACAAGATCCGCGCCACGCTGGGCGCGCGCGCCATGCCGCCGCTTGAGCGCGCCGCGGAGGTGCTGCCGCCGAAGACGTCGCTGTCAAGCGTCTCCACCGACGTGGGCGACGTGAGCTGGGTCGCGCCCGTCGGGCATTTCACGGCCGCGACGATGCCGCCCGGGGTGCCGTTGCACACGTGGCAATCCACGGCGTGCGCGGGCACGGAGATCGGCCGCAAGGGAATGCTGGTGGCCGCGAAGACGCTCGCGCTTGCGTCGCTGGAGCTGCTCGGCTCGCCGGAGCTGGTCAGGCAGGCACGCGCCGCGTTCGAGGAAGCGATGCGCGGCCAGACCTACCGCTCGCTGCTGCCGGAAGACCGCAAGCCCGGGCAGACCGGGCACTGAGCAACGCTCCGCGACGTGGTACAGCGGGGCGTTGAACCGCTCGCTCTCGCGGCCTTCGGCCGCTTCGCTCGCGGCTCTGACCGCGCGGCTTGCGGTGCGGGGAACCGCTCGCTCTCGCGGCGCTGCGCGCCGCTTCGCTCGCGGCTCTGACTGCAGCGCTTGCGCGGCTGACTGCGGGGACGTGCGCTTTCAGAGCCGCGAACGGCGGGCGTCGTTCGCCAGAACGACGGCCAGAGTGAGCGGTCACACAAACGGGGCCGGTCCGGCCACGGCCGCCGGATCGCCGGGTCGCTTGCGGGCCGACGGGCAGCGCCGCGGGGGGTGAACCGCTCGCTCTCGCGGCCTTCGGCCGCTCCGCTCGCGGCTCTGACCGCGGCGCTTGCGGTGCGGGGAACCGCTCGCTCTCGCGGCCTTCGGCCGCTCCGCTCGCGGCTCTGACCGCGGGTGAAGCGCCTTCAGAGCATGACGAGATTCGACTGCATGCGTTTGAGCTGGCCGCAGGCGGCGAAGATGTCGAGGCCGCGCGGCTTGCGCACGAAACAGGGGATCGAGCGGCGCACGATCTGCTGAAACGCCGCCACCCGCTCGGGGGAGGGCGTTTCATACGGGATGCCGGGGCCGGGGTTCAACGCGATCAGATTCACCTTGCAGCGCAGCGGCGCGAGCAGCCGCACCACGCGCCGCGCGTCGGCGGCGGAGTCGTTGACGCCTTTCAGCAGGACGTATTCAAATGTCAGCCGCTCCCACGGGCGCAGCGGATAGGCGCGGCAGGCTTCGATCAGATCCGCGAGGTGATATTTGCGCGTGATCGGGATCAGCTCGCGTCGCTGCTCTTCGGTGGAGGCGTTGAGCGAGATGGCGAGCTTCGGGCGCGGCTCGGCGCGCGCGAATTCGGCGATGCGCGGCACGATGCCGGATGTGGACACAGTGATGCGGCGCGGGCTGATCGCAAGCCCCCTGGGATCGCACAGCAGCCGGACGGCTTTCAGCACGGCGGCGAGGTTCAGCAGCGGCTCGCCCTGGCCCATCATGACGATGTTGATGCGCTTCTCGCGCGCCCACAGGTTGTTGTCATCGGCGAGATGCAGCACCTGGCCGGCGATTTCGCCGGCGGTGAGATTGCGCTCGAGGCCCATCAGCGCCGTGAGGCAGAAGCGGCAGTCGACGGGGCATCCGACCTGCGTGGAGATGCAGAGCGTGTCGCGCGCCTCTTCGGGCATGAACACGGCCTCGACGGTCTTGCCGTCGGCCAGCCGCAGCAGATAGCGGCGCGTGCCGTCGCGGCTGTCGTAGCGCGCGGCGCGTTCGGGCCATCCGGGGGTGCATTCCTCGGCCAGCCGCTGCCGCAGGGCCGCGGGCAGTTCCGTGATCTGGTCGAAGGACGAGACGCGGCGGCGGTAGAGGGCGTCGTAGAGCTGGCGGGCGCGCCAGGCGGGCTCGCCTGCGGGAAGCGCGGCCCGCAGTTCGTCGGCGTCGAGACCCAGCAGCGGCATCATGGCGAAGCCCCTGATTCGAGTCTATCGGAGCCAGTCGAGCCAGAGCGCGCCGGCGGCGATGGAGAGCGCGGTAACCGGACCGCCCACCTTGAAGTGATCGACGAAGCGGATGCGGACTTCCGGGCGGGCGCGCTCGACGACGATGAGGTTCGCCACCGAGCCGACCAGCGTGAAGTTGCCCGCCAGAGTGGAACTCATGGCGAGGGTGAGCCAGCTGAGCACGGGGTCGGCGAGCCGGACGATCAACGGCTTGAAGAGCAGCACGGCGGGAACGTTGCTGACGAGGTTGGAGGCGGCGGCGGAAAAGAAGCTGAGCACGAGTGGGCGGTCGAGCGGCGTGCCCCCGGCGAAGTCAAGCAAGCCGCGCTCGAGGGCGGTGGTTTCAAAGCCGCGGACGACGATGAACAGCCCGGCGAACATGGCCAGCAGGGGCCAGTCGATGTCGTGGTAGACCTTTTCGGGCTTGACGCGGCGCGTGACCAGCAGCACGGCGCCGGCGACGATGGCGGTCTGGGCGACGGGCCAGCCGCGGAAGAAGAAGAACACCATGCCGGCGCTCACCGCGAGCGCCTTCCACAGCATGGGGCGGTTGACGCGGATGCGGCCGGGATCGATCTTCTCGAAGCGCCCGGAGGCGAATTCCTCCCGGTAAACGGCGACGAGAACGAGCCACGCAAGGACAAGAGAAACGGCGGCGACCGGAGAGAGCGCGGCAGCGAAGCGCGGGTACGGAATGCCGGACAGCGCGCCGATCATCATGTTCTGCGGGTTGCCGGTGATGGTGGCGACGCTGCCGGCGTTGGAGGCGAGCGCGACAGCGAGCAGGTAAGGAACCGGATTGCGCCGCAGCGAGAGCGTGACCTGCGCCACCAGGGGAGTGAGGACGATGCACATGGTGTCGTTGACGAACAGCGCCGAGAGGACGCCCGAGACGGCGATGATGCCGGCGAGCAGCATCTTCGGGCTGTGGGCGTGGCAGACGACGCGCGCGGCGACGAGGCGGAAGAAGCCCGACAAGTGCAGGTTGGCGACGACGATCATCATGCCGAGCAGCAGCACGATGGTGGTCCAGTCGACGGCGCGCAGGGCCTCGTCGAAGCGGAGCACGCCGGCGGCGACCATGAGCGTGGCGCCGACAATGGCGGCGCCGGCGCGGTCGATGCGCAAGCCGGGGAAGCGGCCGATGGCGAGAACCAGGTAGGTGGCGGCGAAGATGAGGGTGGCGGCCACTCGATTTCCATTATGGCGGGCGTGGGGCCGGATGCGAGAATGGTGGCAAAGGGCCTGAGAAAGAACACACAGTCATGCGGTTTTCGTGTCCGGAGAGGACGATCGACGTTTCCCGCCTGTCGAACGGCATCACGGTGATCACCGAGCGTGTGGATTCGGTGCGCAGCGTGGCGGCGGGCATCTGGCTGGAAGCCGGATCGCGCCATGAGGCGCCGAAGGAGAGCGGCATCTCGCACTTCATCGAGCACATGCTGTTTCAGGGCACAGAGACGCGGAGCGCCGAGGATCTGGCGCGGCAGATGGACGCGCTCGGCGGGATGACGGACGCCTACACGGGGCGGGAGCTGGTGAACTTCAGTTTCAAGGTGCTGGACGAGAACCTGGAGGAGGCGATGGAGATCCACGCGGATCTGGTGCTGCATCCGAGGTTCGACGAGGCGGCGATCGAGAAGGAGAAGGGCGTCATTCTCGAAGAGCTGAAAATGGAGACCGACAATCCGGAGGCGCACGTGACGGACGTCTTCGTGAGGCAGTTCTGGCGGCGGCATCCGCTGGGGCAGCCGATCCTGGGGACGAAGAAGACGATCCGTTCGTTCACGCAGGCGCAGCTGCGCGGATTTCACGAGCGCTATTACCGCCCGGAAAACCTGACTCTGGCGGCGGCGGGGCGCGTGGAGCATGAACGGTTCGTGGAGTTGTCCGAGGGGCTGTTCGGGCGTCTGCCAAGCGGGGGCAGGAAGCCGGCGGCGAAGCCGCCGGTGGCGGCGGCGCCGGTGATCCTGAAGAGCCGGCGGAGCCTGCAGCAGGTGCACGTATGCCTGGGCGCGCCCTGCGTGGCGGCGCGCGACGAACGGAGCTATGCGGCGTTGATGTTGAACGTGATCCTTGGGGGGACGATCAGCTCGCGGCTGTTTCAGAACATTCGGGAAAGGCAGGGGCTGGCGTATTCGATCTTCTCCGATCTGGTGCAGTACGAGGATTCGGGGTGGCTGGGCGTGTATGCGGGCACGTCGGCGGAGTCCGCGAGCCGGCTGCTGCGCGGCGTCCTGGAGGAGATGCGGCGGCTCAGGGAGGAACCGGTGCCGGAGGAGGAGATGCGGCTGGCGAAGCAGACGGTAAAGTGCGCGACGCTTCTGGCGCTGGATTCGATGAGTGCGCGCATGTCGAACTTGGCGCGGACATGGCTGACCTACGGGCGGTTTTTCGGGCTGGACGAAGTGGTGGAGGCGGTGGAGCGGGTGACGGCGGAAGAGGTGCAGGCGCTGGCGCAGGAGTCGTTCGCTCCGGGGCGGGTGGGGCTGGCGATGCTGGGGAGGGTGGAGGAAGCGAAGGTGTCGGCGGCCGATTTAGAGTGTTAAATTATGATGCCGCGCGCCTTACGCGTCCTGCTGTGCCTGCTCGCCGCCGCGGCGGCGGGGGCGGCGGATTTCGGCGCGCTGAAGCCGCAAGGCTACGTGAGCGACTTTGCTGGAGTGCTGACGCGGGACGCGGCGGCGGAGCTGAACGACTACTGCGCGAGGGTGGAGCAGGCGACAGGCGTGCAGATGGCGCTGGTGGTGCTGCCGTCGCTCGAGGGCGAGCCGGTGGAGGAGGTGGCGAACCTGCTGTTCCGCAAGTGGGGCGTGGGGCAAAGACAAAAGAATGACGGATTGTTGTTGCTGATTTCGGTGCGCGACCGGCGGACGCGGCTGGAAGTGGGCTACGGGCTGGAGGAGGCGATCCCGGACGGATACGCCGGCTGGGTGCTGCGCGAGATGCGCCCGCACCTGCGGGCGGGCGACTACCGGGGAGCGCTGCTGGCGGCGGCGGAGACGCTGGCGGCAAGGATCGCGGAAGCCCGGGGCGTGCAGCTCGATGGAGCGGCGCCGCGCCGTGCGCCGGCGCAGGGAGAAGAGGCGCCATGGTGGCTGCTGGCGGCGGCGGGCGTGGGTGGGCTGATGCTGCTGGCGGCGATGTCGCGGGCGAGGCGGCTGGCGAGGCGGCGCTATTTCGACGACGCGCCGGCGGCGTGGTTCCTGCCCGTCTTCTGGCAGGACGCGGGGTTCCCCACGCGCTCGAGCGGCGGCTTTGGAGGGTTCGACTCGAGCGACAGCTTCGGCGGATTCGGAGGCGGCGACAGCGGCGGCGGAGGGGCGTCGAGCGACTGGTAGGGAGCAGGCATGACACAGGAGATGCTGGAGAAGCTGCTGAACGAGCTCGCCGGGCGAATGGAGAAGGCTTACGGCAGCGGGCTGAAGGCGATTCTGCTCTATGGCTCGGCGGCTGCCGGAGACTGGCACGAGGGCTATTCGGATGTGAACGTGCTGGCGGTGCTGGACAAGGTGGGCGCCGGGGAGCTGGAGAAGGCGGAGGAGATTTTTCATTGGTGGAGGGGGCAGGGCAACCCGTCGCCGCTGCTGATGTCGGAGCAGGAGGTACGCACGTCGACCGACTGCTTCCCGATCGAGTTTCACGACATGGCGGAGCGGCGCAGGGTGGTGTACGGGGAGGACGTGGTGGCGGGGCTCGAAATCGACGACCGTTACTACCGCGCGCAGGTGGAGCACGAGTTGCGGGCGAAGCTGCTGCGGCTGCGGCAGAAGGCGGGCGGAGTGCTGAAGGACGGGCGGCTGCTGTTGCGGCTGATGCTCGATTCGGTGTCGACGTTCGTGGTGCTGGGACGGCATGCGCTGCGGCTGAAGCAGGGCTCGGCGCCGTGGCGGAAGCACGAGGTGGTGCGGGCGCTGCGGGAGGCATTCGGGATTTCCGGCGAGGCGCTGGAACGGCTGTTGCGGCTGCGGGAGGGCGAGGCGAAGGCGCGCCCGGCGGAGGCGCAGGCGCTGTTTGCGAAGTACCTGGAAGAGATCGGCCAGCTGGCGGAGGCGGTGGACCGGATGGAGGAAGGAGCAGAAACACGATGAAGGCAGTGGCATGGATCCTCGGAATCCTGCTTGTGGCCGGGCTGCTGTTCGGCAGCAAGGCGGCGAGCGTGAACAATGAACTGGTGGCGCAGCGCGAAGCCGTGACGGCGGCGTGGGCGCAGGTGGATGTGGCGTTGCAGCGCAGAGCGGACCTGATCCCGAACCTGGTGGAGACGGTGAAGGGCTTTGCGGCGCAGGAGAAAGCCGTGCTGGAAGAGGTGGCGCAGGCGCGGGCGGCGCTGCTGGCTGCGCGCACGCCGGGCGAGAAGATCGCCGCCAACCAGGGGCTGGACACGGCGATCGGGCGGCTGCTGATGGTGGTGGAGAACTACCCGCAGCTGAAGTCGAGCGAGAACTTCCTGCGGTTGCAGGACGAGCTGGCGGGCAGCGAGAACCGCATTGCGGTGGAGCGGCGGAAGTACAACGAAGCGGTGCAGCGGTACAACACGACGCTGGGGCTGTTTCCGAACAATCTGTTCGCGGGGCTGCTGGGCTTCCAGCGCTCGGACGAGTATTTCCGCACCGAGCCGGGCGCGCGGACAGCGCCGAAAGTGAAATTTTGAAGAGACGAGCCAGGGAGGCAGGCGATGAGCATTCCGCAATTTCCGAACTACATCAACGGCGCGTGGGTGGAAGGAGAGTGGTTCGAGAACCGCAACCCGGCGCGGACGGACGAGGTGGTGGGGCGATTCGTGAACGGGACGGCGGCGGACATGGCGCGGGCGGCGGCGGCGGCGGCGGAGGCGCTGCCCGGGTGGGCGTTGATGCCGGCGCCGGCGCGGGGGGCGCTGCTGTTCAAGGCGGCGGACCTGCTGGAGCGGCGTTTTGATGAGATCAGCGCGGAGATGACGCGCGAGGAGGGCAAGACGCTGCCCGAGGCGAAGGGCGAGGTGAGGCGTTCGATCCACATTTTCCGGTATTTCGCCGGGGAGGGGTCGCGGCTTGGGGGCATCGTGGCGCCGAGCGAGCGGGAGCGGGTGCATATGTTCGCGGTGCGGAAGCCGGTGGGGGTGTGCGGGCTGGTGACGCCGTGGAATTTTCCGAGCGCGATTCCGGCCTGGAAGCTGGCGCCGGCGCTGATCTGCGGCAACACGGTGGTGCTGAAGCCGGCATCGGCGGCGCCGCTGAGCGCGTGGCGGATTGTGGAAGCGTGCCATGAAGCGGGGATCCCGAAGGGGGTGGTGAACTTCGTGGCGGGCCCGGGCCGGGCGCTGGGCGAGGCGCTGGTGGAAGCGCCGGCGCTGAAGGCGATCAGCTTCACGGGTTCCTGCGGCGTGGGGGCGTGGCTGCACGAGCGGGCGTCGAGAAGGAAGCTGCGGATTCAACTCGAGATGGGCGGGAAGAACCCGACGATCGTGCTGGCGGATGCCAACTTCGATCTGGCGGTGGAGAACGTGGTGAACGGGGCGTTCTTCTCGACGGGGCAGAAATGCACGGCGACGTCGCGGGCGATCGTGGAGGAGGCGATCTACGACCGGTTCGTGGAGGCGCTGGTGGAGAGGACGAAGAAGCTGAAGGTGGGCGACGGGATGCAGCCGGGCGTGGATATGGGCCCTTGCGTGGATGAAGGGCAGATGAACACGGTGCTCGGCTACATCGAAACCGGGAAGCAGGAGTGCGGCGAGCCGCTGTGCGGGGGGCACAGGCTGACGGGAGGGGAATACGACCGCGGGTGGTTTGTGGCGCCGACCGTCTTTGCGGGCGTGACGCAGGAGATGCGGATTGCGCGGGAGGAGATTTTCGGGCCGGTGCTGGCGGTGATGAAGGCGCGGGACCTGAAACACGCGCTGGAGATCGCGAATGCGAGCGAGTTCGGGCTGTCGGCGTCGCTGCAGACGACGAACATGACGAGGATGTTCGAGTACATCTATGGCATCGAGGCGGGTCTGGTGACGGTGAACCTGCCGAGCGCGGGCGTGGAGTACCAGTTGCCGTTCGGCGGAACGAAGGATTCGAGTTTCGGGCCGAAGGAGCAGGGGCCGGCGGCGCTCGAGTTCTACTCGGACTACAAGACCGTGTATGTGAAATACTGAGTGGGATCTGCGGAAGGCAGGCGCGATGAAGATTGGACAGGTGTATTGGGAGGGGCGGCTGACGGTGGCGGTGTTTCGCGATGGCGAGGCGCATCCCGTGCCAGGCTACACGGTAGCGGAGCTGATCGAAAGCGCCCCGCGGAAGAAGATGACGTTCGCGCAGATGGCGGCGGAATATGCGGCCAAGGGCGGGGAGTATGTGGAGCCGGCGATTCCGGTGCTGCCGCGCGAAGTGTGGGCGTGCGGGTGCACCTACGAAATGAGCGCGGCGTTCCGCGACGCCGAGCACGGAACGCGCGAGGGCTTCTACCGGCACGTATACGAGGCGCCGAGGCCGGAGATTTTCTTCAAGGGGACGGCGCGGGTGTGCGTGGGACCGGGCGGCAAGATCGGGATCCGGAGCGATTCGAAGTTCACGGCGCCGGAGCCGGAGCTGGCCGTGCTGCTGGGCCATGGGGGCGAAGTGCTGGGCTACACGCTGGCCAATGACGTATCGGCGTGGGACATCGAGCGCGAGAACCCGCTGTACCTGCCGCAGTCGAAGGTGTACGCGGGCTGCTGCGCGCTGGGGCCGTGGTGGGTGACGCCGGACGAGCTGGCGAATCCTTACGCGCTGGAGATGACGTGCACGGTGAGGCGCGGCGAGGCGGCGATCTTCGAAGGAAGCGTGTCGACGTCGAAGCTGAACCGGCGGATCGAGACGCTGGTGGAGTATCTGCTGCGGTCGAATCCGGTTCCGGCGGGGAGCGTGTTGCTGACCGGGACGGGGATCATTGCGCCGCAGGAGGCGGCGCTACAGGCAGGGGACGTGGTGCGGATCGAAGTGCCGGAGATCGGCGTGCTGGAAAACGAAGCAGTGGTTGTGTAGCTATTCTGCGGGGGATTCGGATTCGAGCGATTCGAGCTGATCGGCCAGATCGCTGAAGCGGCGGAGCGCGCGGATGGAGGCGCCGGAAGAGAAGCCGGCGCGGCGGAGGCGGCGGTAGACGGCGGCGAGTTTGGCGGGCTCGGCGAGGAGGGCGGGGAGATCCTGGTTGCGGTATTTGCGCTCGAGCCAAGAGCGTACGAGCGAGTCCTCGTCGAGGTTCTGATAGGCCTGGCGGACGGCCTGTTCGGCGACTTTGGGGGCGACCTTGCGGCGGGCGAGCTCGGCGAGCACGCGGCTGCGGCCGAACTGGCCGGAGGCGGCGCGAGAGGAAGAGAAGGATTCGGCGAAGCGGCGGTCATCGAGGGCGCCGTATTCCTTGAGCTGGGCGACGATGCGTTCGACGGCGGCGGGATCGGCGGCGCGGGGGCGAAGGCGCTGCTTGAGCTGGGCGACGGAGAGGGAGCGGGCGGCGAGGAGGCGGAGGGCGTAGTCGCGAAGCTCGGCTTCCTGGAGGGGGGCGGGTTTTTTTCGCATTGCCTGATCTGATTGTGAGTGGAGTACACTGGAGGCAGCAAGGAGCCGGTTATGGAAAGAGACAACAAATTCAGCTATTTCTTTCTGGGCCTCGGCATTGGCGTGGCCGTGGGCATCCTGTTCGCTCCGAAGTCCGGCGCGGAGACGCGCGAGCTATTGAAGGAGAAGGCGGAGGAAGGCAAGGAGTACGTGAAGCGGCGCAGCGTGGAGCTGAAGGAGAGCGCCGTGGAGGCATTCGAGAAGAGCAAGGAAGCCGTGGCGCGGCAAAAGGAGCAGCTGGCGGCGGCGGTGGAAGCGGGGAAGGCTGCCTATCGGGAAAAGATGCAGACGGCGCAGGCGGGCGCGGGTCCGGCTGACGACGTGCCGCAGGGGATCTAGGCGAGGCCGGGATGCAATCGGAGGCTGCCCTCGTATTGCTGGCGATCGCGGTGGCGGTGTCGAGCCTGTCGCTGCTGGTGCAGGCGATCGCCTCGTGGCGGGTGTATCGGTCCGTGAAGAAGCTGCAAGAGGACGTGAGCCCGCTGATTCCGAAGGCGAAAGCGGCGCTGGAGCAGGCGGAGACGACGCTGAGGCAGGCGGCGGTGGAGCTGCACGAGTCGGCCGAACGGGCGAAAGGGTTGATGGTGGCGGTGCAGGAGCAGGTGGAGGGGATCGACCGGGCGAGGCAGGAGCTGGCGGCGCAGTGGCGGGTGCAAAGCGAGCGGCTGGACCTGGTGCTGGAAGACATTTTCGGGCGGGTGCAGGAAGTGGTGGGGGTGGTGCACGGGACGGTGATGCGCCCGGTGCGGGAAGTGAGCGGGATGGTGGCGGGCGTGAAGGCGGCGCTGCAGACGCTGCTGCTGGCGCGGCGGCCGACGGTGGACCGGGCGACGCACGACGAAGAGCTGTTCATTTAGGCGAAGAGCACGCCTGGGGAAAGGGCATTCGGGCGTTGTTGAATTGTGTCTCGACGTTCGGAGTGCGCGCC
>Ga0209018_1000373_pt1 | contig 42631 bp, 34 predicted proteins | sample YNPBryBLVA2012_FD_185814 | JGI IMG/M metagenome (GOLD analysis project Ga0209018, IMG submission 185814) | Anoxygenic and chlorotrophic microbial mat microbial communities from Yellowstone National Park, USA - YNP Bryant BLVA 2012 (SPAdes)... ...
TGGGTTAACAACTGGCCGCAAAAACCGGGGCCCTCCGGGGCATGGTGCCTTGGAGGGTAGTAGGGAAGGCGTGAGCCTTCCGTGGATGAAGGACCTTCAACGCGGAGGTGACGACCATGCTGTAGCGAGACAGAAGCGGCAGGACCGCCGCTCGTGGACCTCGGCTCGGCGAGTTGGACGAGGCGAGGCAGCGGGCGGCGGGTCCGGCGCCGCGAGCGAGACGCGACGACCGGACCAGCGCGAGCGACGCGCGACGACCGGCCCCAGCGCGAGCGACGCGCGACGACCGGCCCAGCGCCAGCCAGACGCGACGACCGGCCCCAGCGCGAGCGACGCGCGACGACCGGACCAGCGCCAGCCAGACGCGACGACCGGACCAGCGCCAGCCAGACGCGACGACCGGACCAGCAGACGCGACGACCGGACCAGCGCCAGCGACACGCGACGACCGGACCAGCGCCAGCCAGACGCGACGATCGCCAAACGGTCGCGACGCCGCGGACTGCCGTTGGCGGCGCACAGATGCATTTGCTATGCATCCCCCGCGCGCCCTTCCGATGCCAGAGGCACACGATGGCCGTCGCGCCCCACATTCACGCCCTCCCTGTCGTGGATTCGAATGCTTCGCGGTCCTCAGGCGGCGGCGGCTTGAGCGTGTAGACGCTCCCATGCTCCTGGATGGAGGAGCGCCGGGCGCAACGCCAACACCGACTCGATCCCCTTGGGTGCTGGATGTCGAGCACCGAGAACTGGTTTCGTCAAGCCCGCCCACACGGCTTCCGGCTCAGCACACCAGCACCGTCGGTTTCAACCACCCCGAAGCCTGGCTCACGGTTGAGCGCAGATGACAATCGCCAGGTGCATGCGACCGGGGCCGGGTGACAAACGAGCCGAAGTCGGCAGTGTGGGGAGAGTGAGACCTGGGCCAACCGAATGCACCCTGGTTCGGCCCGGTCGCTGCCCGTGCCAGTTCTGTTCGTGCTACGGTTCGCTCGTGACTGGTTCTCGATCCGGATCGTCGCCTCCCCGCGGGCCGGCCCCGACCATCCATGCTTTCCGCACCCGCGACGGCGCCCGGTTGCACGTCGAGTCCCGAGGTGTCGGCACGACCATGTTCCTGTGCAACGGGCTATTCTGCTCCACCCACTACTTTGCGCCGTGGTGGGGCCACTTCTCCCGCGACTATCGCCTGGTCCAGTTCGACTATCGCGGTCACGGTCGTTCCGACGACGCCCCGGACCCGACGGCGCTGCGCATCGCCCTGCTGACCGACGACGCCGAGCAGGTGATGAACGCCACGTGCCCGGACAAGACGATCCTCGTGGGGCACAGCATGGGCGTGCGCATCGCGCTGGAGCTGTACGCACGGCAACCGGAGCGAGTCTCCGCGCTCCTGCTGCTTTGCGGGAGCGCGTTCGACTCGTTGGGCCCGTTGTTCAGCCGGCTGCCCATGCGCACCTCTGTGATGGCGTTTCTGCTGCTCGGCGACCACGCGGTGCCCCTCGCGAGAATCGTCAAGGACGCTGTCCTGCATGCCGACCTGGTCGCCCGTGTGGCCTATCTGGTCGGCGGCATGAGCAGGGAGCTGACGCCCAGGGAGCCGATCGAGGGCCTGATGCGCAACCTCGAACGCCTCGACGTGCGCCTGATGCCGCCCCTGGCGCGATCGTATATCCGCCACTCCGCGCGCAGGATCCTGCCGCAGGTCGACGTGCCCACGCTGTTCCTGGTCGGCGAGAAGGACTCGCTCGCGCTGCCGTCGCACGCGCGCAAGGTGGTACGGCTGCTTCCGCACGGTGAAGCCTATGTGGTGCGCGGATGCACGCACCTGGCCCCTGTCGAGCGTCCCGACGAAGTGCATTCGGTAGCCGAATCGTTCCTGGCGCGCCATCATCTGGCGCCATGACACGTTGCTCTTCCGGGTCCGCGTCGTCGCGGGCTCCGTTCCTCATCTTGGTGATGCTGGCCGGCTGCTCTGCCGCGCCTGCTCCTTCGCATGCGGCGGTCACCGCGTCGGTGCGGCCTTCTCTGCCCGCATCCGCAAGACCGGTCATGTCCGCGCCACCTGTCGCTGCGACAACCTCGGCGTCGGCCCTGAAGCCTCCTGGTCCTGCACCTGTCGCGGCAGCTTCTTCCGCTCCGGAGCCGCCCACACCTTCCCATGTGCTGAACCCCGTCGTGTTCGAGCGTCCCTACAAACTTGGGATGCGCGAGCGTCTGCGAGACGACGACCTGGCGCGCGACCAAGACCAGGAGCTTGCGCGTTGGAACGAAGGGGGACGGCGGGAGCGGTGGCATCCGCAGCCGCGTGTCATGGTGGACAACGTGCGCGTGCAAGGCAAGGCGAGCGCGAGCGCCGTACTTCGTGCTGCACGCAAGAACGGCTACTGGCCGATACGTCGCTGCTACGATGCGGCGCTTGTGTCGAACCAGGCGTTGCGGGGCAAGATCTCGCTGCGCTTCACACTGCGATCGGGCGGGAAGGCGACGGTGGCCACGGTGGTGGGCACGCCCACGCTGGAGGACAAGGCCGTGATCGACTGCCTGCGCAAGGCGTTTCGCGGCCTCGACCTGGTACGGACGCGCAAGGGCGACGCGAAGGTCACCCTCGACATTGCCCTCAATCCGGGGGACGCGCCGATGAAGGCGGTGGAGGATCCGCCGCCGACGGCTGGGCCTGGTCAGCTCGACGTATCGGTCGCGCAGGCGCTTGTGGCTGCGGGAGCCGGCGCTGCCGTGCAACGGTGCTATGAAGCAGGTGTCGAGCGTGTTCCCGGCCTGTGGGGACGTCTGGCTCTGCGCGCGGACGTCGCGCCTGACGGCTCGATCGTGTCGATCGTCGAGACCGAGTCCACGTTTCCGGATCCCCGGACGGCTTCGTGCGTGGCCGACTCGATCCGTCAAGTGCGGCTGCCCCCGCCCCGGGGTGGCGACCTGCGGCTGATGATCCCGGTACGCTTGGGCCGGCCGCAGTAGGCGTCCATCATGACATCGCGGGTTCCACGCATTACAAGAGGCGTCCATGGCTGACACCGACGACTCGAAGATCGACCGCCCCGCGCATGTGAGGTTCGTGCGGCGCGAGATCGTCGACGGTGCCGCTCAGCACTTCGATCGCATGGACTTTGCGATGCGCGCGCTACGCCTGGTGCGTCCGGCCGGCATGACGGTCGCGGTCTTCGAGGCGCGATCGGCCCTCTACTCCGAAACCGGGCGCGACTTGCGTCGCGGCCCCGACGCATCGTGGGGCATCCTCGGCGTGCCGCCTGATGCATCACGGGAAGACATCGCCATCGCGGTCGTTCGCATGGCGGGTCGCAGCCACGATCCGTACGTGCTCGACGTCATCCTCGCCGAGGACAGCCCCAAGGGTTGAAATCATGCAGCCAGCCGACTTCGATCCCAACGCGGAGGCCGTATACGACGGCATCTTCGGACTGCCCACGGAGCCCGACGAGGCAACGGTGGTGCTCATTCCGGTCCCTTTCGATGCGACCACGTCCTACCGTCGTGGTGCGGCGGCTGGTCCGGAGGCGATCCTGCACGCGAGCTGGCAGGTGGACCTGCACGACATCGAGACGGGAGATCCCTGGCGTGCAGGCATCGCGATGTTGCCGACTTCGCCGGAGGTGGTCGCGTGGAACCAGCAAGCGCGGGACGCCGCCGATCGAGCGCGCGCAAATCACCATGATGCGGCATCGACCGCGCGGGTCAACGAGCTGTCCGCGCGCCTGACGCAGTGGGTTACGGATCAGACGAGCGAGGTGTGGCGCGACGATCGCATCGTGGGGATTGTCGGCGGCGACCACGCTTGTCCGCTCGGTGCGATCGAAATCGCGGCGAGACGTGAACCGGGTTTGGGTGTGCTGCACATCGATGCGCACGCCGACCTGCGCGACAGCTTCGAGGGGTTCGACCAGTCGCACGCGAGCATCATGCACAACGTGCTCGCGCGTTGTCCCGACATCGCCAAGCTGGTGCAGGTGGGCGTCCGCGACCTGTGTGCGGCCGAGATCGACACGATCGAGCGAGCCCATGGCAAGATCCGCACCTTTTTCGACGCTTCGGTGGCTACCCGCTTGCTCGACGGTGAGAGTTTCGGGTCGGTGGTGCGGGAGATCCTCGCCGAGCTACCGGACAGGGTCTGGATCTCGTTCGACATCGATGGTCTCGATCCGTCGTTGTGTCCGTCGACCGGCACGCCGGTGCCGGGAGGTCTGACGTTCCAGCAGGCGTGTTATCTGCTCGGTGCGTTGGTGCGGTCGGGCCGGCGGGTCGTGGGGTTCGACCTGTGCGAGGTGGCAGGTCCGCCGGAGGGCGACGGCATCGACGGGATCGTGGGGGCGCGTGTGCTGTACAAGCTGGTGGGTTGGTCTCTGGTTTCCTGGGGGCGGTAGTGGGACGGGACCGAGCGTGCTTCGACGCCGCCGAGCCCGGAGTGGCCCTGAGCTGGCGGCGTGTGCGAAGGTTCGGGCCCGACTTGGAAGGCCTGGCGTCAGCCTTGAAAGTGGGCGGGCGGGCGGTGGCGTGGTTGTCGCGCCCGTGTAGGTGCGCCGGCTTCCCGGCGGGGCTGGTTGGTCGCGGCCGGAGAATTCACGGCCATGTCGAGAACCGCTTTGGCAATTCGGCGGGTCGTGGTAGGCCAGCTCCCAATGGTAGCGCCGAATAATCTAGCACCGTGGGCAAGTGACGTTCGGGTCAAGAACCGAAAGCTCATCGTCACGCTTCGACGCGGCCTCGACCTCAATGGCCTGATGAACCTGCTCAAGACGCAGGATCTGTCGAATGTCAAGTCGATCAAGGTCCCCGGATCGGTCGGCTTGTCTGGCCTGCGAGCACTGCTGTCGAGCAACCGTTGCAAGTCGCTTACCTCGCTGTCGCTCAACGGATTCGCCGATGCGGACGATGCGATCGACGTGGTCTTTGAGACGCCTTCGATGGCTCAGCTCCGCGTGCTGAGGGTATCGGGCGTTTCCGACGCCATCGACACGCGTCTGGCCCGTGGCGACTTCGTGGATTCGCTGCGCCAGCTCGAGATCCGGCACAGCCCCGACCTCACCTCGCTGGACCGCTACTTCGGGTGCCCGCGCATCGGCGCGCTGCGTTTCCTGACCATCCACCACACGGGCCTGGCCGACGCTTGCACGCTGTTCGACAACCCGGCGTCCTCCAAGCTCGTTTCGTTGAACCTCGTGCGCTGCGAGTTCGACGCCGAGACGGTGGAAGACCTCATCAATGCGCGGCACCTCGATTCCCTGCGCAAGCTTAACCTCTCGTACAACCGCGAAGACGACGTCGTCGGCGCCATCTACCGTCTGCTGCACTCCCGCCGTTTCAAGAACCTCGAGTCGCTGTCCCTGTGCGGCTGTGAGATCGAAGGCTTCGATTGGCACCGTGTCGACTTCCCGGAGCTTCGGTACCTCGACCTGCGCGACAACCCCCTCGGCCTCGACGAGATCCTCGAGATCGTCGACGCGCCTGGGCTCCCTTGCCTTGCCCAACTCGTCGTCAGCTCTCCCGAGGAGAGCCTGCCCTCCCAGCTCGACCGGCGCATCGTCTTCGACGATCGCATGCCTGCCTGGAATCGCTGATGCCGGGGCTCGCCCCTGGCCGTCCGCGACGATCCACTGCATGTTCCACCGTGTCGCCGCGGGCGTGGCGACACGCACGATGAGGAGATCCCAATGGACGCACGCGTGATGTGGGACCGCTACCGTAGCTTCCTCGTGGCACACCCTTCCATCGGCTTGTGGATGGATGTCAGCCGCATGAAATTCGGCCGTCGGTTCTTCGACGAGATGAGCGGACCGGTGGCGAAGGCGTTCGACGCGATGGCTGAACTCGAAGCGGGGGCCATCGCCAATCCCGATGAGAACCGTCGTGTCGGCCACTACTGGCTGCGCAACCCGGCCCTCGCGCCCGACACTGAAACACGCGATGCCATCGAGGCTGCCCTGCGGCAGGTGCGGTCCTTCGCTGCCGACGTGCACGCCGGCAAGATCAAGCCACCGAACGCGCAACGATTCCGCACCGTGCTGCACGTGGGCATCGGCGGTTCCGCGCTCGGCCCCCAGCTCATGGACTGCGCGCTCGGGTCGCCGCGCGACAAGATGGCGATCCATTTCCTTGACAACACCGACCCCGACGGCATCGACCGTGTGTTGCAGACCATCGGCCCGCAAGGCTTGCGCGAAACCATCGTGCTCGTCGTGTCCAAGTCCGGCGGCACCAAGGAGACACGAAACGGCATGCTGGAGGTCGAGCATGCGTTCCGATCACAGGGGCTGGACTTCGCGAAGCATGCGGTGGCCGTCACATCGAAAGGAAGCGCCCTGTCTGAAACCGCACGCTTGCAAGGATGGCTCGCCGAGTTCCCGATGTGGTCCTGGGTCGGCGGCCGCACCAGCATCACGTCCGCCGTTGGCTTGTTGCCGGCGGCGCTGCAGGGCTTCGACATCGACGCCTTCCTGGCCGGTGCGCGGGATTGCGACGTGATCACGCGTGGCCGCGACCCGCGCGTGAACCCTGCGATGATGCTCGCGCTGATGTGGCTGCACGTACGATCCGCGGGTGTCGCCAAGGACATGGTCGTGCTTCCATACAAGGACCGCCTGGCCTTGCTGACCAGGTACTTGCAGCAGCTCGTCATGGAGTCCCTCGGCAAGGGCCGCGACCTCGGCGGCAACGTGGTCCACCAGGGTATCGCCGTGTACGGCAACAAGGGATCGACAGACCAGCACGCGTACGTGCAGCAGCTCCGCGAGGGGTCGAACAATTTCTTTGTCACCTTCATCGACGTGCTGCGCGATCGCGAAGCCGAGTCGATCCAGGTCGAGCCGGGCATCACGTCGGGAGACTACCTGCTCGGCTTCTTCCTCGGCACGCGCGAGGCCCTGTTCGAAAACGATCGCGAATCGATGACGATCACGATCTCCGACGTCTCGCCACGTACCCTGGGCGTGCTCGTCGCCCTCTACGAAAGAGCCGTCGGCTTCTATGCGTCCCTGGTGGGCATCAACGCCTACCACCAGCCTGGTGTCGAGGCCGGCAAGAAGGCAGCCAACGCCGTCATCTCGTTGCAGCGCAAGCTGCTCCAGTACCTCGACGCAAACCGGGGAGCCTTGTTCACGCTCGATCAGATCGCACCGGCCCTTGAAGCGCCGGAGCAGGTCGAGGTGCTGTTCAAGATCTTGGAGCACCTCGCGGCCAATCCGGATCGCAAGGTCGTGCGCGAGCCAGGGACGGGCCCGTTCGACGCTCGCTACGGCATTCGATGACCCAGCGCGTAATGCCTGTCCTGGGCCTGCTCGCCGCGGCGTGCGGCTCTGCGCCGTCAAACGGGGTGGCTCCGCATCGTTCGTCCGCGCCCCTCCCCGGTCTTCCCGCCGACGTAGTCCCTACCGAGCCTGTGAGCGAGGGCGGCGCGGCACAGCCCGATGCCCCGGCCAGCACAACGGACGACACGGCGAGCCCACCCGCGTCGACAACCGACATGCGCCCGCGACTCGGATCGCGTGGCTACATCACGTGGGTCTACGGCCAGCCGTCGCGGTCGGGACAACCGATCGGCTTCGTCCGCCCGGGGACGTCCGTCGCGTTGGCACGCACCGATCCCGTGGCAGGAACGGGCTGCACGGGCAAGTGGCTCGCAATCGAGCCACGGGGTTTCGTTTGCGCCGACGCCACCACCACGACCGACCTGTCCGACCCGCTCTTCGCCGCCCTGCACTCGCTGCAGCCGCAGGACCAGGCTCTGCCCTATCGCTACGCGTTTTCCTTGGGCGCCCCGATGTACGGCAGGATCCCCTCCCCCGAAGAGCAGCAGCGAGCCGAGCGCACCTTCCCGGCCGTCGACAGGCTCCCTCGCGACCGCAAACCTCGGTCGGGCTACGAGGAACTCGCCACATCCGACGTCCTCGTGGGCACGGACCCTGTTCCCGCGATGTTTGCGGACGGCGCCGAGGCGCCTCGCATGCTGGGCTACGCCAGAGGTCTGGTGCGCAAGACGATCCCCGAAGGGTCGCTCTTGTCGTTCGCAGCGGCGTTCCAGGCTGAAGGGAGAACCTGGCTGGTCACGCCGGACCTTACCCTGGTTCCTTCGGATCGCGTACGCCCGTTTCGAGTCTCGACCTTCCATGGTGTTGAGATCGGCGGCGACTTCCAGCTTCCGATCGCATGGACGCGAGCAACGCCCCGCACGAAGTACAGACGGGGCGCTGATGGCCGCTTCGTCGCATCGTCGGATACATGGCCGGCGCGCACACCGGTCCCGATCACGGGTCGAAGCGAGCAGGATGGCGCGCAGGTGTACCTCGAGACCCGCGAAGACGGCACGTACATCCGCGAGTCGGACGCCTCGGTTGTGCGCATGCCCGAGCGGATGCCGACCACGGTGTCCGACGACGAGAAGTGGATCGAGTTCTCGATCGGCAAGGGCACGTTCACGCTCTGGATTGGGAAGACGCCGGTGTTCAGCACGCTGGCGTCGCCCGGCGCGGGCTCGGCGCCGCCTCGGCCCGGCATGAGCAACGAGGAACTGGTGCGCGGCTCCCATACGCCGATCGGCATCTATCGCATCGAGTACAAGACACGCGCGACGACGATGACGCCCGAGTCCACCCCGAACCCCGCGAAGCATTGGATCGCCGACGTGGGCTACACACAGTACTTCCGCCGTCCGTTCGCCATCCACACCGCGTACTGGCATGAGGACTTCGGCAATCCCAAGAGCGGCGGTTGCATCAACCTGTCGCCGCAGGACGCGCAGCGCGTGTTCGCCTGGACGGAGCCCACCCTCCCCGAAGAATGGTCCGGCGCGTCAAGCTCCCCCGCCAACGGGCTCGGCACCAAGGTCGTGATCCGGCGTTGAGGCCGGGAACGCGCCGCGCGCCCTGCTGGTGCGTCGAGGCGAGGGGAGCCTTGCGCTTGACGCTCCTGCTGCCCGACCCGACAAAACTTTGGCGCCCAGGCGAGCCGTACCATGATCTCAGGATCGCGGCGCCGCGACCCTCTCGGGCCTGCTTGAGCCGAGATGCAACGATGGATCAAGGCAAACCCTGCGCTCCCGATGTCTGGCACACGGTTCGCTTTACCGACCGACCGGAGGATCGGCCTCGTGCCATCCGGAAACCTGACAGAGCGGGCCTTCCTCGAGAACCACGAAGTTGGCCCGCTGTCTGTCTTGCTGCGAGATTCGAGCATCATGCGCCGTCGCCCTGCCCGCACGTTCGCCACTTGCCCCGTCGACCCGGCCGAGGCGGCGTGTGCGCGCGCTCGCAAGGCGCGACGTCGCGGTCTTTGGCGCGACGAGGTCAACGCGCTGCGCATGGCCTGCTCGTTCCGAGAGGACGACGCCACCTTGTGGACCCTGTATGCCTTCGCGTTGCAGCGCATGGGGCGTGCCGTGGAGGCCGTCGAAGCGTTGCGTCACGCGCTCTGGCTGCGCGAGCGATGCTGCGACGGCCGCCGGGCGTCCGTGACCCGCTCATTGCTCGCGGCGATGTCGTCGGGGTCGCGGCCGACCGTGCGAGCGGCCTGACCTTCGCGCCGTCGCAGGTTGCGTCGGCCTATGTAGGCCGTTGCGTCGGCCTATATAGGCCGTCACGTCGGCCTATGTAGGCCGTCACGTCGGGGTCGCTGCCCGACCGTGCGGGCGGCCTGACCTTCGCGCCGTCGCAGGGCGTCCCGGACTCGGACGCGTCGGGGGGCCGCTGGCACGGCGGGCTACAGCCCTGCCTCCGGACCTGCAAGCACACACGCCACGAAGGCGGGCGCACCAGGCGCATTCACCGCAGCATGCGCGAATCCCGCTGCGGCGTCGGCGCACGAAGATTCCGACGGAGCACTTGGCGCGGCTCAGGGAGACGCTTGCCCGAGGCCGTGGACCTCCGGGTGCGGGTGGCGCTCGCCTGGTCACGCCGGACAGCCGCCGCCCAGACGTGAAGGGAGCGCCCCTGGGCTGCACGACACCCGTTGACAAGTGGGCGTGCTGCCGGTAAGAAGCAGGCTCCGTTTTGCGGGACTAGCTCAGTTGGTAGAGCGCTAGCTTCCCAAGCTGGATGTCGCGGGTTCGAGTCCCGTGTCCCGCTCCGCAGCGTCTGACGTTTTTTTCGGCGAGGGATGGTCTGTCTGCGCGGCTGCGGGCACGCGGCGTATCTTGTCGTGCCCAGGGGACGCGAAGGTCTATCCCGCGGCAGCGTCGCGCATGTTCTTGCCAACCTGTCGCGCGATTGCCGAAGGGGCTTGAGCGTCGTTCGCGCAACGTCGACCGCGACGAAGGCCGTCAGCCACCGTCATGGGTGCGCTGGACGTGCCGCCGAAACGGCGCCTCGGGCAAGGATGTTCATTCGTGCCCGCGTTCACACGGTTTCGCGCCTACTTCGACGAGGTCATGACGTCGCGGAGCACGTCGACGTCTTGGACACCGTCGGCTTCGGCACGATAGCTCAGCACGAGCCGGTGACGCAGCGCCGGCACCACCATCGCCCGCACGTCGTCGACATCGGCCGCGGCGTTGCCCCGGAGCACAGCGCGCGCCTTTGCGGTAAGGACGAGGGCCTGGCTGCCGCGAGGTCCGGCGCCGAACCGAACGTAGTCACGCACGCTGGCGACGGGCTTGCCATCGGTCGGGCGGGTGGCCCGTGCCAGACGCACCGCGAGCCGAACCGCATCGTCGGTGATGGGGACGCGCGGGACCAGCGCTCCGATCCGTCGCACGTCGTCGGCACCCAGCACCGGGGCGATCTGCGGGGATAGTCCTGACGTGGTTCGACGTGCGATCTCCTGCTCCTCGCGCTCCGACGGGTAATCGACATGGATCTCGAGGAGGAATCGGTCGAGCTGGGCTTCGGGCAGCGGGTAGGTTCCCTCCTGCTCGATCGGGTTCCGTGTGGCGAACACCTGGAAGGGGTCGGGCAGGGCATGGGTGACCGACCCCACGGTGACCTTGCGCTCCTGCATGGCTTGCAGCAACGCCGCCTGGGTCTTGGGGGGTGTACGGTTCACTTCGTCCGCCAGGACCAGGTTGGCGAAGATGGGGCCGGGCAGGAACTTGAGACGCCGGATTCGACGCCCCTGGGGGTCGTCCTCTTCCTGAAGCACATCGGTACCCGTGATGTCGGCGGGGAGCAGGTCTGGCGTGAACTGCACGCGGCCGAAGCGCAAGTCGAGGGCACGAGCGAGCGACGACACCAGCAACGTCTTGGCGAGTCCTGGCACGCCGACAAGCAGCGCATGACCGCGCGCGAACAGGGTGATCAGCATCGCTTCGACGACGTGGTCCTGGCCGACGACAGCCTGGGCGAGTGCTGTTCGCAGCCGTTGGACGGCGACGCTGGTTTCGCGCAGCAGGTCGGCGGCCTCGGCCAGGGCTGCGGCTTGGGTGGAGGCTTCTTGCATGGCTGCGGTCACCAGGGCTGGACCTTTCGCTGCACGGAGTTCGAGTCCGCGTTTCATGCGCCGTATTGCTCGTTGATGCAAGGCTTGGCGACGCGGACGTTGCGAGCCACGCTGGTTGTGTGTACACGAGCGTGCGTGTTGGCCGTGCAACCGACGATCATCGTGGAACGACCACCGCCCGGCCCGGCGCGGGGACGGTGGGAAGCCGGGGGTTGGTTGTTCATCGTGTTGGCGGTGCTGGCCGTAGTGGGCACGGCTGGATACTGGGCGTTGCGCGTCGTGCGGCGGCGCAGGGGACCGTAGCGCCGATGTCATCGAGTCATCCGACTGGTGGTGCGGGATGCGGGGCCACGCTTGCGTTGCGTCGCGTGCAGCGGGGCACATTCGAGCGCAACACGCTGGCGACTCCACCGCCTCGCACGCAGAGGGGCTGCGGCAGGGTCGGTGGAATGGGAGCGATGCAGCCGGTCCTGTCGCGGTCGACGTCGTTTCGGGGTGTCGAGGCCCACGGGCCGCGCAGGGGCACCGGGCGGTCGACGCAAAGTCGATTGTCACTTTGTCACACCCTGGCGAGCCCCCTGAACAACCGCGCCATGTTGGCTTCGAACCAGCGTCTGCCCTGCACCGATCCTACGGGAAACCGGCCCCGATCGTGCGTGGCACACGCATTGCGTAGGCAGGCTCTGGACCCATGGGTTTGGACACCCTCCTCAAACGCTACTTCGTCGTTGTGGTGCTCGGCCTCATCGCCGTGGCGGCGTACTTCCAGGCTGCCGGAGCCATGCAGTGCGTGGGCTCCAAGCTTGCGGTGGATCCATCGGAGCTGACGGGTGCGTCGTCGAGCCGTGCTCCTGTCGTGGTGCCAGCCGCGACGACCACGAACCTGCACGCGCAGACCGGAGAGGCGATCATCGAGCGCAACCCGTTCGATTCGGTGACGGGGCCGTTGAACAAGCAAGACGCGGGTGGGGACGACGGTGGGGGTTCGGCGCCGGTGGACTTCAGCAATCCCTACAGCGCGCCTGCGTGCAGCGGCGACACCAAGCTGCTCATCATCGCGGCGGCGGATGATCCCTCGTGGTCGATGGCGGCGATCGGTGGTGGGCAAACCGGCGGCAAGACGCAGATGCGCCGGATCGGCGACTCGGTCGGCGCCAAGCGCATCTGGTACATCGCGTGGGATCGAGTTTGGCTGCAGGGGGAAGGCGAACTGTGCCAGATTCAGATGTTCAAGTCCCAGGCGGAGGCGTCGAAAGCCGCCCCTGTGAGCCCCCCGACGCCTGCGCCGGTCGCGTCGGGCGCGCCTCCGCGCGGCGCAACGTCTGTTCCGGCCGACATTGCCTCGAAGATCCAGAAGGTGTCGGCCACGGAGTTCAACGTGGACCGCTCCGTGGTGGACCGGATCCTTGAGAACCAGGCCGAGCTGATGCGTTCGGCGCGCATCGTTCCGGAACAAGAAAACGGCAAGGTTGTTGGGATCAGGCTGTTCGGGATCAGGCCGGACACGTTGCTGGGCACGCTTGGCATGGAGAACGGCGACCGGCTCGACTCGATCAATGGATTCAACATGGCAAGCCCGGAGAAGGCGTTGGAGGCCTATGCACGGCTCCGCACCGCGGACCACCTCACGGTCACCATCAACCGGCGCGGCAAGCCGATGAACATCGACTTCAACATCAAGTAGCAGGAGCGACGACCGACCCATGGATGACCCCGCATCTCAATCCCTTGCGCGAAGGGTGTTCATCTCCGTGAGCGCCATGCTGGCCGCTTCGGTGCTCTTCGTCGGAACGGTGATGTTGCTGCTCTCGGTGGTCGTCGACCGGGTGGTGGCCCCTCCAGCGGGGCCTGCGGTTCATGAATCCGCCGACGTCGCTCCGGCGCCGACACGCGGGGCTCCCAAGGCAGCCGCTACGGCCGACCACGCGAAGGATCAGGCAGGAGACAGGTCGTGACTCACACGGCGAAACACGGAACAACCACGGATTGCGATCCTCGATGGTTTGGCGTAGTCGCTCGTCCAGGCTTGTTTCATCGTCCATGAAAGCTCTTCGTATCCTCCCGTTGGCGCTCGTCGCGGCTGCTCCGCTGGTGGCCTCGGTCGCAACGTCCCAGACGCCCCCCGCACCGAGCCCGAGCCGAGCGGTTCGCCTGGCTCCCGGGCTGAACCGGGTTGCTGTGCCGGGGATCAAGCCCGCCAACGCGCCTGCGTCCGGCGCCTTGCCTCCGGCGCCCCCACCTCCGCCGCGCACGGCGCCCCCCTCGCCGAATCCGGCCCCTTCGGCCGCACCTTCGCCCGCTCCAGCCACGCCGCCGCGCCAGCAAGCGGACACGACCGGCCTGCCCCAGTTCCCGGAGGAGATCGAGTTCGAGCCTCGCCCACCGGGCTACCGTGTCGCCTTCTCGCTCGAAGACGCGAACCTGTCCGAGCTGGTAAGAGTCATCAGCCAACTGACCGGCAAGCGGTTCATCTTCGGCGGCAAGGTCCGCGACATCAAGGCAACCGTCTACTCCCCCGAGAAGGTGACTGTCGCGGAAGCGTACCGCGCGTTTCTTTCGATCCTCGAGACCAACGGCCTGACGGTCGTCCCGCACGGACGCTTCCTGAAGATCGTCGAGACGCCTGGGATCAACACCGCTGTCACGCCCGTGTACGGGACCGCGCAACCCGTGCCCAACGAGGAGCGCTACGTCACCCGGCTGTACCGCTTGCACAACGTCTCAGCCGACGAGGTCGCCAAGCTGCTGGTGAAGTTCAAGTCCAAGGAGGGCGACGTCTCCACGTATCCCCAGGGCAACCTGCTGATCATCACGGACACGGGCGCGAACGTCCGTCGGTTGCTTCGTCTGGTCGAGGAGGTCGATGTCGGCGGGGCATCGAACCAGATCTGGGTCGAGCCGGTGCACTATGCCACCGCAAGTGAGCTCTCGCAGCGTCTGAGCGAGATCTTCGACGTGGCGGGAGGCGGCAAGGGGGGCGCTCCTGCCGCTGGTGCGGGGGCCGAGGTTGGCCTCGGCGACACGCGGATCGCCAAGATCCTGCCCGACGACCGAACCAACTCCCTGATCATCGTCGCAACCGAACCGGCCTACCTGCGTGTGCTCGAGGTCATCAAGCGTCTCGATGTGCAGCAGTCGGGCGACGGCGACATCCACGTGTTGCCGCTACAGCACGCGATGGCGGAGGAGCTGGCGCAGACGCTGAACAACATCCTGTCAGGCGCAGCGCAACCGGGTGCCAAGCCTGGCGCGCGCGGCGCATCGGGAGCCGCACCTGCCGAAAACGTGTTCGAATCGACGGTGAAGGTAACCGCAGACAAGGCCACCAACTCGCTGGTCATCACGTCCACGCTCCGCGACTACGCTTCGGTTCGATCCGTCATCGATCGGCTCGATCGTCCGCGCCGTCAGGTATTCATCGAGGCGGTCATCATGGACATGTCGGTCGACCACTCGATGCAATTCGGCATCAACTACCATGCGGGAGCCGCCCCGGACATTGGCGGTGGCGGCCAGAGCCTCATCTATGGCGGGTTCAACCCGCTGACGTCGATCGCGCTGCCCGACCCGACGCAACTACAGGGGCTGGCCCTCGGCGTGCGTGGCCCGGGCATCGACGGATCGTCGAACCTTCTTGGCACCGGGCTCACGGTGCCGGCCTTCGGTCTGGTGCTCAATGCGATCGCGACCAGCGGCGACGCGAACGTGCTTGCGACGCCGCACATCATCGCGACGGACAACGTACCGGCGGAGATCAGTGTCGGCGAGAACATCCCGCTGCAGACGAACCTGGGGGGAACAACGGGTCTATCGAGCCTGGCAGGGCTTGCCGGGCAGGGGTCGCAGGCGAGCTCTGCGCTCGGCGCGCTGGGTGGGCTCAGCGCGTTGGGCGGGCTCGGCTATGGGGGCTTTGCTGCGCCTCGGCAGGACGTCGGCACCAAGATCAAGGTCGTGCCACACATCAACGACTCCAACGAGGTACGCCTCGAACTGACCGAGGAGATCAGCGAACGCGGCGCTGCATCGGGCGCTCTCGGCGTGGTTTCGATCACCAAACGGACCGCCGAAACCACGGTGGTCGTACGCGACCAGCAGACCGTCATCATCGGCGGGCTGATGCGCGACGCCATCACAACGAGTCAGAAGAAGATCCCCGTGCTCGGCGACATTCCCCTGCTGGGGTTCCTGTTCCGAAGCTCCGAGAACTCCAAGCGCAAGACCAACCTGCTGCTCGTGCTCACGCCGTACATCATCCGCGACCAGAACGACCTGCGGGCCATCTTCGAGCGCAAGATGCAGGAGCGTCAGGAGTTTCTCGACCGCTACTTCGTGTTCAGCGACCAGCGCCCGTACCGGCCGCCGCGCGACTTCTCTCGCACCAACGGGCTGGTGGAAGACATCCGGCAGTCGATGCTCAACGTGGTCGAGCGCAAGCGTCTGATCGAGGAGAGCAAGCCCTCGGCCGTCCGCACGCACACGCCGGGCACGCCGATCGAGTGGGTGCCCACGGGCGCATCCAACCCCGGTGGACGCGACGTCACCCGTCCACCGGACGCCCCTCCGGCGCAGCCGGGCGCAGGCAATCCCCAGCGTCCCGCGCCGGTTCGGGTGAACCCGCCGCAGCGCAACGTGGTGCCGCCGGCGCCTGCGCAACCAACGCCGCCGAACGCAGGACAGTGAGGCGCGCATGCGGGAGCAACGCTTCCTGGGTGACTTGTTCGTCCGCCACGACCTGGTCAGCGCCGAGCGCCTCGAGCCGATCTACGAGATGCAACGCGAGCGCGGCGTGGATCTCGTCAACCTCCTGGTCGATGGCAACATCGTCGACCCACAGGCGATCGCCGCGGCCTTGTCGCACGAGTCGGGCTTCCCGCTCGTCGACAAGATCGACGCGGCTTCCATCCCCGTCACGGTCGCGTCGCTCCTGCCCCTGACCTATGCCAAGGCGAACCGCGTTCTGATCCTCGAGGACGCGCCGGACCACGTCAAGCTGGTCGCCGCGGACCCGTTCGACACCGCGGTGTTCGACGACATCCGCGCGCTGTTCAAGAAGCGCGTAGAGGTTTCCATCGGCACGGGCGGTGCGATCGTCGACGCGCTCAACCATCTGTACGAGCGGCAGGTCGGCGCTTCCAGCGACCTGCGGTCGGCCGAGGGAGAGGAGGCCGACGAAGACGACATCGTCGACATTCTCGAGTCCGACGACGAAGCTCCTATCATTCGATGGGTGCGTTCGCTGTATCGCCAGGCCGTCAAGGAACGGGCAAGCGACATCCACATCGAGCCCGAGGAGAAGGAAGTCGTCGTGCGATACCGCATCGACGGCAAGTTGTACGTGGCCAAACGCGCGCCACGCCAGTTCATGAATGCCATCGTGTCGCGCGTGAAGATCGAGGCCGGCCTGAACATCGCCGAGAAACGTCTGCCACAGGACGGGCGAATCTCGTTCAAGATCGCGGGTAAGAGCATCGACGTCCGCGTGTCGACCGTGCCGACCAGCCGCGGCTTCGAACGGATTGTCATGCGTCTGTTGCACAAGACGGCCGTGCTGCTCGACCTGACGGACCTGGGGTTCGCGCCTCGCGAGTATGCCCTGATGAACGAGCTCATCCGCCGCCCGAACGGCATCATCCTGGTGACCGGTCCGACAGGCAGCGGCAAGACCACCACGCTCTACGCAGCGCTCAACCGCATCAACCGTCCCGACGTCAACATCCTCACCGCCGAAGATCCTGTGGAATACGAGATCGGCGGCATTCATCAGGTCCATGTGCAGCCCAAGATTGGGTTGACGTTCGCCAACGCGCTCCGTTCCTTCCTGCGGCAGGACCCCGACGTCATCATGGTCGGCGAAATCCGCGACCGCGAAACCGCGGAGATCGCCATCCACGCGTCGCTCACCGGCCACCTCGTTCTGTCGACGATCCACACCAACGACGCTGCGAGCGCGGTCACCCGGCTGGTCGAGATGGGGATCGAGCCGTTCCTCGTCCGGTCCAGCGTCATTGGCATCCTGGCCCAGCGGCTGGTGCGCATGCTCTGCCCGCACTGCAAGGTACCTTACACACCGACGCCGTACGAGCTCACGCGGTTGGGCATCGACCCGGAGCGGACGCGCCAGCGAAGAGCTCGCAAGATCGCTCCCCAGTACTTGCCTCCGGGCGTCGACTACGTGGTTCCGGGAACCGAGGAGGGCGTACCCGTGGTGGCATACGACGCCAAGGGTTGCGATGTGTGCATGGGCACTGGCTATCTTGGGCGAAAGGGCATCTACGAGCTGCTTCTGATGGACGACGCGGTGGCGCCGCTCGTCTTGAAGAACGCCGACGCCCAGAGCATCAAGCGTGCAGCCGTGGAGCGTGGCATGGATACCCTCCGCGACGACGGGGCACGCAAGGTGCTGGAAGGCTTGACCTCCGTCGCCGAGGTCGTGTCGGCGACCCAGGAGGACGTTGCGGTGGAGTAGCCCATGGCAGTCTTCGAGTACCGCGGAATCCTCGTCGCTTCGGGCAAGCCCACGAAAGGGGTCCGCGATGCCGACAATCCGCGACAGCTCCGGGCTCTCTTGCGTCGCGAAGGCATCCTGCTGACCTCGGCAACCGAGGAAGCGGCGGCGAAGGCCAAGAAGAAGCGCGAGATCGACCTGCTTGCGCCGCTGCGACGGGTCGGGACCGCCGACATCGCAATGATGACCCGCCAGCTTGCGACGTTGATGAAGGCGGGCATACCGCTGGTGGACTCGATCAGCGCCCTTACCGAGCAGGTAGACAAGGAAGAATTGGCGCGCATCCTGACGAACCTGCGAGAACGTCTGCACGAAGGCTCCTCGTTCGCCGCCGCCTTGGAGCAGCACCCCAAGGCGTTCCCGCCTCTGTATGTGAACATGGTTTCGGCCGGCGAAGCGTCGGGAACCCTCGAGCAAGTGCTGGAGCGCCTCGCCGACTTCCTCGAAGGGCAGAGCCGCCTGCAGGGCAAGGTCGTCGCCGCCCTCGCCTACCCCATCCTGATGCTCATCATCGGCACGGGGCTCATCAGCGTGCTGATGATCGCGGTGGTGCCCAAGGTCACGAGCATCTTCGAGAGTCTCGACCACGCGCTGCCCTGGTACACCCAGGTGCTCATCGCCGTGTCGAGGTTCCTCAGTGGCTACTGGTGGCTGTACGTGCCGGTCCTCATCCTCGGCGCCTATCTGTTCCGACGCTGGAAGGCCACACCCGCGGGCAGGCTCAAGTGGGACTCGTTCACGCTCGGCGTACCCGTGTTCGGCCAGGTCAGCATGATGCTGTCGGTCGCGCGGTTTTCCAAGACGCTCGCAACGCTGCTGGGGGCGGGCGTACCCTTGCTCAAGGCGATGGACATCTCGCACCGCGTGCTGGGCAACGCGGTGCTCGAGAAGATCGTGCAGGAGGCCACGAGCAGCATTCGCGAGGGCGAGAGCATCGCCGATCCGCTCAGGCGCAGCGGCCGGTTCCCGCCGATCGTGTGTCACATGATCGCCGTGGGTGAGAAGAGCGGCCAGCTCGAGCAAATGCTCGAGAGCGTGGCCGGCTCGTACGACTCGCAGGTCGAGGTGCGCATCCAGACACTGACCAGCCTGCTGGAGCCGTTGATGATCGTGTTCATGGGCGGCAGCGTCGGCTTCATCGCCTTCGCCATCCTCATGCCCCTCATTCAGATGAACGACTTCGTGAAATGACGGTGCCAACCCGAACCCCGATGGTGTCCTGATGGCGCGTTCGCGCACGCGGGACTCGTCCATTCTGCTTCCCTGGGAGCGCAGGGGCGGGTTTCTGCAGCGTCCGGGGATCGCCCGCGTGCGCCTGGTCCTGCTGGTCGCTGCGGTGATCTCGATCTTCCTTTTCCTGGCTCACCGCGAGCGACGCGAAGCCGGTGTACGCGCCACCCGCGCATCGCTTCTCGTGCTCCGCCAGGCGGTCGACAGGTACCGCGCGGACAATGGATGGAAATGCCCGTCCGACTTGTTGGAGCTCGAGAGAAGGAGCTACATCCGGAGGGTTCCGCGGGACGCCTGGGGCAACGCGTTCATTTTGGCGTGCCCGGGGCGGTTCGACCCGCACGGCTACGACCTGAGTTCCGCGGGCCCCGATGGCATTCCCGGAGGACTCGACCGGATCGAATGAAAACCGCTGGGAGCATCAACCCCTCTGCGTGAGGAGATACGAGAGATGAAACGAGCCATTCCCGTTGCAATACGATTGACGCGAGCGGCCTCGCGCGGCGTCACGCTCATCGAGGTCCTGATCGTGGTCGCGATCCTGAGCCTCATCGCCGCTGGCGTTACGGTGGCAGTGCTGCCCAAGTTCAAGCAGGCCCAGATCGACACCGCCACCACCAACGCGCGTGAGATCCGAAATGCCGTCAACCGCTGGCGTGCAACGCATGGTGGTGGCGAGTGCCCCACCGTCTCGCAGCTCGTGCAGGACAAGGAGATCGACAGCGCTTCCAAGACCACCGACCCCTGGGATCAGCCCTTCAAGATCCAGTGCCAGGACGACGAGACGATCGTATCGTCGCCGGGGCCGGACAAGAAGGAAGGGTCCGCGGACGACATCGTGATCCCGAACCGCGGCAAGCCTTGAGGGGCTGTCGATGAGCGTGCGGGCCGATGATCATCGCCTCGATCGCGTGCGATGCGCACGCGGGCTGACGCTCATCGAGCTGATCGTGGTGGTCACGCTCGCGGCGTTGCTGATGGGCGCGATGATCATCGGGATGGGTGCGACCACCAACGCGCGCATCCGGTCCGCTGCGACGCTCGTGACGAGCGGCGTGAGGGTGGCCTTCTCCCGTGCACAGACCACCGGCAAGTCCACGCGCCTCGTGTTCGACCTCGACCAACACCGCATCAGCCTTGAAGAGTCCGACATCCCCATGCTCGTTCGTCGCGACGATGCCGTCACCGGCGGAGCGGAGGGCAGCACGCCGCAGGAGGTTGACGCGATCAAGGATGCAGAGCGCATCGTTGACGGGCCTAAGGCTCCGCGTGCCACGTTCAGCCCCATCGCCGCTCTCGGGTTCGAAGCGGATGATCCCTCCACGGGGCGGGAGCTGGGCCGTGGCGTAGCGTTTCGCCGGATCGAGGTTGCTCATCAGGAAGACCCGGTCACATCCGGCCGCGCGTATCTGTACTTCTGGCCTGGCGGCATGACCGAACGGGCATCGATCCAGATCGGACGCAAGGGGGGCGAAGGCGATGACGGCGTGTTGACGCTGCTCGTGTCACCGCTCACCGGCAGGGTTCGCATCGTTGCCGGGGCCAAGCCGATGGAGCGCCCACGCGACGACAGCGATCGCGAGGACAGGGGGTTCTGATGCGGTCTCGCGGATTCAGCCTGCTGGAGGTCATGGTCGCCGTGGCGATCCTGGGGCTGGCGTTGACTGTGATCCTGTCGGCGCAGGCTGGGCTGTATTCCGCGGGGTCGCACGTGCAGAACGAGACGATCGCGATCGGGCTCGCTCGCTGCAAGATGGGCGAGATCGAGGAAAGGCTGCTGCGCGAGGGCTATCAGGAGCTCGACGAATCCGACGAAGGGCCTTGCTGCGAAGACCAGGACGAAGGCCAATCGAAGATGCGTTGCACGTGGAAGATCGAGCGCGTAGAGCTTCCGCAGCCGGCGACCTTCGACCAGTCCAACCCTGCCGGCAGTTCGGGCCTCGACCTGTCTGGGGCTGCGCCCGCAGCCGGCGACCCCTTTGCGGGCGGGATGCTACCCAACGGGGCGGGCGCGTTCGGCGCGCTGATATCGGCAGGAGCCAACGACGCCGGCGCGATCCGCATGGCGGGTGGTGCGGACGGAGGATTCGCCGCGCTCGCGGACATGATGGGAAGCGCCAGCTCCGGAGGCGTGGCCGGCCTCGCTCCACTTGTCATGGGCATCGTGTATCCGTCGCTCAAACCCATGCTCGAGGCGAGCATCCGCAAGATAACGCTGACCGTGAAGTGGCGCGAGGGCATCCAGGAGCGGGAGCTGCTGGTGCAGCAGTACGTGACCAACCCCATGAAGGGTGGGTTGACGGGCGTAGCCCCGCCAGATGACTCGAGCCTTCCGGGTCCGCTCATCCCGCCGGGTGGCGGCCCCACCGGCGTGCCCACCGGCACCGGCAGGGGGCTACGATGAACCAGCCGCATCGAGCCTCGTCGCGTGGCCTGACCTTGCTCGAGGTGCTGGTGTCGATCTCCATCCTGGCGATGGTCTCCGTGCTCATCTATGGCGCGTTCGACGGCATGTCCCGGGCGAGGACCGGCATCGGGAGGATCAACCAGCGCTACCGGGAGGGCCGCCTGGCGATGCGGAGGATTGCGACGGAGCTATCGTCGGCGTTCCTGTCCGCTCACCAGCCGCTGAACCAGGCCCTGGCGGTGCGGACCACGGTGTTCATCGGAACCAACGGCACGCCTGCGGACCGCCTCGACTTCACGTCCTTCTCTCATTTCCGGGTCACCAGGGACACGCACGAGTCGGACCAGAACGAGCTATCGTACTTCGGCTCGCAGGATCCCGAGGTATCGGGCAAGACGGACCTTGCTCGACGCGAAGCGGCCATCATCGATCTCGAGCCGACACGTGGCGGACAAGTGCTGGTATTGGCGGAGGATGTCGACCTGTTCGACCTTCGCTACCTCGATGCGGTGACCGGCATGTGGCAGGAGCGATGGGACTCCACGCAGGCCATGAACCAGCTCGGGCGCCTTCCGTTGCAGGTCAAAATAACCCTGGTGCTGCGCAACGGTCCCGGCGGCAAGAACGTGCCGCTCGTGGCCAGGGTACCCATCGCCATCCAGACCCCCCTGAGCTTCGCGATACCGCAATGACGCAAGCACATGGTCCCTCCGATTCGTTGGACATGCGCCGCAGGTTGCGCCGACGGCGAGGGTCCAGGCGCGGCGTGGCGCTCATCATGGTGCTGGCTGCCATTGCCGTGCTCACCGTCATGCTTGCGGAATTCCAGGATGAAGCGTCGAGTGAGCTGTCCGGCGCGCTGACCGACCGGGACGCGCTCAAGGCGGAGTATCTGGCGCGCAGCGGCGTGAATCTCTCGCGGCTGCTCATCGCTGCGGAGCCCACGATCCGCACGGCGATCGCCCCATTGTTCATGATGATGAGGATGAAGGCGCCTCAGATTCCCGTCTGGGAGTTCTCCGACCGCGTGCTTGGAGCGTTCAACGACGAGGAAGGAGGCCAGGAGTTCACGGCGCTGGCAGGGGTGGATCTGAGCGAGGGCAAGAACCTCGGTATCAAGGACGGCCGGTTCGAGGTGGTGATCGTCGACGAGGACGCCAAGCTGAACATGAACATCGCCGCGCGGGGTGACGCGTTCAGCGAGCAGCGGCTTGCGCTTCAGCTTGTGGGCCTGATGATGGGGGACCAATACAACCCGCTGTTCGAGCAGCGCGACCAGGACGGCCAGTACTCCGACCGCCAGTCCATCTGCTCGGCGCTCATCGACTGGGCGGACCCGGACGAGAACCTGTTCAGTTGCGACGTCGGCTCCACCGTGATGGCGTCCACGACAGGTTCGGAAGACGCCTTTTACTCGTTCGTCAAGCCGCCCTATCGGCGCAAGAATGCCGCGTACGACAGTCTGGAGGAGTTGCGGATGGTGCGCGGTGTGGGGGACGATTTCTGGGCCACGTTCATCGATCCGGAGCCAGGGAACCCGAAGAAGCGGGTCGCCACGGTTTGGGGCCAGGGCGCCGTGAATGTGAACACGGCCAACCCCCAGACACTGTTGGCGGTGGTTTGCGCCGCGGGCCCCCAGTCCACGGTGTGCACGGACCCGGCGAAGGCTCAGACATTTCTCATGGTGGTCGGGCTCATTCGCAACTTCACCGCCGGCGCCCCCCTCTTCGGGTCGCCCAAGGAGTTCATCAAGGTTCTCAAGGGACAGGGCCTCATCGGCCCCATGTTCGCCTCCCTCGGCATCGAGCCCGTTCAGTTCCTCTCCGAGTCCGAAGCCGAAAAGATGATCACCACCGAGAGCAAGGTATTCAGCATCTATGCGGACGGGATCGTGCCCGGATTCCGCCGCAAGACCCGGGTGCGGATTCACACCGTCGTCGACTTCCGCGCCGCACCCGCGCCGGGATACGCCCCGGTCCCCGGAAGCGCATCGACCGGCAGCAGCACCGGCAGCGCCCCCGGGTCCATCAACACGACGTCAGGCGCGGGATCGGGCACGACTGCCACGCAAGGAATCGCTGCCGCCACGGCACCGAACCCTGGCGGGGCCATCATCTACTGGAGAATCGAGTAGCGCGAGACGCCCATGGCCCACCTTCTTGGCATCGATATCGGTCCCCAGAGCGTCCGCGTGGCGTTGGTTCGAACGGCCTATCGGAAGGTCGCTCTGGAGGCGCTGCGCGAGGCTTCGGTCGCGGACCATCCCACCCTGGCTGACGCGCTGCTGGCCGTCGCCGCGCCGCTCAAGCTCCGGGGCGAGTCCGTGGCCGTCGACTTCCCCGGCGACCAGGTCTTTACTCGCCGGGTCGAACTGCCCCCCACCGCGGCGCGTCAGGTCGCCGAAGTGCTGCCCTTCGAACTCGAAGCCCAACTCCCCTTCGAGCTCGCCGAATACGTCTTCGACAGCCGCATCCTGCCACGAACGGCCCCCACCGACCCGGTCGGCGTCCTTGCGGTTGTCGCCCGGTCCGAGGATGTCAAGGCGCGCATCGACCTGATTCGCGACACCCTCAAGATCGAACCCGAACGCGTCGATCCTGGCGCATTCCCGCTGTCGAACCTCGCCTCGCTGTCCGCGGATCTCGCTGCCCCAGGCCCCGTTGCGATCCTTCACCTCGACGCCGACGTCACCGACCTGCTGGTTCTTGCAGACGGACAGCCAGAGCTGGGCCGCACGATTTCGCACGGAACTGCGGGCCTGCCCGCTTCCGCGCCCCTGCTGGCGAGGTCGCTCCGACAGACCCTTTTCGGATGGCTCGCCGCAGGAGGCAGGCCCGTCGAACGCATCTACTTGACCGGACCGGGCGCATCCCTGTCCGGCGCCATCGAGTACCTGTCCGCCGAGCTGGGCACGGTCGTGGCACGCCTCCCTCCCCTGCGGGTCGAGTCGTCTGAGCCCGGCTTGACCGACTCGATCGACCGATACGCCAAGGCCGTGGGACTCGCCCTCAGCCTCACCGGCAAGGCACGCAGCGCCAACCTTCGGACCGGCTCTCTCGCGTACGAGCGGGGCTTCGGCTTTCTTCGCGAGAAGGTCCCCATGCTCGCAGGCATTGCTGCTGTCATCGTCGCCAGTTTTGTGTTCTCCACTTGGATGGAATACCGAGCCTTGATGCAACAAAACCAGGTGCTCCAGGAAGCGCTCGGCAAGGTCACCAGCGAGGTGCTTGGCGAGCAGATCCGCGACCCGGCAGCCGCCCAGGACCGCATCAGCGTCGCCAGGGCATCGAACGAAGACCCGATGCCGTACATGGACGGCTTCGACATCATGGTGCAGATCGCCAAGGCCGTGCCGCCGGACGTAACCCACGACATCGAGGAGCTCGACTTCCAGAAGGAGCGGGCAACGGTGCACGGGATCGTGCCTACGATTCCGGATGCACAGCACATCGCGGAGAGCTTGAAGAGCGTGCCCTGCTTCAGGAACGTGAAGATCGTGCGGACGAATCAGGAGGTGAACGCGAACCGGCAGAAGTACGTGCTCGAGTTCGACGTCAAGTGCCCGACCGACGAGGGCGACAAGGCGAAGAAGAAAGAAGAAGGTACGGCGGAGGCGTCGGCAAGCGCGGAGGACAAGCCATGAAGCGGATGCGCGAATGGTACGACGGTCTTGCCGAGCGGGAGCGGCGGCTGCTGGTCGTGTTCCTGGGTCTGCTCGGTGCCTTCCTCATCCTGCTCGTGCCGTATCTGACGTCGCTCACGCTGTCCGGGATACGGACGCGGAACGACGAGCTGCGGGCGGCCATCAACCAGGTCACCGCAAGCCGGGGAAAGCTACAGGAGATCAAGGCACGCAAGGAGGCGATCGCGGCGCGCTACGCCAACCCTGCTCCGCCGCTGGCGGGGTTCATCGAGAGCGCAGCCCGCCAGAACAACATCGATATCCCCGAGTCGCAGGACCGGCCCGAGCAGCCTCACGGCAAGAAGTTCCTGGAGCGGTCCACGGTGGTGCGCATGCGCAAGGTGCAGATGCTGCCGTTGATACGCACCCTCGAGCGCATCGAGGGCGCCGGGCATCCCATCACGATATCGCGGCTCAACATCCGGGCGCGCGGACGCGAACCAGACACCTATGACGTGGAGCTCGGGGTTTCGGCATTCGACAGCACCAAAAGCGGGCCTGGCCCGGCTCCGGCGGGATCGGGCGCAAAGCCTTCAGCCAGCGAGGACAACCCATGAACGCCCGCCTGCGCAAGATCATCCCCTGGGTCGCCTACCCGTCGTTCTATCTGCTTTGCTTCGTGTTGTTCGCCTATCTCACCTTCCCGTTCGACCGGATCCGGGACCGGGCGATCGCGGCCTTCAACGAAGACCAGAAAAAGACCGGCGGCACGACCCAGCTCGAGATCGACAAGCTCGACTCCTACTGGCTGTCCGGCGTCGAGGCCCGCGGCGTGCGCCTGGTCTCGCCGGCTTCCGTCAGCCCCGACGGCACCAAGAAGCCGGCGTCGGAGATCGCAATCGACCGGGCCACCGCCCGGGTGGCCATCCTCCCGCTGCTCATCGGCCGTGTGAAGATCAACTTCCACGTCGAGATGCTTGGCGGAACGATCGACGGGTCGACCGAGAAGAGCGGGGAAGACAGGAAGGTCGAAGTGGAGCTGGCGAAGCTGTCGATCGGGGATCTCGGCGCGGTGGTCAGCACAATCGGATTGCCCATGGCAGGTGAGCTGCAGGGGCACGCGGCGCTGTCGCTTCCAGAGGGCAAGCTGTCGAAGGCGACCGGTGCAATCAACCTGACCATCGCCGACTTCGCGGTGGCTGACGGCAAGACCAAGATCAAGGACACCATCGCGCTTCCACGCATGAACGTGGGAGATCTGGTGCTCGAATGCGACGTTGCCGGGGGTGTGGTGAAGGTGACGAAATTCGCGGCAGCCGGCCAGGATCTCGACTTCTCGGCCGACGGCAAGATCACGCTGCGGGACACGTTCGCGGAGAGTCAAGCGGACCTGTACTTGAAGTTTCGTTTCGCGGACAAGTACAAGAACAAGGACGACAAGACCAAGGCGCTGTTCGGGGCGCCGGGGTCGAGCGCACCGGCCTTGTTCGAGATAGCCGACCCCCGCCTGCGACAGTCGAAGCGTCCTGACGGCTTCTATAGCTGGCGGGCGTGGGGGATGCTCAAGACGCTGCGGTTCGATCCCGCGCCGGCGGGGGGCGCGAGTCCACGGGGGCCGGCCGGGGCCGGTGGGATCCGCGGGTTCATGCCCAGTCAGCCGCCCGCACCGGGCCGCAACGACGCGCCCAAGGGCGATTGACGTACCTTGCGACCTACCTACCTCGCTCGCGCAGCAGGCGCTCGAGCTCAGCGATTCGGGCTTCCGCTTGCTCCGCTCGCTTCGCTTCCGCTTCAGCCCGCTTCGCTTCCGCCTCGGCTCGCTCCTCCGCCGTCGGCAGCAGGTCTTCGCCCCTCGGCCCCAACCCCACACGAAGCCGTGTATGCAAGCCCCGACCCACCGCACGAATCCACGCATCGAGCACTCTGGACCGCACCCGGTCCTCATGCGTTGCCTCGACCAGCACCAGCCCACGCTTGCCCACCGTGCGGAACACCCGGAACCGAATCCCGGCCCGCCCGCGTCTCCGGCTCAGGGTCGAACAGGATCAACTCGCGCACACCCAGCTCCGCATACCGGCGCGGCGATTCCTCGACATCCTTGCGCTGGTCCTCCGACATGATCTCCAGCACAAAGTTCGCAACGACGTGCGTCTCCCACACCTTCCACACCGGCACGCGCGCATCGGGCCCCACGCCCGGCAAGACATACAGGTCCGGCGCCACCACCTTCCTGGGATTGTACTGCTCCCAGTAGATGAACTGGTCCGAACCGACGAACGCCTTCTTGCCTCGCTGCGCAAACAACGCGGCAATCAGCGGCCGCAGTACCTCGAGGATGAACGTCGGCAGCGAGTCCTCTCCGACGTCCTCCTCCACCGGGTACACGGTCGGGTCGGTCGAGCACCTGCGTCGGACGGCCGTGGCCACGACACGAGCATAGCGCTGCTGCGCGGTGCAGGCCATTGCCCATTCATGGCGCGGGTGCCTTCGACTACATGGGTTTCCTTTCGACCGCACCGAGTGCCACAATCGTCACCCGCACGCGCACGCCTTCGGCGGGTGCATGAGGCAAGTTCGGCGGTTGGCCGCGCCGCTGAGCGTGGATGGTCAACCGGCCGACCCGCTTCGGATCGTATGGTCGGGGCCCGACCGAACGCCCCCCTTCCGCCCCACACCATTGACCGGTCCTGCACCCGCGCGCTACGACTGCCCCGTGCGGGTCTTCCCTTCCCTCATCAGCGTCATCCATCTCCCCCCTCTCCCTGGCAGCCCGAGGAACGAACTGGCCGTCGACGAGATCGCCTCCCAGGCTGCCGCCGATGCCCGCACCCTCGCCGCCGCCGGCTTCCACGCCGTCATCGTCGAGAACTTCGGCGATGTCCCGTTCTTCCCGGGACGCGTGCCCCATGTCACCGTCGCCGCCATGACCGTTTGCGTTCGTGCCGTTTGCGACGCCATCGACTTGCCCGTGGGCGTCAATGTCCTTCGCAATGACGGCTCCGCCGCGCTGGCCGTCGCGGTCGCTTCCCGAGCCTCCTTCATCCGCGTCAATGTCAACTCGGGCGTCAAGGTCACCGACCAGGGGATGGTCCAATCCCAGGCTCACATCCTCCTGCGCGAGCGGTCTGCACTGGCTGCTGACCATATTGCCATCTGGTGCGATGTCGACGTCAAACACGCCGCACCTTTGGGCGAGCGGTCGCTGGGCGACGAAGCCGAAGACCTGGTGGAACGTGAGCTGGCAGATGCTTTGCTCGTCACCGGCCGCGGCACCGGCAAGGCGGTCGACCTCGCTCACCTCGACATCGTCCGCTCGCGAACGCATGTTCCTGTGCTTGCGGCAAGCGGTGTCACCGTCGATTCTCTCGCGACCACCCTTCGGCACTGCAATGGTGTCATTGTGGGCTCGGCCCTGCGGCGAGACGGACGCGCTGGGTTTCCCCTCGAGCAGAGCAGGTTGGCAGCCTTCGTCGACGCGTACCGGATAGTCATGGAGCGAGGCTGACATGGTTGCCGACGCATACGACGCGAGGACCTCGCTGCCGCGCCCACTGCGCGTGCTCATGGTCAGCGCGGAGCTGGCTCCGTTCGCTCGTGCGGGCGGGCTTGGCGACGTCATCCAGGGATTGTCCAGGGCCCTCGGCACGATGGGCGTCGAGGTGGTGGTCGTCGCGCCGGCGCACGCCAGCGCGACCAGGCCCGACCTGCCTACGCTGCGGCCCTGGCCCAGGCCGATCTGGGTCGCACTCGGCGGCGACGTGCGTGAGGTCGGTGTGCTGGAAACCGTTACCGCCGGCGACGTTCGCGTGCTCCTGCTCGATTGCCCGACGCTGTTTCGACGCGCCGGGATCTATGGCGACGATGCCGGGCCGTACCCCGACAACGACCTGCGCTTTGCCGTACTGAGCGCAGCCGCGCTGCAGGCGTCCGAAGCGTTGTGGGACGGCCCGCCCGACGTGCTCCACGCCCACGATTGGCACGCTGCCCTCGCCATCGCCTACGCGCGTCTGTCCGACCAGCACGAGTGGCGCAAGGCGGCGAGCGTGTTCACCTTCCACAACCTCGCCTTCCAAGGAACGTTCCCCACTGCCCGCGCCGCTGTGCTCGGCCTGCCAGAAGCCGCCTTGCACGACGACGGCGTGTGCATGAACGAGCAGATCAACTTCCTCAAGGCGGGCATCACCTTCGCCGACCGCGTCACCACCGTCAGCCCCACGTACGCCCAGGAAGTGCTCCGCCCCGAGCACGGCTGCGGTCTCGACCACGTGCTCAGGTCACGATCGACACAGCTCATCGGCATCACCAACGGCATCGATACGTCCACCTGGGATCCCTCGCGCGATCGCGCCCTCGCTGCGCGATACGACGCGATCGACCCGTCCGGCCGCCAGGCGTGCCGCACCGCCCTCGCTGCCGAGCTCGGACTCGACACAAGCTCCAACGCCCCCATCATCGGTGCCGTCTCCCGACTCACCTGGCAGAAGGGCATCGACATGCTGCTGGATGTCATCCCGGCGCTGGTCGCCGAAGGCATGCGCTTCGCCCTCGTGGCCGTCGGAGATGCCGAGATGGAACGCCGGATCGCAGAACTCGCTACCCGCTGGCCTACACGCGTCGCCTTCCGCCCGGTCTTCGGCGATCCGATCGCCCGCCGCGTGTACGCTGGCGCAGACGTCTTCGTCATGCCCTCCCGTTTCGAACCGTGTGGGCTGGGCCAGCAGTACGCCATGCGCTACGGCAGCGTGCCGGTCGTCAGCGCGGTCGGCGGTCTCGTCGACACCGTCCTTCCGGTCGACGAGCAGTCAGGCCAGGGCACCGGATTCCGCTTTGACCCGGTCACCCCCGCCAATCTGGCAGATGCTCTCCGGCGCGCCGTGGCGTGTCGCCGCAACGAGCCATTGTGGGCCCGGATCGTCCGCAACTGCCTGCTTCATGACACATCCTGGGACGTGAGCGCGCGCCAGTACTTCGCGTTGTATCGGTCCATCGCCGGCGCACCTCCGCGCCCGTCTCTGCCACCGCCGCGCCCCGTCGGACGCGACGATCGACCCGGATGAACCATGACAGCCATGCAATCCACCATCCCCATCACGCTCACCGTCGATGTCGGCGGCCAGGGTATCAAGGGCCGGACTTTCCGCCTCCCACATGAGCCCGTCGCAGAGCGTATCCGAATCAAGACCCCACGCCCTGCCGAACCCCCCGCGGTGCTCGATGCCATCGTCAGCCTGGCTGAACGCTTGCGCCCTTTCGACAGGGCTTCCGTCGGCTTCCCCGGCGTCGTCAAGAATGGCGTGGTGCGCACCGCACCGAATCTCGATGGCCCCTGGGATGACGTGCCCATCCAGGACCAACTCGCAGAACGTCTCGGCGTACCCGTCCGCACGATCAACGACGCCGACATGCAAGGCTATGGTGCAATCTCCGGCCAAGGGTCGGAGATGATGGTGACCTTCGGCACTGGGATGGGTGCTGCCCTTTTCATCGACGGCAGGCTGTTCCCCAACCTGGAGCTCGGGCACCACCCCTTCGAGAAGGGCCAGACCTACGAGCAACGCCTCGGTCAGGCCGCCCTCGACGCCATCGGCAAGGCGCGCTGGAACAAGCGCCTGGTGCGAGCGATCGACCTGATGCAACGCATCTACAACTTCGACACGCTGTACATCGGCGGTGGCAACGCTCGCTGCATCAAGGTGCAACTCCCCGCTCATGTCGTCGTCGTCAAGAACGAGATCGCCCTGACGGGCGGCGTGAAGCTCTGGAACGCCCCCGCCGCAGACCGCTAGGCGCCGTACCGTCAACCCACCACCGCATCCCGTCTCCAACGCGCCACGCGACCGCAACGCTCCCCCAGGCGTCCTCGCGCCTTCCGGCCCTTTCTCGTTGGAATGGCTGATGGCGTTTCCGCAGCGGTGCGGTCCGGACCGCGCGCGTCAGGTGTCGATACCGATGCCCAGCACCTGGCGGAGTGTGAAGTACGACTCGCTCACCGAGAACTGGACGAGGTGCCGCAGCCGGTCCTTGTGGGACACCGGGGAGGCGCTTTCATCCGACGCCTTGATCATCTCCGCGGAGGTTTCCAGGTCGTGCGCGACGAGCAATCCTACGCGGTCCGCGGTGAGGTCCACGGAGGCCACCCACTTTTTGAGGTCCAGGGCTCCTCCGGAGGTGAGCAGCTTGGACACCAGGCTCGCGAGGCGCTCTCGCGCCGGGCCGGTGATGTAGGCGTTCAATGCCTTGAGGTTCTCGGTGACAGGTCCTTCGAGGTCGGCCGAGACGGGGAACTGCGGCGCATTCATCTTGATTGCCGCAAACACCCACGCTTTCAGGCCGGTGCCCGTCGGGATCAGGTGCCGGATGTACAACCCGGGCCGGTAGTAGGTCAGGTGACGAGCCACGATGAACGCGGCCACCTGCTGGGGCACCTCCACCTCGAACGCGGCGCGACCAAGCACGATGCTCGGTAGCTGCGCGTGCAAGAACGAGATGCCGCCCTCGTCGTTGATGTTCTGGAACGTCGGGGGTGGGTCCATCCCCAGCACACCCGCCGCGTAGTAGATCGTCTGCGACATCGGATACGGGTGCAGCGACAGGTCGATCGCATAGCGTGTGTCGTAGCCGAGGTTCTCCAGCGTATCCGCTCTCGTCGCCAACACCGCAGGCTCGATGAGCGCGAGGATCGACGTCAAGATCGGGTCGGCATCGGGGTGCATCAGGTGCTTCGCCCACTCGTCGTCTGTCAGCCGAGTCTTGGCCGGCGCAGCAGTCTCCGGACGCATGCGCCTGTAGAACCGCTCTTCGTCCGGGTCTGCCATACCGAGCACCGTGAGCGCCTGGCACAGACACCAGGCCGCGTCGGCGCGCTTCGCCTCCGTGTACAGCCTTCGAAGCAGCTTGTACGACTCGCGACGATTGCCGTCGCGCGCGAGAAGCGCTTGCTGCGCTGCCACCGCCTTGTCGAGGTACTCGGACGGGTTCGACGCGTACAGCTCGGCCAGAACCTCATTCCGCTTCTCATTGTCCGGATCGAGCATCTGCGCAGCTTCGTACGCGTCGATCGCTTCGTTCATCCAACCAAGCTTGTTCCGATACAGCTCCGCCAGGTCGTCGAATGTCTTGAGAATCGTAGCGCGGTCGTCACGCTCCGTGGCCCTGTCGAGCTTGATCTTCAACAGCCGCTCCACGCCCTCGTGATCGCCCTTCGCCTCGTGCAGCGCGATGCTCTGTTCCAGAGCCTTGTCCTGCGTCGGGTCCAGTTCGAGCACCTTGGAGAAGTACTCCAGCGCCCGGTCCACGTCGTTGAGCTGCTGCGCGCTCACCATCGCGGCCGTCATCACGTACTTGGCCTTCAGCTTCTTGTCGTCCACGAAATCTGCAAGCTTGAGCACCACCTCGACCAGCTTCGACCAGTCTTTCGCGTCCGAATAAAGCTGCATCAACCGCGTCAGCAGCCTGCGATCGTCGGGCCTCACCTCGAGCGCCGCAACGAAGCTCTTGGCTGCCCGCGTACGGTCGTTCAGCTTGCCGTCGAGGATCTCTCCCACCTCCACGAGCAGTTCCACACGCTCGTCGCTCTCGGCCACGTCGAGCCGACGGTTCTTGACACGGATGACCTCTTCCCACTCGCCTCGGGCCTCGTACACCTTCGCCAGCGCCACCAGCGGCTCCTTGGCAGAAGGATCGATGTCGGCAGCCTCGGACAGATACTTGACCGCAGCCACCGAGTCGCCCGCACGTCGCGCCGATTCGCCCAGACGATACAGTGTCGTCGCCTTGTCCGTGCCGATCAGCTTGCCGCCGAAACGCTCCAGCAGGTCCAGGTGCGCTTGATACGACTTCTTGGCATCGCCATGGTCGAACAGCACGGCGCCGACGATCATCAACGCGCTCATGTCGTCGGGCGCGAACGCCTGGAGCGTCTCTGCCAGCGACAGCGCCTTGTCGGCGGCGTCGGTCTTGACATGGCAGACCACGGCCCGTGCAAGGGTGCGAGCGGCCCAGTCTCGCGGCAGCATCTCGACACGGGGAACGACCGCATCGTAGCGGTGCGACGCTTCGACGTACCGCTCGTTGTCGAACGCGAGGTCCCCCAGGATCGTCAGGGCGTCGATCTGGTTCGGGTCGTACTCGATAGCCTCCTTCGCTGAGATCTCGGCGCGGGTCAGGTCTCTGAGCCTGTCACGCGCCAGCTTCGCAGCCTCTGCGCACAGCTTCGCCTTCAACGCAGGCGCCTCGGTGTACTCGATCTCCCGCGAGATCAGCTCCAGCGCCGAGGTCACGTCGCCACGGTCCAGATACAGCCCACGCAACGCCGCGGATGCCGCGCTCGCCTGGGGGTAGGCGTCGAGCGCAGCCTTGAACCGCTCGATCGCCCCCTCCTTGTCGCCGCGTGCCTCGAGCATCCGTGCTGCACGGATCAGTTGCTCGGCCTTGTCCCTCGGACTCTCCGCTTTCGCCGCCAACGCCTCGATCGCCTTGATCGCCGCCTGCGCATCACCCGCCTGCTCGCGCAGGCCGGCCAGCGCTTCCAGCGCACCAGCATGCTTCGGATCGACCTCGAGCGCCTGCTCGTATACCTTCATCGCGCGTGTCGGATCACCCAGATGCTCGAGCACCACACGCGCCAACGTCAGCAGCAGATCGAGACGTCGCTCCTTGTCCGTCGTCACGTTCAGATCGCGCTCGTACACCGACGCGACATCGGTCCACCTTTCCAACGCACGGTAGTGCTTCGCCAGTCCGCTGAGTGCGCCCGTGTGGGCGGGATCGATCTCCAGGATTCGCTCCAATGCCTTGGCCGCCTGCTCGTGGTCGAGGAACTCTCGCTCCCATGTCGAAGCAATCCGCTCGAGCAGATCTATCTTCTGCCTCGGTGTCGTTGCTGCTTCGATCTGACGCTCCAGGATCGTCAGCAGCTCCTTGAAGTGACCGCTGCGCTGGTAGATCTCGTCGAGCGCCTTGAGGGCGTCGGGATTGCGGGGATCCACTGCAAGCGCCGCCTCGTAGCGATCGACAGCCGTGCTGTAGTCCTTCTGACGCTCGAGCATCTGCGCGATGCGCACCAGCGTCGAAGCCTTGTCCGGTCCGCGCATCGATTCGGCCTTGCGCTCGAGCAGGTCGACGATGCCCTTCGTGTTCGACTCCTTCTCGTAGATCCGCAACAGCGCGTCGAGCGCCTTGTCGTGCGATGGATCCGCGAGCAGGATCTGCTCGTACAGTTCCTTGGCCTTGGCCGGCTCGTTGAGCCTGCTTTCCAGAAGTTCGGCCGCCTCGAAGCGGAACTCACGCGCACGCGTGGCCGTCGGCGCAACCTCTGCGCGACGCATCAAGACCTTGCCCAGCTCGCCATACTGCTGCAGGGACTTGAACAGCGCAGCCATGCCCTCGAGCGCTGCATCGTTTGCCGGGTCGGTGGCGATCACCGCCTGGAAGCAAGGCAGCGCAGCGTCGGGGCGCCCAAGCTTCTTCGCGTACCAGTGGCCCAACCTGAGGTACAGACGGTTCTTCGACTCCAGCGTCAGGTCACCGCGAGTCGCCTCCACCAGGATCGAGATCGCCTCCCCAATTGCTGATCCATCGCTACCTGCGAGCTGCTCGATGGCGTCGGCATACTCTTCATGCGCGGGCGCCTCCGCAAACGCTTGCGCGTAGGCCATCACCGCCTGCGCGCTGTCATCGAGTTCCTTGGCGTAGATGCGGCCGATCTCCGCCATCGCCGCCGCCTTCTCGTCGCGGTCCTGAGCACGCTCCGCGCGCGCCAGCAGCATCTCGATCACTTCCTCATGCTTGCCAAGCTGCTTTCGCACCTCCTCGAGCGCTGCCGCGGCGATCTCGTCACTGTCGTCGAGCTCCACGATCCATGCGTAGATCTTCTCCGTCTCCTCGAGGTTCTTGAGGTTCGACTCGTAGAGCCTCGCAGCCCGGAAAAGCAGGCTCTTTCGCGCTTCCTTGCGAGCCGGATCGTCGCCGTCGAGCTGATCGGCCGCCATCACGAACGCCTCTGCTACCTTCGCCGCGTTCGCCCCGTCTTCCACCGCCTGGTCGAGCGCGGACGCCGCTGCGTCGTCGTCCGGCGCAAGGATGAGCGCGTCGATCCTCTCTGCGAGATCCTGATCCGTTATCTTCGGCGCTGCCACCTTGTCCGTCGACGCAGCTCGACCGAGCTTCTCGAACGTCTCGATCACCGCTCGCGCGTCCTTCGGACGCTGCTGCGCGTCGAGCGACAGCAAGGTCATCACGAAGTCCGATACCTCCTTGGACACCCAGCCTCTGGGAGCCACGGCGCTCGGCGGCTCGATCTTGCCCAACAGGTGCGCAACCGCCGCGTCACTCCCCGTCTTGCCGGGAAACAGCGGCTTGCCCGTCAGCACCTCGTACATCACCGCGCCGAACGAATACACGTCGGTGCGCGCATCCACCCGCGCCCCACGCACCTGTTCCGGCGCCATCGCCTTGCCGTCACCCATCACCACAAACACGTCGTTCGAGGCAAGCGAAGGCCCCCGTAGCTGCCGCAGCAAGCCGTATCCTGCGTCGACAACCACGACCCGGTGACGCCCACTGTCGGTCAGACGGTCCAGCAGTACGTTCTCGAGTTTCAGGTTGCCGTGGACCATCCGCTGGTCGTGCAGTGCCACCAGCGCTTCAAGCACGCCGCGCAGAATGGATCGCGCTTCGTTGATGTGCATGGGGCCGCTGCGTGCAGTGCGCGCCGCCACCGGCTGCAGTTCGGCATAGTCGTACACCACGTACCCCAGCCCATCGTGGCTTCCTACCGATAGCCCCGATGGCAAGCCCTCGTGCCTGACCCTCGCAAGCAGGCGAATCGCCGTGGCGAACCGCGCGAACGCGCGCCGACTCAGCATCACCTCCGGATGCAGAATCTTGAGCACCACCTGCCTTGTGTCCCGACGAGCGACGTACGTCGTCCCCACCGGCCCATGCCCGACCTTCCGTACGATGGTCCACGGCCCGAACTCCGAACCACCCATCCGGTCCTGATGATCGAACACGCTGCGCGCGATTGCCTCGCGAACCTTCCCGTCCAACCCTGGCTTGAGCGTCGAGATCGCATCCAGCATCGCCTCGACGAGTTCGAGGTCGACGCATCGCTCTACCAGGGCACGCGAGAATGCGGCCTTCGATGCCGTGGCTCCCACGTCGTCTGGTGCAAGTCCCAGAATGTCGCGGGATAGCTCGACCAGTTCCTCGAGCTCGAACAAGCGCTCGAGCTCGCCTCTCAGGGTGTCGTTGTCCATGGGCACGTCGTCGCGTGGAAGCCCGCCACGCGCTTCGGGGTGAACGCCTTCAACGGGGTGGCGAATCGTATCGGATTCCGGGCGCCGGGGAACCCGCCTTCGGAGAGAAATCTCAACGGCTCCCACCAAACCACGCCAAGCTCTTGGCGGCCTCCCCTCTTTCGTGGCACCCTCGGCCCGTGTCCAAGCTTCAGCTTCTCCTGGAGCGCGGCCTGCCGGTCGCTATCCTCGCGGTCGCTGGCATCGGCGCTCCCGCCATGATGCTCGCCCCCGATGGCCTGCCAAGGCTCCGCAGCCTGGAGTCCGAGCTGCACCAGGTCCGCGCCGAAAACGCTGCCATCAACGAAAGAATCCAGCAGCTCCAGCGCCAGATCCAGAAGCTCAAAGAAGACCCCAAGGCCGTCGAACGCATCGCTCGTGACGAACTCGGCCTCGTTCGCAATACCGAAGTCGTCTTCCAGTTCCCTCCCCAGCCGTGACAGGCCCCCCCCAAGCGTCTATCGTTCCGCCGTGACGATCGAGCTCGGCCGCCGCTTGCTGTCCTCGGGTGCGCTGCCCGCACAAGAACTGCACATCGCCCTCTTCGCTCACCTGACTTCCAATACCCACTTCCTCCATGCGCTCATCCTGCGCGGGGCCATCGACGAAGCCACCCTCGATCAAGAGGCCCAACGCTCTGCGATCCCCACCGTCTCCAAAGTCGTCCCCAACCTGGATCTGGTCGCCCGCCTCCCCCGCGGACTGTGCGCCAGCCTCCTGGCTGTTCCCCTTCGTGTCGACCGGATTTCCGCGGTCGTCGACGTCGCCGCAGCCGATCCGTTCGATACGCACGTGGCCGCAGAGCTCGCGTTCCACCTGCAGTCTCCGGTGCGGGTCGCCTATGCACGCGTGTCGCTGATCGACGAAGCCATCAGCGAGATCGAGCGCGCCCTCGGCCAAGAAGAGCGCCTCTCCCTGCCCTTCTCGCCGGACAACCAGCCGAAACGCACCGAAACCCCGGCATTCGGTTCCGTCACCGCAGCCATTGCGCTGCAGGCTGCAAGACGCTCTTCCGACATGCCCATCCCCCTCGTGCGACGCAGCCAAGCCCCCAAGCCCGTCCCCTTCACCAGCTCGGACCCGCGGGAGCAAGACGCAAGCCGGATCACCCGCGACGCTATCGTCTTGGACCCCGACGCAATCGCCGCCGCCGTCGCTACCCGGTTTACCGCTCATGACGTTGACGATCTCGCCCGCGGCTCGCTGCCGCGCCCTCCCATTCCCCCCACGTTCACCGCGGTACCCGCACCACGGGTCGACGCCATCAGCCTCGATGAAGCACTCGCTAGCATCGAGCAAGCCGCATCCCGCGACGCGGTCGTCCGTGCTCTGCTCCGCGGCATGCTTTCGTGTGCAGGCAGAGTCGCTGTGTTTGCCGTCCGACGCGACGCTTTCCTCGGATGGGCTTGCTCCCAGGATGTCGCGCTCGCCAAGCCGTTCCGCGAGGTCGTCATCCCCAGGGGTCAACCGTCAGCCTTGTCCGATGCCTGCGAAAAGGGCTGGTTTCTGGGTGATCCCGGTACCTCCGAAGCCGACCGTATCCTCGTGAGCCTCTTCGACCCCCCAGCCGACGAAATCTCTATCGTCGCCGTGCGGCTCTCCGGACGCCCTGCCATGCTGATCGTCGCCGATCGCCTCACCGATACCATGATCGCCACGCGCACCGCCGATCGCCTGGCACGATCTGCCGCAGCCGCGCTGCTGCGCATTCTCCGCACCGACAAACTTCACAACAGGTGATGCATCATGAGCGAACCCGCTTCCAAGTCCTACGCCGACTTGCTCGCCGAATGGCGCGTACACACCCTCGCTGCGTCCGCCCAAAAAGCCCCCGCACGTCCCGTTCCAGGATTGCTGGCCCGAGGCTACGACCCCGCCGACCTCTACGGCCCCGATGACCTCGAACGCATCGGCTTCGACCCCTGCCGCGACCTGGGCTTCCCCGGCGAGCCTCCCTTCACACGAGGCGTGCAGCCCAACATGTACCGCGGACGCCACTGGACCATGCGGCAGTACGCCGGCTTCGGCACCGCCGCTGAATCCAACGAACGTTACCACTACCTCCTCGCCCAAGGCCAGACCGGCCTGAGCGTCGCCTTCGACCTGCCGACCCAGATGGGCCTCGACTCCGACAACCCGCGGTGCACCGGCGAGGTTGGCCGGGTCGGCGTCGCCATCGACTCCATCGATGACATGCGACGCCTGCTACGCGGACTGCCCCTCGACAAGATCTCTACGTCGATGACCATCAACTCCACCGCCGCGATCCTGCTTTGCCTCTACATCGCCGTCGCCGAAGAGAATGGCGTCCCTCGCAAGGTCCTTCGCGGCACCATCCAGAACGACATCCTCAAGGAGTACATCGCGCGCGGCACCTACATCTTCCCTCCACGCCCGTCGCTGCGCCTGGTCGCCGATGTCTTTGCCTTCTGCGGCGCTCAGGTCCCCAAGTGGAACACCATCTCCATCAGCGGCTACCACATGCGCGAAGCAGGCTGCGACGCAGTCCAGGAAGTCGCTTTCACCCTCGCCAACGGCGTCGAGTACGTCCAATCCGCCGTTGCTGCCGGCCTCGACGTGGACCAGTTCGGCGAACAGCTCAGCTTCTTCTTCAACGGCCACAACAACTTCCTCGAGGAGGTCGCCAAATTCCGCGCGGCCCGACGACTGTGGTCGTCCATCATGCGAAACCGCTTCGGCGCGAAATCGCCCCGTGCACAGGCGCTCCGCTTCCACTGCCAGACCGCGGGCATGACACTGACCGCACAGCAACCGTACAACAACATCGTGCGTGTCGCCGTGCAAGCCCTCGCCGCGGTGCTCGGCGGCTGCCAGTCTCTGCACACCAACAGCTACGACGAAGCCCTCGGACTGCCCACCCAGGACTCCGCCACCATCGCCCTGCGAACCCAGCAGATCATCGCTTATGAGTCCGGCATCGCGGACTTCGTCGACGCACTCGGCGGAGCCTATGCCGTCGAAACCCTCACATCGCGTATCGAAAAAGAAGCGCGAGCCTACATGGACCGCATCGACGAGCTAGGCGGCGCCGTCGCTGCCATCGACCAAGGCTACATCCAACGCGAAATCCAGGCATCCGCCTACCAGTACCAGCTCGATATCGAACACAAGCGACGCATCATCGTCGGGCAAAACCAGTTCGTCTCCGGGTCCACATCCGTTCCTGTCCTCCGGGTCGACCCAAGCATCGAAGCCGATCAGATCGAACGGCTGCGCGCGTTCCGCGCCTCACGCGACCCCTCTGCGCTTTCTGCCGCCCTCGAGAAGGTCGAACGCGCAGCACGGGGATCCGACAACCTGCTTCCCTTCCTCCTCGACGCCGTCAAGGTCGGTGGTACCGTCGGCGAAATCAGCGATTGCCTCCGTCGCGTCTGGGGCGAGTACACCGAAGTGCTCACCGTCTGACCACCCCTAAAAAACGCGCTCCCCAACCGTGATCACGTCGCCCGATTGCAACGGCACGTCCGCCGATCGCCCCTCCGTGATCGACTGGAGCGACAGCCGGATGGTCCGCCGCACCTTGCCCGTCGTCCGTGTCAGCATGATGTTGTTGACATCGGCAACTGCAGCCGGCCCCCCAGCTCTCGAGAGCGCCTGAACCAGCGTGAACCCAGGGACCAGGGGAAAGGTGCCCGGGTTCTTCACCTGACCGAGCACGCTGACCACCTTGCTCTTGTACTCCGTGACCCGCACCATCACACTCGGGTCCTTGAAGTACCCCTGCGAGATAAGCGCGTTGCGGAGCGCGTCGACGACCGCCTGCGGCTCCATGCCCTCCACGTGCATCCGGTGAACATACGGAAAATCCACCGAACCATCGGGCGAAACCATGTAGGTCGTAGGCAGCTTGTCCTCGCCCACGATGTTCATCTCGAAGACGTCACCCGGGCCGAGCGTGGTGCTTTGCGTGGGCGGGGGAAGGGTAACCGTGTTTGTCTGCGGCGAAGCACATCCGCCCACGACGCACGCAAGCGCGATCAGGACGACATACAACCGATGAATCATGGGAGCTGCGCTCCAGGTTGGAGCCGCGGCTACATCAACCAGCGAACACCCAGCAGCGCCTGGAACCGCTGCCAGGAAAGATCGTCGACCGCGGCCGGGTTGTTTGGATCCACTGGCAGGTCGCGGCTGTCATTCTGCTCGTAGCCTACCGTGGTGTTGACACCGACGCTGTCTGCCAAGCGGTACTCGGCGAAAAGCGAGGCGTCGTATCGCTGCTCGTTGAAGGGCCCGGTGCGTTGCACCGCTGGGGCGCCAGCGACCGCGGGGTAATAGAGCGTGGGGAAGTGCACCCTCGATATCCCGCCTTGCAGCGACGTCAGCAGCTTGCCGGCGAAAAAGTAGGACACCGTCAGGTAGCCCCTGTCCCGCGTGTAGAAGCTGCCAAAGTAGCTGTCCGCGAAGTCGCGGGTGTAGCCCACCCCGATCTGCGAAACTGCAAGCATGGCCTCGCGGGGCGCACCGGTCAGATCTGGAGCAGCCGTGGGGTAGAAGGTGAGCTGCGCCTGTCCAATGGGCCCGTCGTAGTTCTCGACCGGCACGTTCCCGCTGTGAGCGAACGTCACCCCCCAGCCTGCCAACGCGAGCAGACCAAATCGGTCCGTGATCAGGCCGCTCAGTCCCAGCCGCGCTCGCAGCGGGTCCGAGTCGAGCAGGTACGTCCGCGCCCCCGGGTTCGAGTAGCGCGTAAACCCCTGCGATGCGTCAAACATGAACGCGGTCCGCGGCAGGAAACGCCAACGACCACGCGTGCGCAGCGTATGCGTTCCGCTGTTGAGCGACTCGAAACGCGATTCTTCGAAGATCGTCGTCTGATACGCGTAGCCGAGCCGCCAGTCGAACAGCCCGCCCCCTGGCGCCCAGATCAGCTCTCCGCCACCACCAGCGTGGACCCGGTTGTACGCGTACGCCGTGTCACTCAGGTTCGAAGGCTGGATGGTCCTCGTCAGGTTCGCATGGAGACGCCCACTCCACGGTCGATTGGGAAGGATGTCGAGCTCGAGGCGAGCCAACGCCCCCACGTTACGGAATTTGGACACCCTGTCCGCCTCCGCCGAATCCCGCGCGAAGTACTCGTTGTACGACGCGCCCACCGTACCGTTGAACGCGACCGTTTGCGATGTGCCTCCCGGGCCCCGCTTGCCCGCCTCAGCCGTTGCGAGTGACAACGACGGCGTGATGCGAAGCCGGTAGACATCGATCGGATCCTCGCTCGACGCCCGGTGGAACATGTTGGAGTCGTAGCCGAACTCGCCGGCAAGGCCGGGATGGAGCTCCAAGTCGCCGACCTGGTAGCCCTTCCCCTCCAAGAACCGACGATCCTGAAGCCACACCTGCTCCTGAGCCGACGCCACTCCGGCGTTCAGAAGGAAGGCAACCCCCAAGGCCCCAAAGCCGAATTTCATGCACCTCATGATCCGCCCGGCCGGTGCCCGAACTGCAACACCGCGTAACACGTTTTCGCGACGTGAAGCACTGTGTGCCCCGTTCCCTACTGCTACTGGATGCAGCTCACGCAACCCGGCGGCTGCGAGATGATCGTATCATCCGATGGATACTCGGATGGATCCTGCGTGGGAAGATTCGGATCCACGTCGACCGTCACCGCTGACTCTCCCACGAACCCTGCCTCCACACCAATACACTGATTTGCCTCGGCTGCAAGCTGCGCGCCCCGCTCCTTGAGCACAACCAGGATCGTGTACTCGTGCGTGGACAACTCCGGATCCTGACGAGCAACCGCTTGCCGAAGCGCGTCCAGGCGCTCCGACGCCGACTTCTTGGCGACATCGATCTGCGTGAGCTTGTCGCTCAGGCACAAGGCCTTCACCACATCACGGTCTTCACGCGCCTTCTCGAGCTGCTTCCGCACGTTCTTGCCGACCATGTCCAGACCAGCCAGGATCGATTCGGCTTCCTTGACCTGCTCCTCCGGGCTGAGCTTGACCTCGCGGCGCATGGTCGCGTTGTCGTTTACGTTCGGTGGCGATTCCTTGGCCTCCTGTGCATAGGCAGCGCCTACCACGAGCCCTGCTCCGATAAGCGCGCTTGCCAAGCCCAACCGTACGACTTTGCGAAGTTCCATCCAGGCCCTCCCAGGTGGACAGGGACTATAGAGGACGATATCCAACATGTCAACGCGGTTCTGA